>Ga0307507_10008420_pt1 | contig 14278 bp, 3 predicted proteins | sample 7_EM_MG_FD_207223 | JGI IMG/M metagenome (GOLD analysis project Ga0307507, IMG submission 207223) | Populus trichocarpa ectomycorrhiza microbial communities from riparian zone in the Pacific Northwest, United States - 7_EM | ecosystem: Host-associated > Plants > Roots > Unclassified | place... | reverse complement strand
TGTTAAGGAATATATAGTTAGCTTTTAAAGTTATTAAGTAGGTTAACTACGTATTATTTAACTTTTAAAGTTGCTAAGTAGGTTAATTGCGTGTTAAGAAATATATAGTTAGCTTTTAAAGTTATTAAGTTAGTTAATTGCATATTAAGTTAGTTAAATTGCGTGTTAAGTTAATTAATTGCATATTAAGTTAGTTAAATTATGTATTAAGTTAGTTAATTATATATTAAGTTAGTTAAATTATATATTAAGTTAGTTAAATTATATATTAAGTTAGTTAATTGCATGTTAAGTTAGTTAAATTGTGTATTAATTTAGTTAATTACATATTAAGTTAGTTAAATTATGTATTAAGTTAGTTAATTGCGTATTAAGTTAGTGTTTGTACTAACTTAATAGCACGAGTGAGTCGTATCCACGGGCACGAAATACATGTAATATTGTATACTTGTTTAGATAGTGACTGTCTCTTGTATTGAAGCAGACTACGTGGTCTATATACTGATGCGACCTCCCCCTGATTAGTCAGTGCTTCAGGGGTGCACTAGACGCGTAAGCGGGTGGTTGGTGCACCGAACGCGTAAACGCGTAGTTGGTATACCGTACGCGTAAGCACGCGTTCGGTACGACAGGTGCTATAATTATACAGTTAGTTAATTGCATGTCAAGTTAGTTAAATTATATGTTAATTACGCAAAACGCGAAAATTAAAGTCTACTTAAATCTTATCCTGCGAATATTTTCCCAATAATGGGCGGAAATGCTTACTAAATACCGTTTTAAAATTTAGTATACTAAGGGTACTAAAAACGCAAGAGTAGATATACTTAGTAAAAAGGCAGAGTTGCAAAACAATAAAAAGCTGTTAGGAGTAATGTTGCGCAAAAACAAAGATGGATTGATTAGGTATAATTATCCTAAGCTAGTAGTAACTAGAGAGGAAAGTTAAACCTATAAGACGCTAGAGAGTGAGTGGTTATAAAAGATCTAAGAAGCATAAAGTAAGGATCTAGAGTTAGAGCAGTATAAGCACTAAGAGGCTATATATATGCTAAGGGCAGTAGCAAAAGAGTTTATAGAAGAGTTTTATAAAGGAATGATATAAGGATATAATGGAGCTATAGGCTTAGTGTTAAGACTTTAAAAGGAGTATATTATTTAAGAAATCTGGGGACTAGCGAGATAAGTTATAAAGGAATATCCAGATTGCTAGAGAAATAAACTAATAAGGCATAAGCTGTATAGAGGGCTACAACCTATTAAAACACCAGAAAGACTATAGGAGGTTATATTATAGGACTTTATTATTAAGTTACTAAAGTTAAGAGATCCTATTACTGGACAGGATTATAATATAATCTTAGTAATAGTAGACAAGTTAATTAAGTGGGGTTACTTTATAGCATATATAGAAGAAATATCAGCAGAAGATATGGCTAGAATCTATGTTAAAGAAGTGTTTATAAGACACGGAGCACCAGTAAAGGTTATATTAGATAGAGATTTAAGATTTATAGCAGTATTTTAGGAGGTATTCTTAGCAGAATAAGGGGTTTAAGTAGTAATATTAACTGCATATTACCTATAGACAGATGGTTAAACGGAAAGACTAAACTAGATACTAGAACAGTATCTAAAGTACTATATTAATTATGCACAAAATAATTGGGTATTGTTATTACTAGTTATATAGTTTATATACAATGCTACACTATAGGAAGGGATAGGCACGTTATCTTTTAAGGTGAATTATGGGTATAAACCAAGAATGTTATTATCGCTACGTTAAGTAAAGAAAACAAGTAGCATAGCTAAAGAAAGAATAGAGATGTTAATAAATCTCTATAATCACCTTAAAAGCACAGTAAAACTAGTACAAGAAAGAATAAAAAGGTACTATAACGCTAAAAGATTTAAGGGACCAGATCTTAAGAAGGGGGATAAAGTGTAGCTACTATATAAAAATTTTAAGAGTTAACGACTAAGCAAAAAGTTAGATTATGTTAGACTAGGACCGTTTAAGATTAAGGCAAAAATCTTAGAAGTTACGTACAGACTTAACTTACTAGAAAGAATAAAAATCTACCTTATATAGTATATTGTAATACTAGAGCTAGTACACAGGAGTATTAAACCACTAGTTTATAAGGTAGACATATATAGAGGTTAAGAAGAGGATAAATAGGAAGTTTTAAAGATTATTAGTTATAAGGACGTTAATAATAAAACATAGTATAAAGTTAAGTGGATAGGCTATAATAAGACTACCTAGGAGCTACTAGATAACTTAAAAAACGCTATAAAAAAGGTACAGGAGTATTAGAAGAAAATAGGTTAGGAAGCATTAATAAGGAGGAGTTACTAAAGAATGAACTACCTAAGGGGGACTCAGAAGGAGCACCTGCTAAGGTATTTAGAGTTATTTCCCTTGCTGTGGGAAGAACTTCCATTCTTTTATTATTAAGTTCCTAAAGACCTTATTTTATAAGCTTCTACTCCTTAAAACGGACCTTCTTATAAACCTTTTTAAGATAAAGCAGTTGAGTAGACGCAGTAATGTGGGCTTTAATGGCCCTCTACTCCGCGTTATAAGAACGTTCTAGGTCAGCTAGGGCTTGCATTAGCTTACTGTTAAGTTTTGCTGCAGCAGATTAAACATAAGACCCTAAGATAAATTACTTAAGGAACGCAGAAACTGTTAAGAGTAATAGGATATATATACTTAGCGTTAGAAACTAAGCAAATGTTATAGAACGACCGAATGTTTGCTTTAGTGTACTCTAAGTAGGAAGAGGGTTACTAAAATAAAGGACTTGCCAACGCAATATAGACCAGCCCCTCTTTCGCACAACAAGAATAAGGAGATGGTATTGTTTTACCTAAGGACAATATTGCAGCAATAGTCCGAGCGTAATGTTATACTTGCATAAAAGAAGGAGCTTTAGGTATAATAAGCAATAATATTAACCAGATTAATTAGACAGACATTATACCTCTAGTAGATAACTTAGAGATATTAGGAATCTTTAAGGACGAAGATAAAGAAAAGGGAGATAGTGTTACAGACGCTTTAAGTACAATATTATAACTACTTGGAGAGGAGTTGGAAGAAGCTAGTTGGTTAATTAAGGCATAGTCTAGGATAGATCTGGTAGAACTATGTAATAAGGAATGGTAACTAAGGTTATATAATGTTGTATATAGAGTATGCGGTATATAAACGGAACGTATATACAATATATATAACACGTACTTTATATATAAGGTGAGTTTCTTAGGAGTACGGATATTGTCACGGCTAGCTTTCTGTGGGAGCGATCCAATAGATTATGCAACAATAAGGGGCTATATTATGAATAGACTAAGGTAAGGGCTCAAAGAAAGGGGCGCGGTAGACGACTATGTACATGTTCGGTCGTCGGGGCAACGTTAGGGCAACGTTAGGGCAACGTTAATCCGTAACCGACGACGCCTTAATAATAGCTATGTAGACAAACCGTCACATCACCCCCCTTTAAGCTAGGAGGATCGCCCTTAATCCTCATAGTCAGGCTCTCCTTATCCGTCTTGCCCTTCCGTCCTTCTTTGCTTTATTATCTTCCTCCAAGGGCTCTAGATCTACGTCCTTGTAATACACCTCTAGCCATTACAGCAGCCGTACAGGTGGTCCGGCATTATGGGGTCTCTCGTTGTGGAACGTCTTAATCTTATAGGGGGCGCCGATAAAGCCGTCTGCGTTATACCAGGTGTTGTTTGGGTTGTAGCCTACCCAGTTAACCTTATACTGTAGCCTTCCGTGGTAGGTTCTACTAGTAAGGATCTTATTAATCTTATACTCTAGCTCGCTATTGATTAGAACTGGCTCCTCTAGCTCCCTGTTTTAGCCCGGTAGGGGGTTATCTAGGTCCTTTTATAGTTAATTGGCATGGAAGACGTTTGACATCTTTATATTTAGGGGTAGGTTAATAATGTATAAGTGTCCTTTTATGCCTAGAATCTTATAGGACCCTGCGAGCTGTCTATCTAGCTTAATACTTAGTTGGTTAGTAGCCCAGCCCTTCCTAGTAATGTATACTCAATCACCTACTCTAAAGTCTGGTTCGCGACGGTGCCTATTAGCTTGCCTTATCTGCCGCTCTTAGGCCTTTACTAGGTTGTCTCTTACTTATTTAACTGCATCCTAGGTTCTATGTGCAAAAGCCTAAGCTTCTTATTGTGTTAGCTTTTTATAAGGTGTTAAGGTTGCTCGTATACGTTCCTCCCAGTTAAAGTAAAGCCTTGGCTTAAATCCTAGCTCTAGCTTGTATGGTGCGAAGCCAGTAGATTTATGCGGTAAGATTGCCTATGTAAAGTCTATATAGGGGAGGAGCTCTAACCAATTGTCCTAGTAGTGGCTAATAAAGGGCCTTAAGCGTTGGTTAATGTACTAGTTTAGTACCTCTGTATTACTATTAGTTTATAGGTAACCGGATATAGAGAGCTTTTACTTAACGCTAGTTAGTTTATATAGCTTATCTGTAAAAGCTAAGATAAATTGGGGTCCTTAATCTAATGTAGCCGTCTCTAGGAGGCCGTACACGCGCCAGACGTGTTGGTAGTATAGGTTTACTACGTTAGCTGCGGTAGTAGTTTTATAGTAGGGTAGTAAGAAGGCTCTCTTGCCTAGTTAATTAATGACTATAAAGACGTTATCAAAGCCCTTTTTATCTATTGGGAAGGACTTAAAATTAAAAGAGACGTGCTGCTAGCAGCGTTCACTAATTAGTAGGGGGTGCAGTAGGCCTAGGGTTTTGTCCTAAGGTATATAGGTCCTTTTATAGGCCCTATAGTTTTTTATATAGGTATCGCAGTCTAAGGGTAGTCCTGGCTAATAGTATTAGTCTGCCACGAGTTTCCTAGTCTTTATTTTGCCTGGGTAAGCGGTTACCTAGTAAGAGTATACCTCTGCAATGAGGTAGGTACGGAGGCAGTTAGTATTAGGGACTATTAGCTTGCTAAAGCGGGTTAGTAGCCCTTCTTGGAGTTTCTAGCCCTTCTAGTCTTGCTTAGCTAGCTAATATAGCCCTACTAGCGACTCACTAGTTTAATTGGCCTGGAGGACCTAATTAACCAGCTCATACAGTTCCTATTCGCGATTTACTGCCACTGGGGGGTCCCTGGAGGTTTCCTCTAGTGTAGCAATTATAAGGGCGGGGTTGATTAAGTACATAGTATATACAGCTACGTCCTTCTCTTTTTGTGTCTTTAGGTCCTCTTGCTTTCGTAATAGGGTATTAGCCACTATATTCGCCGTGCCTGGCCTATAGGTAATCCGCACGTGGAAATCAGCTAGTAGGTCCGCCCAGTGGGCCTGCTGTGGATTTAGCAGCCTCTTGGTTGTGAAGTACTTAAGGGCTTAATAGTCTGTAATTACTGTAAAGGGTATACACTGGAGGCTAACAAGGTAACCTCGCTATTCCTATAGGCCTCTTATTACTGCTAGCATCTCTTTGTTGTGGATCTTATACCGTATCTCTTTAGGGGACATTGTCTTTAAGAAGAAGGCTACTGGCTTCCAGGTCCCATTGTCTTGCAGCTGGTTTAGTACCCTAGCTACTACTCCATTACTTGCGTCAGTCTCCACGCGGGTGTCTTAGAACAGTAAGTAGTGCTTTATTACACTACCCAATAGCATAAGGGCCTTAACTCGCTTAAAGGCTTTAGGCTCCTTCTCCCCTAGTAGGTACCACGCTCCCTTCTTTATAAGCTTACTAAGCGGTTATACAACTCAGCTGTAATCCTTTAAGAAGGCCTAGTAGAAGTTATAGAACCCTAGGAAGGATTGCACCCCTTTTATGGAAGTAGGGGGCTCCTAATCCTTAATTGTAGCTAGCTTATTAGTGTCTATAGCGATCCTATTAGTACTAATAATAAAACCTAGGAACTTTGTCTCTGTAACGTTAAACTCGCTCTTCTTAATATCCGCCTATAGGCCTGCCTCTTAAAGCCTTTATAGGATCTTTTTAATGTAGACTTCGTGCTCTAGCGGGTTGTCTGAGTAGATAAGGATGTCGTCTATATAGGCTGTACAGAAATCATCTAGGTAGTTAAAAAGGACATTATTAATAAATCTCTAGAAGGACGTAGGGCCGTTATATAGTCTAAAGGGTATAACGCGGTACTTATACAATCCGTACCTTATATAGAAGGTAGTTAACTCCTCTACTTCTTCCTTTAGCCGTATATGGTAGAAAGCCTGTCGAATATCTAGCTTAGTAAAGATTTTAGCTCTTAATAGCCTAGTTAATGTCTTCTTAATTAATAGCAGCGGGTAGCGGTCCTTCTTAGTAATTATATTGAGCTTTTAAAAGTCAATATAGAATCGCTACCCCTCTTTTGGTTTCTTAGCAAATAGAACCGGAGCTGTAAAGGGTGCGTTACTTGGTATAATAAACCCCTTCTATAAGTGCTCCTGTAGGTAGACCTTGACAAGCTCTAGCTGCTCTAGTGATATATTATATAGCGGGCTAGGAGCTAGATCGCGGCTGTTGCCTTTAAGAATAATATTATGGTCTACCCCCTCGCGATATGGTAGTAGCGTATCAGATATAGCTTTTGAGAAACAGTCAGCGTATTCTTAGTAGGGCTGTAGTAGCTTTTTGTAGATAAGCTAGCGAAGTTCTTCCTTATTGTTAGGTAGAGCGTCTTGTACCTTCTTATCCTCTATTAGTTGGTCTATCTTGTAGAGGCTGGTATATCCAATTACTATATCCCTATGCTTCGCTCCTTGTAGGAAGTTCCTTGCCTTAAGTAGCGCGATGTCTGCTACTCTAAACTCCCTAGCAGATAAAGGCCTCCTTGCTCTTGGCTTTAATGGTGAAGCTAGCCTAGGGTGGAGCTAGTCTTCTATTTTCCTAATTATATCTTAGGTATCGATCTTCTAAGTATGCCTATAGTCGTATGGGGTCCGCTTGGCTTGCTTTGGCTTAGCCTATCCCTCCAGCTTAATTTTAGTAGAGGACTTCTTCTCTTAAAGTTTACTAATCGCGACTATACGTTTAAGGATGCGTTGGGGGGTAGACTTGGACTCTTAATCTAGCAGTGCGTCTCTTTAATCTATATCTCTCTAGTGATCCTTATTAATTGGCGGGGGTAAGAGCTCCTTTCTTGGTATAATTACGTCCTGCCTGCCATAGTAGTTCTTCTTGGTTCGCTATACCAAGGCCTAGTATTTGCAATTAATAAGGGCCCTAGTCTTCTTAAACCACCTACGGCTAATAAGAAGATCGTAGCGGCCCGTATCGCAGAATAGGAACTATATAGGGACTCGTTAACTGTCTATAACTAGGTTCGCCTTAAAGAGCTATCTAATTATGTCTGTCTGCTAATTGTTATGGCTAGATATGGCGACTCCTTGTCCTTTAATCTTGTAGAGCTTTAGTCACAGTTATTACTTAATAATTAGCAGTAGCTTATGGTGTATAAAGGCCTCTCCACCCGCACTGGAGTTGAGTAGGCTTACTATATTAAGAGCCACGCCGCCTAGCGCGATCCTGTATAGCGTTATAAGGGCTGCGCCTCCTAAGATCTCCTTTAGCTGTACGGGCGCTATATTAATTGCTCCAATCTACTCTAGGCAGGAGACTTCTCCTAAAGCTACTTGTTTTCTAACTCTGCCGAGTTAGTAACTATCTCATACTTTTCGCTTCGGTTAATTGCTTTAGCTTCCATCTTCTTCGGCGCTGTATAGTTATTAGAGTAGTGTCCTTGCTTACCACAGTTAAAGTAGGTAACTGGCGCTTTTGTAGCTAGTGCTAGAGTTAGAGGCTGCTAGAAAGAGGGGGGACCTTTAGTCTCTTTAGCGCCCTTAGTAGAAGCTCTCTTACTAGCCTAGGCTGCTCTGCGGTCACTTCGTTCCTTGCCTGTCTGCTTTAGACCTTAGGCATACTGTTAGGTAGTCTTGCAATAGGCCTAGAAGCCACAGTCTTTATCTACCACCTTGACTTCCATTTGGACGCGTAGGCTGTTATAAAGCTTATTATAAAGCTCCTCTTTCTACTAATCTTATGGCATCCTTGAGATATTTGCTAGCCGTATAAAGTTAGATTAGAAATTGTTAAAGTCTCCTAGGTACGGCATTTTAAGGCTTTTAAGCTTCTGCTGGGCCTTAATGCGGCGATCTGGGTCTTTAAAGACATTCTCTAGAAACTCAAGTACTTCTTTGCTGGTAGGGTTGCGTTCTACATCGCGCTCTGCCTCTAGGTAGGGTAAGAGGTGGTTATAAGCTTTACCTCCTACACGCGTTTTAATATACGCTACTTTTGCATCCTCTTCCTAATCTAGGTTGTCTTAATAGAACCAGTCTGTATTAGATTGAAGCTTGTTTTATATATAGCCGCTCCAGGTATAATAGGTAGGCTCTTTCCTATCTATTAGCGTAGGTGGGTCTGGAAACTTTACTATGCGTCCTAAGCCCATAACACTGCTTGTTTAAGAGAGTGGTGTCCCTTCTTATATTATCCGTGACGGTGTGCTTCCTTGCTTACTGTCTTCCTAATCTGGGGCTTGTATAGTGACCTTGCGGCCCATCCTTAATATCTTCTGATTGGCCTTACGGAGCTTATCTGTCCTATTGTCTAAGTGCTCCTTAAGCTCCGCTATCTTTACCTTGGACTCCTCTTTCCCATTAAGGGCCTTATGCGCGTGGTTGTTTGCGAGACGCCATAGCATAGCGATCTGCTGTTTTATTACCTTTCTTTATATTTCCTAGAGCTTCAGCTCTTCTATAAGTTTGGTTATAGGGATCGCGGCTAGGCTTTGGGTGGTCGCGGCTGTGTACTCTCTCTTTATCTCCATTTTGAAGTATATGGGGTTCTCGTCGTCTTCCAATTGCGCTATAAGACGGTCCTATTTGCTTTTTATATCGTCCGCGAGCTCCGTCTCGCCGTAGTACGGTTAGAGCTCCGGCGGCTTGAGTAACGCGTCTATAGGTTTCTTACGTGCTGCCAGCGTTGGGTCAGTAGCTATCTCTAGCGCGCTAGGCCTTGACGCGCTCCTTTTTACTATAATGTCTCTTTTGCTTTCTTAGGCAACTCTTGCTACTAAGATTATAATTAGGGTGATCCTTTTAATCTAATTGCTGCAGTCTCTTCTTTTAGCTGCTTAATCCACTGTCGCAATTGCCTGCCTTAAGTAGGGCTTAGAGGGTTAATTGGTCTATAGTTATAGTGGTAGAACAGCTCTCTATCTGGCTATGCGTTTAACTGTTAGACCTAGTATTATATCGCCTCTACAGGCTAGTTAAGGTTAACCTTAGTCTAATATTACGGCTAGCTTTCCGTGGGAGCGATTTAATAGATCATGCAATAATAAGGGGCTATATTATAAATAGACTAAGGTAAGGGCTCAAAGAAAGGGGCGCGGTAGACGACTATATACATGTTCGGTCGTCGGGGCAACGTTAGGGCAACGTTAGGGCAACGTTAATCCGTAACCGACGACGCCTCGATAATAGCTATATAGACGAACCGTCACAGATATGTATTTAAAGGACTATAGTCCTTACCTAAATAGTTCCTTTCCTTATAGTAAATCTTAGGATACAATTAAAGTTAATCTATTAAGCAACTACTCTACCAGTTGTTATTTGTTACTATTATATTATTAACTTTATTTAATATCTATATACCTAGCCTAATAATAAGCCCACTGTAGTATTTCCTATAAGGTTCTGTTATAAAGGGTCCTATTAGCACTATAGTGACCCCTAAAAGGGTTATTATAGAAGACCTTTAAAATTTTGTCTTAAACTATTTGGTCCTTTAGGATATATACAGCACCCTTAAAGCGTAACAGACCCTTTTAGTCTTGCTACTATAGCTTCTTAGTAACTCTAGCTAAGTTAGTCTCTACTACATCTTTTTACCTCTCCTTAGAAATAAAGGCGTCCCTTTATTATGCTTAAAGAAGAAGATCTAAAAAGGTTTTGTATAGATCGCTTGTTTTTATTTTACCTACCGCTATTATAGACCCTAGGCGTGGCATGAGATGTTTTGAACTATTAGTACTAGCAGATTCTCCTACCGTTATATAGTGTGCTATACTATAGATAGGTATCTTGTCTATCCCCTCTAAATCTAGAAACTTATAGCTAGTACGCTATTAAGTTAAAGGTACTGTAATACCCCTAGTACATCCTATAGAATTCTTACTAATTCTAGGGTACGCCAACTTTATAATATCTGCTTAGTCTATAACCTAGTCTATAACCATATCTTATGGCTCTATTATTATAGTGCTTCGCAGCTATATTATTGGGACCTCTACCCTACTGTAAAATTCTATAGTTCTAGGGAAAGATTCTTCTTTCTTTTTAAGCAAATTTTGTAATATAGGAATTATTTCCCCTATACTGTCCTAGATTCTCCCAGTCTTATAATCCAGACATCTTAATAACCTATTAGCGGGATTTATCTTTCTTAGGCAGTATATAATCTTAAAGTTGTACTATAATAGTGCCTCTGTCTATTTAGCTTATTAACCGCTTAACACCTTTATAGTTATAAAGTATTCTAGGTTATTATAGTCTGTAAGGACTTTAATAGGATAATTACTTCCTATACAATAATATTGCTAGTATTTTATTACTATAACTATTGCAAGCAGCTCCTGGTTGTGTATTATATAACACTGCTTTATAGGGGTTATTTTCCTTAACTAAAACGCCACAGAATGCTATTCTCTATCTTTTAATTAAAATATAATTGCCCTTAAGGCGAAGCCGGATGCATCTATTTTAAGGTATATATATAGCTCCTAATAGAAGTGTATTAGAACAGGCGCCGATATAAACAAATCCTTTAACTAGTCTATAGCCCACTTAGCAGCTTCCCCAAATATAAAGGGTCCTAACTTTTTGCTGTCCTTAGATTCCTTTAGCAGATTAGTAATTAGGAGTATTACTTATAAGTAATAAATAATAAACCTTTAGTAGAAGTTCGCCGTGCTTATAAAAACCTATACGTCCCTAAATGTTATAGGGTATAGCTATTCCCTAATAGTGTTTACCCAGTTTTTCTCCATTAATACTCCATTAACGCTAACAATAAAGCCCAGAAAATTAATACTAGTAATATAAAATAAGCATTTTTTTAAGTTTATATAGAGCTTGTATTCCTATAGTCTTTCTAGTACTATTTATATATGGTGTGTATATACTTTATAGTTATTAGAGTAGACTATATATATTATATCTAACAGGCCTAATAATGCCTTATTAATATAGGCCTGGAATATCACTGGTGCGTTAGTAAGCCCAAATAGTATTACTAAGTACTTAAAGTGGCCGTACCGTATTTAGAACGCCATTTTCCATTTATTACCAGCTTTAATCTGGATTTAATAGTATACATCTTTTAGATCCAATTTTATAAATATCTTTATGCCTAACAGCCTATTAATAAGCTCCCCTATTAATAGTAGTGGGTAGCAATTCTTTATAGTATCTTATTTAGCGCCTAATAGTTAATATAGAGGCAAAGGGTCTTGTCCTTCTTAGGTATAAATATAATTAGTACCCCTACCCGGCTTATAGAAGGCCAAATCCATCCTCTTTAAAGATTGTCCACTATATACTAACGCAATACTACTAGCTTATTTTTTAATAGGTTATGTAGTGGTCTAAAAGGAGGTTCCTTGTCTTTTATATTTATCTTATACTTTACCAACATAGGGTTAAGTAAGATGTGCGTAGCTTCCTTGTTGGTAATATCCTTTAGGTCTATATATTCCTGTGGAATCTCTAGTTCCTTAATTATATATAGCCGGACATCTAAAAATAAATACCCTATATCCCCATTCTTGGTGTTAAGGGTGGCATATATAGTATATACCCACCCTTCCTCTTGTATATAGTTTAAGAAAGTCCTTCAATCTTTAACTATAATGCGCGGTTAAGACTTCTAGTGTTAATATGAGGCTAAAGGCCAATTAATGTCTAAATTGACTTATTAAAGCTATAGGTATCCCAAAATAAGGTTATACCCCTTAATTTCTGCGGCGTAGAAGCGCATCTCCTGCGTGTTCTATAGACCATTACAGTCCTAACTGGCCACGGAAAAGGTTTATTCCCTATAGTATGGAATTTAGTGGCCTCTAATGCTTTAAATAGTGCGCACCTATAAGCTACTAAGGTCTAAATCTAATTCTTTTACTAGTAATTAATAAATAAACCCTATGGTCGCGCTGCTGTCTATAAGGCAGTCTTATATTACCTATTTATTATTAACTTAAATAGAGACAGGAATGACTATGCGGCAGCTTACTCCCTCCTTCTCTTACTAGCCTAGTATAAGGGAGTAAAGGTCCACTAGGCTCTCTCTTTTCCTAATTCTGACTCTTGCTTTTTCTACTAGCAGGAGTGCTAAATATGGCCCTTCCTACCGCAGTTATAGCAAACACGTGTCTCTTGATTCTACTTATTTAGATTAGGTTTTTGCCTATTATTATTCTGGGGTTAACTAGTATTACTCTAAGGCTGTAAAGCCTGCTTATATTGTCCTTCCATAGAGTAATTAGGTTAGAATCTTCCCCTATTATTAAAGTAAAGTTTAGTTCTACGCTCTTTATTATTAGTGTCTTATTCCTTTTACTTACCTAGATGGTCTCTTTTAGCATTTTTAATCTAAGTGGCTTTAGAGATAAGCTTTTCTTAAGAGGTAGGAATTTCGCCCCTTTCCTATATGGCTTGTTAAATCTTAGGTTATAACTTAGCAAGTAGCTGATAAAGTTATATAGCGTCGTCCTATAGGTCTAAGTAGGGTATATTGTCTTCTAGCTCTTCTAAATAGTTTATAAACTGGACTATAGTCTGGCCTTCTTATTGTTTTATATTATGGTATTACTGGTTATAATCTATCCCTTAATTAGTAGGGTCTTGGACCTAATTAACTAACTAGGACTTAAATTCGCTAAATCTAAGGGGTGTGGTAAGTTTCTTCTTGTAGCGTATCTATAAACTCTTAACGGTGCTACGTAGGAAGGTAGAAGTAATTAGTGTCTAATTATACTTATTAGAGTAACATTTTAGATCTAGCCAAAACTTAGTTTTGTATTAACGGATAAAATAATTGCAGTTCTAGAGACTATTACTATTATACTTACTAGGTTCCTTTATGCGGAATTTAGGTTTATCTAACGCTATAGCATAGTATGGCGTTGCCCCTTTAAGTTCGCTTTGTGTTTAGGGTGTCTATACTTCTCCTAATTGTCCTTATAATTATTTTTAGTAGTCTTAATATACTTGTCTTAATTATATTTCCAACTCCTTTATTTTTTATAAGGTCTTGCGTAGTAACTGCTCTAATAACTTCCCAGTGGTAATCGTTCCTAAGGGTCTTAAAAAGTTAGACAGACCAGCTGTGGCTTCTTAATCTACTCCTTTATAAGTAAAGGGGATGCGCTCCTTTAGGGAGACTCTACCAGCCTCTTGCGGTAAGGGCGTCGTTTTGGGGGGTAAGGAGGTATAGCCTATTATTATTAATTAATAGCCATATATTCCTTCCGTAAAGGATTATAAGTAATTAAAATTGTAAGAGGCTAGTTTAACTAGAATGTATGGTTATCTAATCAATAGTGTAGAATAAAAGTTATAGGTAAGTAGAAGGTAAGTTAAAGGTAGAATAAGCTTTATATATTAAAGGACAAATACTTTCTAACCTTTTCTATTTAGAGACTAATTGCTAGTTCTTCTTTAGAGGAGAACCAGCTCCCTATATAATCCTTTTAAGACACTAGTAAAACCCTTTGCCCCTTATCTATCTATCTATATCTCCTTTAGGATATTAGTGCATCGGGAAAATATTCATAGGATAAGATTTAAGTAGACTTTAATTTTCGCGTTTTGTATAATTAACATGCAATTTAACCAACTTAACACGTAATTAACTAACTTGATACGTAATTAACTAACTTAATACACAATTTAACTAACTTAATATGCAATTAACTAACTTAACACGCAATTTAACTAACTTAATATATAATTAACTAACTTAACACGCAATTTAACTAACTTAATATGTAATTAATTAACTTAACAACTTTAAAAGCTAACTATATATTTCTTAACACGCAATTAACCTACTTAGTAACTTTAAAAGTTAAATAATACGTAGTTAACCTACTTAATAACTTTAAAAGCTAACTGTATGTTCCTTAACACGCAGTTAACCTACTTAGCAACTTTAAAAGGTAACTATATATTTCTTAACATGCAATTAAGGTAAAGTTATATGCTATA
>Ga0307507_10008418_pt1 | contig 14281 bp, 10 predicted proteins | sample 7_EM_MG_FD_207223 | JGI IMG/M metagenome (GOLD analysis project Ga0307507, IMG submission 207223) | Populus trichocarpa ectomycorrhiza microbial communities from riparian zone in the Pacific Northwest, United States - 7_EM | ecosystem: Host-associated > Plants > Roots > Unclassified | place... | reverse complement strand
CACGAAGCTCTACGTACAGAGGCTCTGCACGAGGCTCTGCGCGAGGCTCTGCGTACGGAGGCTCTGCACGAAGCTCTACACGAAGCTCTGCACGAAGCTCTGCATGAGGCTCTGCGCGAAGCTCTGTATATGGAGGCTCTACACGAAGCTCTATACGAAGCTCTATACGAAGCTCTACGTACAGAGGCTCTGTATAAGGCTCTGCGCGAAGCTCTACGTACGGAGGCTCTACATGAAGCTCTACATCGGGTCCCCGCTATATTCCCAATAGCATCTATATATGTCTCTGCCTATGTAGCCGCCTTATTTTTTACCCTTCTTTCCTTTTTTACATCCTCCCTACCTAGGGAGGCACTAGAACGGCAGCTAGTAGAGGACCGTTACTAGAACTAGATAACTATTGCTAAAACCAGACGACCGTTACCAGAACCAGACGACTGTTGCTAGAGCCAGACGACTATCGCTAGAGCCAGACAACTATTGCTAGAACTAGACAACTGTTGCTAGAGCCAGACGACCGTCGCCAGAACTAGATGACTGTCTCCAGAGTCAGACGACTGTCGCCAAAACCAGACAACCGTTGCTAGAGCTAGACGACTATCGCCAGAACCAGACGACTGTCGCTAGAGCTAAATGACCGTCGCTAGAACCAGACGACCGTCGCCGTTGCTAGACGACCGTTGCCAGAACCAGACGACCGTTGCTAGAACCAGACAACCGTCGCCAGAACTAGACGACTGTTGCTAGAACCAGACGACCGTCGCCAGAACCAGACGACTGTTACCAGAACTAGATGACCGTCGCTAGAACTAGACGACTGTCGCTAGAGCTAGATAACCGTTGCTAGAACCAGATAACCGTCGCCAGAGCTAGACGATAATGACTAGCCAGCAAGCACTATAAATGATTTGATCGATTAATCAAATCAAGGTAGCACAGACAGGTAGGCACAAATAGGGAGATGCTGACGGGTAGGCAGATACAGATAGGTAAGCAGATGTAGATAGGTAAGCAGATGCAGATAGGTAAGCAGATACAGACAGGTAGGCAGATACTGACGGGTAGGCAGATATAGACAGGTAGGCAGATATAAATAGGTAGGCAATACAGACAGGTAGGCAATGCAGACAGGTAGGCAATGCAGATAGGTAAGTAGATACAGACAGGCAAGCAGATGCAGGTAGGTAGGCAGATACTAACGGGTAGGTAGATATAGATAGGTAGGCAGATGTAAATAGGTAGGCGATGCAGATAGGTAGGCGATGTAGGCAGGTAGGTAAGTTAATAGGTAGATAGGTAGAAGAGAACCATTGCTATATTATATTAAATTATCTAAAATAATATTATTTATTTTGCTAGCCTTATAAATAGCTTTAAAGTAGCTTTTATTTATTTAAAATATGTTATTAGTATAAAAGAGGTAAATATAATTATGGTTGCTAAATGCGTAGATTACTGGCAGGTTGCGCGCAGGTTACGCGTAGGCTGCGTGTTAAAAAAACATAACATAGGCTAGTCGGTCGAGTTGCCAAATGACCTTAACTGCGCGCCAATTGCGTCAACCACCAACCATTGAGGCCATTGAAAGGGTACTATATTTTGCCGATGTACACATATAGGTTTTAATAGGTTTTAACCAAATTCCATTATATTAGTGGAATTTAGTAGAATTTAATTAAGTTAGTAGAATTTGGCAGAATTTAATTAACTTAGCAGAATTTGGCAGAATTTAATTAAAGCGTTAGAATTTATCTGTTAAGTGTTTCACCGAGACATTCCTACTATAACTAGGCTAGTCCCGTTACATTTAGCTTAAAATTAGGGGCTAAACCCTAATATTTTAATAATAGGCAAGCTTATTACACTAAGACTTTATTAAAAGTCTTAATGTAAATATGAAAGGCTAATTATAAAATCCCAGAATTCACTATTAAGCCATTGTTGAAATATTAAGGTGCAGTTTTTCCAATTTTTGGTGGTTTTTGGACCGGATGACTGATATTACCGGATAACTGATAGAACACGTTATAGGGCTTCTCTTTTTATTGATAACAAAGCTCTAATCCATAAAACCAGAGGTTATGCCATGGCGTGATTCTACAAAGCGCTGGGAGGCGTGGTGTGAATGAAGCTCGCTCGAGAGGCGATGCAGGAAGTTAAGCACAACCCAAGAAATGCCTAGAAATAGCAAGAATTGGCACTTGACGAGGTTTCGGGTGGTTTGCGCAGTCATACTAATTTCTTAACGCGGATGGTCCCACAATATGGAGAACTACGCCACCTCTGACGTTAAACCCTAAACGAAAGTGACGTCGCAAGCTTGCCTTCCCGAAGCCAAACAGCTCACAAACCACAGAACCATCACCAACCACTCCCTCAAATGAACAACCCCGCAACCTACCCAGCAGCAATCCACCCACAATCCAGGTCCACGCGCCAGAAACGCTCTCCACAGTCAACCGCCAGCATGGCCTCCTCGTCAACCCCCTCAACTCCACTGCTCTAGTAAGCCCGCCTGCCCTCCAACCCTCCCCCCCAATTCCACACCTAACATACCGCAAACAGCTCCTGCATCGCATACAGAAACACAATCCTAACCGAGCACACCGCCTCCGCCTCCTCGCAAACCTCCTCCCTCGCCTCCCTCATCCTGCCCAAAATCTCGCACGCCGAGCCCCAAAAGCTCACCTACACCCACGGCGCCCACTTCGTCCACTACATCGCCTCCGCCCCCTCCGAGCACCCCTCGACGCCCTCCGCCGGCGGGCTGACCTACCTCGTGATCGCGCAATCGGAGCTGGGACGACGGATCCCGTTCGGGTTCCTGGTGACGATCAAGAACGCCTTCCTGGCGCAGTTCCCCCCGTCCGAGACGGACTTCGCGGCGCTGCCGGGGTACGGCTGCGCGGCGTTCAATGCGCGGCTGAAGCAGCTGATGGTGGCGCAGGGGACGACGGAGGCCGGCCAGCAGGATGCGCTGCGGAATGTGCAGAGCGAGATTGCGGGCGTGCGCGAGATCATGACGGAGAATATCGAGAGGGTGCTCGAGCGCGGGGAGCGCATCAATTTGCTGGTTGATAAGACGGATCGGCTCGGCGGCTCGGCGGCCGATTTTAGGGTGAGGAGTCGGGGGCTGAGGAGGCAGATGTGGTGGAAGAATGTTAGGCTAATGGCGCTGTTGGTGGTCGTGGTGCTGTTTTTGATGTATTTGTTTATCGGGTTTGGATGTGGGCTTCCGGGTGAGTGCTTATCTCAGGTATCTAGGTGCAGGGGTAGCGGGGGCATGCTGCTAACTGTCCTACAGGCTGGTCGAGGTGTATTCATAATTAAGCCGGACGTCTGTTTTTGGGTCAAAGGAGAATGTCACTTTTTTTCAGCGGCGTTAACTGCAAGGCTTCCCGGGTCCATTCCATTATTCGACAAACAAAATAGCCTTTATATATACATGAACCAATATAGTCCAACAGCCAATCAAATCGCCAGAATGCTAAAAAAGAAAAACTCCCCAAACCAAGAAATACACCGGCCCTTTTCCCCCAAAATTATGCAAAAAGTCAAATTGAAAGAACCTCCCCCCACGCCTGAAAATGCGGTACATTTATGCCAAGAAATAATGCTAATGCCCACCCCGAACTCCGATGCAGATGCTTCCAAGTGATTTTAAGTTTTAGTCTAAGATGCCTACGTCCTAGTGAGGGGATGCCATGTTTCAATCTGATATAAACCGAAATTGAGTGCCCTTATACGCCGGTATTCGGTCGGATTCAATTTGGTGGAAAAGATTAACTTAAAGCCCGGAAAACGCAAGCAAGTAACCAAGGAAAACTTTTTCGCAAGAGAGAATCAAGGTGCCATAACAAGTGCTAACAAGGCCATACGGCAGTAAAGTCCATATCGCATCTACACTTCACGATTAGCGATATGGCGCAATTGCTGGAGGAATGGGTAGACTCACCTGTCTAAAATACGCCGCCCGCGGGTCAAAATCGACCTCCTCGTGGATCTCACTGTTCCGCGGTAGTGGATGCATAACGACCATATTTGTCTTGGCATGCTTCATGACGCTGTTGTCGATAATGAAAGCGTCTTTAACAGCCTCGTAGTGCGCGAGGTCTGGGAAGCGTTCTTTCTGCACGCGGGTGCAGTACAGCACGTCGCTGCGGCCGACGATCTCAGGAGTGAGCTCAGTACTTTCGAGGAGCAGCTGGCCGCGCTTTTTGAGGCCCTCGCGTACGCTTTCGGGAAGCGCGAGCGTAGAAGGAGAGACGAGCTGAATGCTAACGTGGTAGTGCTTCAGCAACTCGCAGAGAGAGTGCACGGTGCGGCCGTACTTCAGATCGCCGACGAACGTGATTGCGAGGCCGTTGACGGTACCGAGTTCCTCACGGATGGTAAAGAGATCTAAGAAAGCCTGTGTAGGATGCTCGCGACTCCCATTGCCCGCGTTGATGATGGGCACATTGGAGAATTTGGCAGCTATGTCCGCCGAATCCTCGGATGGATGGCGTAGCACGATGGCATCTCCATAGCAGCCAAGCGTGCGGATAGTATCGGCAAGAGACTCGCCTTTGTTGGTGCTGGAGGCGACTTCATTGACGACGACAGTTTGACCACCGAGACGTTTCATAGCCGCATCGAAGGAGGCGGAGGTCCGGGTTGAGGACTCAAAGAAAATCGTGCAGAGAACTCGGCCCTTGAGGACGTCCAAGCAGCCATCACGTTGGGCACCGACCCGCATTTCTTGGGCAACCGTGAATAAAAGATGGAGGTCGGTACGGTTGAACTGCTTCACAGAGATGATATCTTTACGCTTGAACGGGGACTTCGCTAGAAGTTGTGCTAGAGAAGGTGACGTGTTGAGCCCTGGGAGCAACCGCATCGTATTCTCATCCTCATGCGCTCCAGGGGCTCTAACAAAGGTCTGGTAATCTACTTTGCTAATCTCTAAGTCGTAATGTCGAGCAAGCGCCTCAATTAGCATCTTTGCATTTTTAACGTTGGTGACAAGCGGCGTCTGGTAATCTACCGCCATTCGCCTTGTCTGGTAGCCTCTACTCATGTAGTTCGCAGGCCTCCGGTATCGGTTGTTAGAAGGCAGATTGATATACAGGTCAATGAGATTGTTTGACAGATGCTGCGTCAATGAGTACTTTGACTTCTGATCGTCATCTCGGTAATGACTACCAAGAATTTCTAAGAACTTGACTGGAATGCCATGTTCTTGGATGTAATCGGCAGTACCAGCAGTCGCGAACAGGTTATAACCCATTTTGTGGAGGCGCTCGATGGAAGGAAGCATTTCCAATTTGTCCTTGAAAGATCCAATGGATAGAAGTATGTTCTTTCTCGGAAGTTTGAATCCCGTGGATATAAGAGCTTTGATGTATGCTTCATACTTCGTACGACCAAAGCAAGCAACCTCGCCGGTAGAAGCCATCTCGACACCAAGGACAGGATCGGCGCCCGAAAGTCTGGAGAACGAGAATTGCGGTACCTTGACTCCGACATAGTCTGCCGGAATGTTGACGGGAGGATACTCAACCAGGGGTAAGCCAGCCATAGCTTTGGTAGCCATCTCAATCAAGTCCACGCCCATGACTTTCGATACGAAGGGGAAAGATCGAGAAGCCCGAACGTTGCATTCGATGACTTTGATTTCGTTATCTTTGGCAATAAACTGGATGTTGAACGGACCCGTGATGTTCAAAGCATTGCCAATTTTACGTGTGGCATCTTCAATTCTTCGAACAGTTTCAGGATCCAAATCTTGGGGTGGTAGAATCAAAGTGGCATCTCCAGAATGAACACCAGCATTTTCAACGTGCTCTGAGATGAAATGACCAATCATGGTACCATTCCGTGCAACCGCATCCATCTCAATTTCCTTGGCGTTTTCAATGTACTTCGTGATGACGACTGGGTGTTCGCGAGACACATCAGCAGCTTGTGCAAGGTAATTGGCTAGGTCGTCCCTCGAGTATACTGTGTTCATAGCCGCACCCGAGAGGACATATGATGGTCGGACAAGCACCGGATAGGATACTTTCTGGCAAAATTCGGTGGCTTCTTCGATGCCCGTAAGCTCCTTCCAGGCAGGCTGATCGACGGAGATTCGATCCAACATTCGAGAGAACTTGTATCGATTTTCGGCGGTATCGATCATCTCCGGAGAAGTTCCAAGGATTTTAACATTGAGACGGTGTAAAGGAAGGGCAATGTTATTCGGAGTTTGTCCGCCCATGGAAAGAATAACGCCACTCGCATTTTCCATTGTGTAAATGTCAAGTACTGTTTCCAGGGTGATGTTCTCGAAGTAGAGCCTGTCCGCTTCATCGTAATCCGTACTGACCGTCTCCGGATTGTAGTTGACCATCACAGTCTTGAAACCCTGTTCACGGAGGGTTCTGATTGCTCTGACGGAACACCAGTCGAACTCGACCGAAGAACCAATACGATACACGCCAGACCCAAGAACCATAACACCTTTGTCAGTGAAAGCGATGTCATGTTCGGTACCGTTGTAGGTCAAGTATAGGTAGTTCGTAAAAGCTGGGAATTCGGCCGCAACAGTGTCAATCTGCCTGACCGCTGGGACAATACCGGCATCAACTCTGGCTCGTCGTACAGCAAGCTCATTAGAGCTCCAGAATCTAGCTAACTGGCGGTCAGAAAAGCCTAACTGTTTCGCTTGCCTCATAAGCGGCTTCGTGATCGTGATCGTATTGTAGGTGCTCATAAGCTTTGCAAAGTCACTTAGACCTTGCAGTCTGTTAAGGAACCACTTGTCGATTTTGGTCATTTCCCAGATCTTATCGACAGTGTACCCGGCGTGCATAGCATTTGCAATGGCAAACAGCCTCTGATCCGAAGGAGTTTGTAGTTCTTGATCAATTGACATAAGAGCGCTTGTGTCGTTGAAGCCGAGATTGTTCAAGTCAACGGCACGGATTGCCTTCTGTATGGCCTCCTCAAATGTTCTACCAATGCTCATAACCTCACCAACACTCTTCATTGATGAGCCAAGAAGGGTAGATACTCGAGTAAACTTCTTAAGATCCCAGCGCGGTATTTTGACAACGACATAGTCAAGAGATGGCTCGAAGCAAGCACACGTGACCTTGGTAACAGAGTTGGAAATCTCGTTCAAAGGGATCCCCAAGCCTAACTTGGCAGCAATAAAAGCTAGTGGATAGCCAGTAGCTTTCGAAGCGAGGGCTGAAGAACGCGATAGACGGGCGTTGACCTCGATGATGCAATATTCCCTGGAAAAGGGATTTAGAGCATACTGAATATTGCATTCTCCGACAACGCCGAGATGTCGTATAACATTGACAGCTGTGGTGCGAAGCATGTTGTAGTCCTCATCGGAGAGAGTTTGAGAAGGGGCGACAACAATGGAGTCGCCAGTATGAATGCCCAAGGGATCAAAGTTCTCCATATTACAAACTGTTATGCAGTTGTCGCGAGCGTCACGAACGACCTCATATTCAATCTCTTTCCAGCCTTTCATACTCCTTTCGATCAATACTTGTGGGCTGGCTGCAAACGCTTTATTGCACAGGTCAAAGAGTTGTGATTCGTCTTCCGCGAAACCACTTCCCAGTCCACCGAGAGCGTAAGCTGCGCGAACGATGACTGGAAAGCCAATGTCTTTCACGACTCGCATTGCCTCATCGACGGAGCTGGCGGAGGCGGACTTTGCACACTTTTCGCCAATTGATTCCATGCTTCGAGCGAAGAGCTCTCGATCTTCAGTCGTGATGATCGTCTCAATTGGTGTTCCAAGGACTTTCACGCCAAGTTCATCAAACTCGTCCTTCAGCTGAATACCAACCTGAAGGGCTGTTTGTCCTCCAAAGGTTACATAGATACCGTCTGGTCGTTCTTTCTGAATGACTTTTCGGACAAACTCCGCGGTTACCGGCAGGAAGTAAACCTTGTCCGCCAGGCCCTTTGACGTTTGGATAGTTGCGATATTAGGATTAATTAGTATGGTGTAGATCCCTTCCTCTTTCAAGGCCTTGATTGCCTGACTTCCAGAATAATCAAATTCGCCAGCTTGTCCAATGCTCAAGCCTCCACTTCCAAGGACAAGAACTTTTTCAACTTTGACTTTTGGATGTAGTTTCTCATTCTCATTTGCGTCTCCGCCAGGGAAGGAAACAGGCCGTGAAAGAGCCTCAGAAGATTGCATAGTCTTCTTGATGGTGTTAATGAAGACGTCAAAAAGATACTCTGTATCCCTTGGTCCAGGTGTGTGCTCAGGGTGGAACTGAACACTGAAGTAAGGTCTGCTAGTGTGACGAATGCCCTCATTACTCCCGTCATTGGCATTGACAAAGAGCTCTTCCCAGTCCTTGGGCAGGGTTTTAGCATCAACAGCATATCCATGGTTCTGGGAAGTTATGTGACATCTTCCGGAGAGTAAACTGGTACATGGAATGTTGTGCCCTCGGTTACCGAACTTCATTTTCAGAGTTTCTGCTCCAGCAGCTCGAGCCAGTAGCTGATGGCCAAGGCAAATGCCGAATATGGGAGTAGCCGCTTCTTCCATGGCAGCAGCGATATGCTTCACTGTGGCGCCCATCATCGCAGGGTCACCTGGGCCATTTGAGATAAAGAGGCCGTCATACTCCTTGCCAGCGAGCTTTAGGAAGTCATAGTCCCAGGGAACTACTTTTACCTCCACTCCTCTCTTGACCAAGCACCTCAGCTGATTATATTTCAAGCCAACATCAACACAGACTACTCGGACAGGACGCCCTGAGGGATGCTGAAGCGCCGTAGACTTTTCAGGGGAGTATATTTTGGAAGCTTTGATTGATACTATTTGAGGTGTTAGAATAAGTAGCTGAAGGAAAGTCTCGCAATATGAATTGACCTTCTGCCACTAGGTTTTTCACATTTGGGTCAACCCAAGGAATCTCTTCATATTCCGCCCTCCAGTCTTCTGCTACGGTGCCATTCGTTAACGATTTCGTGTCGACGTCTCCGTTTGTAAGTCGGGTTGCTGGCGACTTTCTCAGTAACAATCGCCCAAGCATGCTACCTTCTTCTCGAATTCGCTTGGTCAAGGCCCTGGTGTCGACACCGGTAATGGCGGGAACACCTTGCTCCTTCAGCCATTTTCCTAATGAAGAAGTAGCCAAGTGGTGAGAGTAGTCTTCTCCAGAATATGAAGCGACCACGAGACCAGCGATATGGATTTCTTCTGCTTCAAAATAGGCCGGAAGGTCGGTGAGGAGTTTATCTCTCTCCTCTCTAGACGGAACGCCATAGTTGCCCACCAAAGAGAATGTAATGACGAGAATCTGTCCCCGGTATGAAGGGTCGGTTATAGATTCGGGGTACCCTACCATGCCTGTCTGGAAGACGAGTTCACCAGCAATGCTCTTGTGAGCACCAAAACTTTGGCCATGGCAAACATAGCCGTCTTGCAACTCGAGAGCCATTGAGAGGCTCTCGTGGTCGGTATTAGCCATGGTTTGTGAAGTGAAGAACAGGTGCTGGAGGGGCTTCTAGAGCCTTCAGCTCAAAGGAAAAAGAGTGTGTTGAGCGAGTGTTATTTCCCACGGTGGAGCTGAAAATGCAGTTTCTCACCAGCAGAAAAATCTCAGAATTACTAGCGTTGATTCGCTAGGGCGGGGCCTGGTGGGAGGGGAAGACGCAGGTGGGATGCACAAGCGAGGCCGCGGTCCAGCTGTGGTTCCCGGCCCCAGTCTTCAAGGGCTTCGGCGGCTCTGGGAAAATACTGAGTGATTCGATTTGGCCTAGTGCAGATCAGCTGAGGATTACGGGCATAAGCTGTGTTACCCTTTAGCATAGTAATTGCAGCAAGATCCCCAGGAAGAAAGATACGGCAGGCCGCCCACATTAATTAAGTAGTAATGAAGAGTTGAGGCAACTATCGACTTTCATGGCGGTGCGAATCCTACTAAATGTAGTATGGTAAGTTCACATCAATAAAAGCTAATCGGACCGTCACTTTCAGAATACGAGGTCAAGAAAGCCGTCGCACTAGAAGTTAAATAGCGATTGTTTTGATACCAGACATCCAATGCTTGACGGAGAAAGCATAGTGTGCGTATTGTTCTGTAGGTGTTGGTGATTGGTGTAACTAGTGAATGCGGGCAGTTAGCGACACCAGATGCTTGCGACCGTTCGAGTGTGAGATTCGACGGTTGCCGCAACGGCGGTCTGCAAAGCAAAGCGCCCCTAGGCTACAAGTGGCAATTTGTATCAAAACCGTCAAACCGTTCTTGCATGAAAATTCTCCAATTGCCCACCTGTCATGCACGCCGCGATTGTGGCTGACCAGACGGGATGTCGAGATCTGCATGAGCGATGCAGTCGTGCTCGGGCCGCCTGTTTTTATTGGCCTGCGAACCGAAATCGTGGGGAAGGATGGGAAGATAAGAAGGCTGAAGGAGCTCATGATCATTCTTGTTCAGCAGTCTGGGGAAGCGGTGTGGTGTACTACCTGACTGAATAGCTATCTCGGTATGTCTTGAGTATGTTCTTATCAAATCTCACCGTCGCCCGTCTTCTCTCAGCGCGGCATCTCCTGCCTCGCACACTGCCTCTGCTAACAAATTTCGATGGGCTGTAGGGAGCTTTTAGTCGGAGGTAGGCAGACAACGGAGGACATGTTTACGTCACTCCTACGTCGTCAGAGAGGCCGAAGAGGGTCTGAACGTTCGCCCTTCTTCTCAGCTTTTAATCGCGCCCGGACAGGTGCAGATGAAAATTACAGCGCGTCTGACTCTGGCGATGGCGACGACTTCGCCGACGACGCAGAGCACTCTGCTGGCGAGGAGGACGAGGATAACGATGCTGAAGACGATGATGGGAACCGAGAAGGTCCCTTGCTTCCAGTCTTCTCAGAGTTCCTTGGTATCTCATTGTTTTCCCATTATTCCCAGTTGCTTACGCTGACGGTGATCACTGTCAGATCGACTTCCCATTTACAACACCACCCATTCAATAAGAATCCTTGTCATTCAGAGATGTGAAACCACCCTGTCGTGGGATCAGCTTCGATCCCCCCAAGTCTCACAATTCCTCGTCAAGCCTATTCAGCAGCAGATACGGTCCTCGCTCTTCTCTCGCGCTACACTATACGCATTAATAGCAAACTGTTTACAGTTCCAGAAGGAGGGCCAGACAAATCCTGGGAATGTGGGAGTTAGCCGGTCAAGGGCTATGATATGCGAGCTATTAGCTATGCGGCTGCTTAAAGAGTTTTCCACTAGAGAGCTGATTGATGCTCTATCGTACGATTTCGATCCTCTACAGGGCCTGACGCCGCCCACTACGGGGACAATTACGCCTGGAGCAGGCGCTCCCAAATTCGGTTCCCGTGCCGCTCGTATATCCACAGTAGAGATTGCCATTCGTGCTCAAGCAAAGAAATTTCTCGCGCACCCGCTCGTTGTTCAACAGCTGGAGGCCATTTGGGCTGGCACAATAGTATTCCACTCTGCTGCTGATAACTTACATAGAAAGCCCGCTCTAAAGCAATTTACCCAAACACGAGGCTATGGCACCTTTTTTGCAGAAGTCTCCCCAGGACCGGGACCTTCCCAAAGACCGCAATCAGGAAAGAAAGAGACAACTCAAAACTATGCCGAGCATACAATGAGACGTTCCGTCACGTTGTATGATCCTCACGATGCGTCACTGTTCAAGTTATCCCGTCTTCGTGTTCCGCGCTATAGGCAACTATTCTCTACTTGTACGTTTGCAATTATGCTTGGGCTTTTCCTGGCCGTGCTTCTCCAGAAATCTTTGGATATCACGGCATTGGAAGTTGTCTTTTGGTTTTGGAGCGCTGGATTCATGCTTGTAAGCTCAAAGACCTTAGGATCGAAGTCTATTCTTCTGAACTTCTAACTTATAAATAACCAGGACGAGATTGTTGGCTTCACTGAGCAGGGCTTTGGCCTGTATATCATGAGTGTCTGGAATGCCTTTGATTTGGGTATCCTGCTACTGTTCGTGACGTACTATGTGCTCCGCCTCTACGGTATTCTCATGCCGGACGTTGAAAAGCATAAAATCGCCAGCATGGCTTACGACGTTCTGGCCTCCACTGCGGTCCTACTATTTCCACGGCTCTTTTCAGTACTCGATCATTACCGCTACTTCTCACAGCTACTCATAGCATTTAGGATGATGGCAATGGACCTAGTCGCCATCCTTGTCTTGATTATCATAGCCTGCAGTGGCTTTTTTGTAGCATTCACACTGTCCTTTAGCGTACACTTGAATGCTGCGGGTGCTGCTTACGCTCTCTTTCAGATGCTCATGGGGTAATTTTGCACTTTGGTTTTACAAGGCTTGTGCTAATTAAATTTAGATTCACTCCGGCTGCATGGGAGGTGTGGGACGATTACAATATGTTAGGCAAAGCAATCCTGACTTTGTTTTTGTTCATCTGTCATTTCCTCATTGTGACAATTCTGATTACTGTGAGTTAAAGCTTTCCCTTCGTCAGTGATTTTACGTCCGTGTCTTTCAGTTCGTCACCCTACCCTAGCTATTTGGCTTGCATGGGATCTGTTTTCATAGATGCCACTTAGTCGAAGTAGGATATCCCCTTCCAGCACTAACGCCTAGCAGGTTCTTACAAATTCGTTCATGGCCATCGTTCAGAACGCCAATGAAGAGCATCAATTCTTATTCGCGGTCAACACCATCTCGATGGTCAAGTCTGATGCACTATTCTCATACATTGCGCCAACAAACATCATTGGGTGGCTGCTCATCCCGCTGAGATTCTTCATGCCTTTCTGTCGCTTCGTTAAGTTGAATCGGACGATTATCAAGATCACGCATATGCCAATCCTCTTTTCGATATTTTTCTATGAGCGCGTTGTGCTGTCGAACTTCGCGTATGGTCCTACAGATTTGGTAGAACAGCGCGGCCGGACTCCAGCAAAGATGCCTGCATTTAGTATTCGGGGTCCTGGAGATCTTTTCAGCCCCGGCACCCGTCTCCGCGAGCCGTCCATCACCACCTTCCGGAAGGATCGCGCATTAGAAGAGGTGTTTAGGAGACCTTTCAAGGATCCTAATAGCAGCCAGGTGAACGTAGAGACAGGAAGTGGTAAAAGGAAATCGAGTAACATCGTTCGCGACTGGATGCAGGGTATGGGACACGACGGAGGTGCTTCTTCACCATTGGAACAGCCTCGATCTGTATTGGACCAACTAGAGTCCCGCCGACCGAAAATGAGAAGCGCTGTCACCTCCCAGAGGTTTTTCAACAAACGCAGGCAGATTTCTGGAACAAGATCGGTTGCTTCAGACCCTGAAGAACTAATCCCCTTTACGCACACAAAGCCTCAGCCGATCCAGGAAGAAGAAGACTTCCCCGACATGAGCATGGACGACCTACCCCAACAGACCGACGCTGACGGCGATGACGAGCTCGTCACAAACGATGAAGACGACCGGGGAACGCTAGACCGCGCTGTAGCAGAAACGGACCACGACTCGCACAAGGAGAACCTCCCCCGCCCATCCTACCACTCCTCATCCTCCTCCGACGAAGAAAAATACTTCCGCACGCCTCTAACCGCAAAACCGCACACCCCAGCAGCCCCCGCCTCGCTCTCCTCAACAGCACTCGCCCGCCAACCCCCGCCCTCCTCCCCTCTCCACCCGCCCCGCCCAAGCCATCCCAAACGCGCCCACAACCGCAACCTCTCCACAAACACGGTGGTCTTCAGCCCCACCCAACCGAGCGTGCACCCCTCGCGCGCGCCCTCGCCCACCAAGCGCTCGCCCCCAACCCACAGCGGCATCGCACCCCACAACGGCACCGCCACGCCCACCGGCCGCCGCACGCCGAAGCGCGCGCGTCCTGTCCTGCCCCCGCGCGCCCTGCACCCCATGCACCCGAACCTCTCCGCCATCCTCGCGCTCGCCGGGCCCTCGGCCTCGGCTGCAGGCTTCACCGCCCTCCCAACAGCCATCCCCCAGCGCCGCTCCCGCTCCCGCACCCGCTCCTTCAACGCCCGCGCCCTCGACCTCGCCTCCGACCTCGGCGACAACCGCCACGGGCCCGACGCGCTGGCTTTTCCGGCCAGCTTCAACACGCAGCTCGAACTCGCGGCTGCTACGGCGGCGCGCCGGGCTGCGGCGGATGAGGATGCGGGGATGGTGAGCCGGATTATGTTGGCGCGGATGACGACGCTGGAGGAGGGGTTTCGGGATGTGTTGAGGGAGGTTAAGGGACTTAGGCGGGAGGATGGGGGGACGAGTAAGGGGGGGAGTA
>Ga0307507_10008417_pt1 | contig 14281 bp, 12 predicted proteins | sample 7_EM_MG_FD_207223 | JGI IMG/M metagenome (GOLD analysis project Ga0307507, IMG submission 207223) | Populus trichocarpa ectomycorrhiza microbial communities from riparian zone in the Pacific Northwest, United States - 7_EM | ecosystem: Host-associated > Plants > Roots > Unclassified | place... | reverse complement strand
GCTCAACGCGACGGCTTCGCTATATGTACTACAAATTCTGAAGACGTGTCTGAACATCCGCGACTGCGAGTTCCACGTCATTGATGATCGGGTGTATATGTTTCTACACGAGAACCTCACCCTTCCACATTTGCACACGCTGAACATCCGAGCGAGCACAACGTGCTTTAATATCCTACACGCCATCACCACCCCCTCTCTCCGAATACTCACCATCAAAGGGGAGAAGCGGTGGTCTCGAGCTGGCTTCCAATATTTTATCGACCGATCCTCTTGCTCCATTGAAGAGTTCTCAATGATCAATATACTTATCAGCCCGAGGAAACTACTCCACGCCTTGGAGCACGTCGGCACCGCCGTCAAAATATTACGCATCCACATTTATCCCGAGAAACCTACCGTAAAGCCGATCTCGGACGCGATACTCCGGGGTATTGCGTCCTATCTCCTCGTCCCGAACTTAGAAGTACTGGATTTTGGTTGTAATGGTATGCATCCAGAGGACTACCAACTATTCGTAGGGATGATCGCGTCGCGATCTCTGGAAAATCTAACCTTATTCTTTTAGCTCAAGTTGTACGAATCGGATAGTTTTGCCAGTTGTTCGCGGAAGGCTTTGCATTTTCAGCTAGCAGAAATATTTGGCTAGGCGTCCCTGTGTTAAGAGTGCGTACTGTAAGCATGCCTACTAGAGGTGGAAAAGAGCGAATATCACGACATCCTTCTAATGCATACATATATCGAACAAAAGCATTGGCTTCAACGAAGCTCTGAAGGCTCGGACAGGCTAGAGAGATGTCTTGAAATATCTCGATGGGGAGAAGATGGAGGAGAGGAGGCATTTATGCTACGTAATGCGCCGTAGCGAGTCTTTTAAAGTCGGCGCTTTGTCTAATTTGTTTTTTCTTTCTTTCTTTCTTTTGACGTACAGGCTGAGCCATGTACCCCCTACACATGCACATGAGAGTTCGGAAGAGCCTCAATCCTCAAAATCATACAAATCCACGACGTATTTATTCCGCAAATCAACCTAAATCAACTTCAAGTTATTTGTACTATCTGGAGATTCATACCCAACATCGTCATTGCTCTGCATTTTGCATTTGGTTTATTAGCATTCTCAACGTGCTCGTCGCCACATCCCTTCGTTTGCCTTTTTCTACATCGCTTATATCCAATCCATTCCTTTACCGTCCCTTTTCCAAACACGTTTGGCGGCCTGTGGTACATATATACGGGTGTATATACGCTGGATTAATTGGAAGTCTTCGGTTTCAAGTTTTTGGAAATGAAAGGGGGGGACGAGGTGCATTACGAATGTATTCTAACTCGGATATGATGATATTCATTGGGATAACCTAGGAGGATCAACCAAGGATCCAAACCACGTACCGCCCCTAAGTTAAATGTAAACCCCCTGAAAATTGCTGGAGATTGCTGGCCATGGACGAAGTGGTTGCGAGAATCAAGTGCAAGCCAGTATTTTTCGGCCAAACAATATGCATGTGACTGACGCGCGGGCCGGTTTCTCAACCACTCACACACTAACGACCAGTGCCACGTCTCAATCCAACCACCATCACGATGACCCAAGACGAACTGGAAGAGATAAATGGCATCAAGCCCAAGATATTGCTTGAAGACGGGAAGGAGCATGAAGTTGGCTCAGCGTCCAGGTACGTTCACAGGGGTTGGCACTTCAGCCAGTGTTGACGAGGGTATAGTAAAGCGGTCTATAAAATAAAGAGGACCGTGGACCATTATAACTGGTATGCACGTTCTCAAATTCTTACAAGTTGAGGCTTACATGTACTTCTGACCAGCAACTGCCCCGTATGCCTCTTTCGTTCTCAGGTTGTCCTCGTAATATTAACCATTTTGGATTGTTGGTAGGCATGGCGTAACCAGGTTTGTATCGCCTTCTAACCCCCAGTTTTTCAAACTGATGACTTCTTATAGAAAGGAGCGCCGGTGAATGCACGTTCATGCAAACATATCAAGAGCCTCTTGGGGGAAGCGTACGAAAATGCACGCTTGGCGATGAAAAACCCCGCTGGAGCTGCAGCTGCACCAGAGAAAAAGACCTCCGCGAAGAAGGCGCCGGCGAAGGAACCAGCCGACAAGAAAGCCCCAGCAAAGAAGGTGCCCGCGAAGCGAAAGAAGGCGGAGGAAGATGAAGATGAAGACGAAGACGAGGAGGAACAAAAGCCTAAGAAGAAACCCGCGGCTAAGGGCAAAGCTAAGGCTACACCCAAATCGAAAGGCAAAGCTCCGGCAAAACGTAAGAAAGTAGCCGATGACGAGAACGAGGACGAAGATGATGACGAGGCAGAAGACGAGGACGACGTAGAAGAAGAGGAAGAGGAGGAGAAGCCCAAACGGAAGCCTGTGTCCAAGGCTAAGGCCGCAGCCAAGGCCAAACCCGCGTCCAAAGTTAAACCTGCATCCAAGACAGTCGTCAAGGACGACGACGCCATGGACGTTGACTCCGCACCGACTGGGGATGGCGGTACGTCCTGTCCCCCGTCTCTACACTCAGCCTCGCTGCTCCCCCCTTTCGCTCCTCCTGTGTCCTCGTATTCCCTCTGACCTTCTTTCGTTCTGTATTCTCAATTTACATACCACTTAGGTGACGACGAGCTTGCCTCAATCAATGGCATCAAGCCGCTTGTCTGGATTCCACAGGGGGAGGAAAGGGAGGTCGGCTCTGCTTCAAGGTATGTATCACTTTCATATGTTCTTTCTGTTTGTGGTGGCTTTATTCCAGCTCTCTCGTCTGGCCTTTGGCGATCCTCATCGTCCGTCTCAGTTTGGCCCATTTTTTATCGATTTTGTCGACCCATGGACTTGCTCCTCTTCGCTTTCATCCTTCCTTGCTATGTTTTGCTTCCTTTGAACCCTGTTTCGCTTGCTCGTTGACCCTGTTCCTCTCCTTTCTGAAATTAACCCTTTACACCGACAGTAAATCCGTGTACAAGGTCAAACACACCATGGACCATTTTTATTGGTGCGCTTCACCCGCTTTCTTGCCTCTCATTTACTCATTTCACTTTGGCCTTTAGCACGTGTCCCGTAAGCGCCACTCCTGCCTCCGTCGCTCACGAATGAACGAACTAACCAAGCTGCTCTTCCCCCCTGAAGGCATGGCGCAATCAGGTTAGTTTGACTCCCTTCCTTTATGAAAGCAAAGTTGACTCGTCTGAACTAGAGCGGTCGCCCTGTCAACGCGCGCTCGTGCAAGCACATCAAGACCCTTCTAGGCGAAGAGTACGAAGAGGCCCGTATTCAGCTCAAAGACCCAGACGGGGCTGCAGCAGGCGCCGGAAAGGGGAAAGCCGCATCCAAAGGCAGAATCTCGTCCAAAGCTACACCCGCATCCGAGGCCAAACCTGCAAGCAAGGGGAAGACAACAGTTCAAACCAAGGCGGCTGGGAAACGCAAGAAACCGGACGCGGATGACGAAGAAGAAGACCGGGGTGAGGAAGAAGAGCAACAGGCGGAGGAAGAAGCATCTAAGCCTCCTGCGAAGAAGGCTAGAATTTCTCCCGTCAAGGAAGATGACGAGAATGAGGATGCCGCTGAGGACGAAGACGGCGACGAGGGAATAGGTGCTGTGGATGCCGGTGAGTGTCTTCCTTGGTTGTAGTTTTTTTTTTTCCCTTTTGTTCTCTTCGTGGGGTGTCTTCACGCAGCGCTCCTTGTCTCGCTCATTTCCATTCTCACGACGAGTTTTATTCTCTGTGGAACACAACCTTGTCTCTTTCGCCCTCCATCTTATTTGCTGACGACCATCACCAACAGATGAGCTTGCTGAAATTTCTGGTGTCAAACCAAAGGTTCTCCTCGCGGACGGCGAGGAAAGGGAAGTGAAATCGCAGACTTCGTAAGTTACCATCCTCCCCAGTTTTTTAGAGTCTTTTGCCGACACACTTTTGCAGGAATTCAGTGTACAAAATCAAGCGAACTTGGGACCACTTTTACTGGTGCGCTCCCACGTCCCTCACATACCCACCCGTCTCACTCTCCTCATGATTGCAGTACCTGCCCGGCTTGGCGTAACCAGGTTTGTCTCTACTCCTTCATATTCTTCCTGAGCTCTAACTTCCTGTCCTCACAGGGTGGCGTCCCCGTGAACGCCCGAACATGCAAACACCTCCAGTCCTTCCTCGGCGCCGACTACGAAGCCGCCCGCTTGAAATACCGCAACCCCGACGGACCCGCTCCAAAATCTGCCAAGAAAGCCGCCGGCAAACGCAAGAAAGCGGATGACGAAGACGGGGACGAAGATGGGGACGACGACGAAGAAGGTGGATCGAGCGGAAAGACGGTGCCTGGGCTCTTACTTGCCAACAAGTGGGATATCGAGACGGGCCCAGATCCCACGGGCTGGTTGATCTCGGAGAAGTTGGATGGTGTTCGGTTGGTTTTGTTTCCTTGTGGGTTTTGGCTGAATCTTGATGTGCATCTGCAGAACTTTCTATGATGGGAAACAGATGATCAGCAGACTAGGAAATCCATTCACCCCTCCACAATGGTTCCTTGATAGTACGTGCTTCTTTTTATCTAGTTTCCCCCTCTTCTTTCCTTCACCTTCATCCTCCGGCTTTTGAAAGGGAAAGCTGACACTGCTGTAGAACTTCCCAAGGACGTCACCCTCGACGGCGAGCTTTTCGGTGGTCGTGGGGAATTTCAGTCCACAGTGTCGATCGTAAAGACAATCAACTCTCCCCACTGGAAGGGAATCACTTTTCAGGTTCGCATCCGCTTCTTGAATCTGAATTGTCCCCGTTATATGTCATCCTCCACGCTTCTTCTTTTCTCATCCGTATTGTGTCTCTTCATCAGATCTTCGACGTTCCCTCTCGCGGAACTGATATTTTTGAAGACCGACTCTCCTGGCTGCAAAAGACTTTCGGCGAAGGCGGAACCCACACTGTTGAACAAATCGCGGTTGTTGAGCATGAAGTAGCTGAGAGCAGAGAACACGTGCTCCAGAAGCTCAAAGAGGTGGAGACCTTGGGTGGGGAAGGACTGATGCTGAGGAAGCCGGGGTCGTACGTCCTTCTTCCGTGCTAGAGCTGGGTACTGATCTGTTACTTGGTTTCAGACAATATGAGGGTCAACGATCCGCAACGTTGCTCAAGATCAAGGTTCGTCTTGACGTTTCTCTCCAAGTGGTGCAGTGGCTTATGTAGGTGCTCAGACGTTCTATGATGCAGAAGCCATTGTCACTGGGTACGTGCCTGGTAAAGGACGCAACGCTGGTACCACAGGCGCTCTCAAATGCAAAATGGCTTCAGGCAAGGTAGGCTGTTTCTCCGCCAACCTTCAACTGCGGTACCTGATACGCTCATACAGACCTTCAATGTTGGCACGGGCTTGAGCGACAAGCAGCGCAGGAATCCGCCCAAGGTTGGGGCTATCATCGTTTATCGCTTCCAGGAACTTACAAGGGATGGGGTTCCGAGGTTTGTTTCCGTCTTCAAATATCTTTCGTCACAAATTTTGATGTATATCGAACAGATTCCCTTCGTATATAGGGGAAGCGGCTGATAAAGACGTCCCAAAGGATGCTGAGATTCCGGAACATCGGAAGGCAGGTGCTGGTGCTAAATTTACGGAGGAGTAGGCTACTGTTATATCTATTTGAATCCGGAATGCTTTACGTAGCCTCGTTTGTCTACGATATTAAGAATTGATGTTGATTTGTTGTCTGATGGATTTGAACTAACGACTTCGGGCTATCACGCTGTACCCTATATGAACGTCAGATTTAAAGACTGCCTTTTCCGCTACCTTTCCGGGTTACCTGTCGTCTCTCTTCAAGAAGGACTTGGCGCCATAATGCACTTGCTCATCGTCGAGGACGACGGGTCTCTCAAAGTTCAGCCTTGCTGCACACGTTGATGTCTATTCCCATGAACTTCGTGCCTGTACCATCCCACTGATCCCAGAAGCTCCTGAGCTGGACCTACACATCGGGTTCCGCATCACCGAGAAGAGTGTCACCTCTGACTCCTGAGCATTCGAACGGCCCAACTACTACTTTATTATGTTCTTAATCAGGTTCAAGGATGGAAAATGCCCTGGTGCGTGCGTGGTCCGTCTTCAATCTGACCTCTCTCAAATTTCACTCTGACTTACTTACAGTTTGGTACATTAACCAACGTGGCACCATTGTCAACTCCCCTCGACATGCTTCAACCGACAAGCCAAAAGACTTTCGCCCGTGGAAACCTTGAGGCAGAGCAATGATCGATCGTTGGCTGTTGTCAGCTATAGGTAGCCTGCGTTATAACCCGTGCTTCTGCTCAGTAATATGTATATCCTTCAGACTCGACGATTAAAGAGGCGCCAAGGCGGCCCCCCCACTTTGCAGTCGTTCCATACTCGACTTGGTTTCTGACACGCCTTTTCACTGAACAAATGACGTTGGAAACTTGGACCGAATGTCATACGGATCCTCGAGACTTTGCTGGCGGATTTGGCCCAATCCCAATGCTTGGCCTACGCCATTCTTATAGCTCAAGATTCCTATCATTGCAAAGATGAAATGCCCCCGGGTAGAGTCCTCCAGCTCAGGCTACTTCCCTGCCATGTCTGACTTCATCTCACCATTTGAATTTCGAGGACGACACAATTCCAGACCACTCTAGTTCTTCACGTTCGCCTATTAAAATGGGGACGGTTCATACATCCCACGCGGATCTACCTGCCCAGACGTGTCTCAGGTTGGTATTACTGGTTGCTAAGTCTTGCTTGCAAATACGTGTTAACTTCTGCTTTTCCTATTGGACGGCTAACGTCGACATTGTGTACCACCAGCTGATATCATGTCTCAAATTATTCCGTCGACTGATTTGACCTAGGGCACTACCGTCTCTGGAACTCAAGATGGTTTGATTCCCGCACTGGCATGAAGAATTTTATCAGGAAGGGTCGCTATCATCTGGGGAGGGCCATTTGTTGCATCGGTGGGCACGTCCGTTGTCACATCTCCTATCCTCTCGGATACGAAGCAAAAGGACTTCCCTGCCACTAAAACGTCAAGCGTGACTCGTGCGCGCGAGAGATGATCCGTTCCAAGTTCTAGGATAGAGCTTCTGGGTGCTTGGAACCAGCTCTCCCCGACATTTTTGGCCGGCGAATAAGACTTCTGGCTGCTGTCTTAAGACTCTTAGCTGACAAGGGCCTACTTCGGTCGTAGTCTCAACGAAAATAGACTATATTTCGATCTTTCCTCGCCTCATCTCCATACATACACATCGCAACTTCGGATCATCAATATTTAGACCCAGTTGCTTGGGTCACCATAGCTCAATATGTAGGTAAATATTGCCTAAATTATCAACTTGATGCGTTTCGAAATTACAATTTCAGCTACTGACTTCGTCACTAGGGCTCCAAGAACGGAGCTAGGACGGCACCACAGAGCCACCAGTTTACTTTCTGGGGCCTCTTCGAACAGGTCCACGCCCAGGCCTCCCTGTATAATCCGTCGTCAGAAGTGTTTCCCGTTGAAGCACCAGATAGTTCTCACCTCCATATTGCCGGTAGGAATTGTCGTTATTGGAATCCGTAGTCGTTGTGATTGTTACGTTTGCAGAATTCGTGTTAGTGACATTACTGAGAGAGTGGGAATCGACTTTATCCCCTCCGATGTGGGTCACAGTCACGGAAGGCTTTGGCTTTTCGTCCTTCAGGATGGGCGGAACGCGTGCCATTGGAGCAACTGGTACATTCTCCTGGTCGACCGCAGCGGGAGCAGCGGCGGAAACGCTTGCCGCTTCGGAATTCTTCTTCTCTCTATCGCGCTGAAGTTCCAGGAGTATCTTCTCGTGCTGCATAATAAGCTGAGAGGTAGCCTCCCGGATGGCGACGTCAGACTGAAGCTAAAATGTGGGGTTGCGTCAGAACATGAAAGCTCCGTGGCACATGCATGCTTCAGACTCACCCCAAACAGATCCAGCGATCGCCGCAGTGTATCGCGATATTCTTGAATCTTTCCTAGATCGGCCCGATTCCTGACCAACCGAAATAACGCTCCCCTGGAGACCTCTTTGCGCGAGAAACGCTCAATGGACGATATTGTGCTGTAAAGCCAGACCATCAATTAAAATACTCGATTCGAGAAACACAAATATCCTGCTGACCCAAGAAGGCCCTGAAGGTCGTCTATGAGCTTCCTGGACGTGCCACGATCACCCCCCTTCTTGGTCGCTTCCTCATACATGCACAACACCACGTACACCAGCTCGCACGTATCCGCAGCTAGTTTCTGGAAGGCGTCCCTATTGTCTTTTGCCCCCTATAACCGAGTAACCCCCGTCTGTGAGGTGTGTAAACGAAGGTGTAAGGTTTCAACTCACCTGGACAATGTTTAAAATCCCCAAGGCCAGCCCCGCTGCTTGCTGAAGGTACGGTACAGGTGCCATGCTTGCCGCATTGTTCAAGGTCGTCAAAACAATGTTGGATATTTCCAACGAATTTTCAACAATGTTCTTGCCCTTCCTTCTTTTCGGAGCCAACACTGAATCTGCTGCTCGTCCCATTGTGGTGACTTTCGAGTTTGCGGTGCTTTAGCGAGTACGGAGGAGAGGTCAGAGCCTCTTGAGTGGGTCGGAAGATGGGGGTTATATTTGATGAGGGGTGGTCAGAAGACGACGTTTTAACTGGGTTTGGTGACCCACACGCGTGGGGGCCACACTACAGCACACTTCTAGAATGCTCCTTGAAAAAGCGGCAATCGGCGATTATCTATGGGGCAACGGGCTCCTTTCCAAGGGTGTAGGGCTGCTGTCTTTTTTTTTTTTTCAAAAGCAAATCCCTCAAATTCGGGCAAAGAACATTGTAGTCGCGTTGTTAAGGTGAAGCGCAAGGGTAAGGCTTGCTTTTTCTCGAGGGCAAGGAAATGAGAGTTTCACGGGTTTGTGATTGTTCATAACTGCCTCATGCTGGGGGTCTGGAGGGAGTCGCATCAAGGTCGGATAATTGCACCGTCAATTTGGCCCACCGAATGAGGAAGTGAACGTCGTGACAATGCAGATGATAACCGCCATTCTTTCCAGTAACGTATGCACGCCTTAATTTTTGAGAAATGTGTAACGAGGACAAGATACGAATTGAACTGTAACTTTTAACTCATGATGCCAATGAGTCGGATGTCGCACAGAAATCGACGTCTTCTTCCAAAATGGGAAGTGAATTGAATTTGTATATGGTAAATGTGGTAAATAGGAATTGGATACAATGTGATGAGATGGCTATATATCTATTCTTGAGGGTAAAAAAGAGAGAGTGGTATAATGTACAATGCGATTTCCCCACCGGCACCCGGGTATTCCACGTTGAAGGAGAGCGAACAATTTGGGGTCATCAGTAAAGCCGGACGTAGCTTCGCAGCCAATCGTGATGAAGGGAATGCGTCATGGTCATTCGGCGCCGTGGATCTGTTTGCAACAAAGCGTAGATGAAGTCTTTCGCTAAGAATGGTGTAAGTCGAAGTAAATCGTTTCAGAGGATAGTGCGAACCATCAAAAGAAAGGTCACGTTCGTCCAGAGCACTCCATTCAATTGTACGGTTGGCGATTCTAATTCGGATATCTTGTTGAGTCCTATCTTCGTTAAAGGGCGCGACGTTGGTCAACCTAGATACCAAAAGAATGAGCATCTGAAACAGGGGAGGCCAAAAAAGGAAAATGCATACATCGCAAAGACAATGGTTCCAACGCTCCAGCTGTCAACGAGGTTATCATAACCTTCCTGGTTAACCTGAAGAACGACCTCCGGTGCTAGGTAACTAGGCGTACCACACATCGTCTGGAAGAGGAAGGAGTCAATGGGATCACAATATGGCGGCGACTTGGCACTTACTTTCGCGATGGTCAAATTATTGACGAGCTTGGCGAGACCAAAATCTGCCACTTTGACTTGGGGTGGGTTGTTCCGCGTGAGAAGCACGTTCTAAAAGTTCAGAGGAAGGTTGTTGATAAACAATAGTAAAATCGTTATAAAACTCACCTCGGGCTTGAGGTCTCTATGTAAAATACCCTTGGAATGAATATACTGGGCGGAGATAAGCGGTTAATCTTAATGTGAAGACTACACATACCGATAACGCATCGCAAAGCTGATACGTGATATGTTTAGCGTCAGGTTCGGCTTCAGAGGGCCGTTAAAAAGTGAGATGAAGCAGGAGTGAGGACGTCACTAACCAACGCCTTCGCGTTCCAGAATGTACTCGAGCAAATCTCCACCCTCGACGAGCTCCAAAACTAGGTCTTGAATAGAAAGAAAGAGATTTAACATGAGAACCATTTCGACTCGAAAAACTCACTGATGTCGCCGTTAGTCTGAAAGAAGACTTTCTTCATTTCGCAGATATTTGGGTGCTTAAGAGTCTGCATAATGTTGATTTCTCTGGCGAACATGGCATATTGGGAGGCCCGTTCAATCTCATTCTGATTCTTGTTCGCGTGAATCATTTTGACAGCCACCCATTCACCAGTGGTACGTGACATTCCTTTCACGACCGTCGCGAATGCACCTCTACCCAGTTCGTGGCTCAGATCATACTCTGAATAGAGACCGCCGGTTTGAAGGTCGGCTGTGTGCCGATAGATGTATCCTGAGTTACCCACAGTGGAAAGGTTTTAATTTGGAGAGAGCACCGGCGGAGGGACGTACGATAATCCTCGCGGCTGTTCGAGGGTTGTGCCACTGGGGTTCCGAAAGCGACCTCATTTCCATCTACTAGCACCCTTTTATTGCCCCTCCCAATCTTCTGGTTGTTGATCTACAGTATGTTTGAGAGAGCGACGTGACGAAGGCTAAAATGCGATGACTTACAAAGGTCCCGTTGCTAGAAAGGTCCTCGATTACGACGCTATTATTCAGCCACAAAATTTTGCAGTGTTCGCTGCCTTTTTCATGAAGAAGGTCAAAGTGGCACTCGAACTAACAAAGGAAATGGACTCACTAACTTTGACGCCAGGAAGCACATACATATTCTTATCGTTCCTTCCAATCGTATAAGTCTTGTGGAGATAGTTAAATTCAAGTCGAAAAAGATCTGCGCTGCACGGTTGAAGGTAACCCCATAGACTTTCCATGTCGATGTCAGGGATCGTATCCTGCGAGGCTTCTTGAGTTGACTGCGTCTCTTGCTGGCTTTGGGATTCATAATCCTCAGCTTCTTCTTGAAAATCGTCTTGGTACTCCAAAGTTGGCTCCATGATAGTTGTGTCCGATTCGGTTCTTGATGATCAGTTGAATAGCTTGAAAGTTGGTGGTGGCAAGTCAAAGGACAGGGTGTTTAAATATTGTTCTTTCCGTCACGCATCACATACCTCAGGGTGCGTTACGACAAAGCAACACCGCCACCCTAGCGACACGGTTATTACATTGTATAACTTGTCGATCTGGTTCCATTGGAGGAGTGTTACGGTCTTCGCGATAGTATTTCGAGGTGGGTGGAAGGGATCAAGGCAGCAAATTTAATTTCACTGCGCCACATTTACCGAGAGCGGACTTGAAGCGTTGTGAGGTTGATGCGTCATACGGCACACTTTAGTAAGCCGGCCCAGGAGTCGGATCGAATTCTTCGTGATGTGCTTGAGAGTCACAGCTCGGTTATTGTTCGTGCGTCACAAGGGCGCTCAATTCTTGAACACAGTGAATTGGAGGCTCCTAATTTCTGAAACGCGGATGATGTTGCTTCACGAGAGGTGAGTTGATTCAGCATTCAAGGGCACCATCGCCAGGAGCGGCGGATGAGAAATTCGGAGAGGATGTGAGGTCTGTTCCTTGAAAATTCAAGAGCTTGAAGAAGACTTTCTGTCATCATTCCATGTTTTCGAAGCCATATTTCTTGTGTTTCTCATTTTCCTCCATGATGGAGCTCGAGTCTGACCGAGCAGGTTTCCGTGGAACTCCTCAACTACTCTTGAAGCTTGAAGACCGATAGCGATGAGCGAAGGCGCATTTCAGGGTCGAGATTCGAGAACCTCAGAAACAATGTTGGAAATTGTTCAACCAACGATCAGCGCTGAGCGTTCAATAATGGTGGGTTGAGTGCAATGTGCCCGCGTTCGTTGTTTTTCTGTATTTGTTAGATCTGATCCCAATTGATTACTTACTCACTTTTCAGATCTTTTCAGACAGCACCAGATATGTGGGGCTACATATGCACAAACATATTGATTGCAACTAGAGAATATCAAATACGAATTTAAACTGCATGCAGTCATCCACCCCTTAATGATACAGTGAAATCATTAGATTCAATTTTCAATTCTAAGAAGTAAGTATGTCTTCCTCATAAAAGCTGCACAGTAACTTTCTATTAATCAGTGTGATCCATGCCTCCACATTTCAGAGGATTCTGTTGTGTTGTTGGGTAGAACAAAATATGGGTGTATCATCAGGGGGTGAGAGCATTTTCAGCAAAGTCCACAAAACATCCACTTTTGAACATTTTACCATGGAACCAGAACTTATTCAATCAACTTGAAATTTTATGGAAGACTTGTTGGTATGTATATGTAGTCAGGACATTTTGTTTAAAAAAAAACAATGATGATTTGGGGAAGCTATAAAGTATACAAAAGTGTATCAAATGGTGGTGGTGTATCACTCAGGGGTGGATGACTGGACATATCAAATCAAAAAGATTACTGTCAATGGTCAGGTAGTTGGCCACTGTAACTTTTTTGTTGTGTCATTAAATGAATAGACATACTTTTGGCCCAATTTTTTTTCACCATGTAGATAAATGTATCAAGAGTTGGTACATATAACTTTCATATTTTTAACATACTGTAAAACATCAGTATGAATATTTTTCTAATGGAGGTTGCGAGACTGGTCTAAACCAGGTAGTTGGCCATGCTGTCAACCGGTTGTCAAACAGCCATCATATCAGTTGCTAACCGGCAATCTAACTGATCTAAGCACAAAATACTGTACTACAGTGCTTTGCAGTGCCATCTGCACAACAATGTTTCGAAATTGTGTTTGTATGTATTGTACCGTGACCTCCACAAATTGGGAAGTAACAGACCGCTGATGATGTCATTCATGTGCAACTGCACAATCACATGGCTGTCAAATCATGATCTTCATCGATAGCATCAACTTCCTCTCCTTCCACCATCATCGCTCTGCATCTTCCCTGTATCCGCCGAAGATCCCTCCATGTTCTCATTCATCTCACAGCCTCCACAGTCCTTGTCCTCCATGGACCAAGTCTGAGCCACTTCCAGGATGCTCTATGAGCTCAGGGCACAGGACTGCATTTTGTGGAGTCTTGTTCCATTCAGTATGCCATAATCTTCTCAGCAACATATTGCGGATATACAGTAGGCTGCGATTTTTTCCTTTTTCCCTTGATTTGAGAATGCTGAACTCCTCATCCAGCTGGGAATTGAATATGGAGCATACCAGCATCCCGAAGACTTTTCACACTGGCTGCGAATATCCTCTTCAAATCTTGTATAAAAGGTGAGTAGCATCTTAATTTCTCAGTATCCAATATGTTGAACCGTTCGCTCTCAGACCAAGTCCTTCAACCACTCTTCACTCAGCCTACTACCCATGAGCCTCGCGAAACTCAGGATGTCAACGCCAATACCATGACCAGAGATGCACAAAGACTGTCAGCAGGGTGACTCAGGAATCCTGCATGGATTGGTATGTCCTTTCACGTCTATCTTTCAAGATAATTCTCATTCCTTGATGCAGACAGTGGTGTGAATCTGCCTCAATATTATTTTTCTCATGAAGAGATTGATGCAGCCTGCCACGCCTCAGGGGTAGAACCGCTTCCTCGATACACCCAACCCGAGATTCTGGTTGCCCCATCTCAGCTGATCAACAGTGCTAATCTTGTGATGGGAGCAAGGGCTGGTACGTGACCTCCAAGTCCTTTCTTTTAAATCATACTAATAAATTGGACAGCCATGCCTCCTGCTACCCAGTACAATATACTTTCCTCATGGGTTTCACCAACACTGGTCCCTGCAAATAACCATTACCGCGCTGCGGGACCATTGGGAAATGGAAGTGAGCCTTGCATATCCAGTATGTAATATTCATTGACTCTTGCGGTCTTTATCTCATTTGTATTTCAGATGCGCCTCCACCTGATGGGTATCTCATTAATGTTACACACATGTACACCTCAACAGAATTGACTGTTGGTTCCTCCTGAAACATGAAGCCTGCTGCTCCAAAGAAGAAGGCAAGACAACACTGGGAAATATAGCTCTTGACAGCGTCATGC
>Ga0307507_10008416_pt1 | contig 14283 bp, 12 predicted proteins | sample 7_EM_MG_FD_207223 | JGI IMG/M metagenome (GOLD analysis project Ga0307507, IMG submission 207223) | Populus trichocarpa ectomycorrhiza microbial communities from riparian zone in the Pacific Northwest, United States - 7_EM | ecosystem: Host-associated > Plants > Roots > Unclassified | place... | reverse complement strand
AACACCACCTTCTCTCTCTCTCTCCCCCTCCCTCCTTGAACCACCGGCCCTTACTGTCATGATAGACACATGGCTAGTTCCGTGAGTAAAAATCTGCTTAAATTGACAACATGTCATGAGGAAGAGTGGAGCCATCCCCAAAGCATTGTCACATTTAATGTAAGGAGCCAAAGCCAAGGGTTTAATTTGACTATCCGAACAGTGAGGAGGATATACATTTTGATTTTGGAGCTCTTAGATATATATAGAAAGTAAAATATTACACATTTACTCTCAGTTGATGACTCTACAGTTTACTTATTCCATAGCATTAAAAAAGAACTAATTTTACATCATTAAACACATTAAAAATTTTCAATTTTTTTTAAAACTCTTTTAAAACCCAAAAACAAATATATTATTCTTCATTGTTTAATTGGAGCCTTCTGTAAAATTCAAAAAGTATACAAATCACACTTTTAAAAATTAAAAATATATATATTTTATATGGACCATAAAAAAAAAAAACTTAAACCAACACTCTCTTGATAACAAGACTTTTGTAAAGGATATGGACATTAGGACACCACCTGACGTAGACACTCTTTTTAGTAATATTACTCGCACACTCTTCCTTCTCTCTCACACACTCCACTGTACTTTGTTTTATGTCCTCCACTTGTTGCAAATGAAAAGTATTCTTATTCTTTTTCCTTAAGTTGACCGGTAGATATCGTTTTATATTGTGATAATGGATATATTTTAAAGTATTTTATATGCGAAGATAAATTAAAATAATATTTTTTTTTATTTTTAAAATTTAAAATCAATAAAAAATAATTTTAAACAAATAAAAATTTAAAAAAATTTCATTTTTTTAAAAAAACTCTTTTAAAACCCAAAAACAAATATATTGTTCTTCATTGTTTAATTGGAGCCTTCTGCAAAATTCAAGGTGTTGAAAAATCTCAGTCAACAAGCATGCCTGAATATTTAGTTGGAGGCTTCTGAAGAACTCAAAGAATAGGAGGCGGTGTTGATCTTTAACAGGGACTGTTCAATGGACAAATTTCTACGCCCGAGCTCATTGGACTGGATATGTCTTTGTAGACCTAGATCTTTAACAGGGACTTTACCGACAACCATGCATATGGACGATCGATGTTACATGTTTTGTTTAGTTCTCTATGTCACCATCTTATCGAAAACTTGGCCAAGTGCTTGTGTCACGGGTGACCGGATCTTGTACAGGTTCAATTATTTTATTTTTCGTGGTGATTAAGTTTTAAATAAATCAATAGCTTATATGATTTGATTACAAATTCAAATTCATTTACATTATTGGTTTTTTGAATTAATTTGTCCGCCCAAGTCAGATTTAACAATTATACACATATGAGTTGTCAACAGACAATCAAGCTTTTCATAATTACCTTATTTGGATTCAAGACGTTCTCTGTGGATCCCATTGATGCATGCGCAATCACTTTCACATCAACACCACTTCTTCAACAAATAATCAATAAAATCCAATCATGAAACTTGTTTTCTTTTTCTAAAATCAAAATAAGTAACAAATTAACTCGATTAATTAGAATATTTCATTTATGAGTTTTTCTAAATTAGTGGAGGATCAACCTTTTCAGCCAGTAGTCTCTTCAGCTAACTTCTTCCACTGCATGCCTTTTCCCCTCATTTTCTTACCCTCTTCTCCTTCCATTAACATTTTGAAGAAATCAGGGGTAATATTGCAAAAAAAATAAAGTTTTTGGGTCAATTAGAGATTAAATTGAAAGATTTAGCAGTTAAGGACTAATCTGTAAAAGACACCAAAGTATGAGGGCTTAATTATTAAAACCGGAGGTTAACTTGAAGAAATTAAAAGTTTAATGGTTAATTAGTGGTTAAATTGCATATGTAAAAAGAAGGATCAAAGTGAAAAAAGAGCGCCAAGCCTGGGTTAAACTTGAAATTTTTCCAGGGACTCAATTGCATAAAATGGAAAGTTTGAAGCCGATTAGGGGTATATATGAGATAAATCAGAAATTGGAGTACCGAAATGAACTTGACCGAAATGACACCGTTTTGGTTACTATTCATCATTTTCTTTTTCAGTTTTCTCTGAAATGACAGTTTAGGAAGGTTAATTTACCGGTGCATTTAATGCCTCATTTATTCACCAAATTTGAACAAACTTGCACGAAAATTATCACATGACATTTCTATACAATCCCATGTAAACTATTGAGGCTGAATGACACAATACAAGCCTCGGCGCCGGTCTAAAGTGACAAACTCAGGCAGCCTTGACCTCCTCTCTCTCTCCTCTGCAATTTCTGTTTCTTCTTTCTCCTTCACCCCAGCCTCTCGTTAGCCACCCACACCAGCAGCTCCTCCTACTCGTGTCACATTGCCAGATTTTTAGAGAAGTGATTTGGAAAAGGATATTAAATAAAAGTTACATGGTTCTATGGCATGTTATTTGAATTATGCCGTCGAACGTACAATATATATAACATAATATAATATAATATATTATAAATAAAAGAAATTGTTGTCGTGATAATGTTTTATAATCATTTCTCCATCAACTTGCAAGGGAGAATCTGGATGTTTGAAAATTTAGAAAAGAATAAATTAGCTGCAAAATACTAAAGAAGTTGTATAATGGTGTAATAAAGCATTTGCTTGGAAGTTCACTTGTAATTGATGATAACTTAAATAATAAACAAGCATGTGAATTACCTTTGATTGGGGTGAAGCCTCTCTCTCTGAGAGCATGGAGCTGTTTAAATCCCATATAGCCACATGCATTCATAGTGGCATACATCACAACTGGAAGACCAACTTCTTCCCCAGCTTTGATGGAGATTGGAGCGAAGGGATCAGAAACAATGCAGGTAACCGGAGGGTTGTTCTCCGAAACGGTATTTCTGAGTTCCAAAAGAAGATCTTTAAAGGGTGCTAAGAAATTCTTGTTCATGGCATGACAAAGAGAAGGAATGTCTTGGGTGGCATCAATATCTGAAGGAGGGAGACCATCGGGAATGGTTCTAAAATGGAAGCCAGGCAAGTCATCAAGGGCATGAGGTCCTCTTGACCTAAGGAAACGTTTGTGATTGAATTCTGTGCTGACAAACGTGATGTGAAGACCTTTGTAGTGAAGAAGCTTCGCAAGTTTAAGCATAGTCTTTATATGACCTTGGAGTGGACATGGGATCACAACAACATGAGGCTTCGAAATGGATCCCATATCTCTCTTACTAGGTAGCTAGCTTGCTTCTCTCTGTTCAGTCTCAAGGAGTCTTTTCCTGTGATTTATAGCCAGATATGCTATAAAGACGAGAATTCTTACAGGCACGAGGGAATAACAAGTAGTAGTTTATTAGTTGTTTTTTTGGATTTATTTTTTTAAAAAATTATAATTAGAAGATAAAATTTTAAATGAATTTTTTTTTTATAATTTTAAATAAAAATATTTTTTTATATATTTGTCTCTTTTTTTTCAAGGTAGATCAGACATAAAAAAATAAAAAGCAACTAATTAATTTTTGAATCACAGCTCACAAGTACCTCCAAAATACAAGTCTATGCGGCATAGCACTACATTTACCATTTTCTAATTTCTATGTCAAAAAACAACTCCACCTTGTTGTTGCGTTATTTATAGCATATAGAAAGGTAGTACAAAGCATACAGTTCATCTTGGAAAAATTTAGTTATTAATGAGCATATTGGACATAGTCATTGGTTTGGGCACAGTTAAAGGATGACTGCCATGCCATGCCTGTGCATCATCCTTCATTTTCTGTTTAAAGCTTCCATATCATTTTAAGAGTCGTTTTCTTTTTAAACTCTCTTAACACAATGGTTATTTGTCAAAAGTGTCAAAAAGAAAATAACATAAACATCCAACTTCATTTCTGTATTATGGATCAATTTGTTAAACTTTTCATACCTGCTCCATGCTAATGTTGGTATATTGCTAAAAGTTCTGTGCTATATGATTCAATTATTGCCGCATCTGTAGGTGAAGAGTATTGTTGAATGGCGAGAATTCTACTTCAGAAGCTACACGTGAGTTGCACATTGTCCATATTATGTCCTTTGAGCTTAGAATGAAGGAGCAAATAGAAAATCCGATACTATGGAGCTCTTATGAATTTAATATCTTTTCTTTTCATTCAGTTCTAAATAACTCGAATCATCTATTTTGAATTGCGAAATTCTCTAAGATTATGTCCGGAACATTGGTGTTATCAGTAAAACAAGAGTGATAAAATTGGTACAGAAATCAAATATTCACTGAACAAGTACAACTCTTGATATTGACTTGGTGGTCGCAATCACAAATCCTGAATGTCAGGTTTTTTGGTAAACTGGTTGGTCGCTATTATGATAGTGAAGGAAATCCTACCAAATCTTTGAAGGGAGTCGAAGCAAAGGCTGCAAGAGGCACCCAGCTTCTGGAGAAACAGAAAACAGAGGAGGAACAAGAAAAGCTAGCATGTTATTTATTTGATTGAAGAGTAACTAGAAAGGGATAGCATAAACACGATAAAATATAGAAGAAAGGCCATCCGAAACATATTGCTATAACGTATCGAATGTATGAATAATAATTGCACTAGCCTTAATAGCATTCTCAGCACCTTCCATGGAGAAGTTTAGTCCAAATTCATCAGGATCTCTTCTTCGAGAAAATGGAAAATCCTAGAGACAAGCTTCTCAACCTTTTCCCTTTTGACATTATAATCAATCTCCATGCCGACTCCCCATTCAGTGCAAGTATATCTGCAATTCATTTATTGGTCTGCAAAGAATGGCTAACACACCTTTGGAACTTCGGCAGACAAGCTCTCAATAGTTGAACCCCAACCGCAATGAGTTAGAACCCTCCAACTGTTGGATGGTTGAGTACTTCTTCCTGTGGACACCAGCGTGCAATAAGGCCACGTTTCTGAATTTCTGCTGCAAACTCAGGTGGCAAAATCTTCGAATTGCCAATTACAAGATCTGTTCTTATAATCCACAATAACGGGATCTTGGTCACATTGCAAACTTGAATAGTTGTTCTGCTGTCATCACAGTCATGATTCCGGAACTCACATAGATCACTGAGTTTGGTTCTTTGGTATCCAACTGTTGGAGACATTTGTTGGAACTAAATTCTGAAGTTTTCATTCAAAGTATCATTTAGTTCTTCCAGGTATATGCATGTAATTATTAAAAATATATTTATCTTTTAAATCTGTTGAATTATCCTAAACTAGTATAAATATATGTTTGGAGTATTGTAAGTTAAAATCCAAATCCATTGAGCCTTCCTCTCTTAGGAGAATAATATATTTATATGAATGAGATTTATTTTTCACCATGCTTCTAATGTTTTCTATTTTTACTTTTCTCCTTCAAATATTTTTAATAAAGTATCAGAGTTAGTCAACAACCTAGTGAGCCAAATCTTGAAAAGAAGTGTTTGGCTAGAGAATTGTGGCAACAACCACAAGAGGAGAAAAATGGCTAGGAGTAGCATATTCAAACAAAGACAATAATTGAAGAAAAACAAATTAAAGAAATCGCAATGAAATGTCATTAGCTAGCCATGACAAAAGGAGTGGCTAAGACAAAGATGCAAGAGAGATCTTCCTAAGATGAGGATGAAAGTTAATTCCAAAAAAAATTATGGATACAGTGTGATGATAAAAAAATAAAAAAAGATATTGCAAGTTATCATAAGATCTGCATTCCATTTTAAATTTCAAGAATTGTGACACTTTCAAAATTAAGAGGGAGTGTTGTAACTAATTTTTGAAGTTTTCATTCAAAGTATCTTTTAGTTCTCCTAGATATCTCCTAGATATATACATGTAACTATTAAAGATGTATTTATCTTTTAAATCTTTTGAATTATCCTAAACTAATATAAATATATGTTTGGTGTATTGTTAGTACAAATCCAAGTCCGAGACTTTCTCTTTTAGAAAAGTAATATATTTTTACGAATGAGGTTTGTTTTTTACCATTTTTACCATGCTTCCCGTGTTCCTCTTTTTACTTTTCTCCTTCAAATATTTCTAACAAGTTCGCTTTCTTCTTTCCATAGATTGTATCCAATGGACTTCAAATCATCTTCTTGAATCCGATTGAGGAGTACGTACCTGGAACGGGCCAACAGCATAAACACAAGGATGTATCATTGAGACATCTCGCAAAACACTAGGCTCCAATTCATAATGAGTATGAAGAATAATTGTTGGAGCCTTAACAGCACTCTCAACAGCTTCCATGGCAAAGTTTAACTCGATATCATTTGGATCTGTGCTTCGAGCAAATGGGATATCCTTATGCTGAGTGTCTTTCATGCTAGGAACCGAATCAATTGATGTTTCCAAACAGCTATTGTCTGCAAAAACATAATATTTTAGAGTGAACCTTGCAATGTAAGTCACATTAATTCTTTCAAAGTATATACCTTTAAGTGGGCTGCTGAAGCCTTTCTCCCTGAGAACATGAATTTGCTTTAATCCCATTATGGCACATGCAGACGTTGTACAAATTAGATCCAAAAAATGATGTTTCAATTTTTTTTGGATTTCTCTCTTAATTAGGTTTCAATATTTTCTTTGGTTTAAGTTTCATTATTCACATTTAGAATTTTATCAAATCATAGTTTTTTTTTTCCCCTCTCTAGACTTAGAACGATAATTTTATACGATGTGTCAAGATATGGCACTCAAAACACAATGCTTGGATTTGACAACACATCTGCAAAATTTTCTATTACCATATCTATATTGGAGCCGAAAAACTTAACGACTTCATTTGACCTTGAAACAAATCTCAGGTTCAGCACAAACCCCACCGAGGGAAAAACTCGAATCCCTCTTGACATTGTTATCAATCTCCATACCAACTCCCTGTTCTTTGCAAGTATATCTACCGTTCACTTGTTGGTCTGCAAAGAATGGCAAGCAGACCGTTGGAAGTCCAGTAGATAAGCTCTCCATAGCTGAACCCCGACCACTATATGTTGAGAATCCACCAACTGATCATGGATGGCTTGGTACTTCCTCTTGAAGACATCAGTTTGCAAAAAATCCACGTTTCTTAGTTTCCACTTCAAATTCAGCTGGCAAGATTGCTGAGTTGCCAATGACCAAATCTGGACGTATAACATGTAAACTCATCTAGTTGCTGATTTGACAACACATCTGCAAAAAATAATGGTTGCTGTTCGCTAGTCCCATTGCAAACTCAACTAGTTGTTCTGATGCAATCACTATTACGCTGCCAAAGTTCACATACAGCACTGATTTAGGCTCTTTGGTATCCAGCCATTGAAGACTCTCATCTTCCTCTTTCCATAGACTATACATGTGGAAATTTAGAATAGAAGAGAATGATATTCATTCATAATTTGATTACATGAACAACAAGATATATAAGAAAATATAATAAAACAAATTATAAAAAATACTTGATCATCTCTTTTAAAAATAAACTTGTTTTCCTAACTAATTTCCTTGCTACCTTGATTTGTTTAATTCCTTAATTTTTTTATTGATTTAAAAATAATTAAGAATATTTATTTTAATTATTTTCTTGAAACGCCTACTCATAATAATTTTAATTTTTATAAGTTTAACCTACATTAATACATGGCCAGCCATTTATAACCATTGAACACGATTCTACAATATGAATGAAAGTTATGGACCTATGGTCTTCAGGGATATCTTTAGGTTCCCTTGAACTAACAGAAAAAGATATATGAAGAGGTGGTTATATTATTCTTATTAGAAAATAATATAAATTATATTTTGAAACCTCACTTAACAACTAAAACTTTTGAGTTGAATTAATTCTTTGACATAATATCAGAGCCTTGATGACCAAGTAGTCACGAGTTCAAATTTCACAATCCTCATTTATTTGATAAAAATTAAGCACAAGGTAATGTGAGTCTGTGTAAATTTCAAGTCGAAAGAACTTTTACTTGAGGGGGTGTGTTAGAGAATAATATAAATTATATCTTGGAACCTTACCTAATAGCTTAAACTTTTGGGTTAAATTGGTTATTTGACTCTCCTCGACTGATACGTTTTTTGGTCACAAGGATTTCAAGAAATAGACATTAAATTCAATGGCTAAAGTGACATTTAGGAATAGGAATGCATTAGTTTACAGGGAAGCTCTATGCTGCGACCCAAATTAAAAAAATGATTTGAACTAATTAAAATTACTTTTTTGACCTAAAAGTGTTATTTGATATTTTTATTAAACTTAATTCAAGATATCAATTTTAAAATTTCTTGACCTGATTCCTTGTCTAAAATAAATTCAAAATTAAATCATATTTAAAAATTATCTTGATATGACTTAATTGACTTAGCGGATCTAGAAGCAACACAAACATCAAGTAATAAGTGTAGTTTGACCTTAAAAAAAACCAAGATGATTTTTTTATATATTGAGATGACAACATATTGAATTGACCCAAGCTTCACAGTTTAAATAGTCAAATTCACGATCCGAGTTATAGGCTCTATTGAGTTTAAGAACTTTTTTTTTACTTAATTATATGATAATTAAAATAGATACTCGTATAATCAAGCACACATTAAATATTGAGATGTTTATTTGAGACTGATAATCTTATTAAAAATAAATCAAAATAATTTATAAAAACAAATTCAAAATTAAATAATATTAAATGGGAAAATTAAAAAAATAAAGATGGAAAAAAAAGAAAAAAAAGTTGATTCTCGTTATAGCCAGCCTCTAAGAATTTTTTTTAGTATAAAGAGTTTAGAGATTGTTTAGATATAAAGTAATATTCTAATTTTTTAAAAACTTATGTCGGAAAAAACAAACAAACTAGCAAGTTAATGCTATGGGGCTGCAATGGACAGAAGAGTGTCAATTTCTTGCTGAAAGATTTGAACGACAACTTGCTCTCATTATTAGTGATGGGGGTGGGGGGGCGGTGGCGTTCAGTCACGATGATAAGAAATGTGCGGGAGTGGCACAAGAAAGCTACTACTCAGAAATATGCTAAACAAATGGCAGAATGTTTGATACCTTTTTGTCGTCACTGATGTAGATTGAGCATTCACATTGATCAGTTATTAAAAAAAGAAGAAGAAGAAAGAACATGACTGATGAGTTTTGCCCTATTACATGTAGTATTATTATATTAATACAACTATATATTTATTATTAATACAGATTATATTTATTTCTAATATTTATATAATATAATATTAATAAATCTGATATTTGATTTATAAATTTAGAGTAAAGATAGAGTCCATGAGACAAAAATGCTTTATAAAAAAAATTATAAAGTTATTATAATTATAGAATTCCTATTGCATCAAAGAATTATTTCTAAAATATTCCTTAATTATCGATGTTCTCTTAAATACTGGATATTTATTAGAGCAGTAGAAATTGATACATATTATGTTCTTTCTTTTATGAAAGGAAGTTAATGTTTTCATAAGCTGAGGTATAAGAGATACCTAGAACTAATTAATATGTAGGTGCTTGTCATAAGACATGTACACTAAACTGACCCGCATGAAAATTCCACATACATATATCTCAAGTAATGGTTGTGTAAGTAATTCTTAGATTTAAGATTACTAAGTTATCTTATAAAGAGAATGTTATGTTTTGAACTTATTACATGTTATCTTAATTGAGGTAACGAAGAGGCAAACATTAGGAATAACATGAACCATATGAAGATACTTGAGTGATCAATAAAAAATTCATCACCGTAGGTGAATTAGAAAAAATGCTCTATCTGATCTCAAATTGTATTGACTGAGATATTCTTGGCCAAGAAGAAATGAAATTTCAAAAGAGTTTCAAATTTTATTCAAATGATCAATGACTATTACATAGAGAACAAACATGATTTAACATGGTAAATATACTATATACTTTAATGTTAAATCAGAAAAAACATGAGAATAAAACTGCTAGTCTTGTTATAATTATAATTATTAGAAAAAAAATTCTAAAAGGAGAGGGAAACTACTGTAGCAGTTCATAATAAAAAGATAATTTTTCCATTTTAAAAACAAACCTGTTAAATAATATTTATGTAGTCTTATTTATTAAGGGTAGAATAGTACTTTCAGTTTAACCTATATATACTTTATTTGTATTTAGGTTAAGACTATGCATTCATAATAAACTGATGATTCAGAATTGTAACCTCCTTTTTGTATTTGATCTCAATTATTTTAACAAAACCAAATAACTACTGGAGTGGACCGATGGAATACACGCGAGGAAATATAGTGGAAAGGCCATCCAAAACATCTTGCTCCATTGCATCAAAAGTATGAATAGCAATTGCATGAGCCTTAACAGAAGTCTCAGCAGCTCGCATTACAAAGTTGAATGCAAAGTCATCTGGATCTATTGTTCGAGTATACAGAAAATCTTTAAGTTGGAGCGGTTTCATACCAGGGATTCCTTCTATAATTGTACTTTCAAGATAACCACTTGTTAGATAACTTTCATCTGTAAGAACACAGCGCGTTAAAGTTAGCTCGCATTACAAAGTTGAATGCAAAGTCATCTGGATCTATTGTTCGAGTATACGGAAAATCTTTAAGTTGGAGCGGTTTCATACCAGGGATTCCTTCTATAATTGTACTTTCAAGATAACCACTTGTTAGATAACTTTCATCTGTAAGAACACAGCGCGTTAAAGTTAGATCATGTTGAACAATCATTGGATAGAATCATCAGACAATCATAGTTTTGTTCAAACAAGAATTTTCTTGATTATAACTAATAAAGGCAATCTAAATCAATAAAAAGGCCTCATGATCTTACAAAAACTTTAATGAAAAGTTTTGAGATTGTTATTAAATCACTAATTACAAGTACCTCCAAGATGCAGGGATTTAATTAATTAATTAATTATTATTATATTATATTAAATCTTCCTAGCAAAATTACCTGATGACATATATATGGGTTGTCGTTATAGTCTCTCCAGCCTCTATTATTATTATTATTAGTAGTATAAAGAGTTTAGAGATTGTTTAGATATAAAGTAATATTTTATTTTAAAAAATTAAGTCGGGATTAAAAACAAACTAGCGAGTTAATGCTATGGGGAAGCAATGGACAGAAGTGTGTGAATTTGTAGCTGAAAGAGTTGAGCGACAACTTGTTCTCATTATTAGTGATGGGGAAAGTTAGAGATGGATAGCTAGAAACATCAAGGAATCTTTGTCATGTATCATCCACTTGACAAATATGAGGAGACAATAGGAGTAGCCATCTAATATTTTAATTATTAGAAACCCTAATTAATCTTAGAGATAAGGTACGAAAACTAGTTGCGTAAAAAGAAAGGTATTAGCACCCCAAATACGCCCTATCTCGGATAAGCTGTATTGTTTAATTGTCTGATAAAAAACTAAGGTATTGTCGTGTTTTCTATTTGTTGATTTGTCTATGGTTCGAGAAAAATTCTTCTCGGTGAGGAGATTTTTATCTCGTAGAGTAAAACTTAACCGTTCTAATGTCAATAAAAAAATTACCTTTTTAGTACCGGGAGTATATTTTACGTATATATTCATAATCTCATATACTAAAAAGAAACAAAATATATATTTTTAAAATATTGGCCTAGTTATCATGGCTTTAATAAACTTGTTATTAAAACTGAAAATGTATACTAAGATATATTTTTTAAAATTTTCTTTGTTTTATAAAAATACAACATGATTTTTTATTTAAGAGACTTGGCCGTATGCAAGAAAGCAAGATATTTTTTTTGTTTTATAATTTTTCAACATTTCAAAGAAAATTGGGTTTTTAAATACCAGATTTATATCTTTACAATATAACAATACAAAGCAATATTAAGCAAAATTGATAGAAAAATAGGCAGAAAAATCACAAATTTTTAAAAAGATTTTTTTGGTTTTTTTTTTTGAAATTTTTTAGGTTGGGTTGGGCGTGGCCCAATGCATTTTGGTGTGGGTCGGCACCTGTCCGGCCCAGTAAACAGTCGCTCTCCACTGTTCATTAGCATAATAGTGGAGCTGATGGGGGGATGAAGTGAAGCAGAAGAAGAAGGAAGCTGACCTGGCGGGGGGATGAAGTCCCTAAATGGCCATCAAACTTCAATATTTATGCAATGAAACTCCTGATTTAACAAATCAACTCTAAAAAATTATAATTTGACCCTAGAACTTTAATGTCTTCCAATTAAAGCTCAAATTTACTGGAAAATCAATTTTTCTTACAATTAAACCCTTCATAAATTCAATTAAATCTTCAATAAAATTTAATTGAGTCTATAAACATTTGATTTTGGATATTTCTTCCTCAAATTGAATTTTTCTTTGTCAACAGGGCTCTTATCAGTCAACGATATATTGTCAAATTTTAATCTTTGTATTGTTATACATCCTCAACCAATTTTTAGCCATTTTCTGAGCGTTCTGGCACTTTTCACTGCTATTATATTTTGAATTTCTTCCAAATATATATATATATATATATATTTTGTATTTTCTCTTTTTGTTGTGGGTCCAAAAATAGGTAATAACAATCTCAATTATAGAGGGAATATGCACGTCCTTCATCAAATTAAATTGCCATCTAACCTCAAAATATATCAATACAATATATTGTAGGGGGATGGGTGTTAATTTAATCCTTTGCATATTTTATTTTTATACGCTGAACTTTTTTTAATTTTATCAATTAAATAATGATGAGGTCTTGAAAAATCCAAATAATTGGTTAATCTTTTGGTTTTGATAATTTGATCCATTTTTTCTAACTAAGGTGGTTGATGTCTGCTGTTTGGTAAGCCGAGGTGATCGATGGCTTGTACCTGTAAAATGTTCTCTTCGGTGAATTTGAGAACTCTCTAATGCTTAAGAATTTTTTTGAGAAAAAAAAGCCATGATATTTTATAGAGAGACTATAAAATAAATATGTAGTAGAGAATGAAGATTGATAATCTTTTTCCTTGAAGAATTCATAGTATTTTTATAGCTCGTAAACCTTGTTATTTTTTTTAGAGGGGCTGAAATGTCATCTTTGCCTTGATAGCATTAAAGATTGATAAATATCCCTTACACATCATTATTGAGGGATAAATATCAGGTCCTTCTGAAAACTTTTATACATCTAGGGATATAAAGAGATAAGTATCTTTGACCTTAACTTTTTATGTTAAAGGTCATGATAAAAATAAACGGAGTCTTATGACTCAATAAGAGGCCTAAAAAGATAATTGATTTTACATCTATTTGGGCTCGACGAGATGTTGAGTCTGATAATTTTTTAGACTCGCATGTACGTGGACTCAGTGCATAACTAAACCCAGAGATTTTGGGTCTGGTGGATTGCTAGACCCATATATATTTAGACTCAACGCATAACTGAGCCAAAAAAATATTGGATTATCATCCTATCTTCGGTCTTTTTTTGAACATGAATTTTAGACAAAAAATATGTATAAACATGTTAATCCAATATGTGTGTGTGTGTGTGTCATTTATGCATCTTTCTGTTAAAAAATATATGTGAGAGAATTAAGCCAATAATATTTTTGTCTTCAGTGCATGGCGCAATAACATGTAAGGCTACACATATTAAAAATATTATCTAAAAATAAATATTTTTATTTTTAAAAAGATAGTTTATCTATATAAAAGATAAAAACAAAATCATAGATGAACTAGAAAAACCACTTCGAAAATTAAACACATAACAAACAAATTAATATTATTTAAAAGAGACCCTCTATACAAAATAAAAGAGGAGGTTTTGTCTATTTTTTAGTTTTTATTTTTTTAACCGGTCACATTATTTTATTTCTTTTCAATTGCATTTTTTAAAGTTATATTTTCATGGCAACTATAGTTATCAAACCTGGCTCGAGGATTGACCCGGTCAAGGAACCGGGTCCAGGGTTACACAGGTTAACTCAGGTCAACCTGAAAAAAATAAAAAAATATATATTTAAAGTTTTAATATTTTATATAAAAAAAAATTAAAACAAATTTATTTATATATAAATTTTACATTACGAATGATCTAAATCACAATCCTACTTTGAAATATAGAATGCCAAAAGTGGGCCTACACCATGCATGTTCGAGAAATGGAGCATTTATTATGATATTTAAATTCCAATAAAAGGCAACAGATAGGGAAGGGCCACGTTATCTTTTTTTTGTTCACAGACCACCGAAATTTGATCTTTTCATGATTTTTTTTTTTTATTCTAGCGTGTCGACGATCTAA
>Ga0307507_10008415_pt1 | contig 14283 bp, 3 predicted proteins | sample 7_EM_MG_FD_207223 | JGI IMG/M metagenome (GOLD analysis project Ga0307507, IMG submission 207223) | Populus trichocarpa ectomycorrhiza microbial communities from riparian zone in the Pacific Northwest, United States - 7_EM | ecosystem: Host-associated > Plants > Roots > Unclassified | place... | reverse complement strand
TATACTACGTACAATACTGCGCATGCAGCCTCTAGGCTATGGCGCTATAGTTCTATATACATGAATCCTTTCTAGGCAGCTTAATATGTACTAGTAGCTATGTCCTAGTAGTTTATAAATCCCTAAACTAGGGATTTACAGCTTCCTAGTAAACACTAGGTTGCTAACAACTATTATCTTGTACTTATTAATATATATTAATTAACTCTATAAAAAGATAAGATATTTAATTATACTATTGCGACTCTCATTAAGGTCTATATAGCGGGTCTATATAAGTATATATAATATATAAAAGGGAAACTATATAGCTAGAGCTAGATAAGACCTCTCCTTTTACTATTATATTCTATATAACCTCTTTCTAACTAATAACTACCAAGTATAAGTAGGTGTCTTCTTAAGGCGCTATAGAAAAGCTATCTTAATATATACTCCTATATCTATTTAGTAGGTATATAGTTAGGGCCTAGGCTCTATTTCTAGTTACTTTAATTATTTAAGTAGAATATAAACTAGCGGCCTATAAGGCTAGTAATATAGATAGTTAGTAGTAAGGTTAGTAGTAAGAAGGTAGATATAAAATAGGGGGTATAGGGATTTAATATATACTATATATATTACCGTCTATATTATTATCTATAGCTCTATAGCCTATAGGGCTAATAAGATAACTACTTTTTTTTATAACTCTTTTACTTTCTAAAAAAGAAATATTAGTATAATAGTACTAAGGCGCGTTACCTACTATATTTTACTATATTCTACTATATCTATAGTATTTATCCTCCTCCATTTAAAGTATTTCTTAGCCTCCTCTTTTTACCCTAGCTAGCTTTCTAGGTAGTAAAAGGTATAGTAGGAGGTTTATCTATATAAGCTAATCTATAACTACCTTAGTAGCCTTTAGCTTAGCTAAGAGCTCTCTATATAAGAATATTTTAGTATAGTAATATATTTCTGCTTAGACGGTAGTATATCTAGCGTAAAATACTATTATATATTATTAATTATCAGTTATAGCTATATAGGTAGTGTCACGGGACACCTCCGTAACACCTTATACACGTCCACCTGTTTCCACCGTCTCGACCTCTATGTTAACGACTCAGTCAATTAAGACACATGACGGCAATCTAAGGCAATTTGCCATCACGTGACGGCAATCTACGGCAATTTGCCGTCCTCCACCATATTCCGCCACATTCCGCTAAGATCCGCTAGGACTATAACCCAAAGCCTATTCCGCCCCGTGCACGTGTTAACTAAGCAACTAAGTTAACAATATATACCCCTTTCCTCCCATTTCCTTACCTTCTTTCCTTACGCAACGTCTTGACTTTATTATACAGTTTATGTACATAGCTTAATAATATCTACTTCGCTATATATTATCATCGCTTGTGCTCACTCCGTGACAAGTAGGCTAGAGTTAGGTACCCTAATACTTTTTAGTAATAGAGGTATCTATTAAGCTTTATATATTTAGTTCTAAGTAGCGTATTAATTATACTCTTTACTTTAATAAGCCTTATATAGCGTTTAAAACCCTTCTTACTTTATAGCTTAGCCTAGGCTATTATATAGTAAGTAAGTATACTTTAGTATTTTTCCTACCCCTTTTTCTACTACTTCTTAAATACTTCTTATACTCTAGCCCTTCTACTCCTTTTATACTATATTATAGATAGGTCTATTAGCTACTATCCTTTTAAGCTTATCCTATTTAGTAGGCTATATCAATAGCTTTATTTTAGGCTAGAGCTAATAGGCCATTATAGCCTATATAGTATTATATTCCCTTTTAATATATTCTCTTACTAGCCCCTCCTATATTCATTTTATATAGGTTATAGCTAGCTCCTTTAAGTATATTTAGAGCGGCGGAAACTCTATCTTATACTTAAGCACTACTATTAGTATTAATTTATATACCCCTATAATAATACGGAAGTATAAGTTCTATACTATACCTATTTAGTATAGCTTAGTTTCGCTTATCTCCTTAGGCTTTATCTACTCTAGTTGCGAGTATTAGATATTATATCTATATAAAATTACTAGTTAGACTATAGTAGAGTATATTATCTATACCTTTTAAAGGGAGGCGCCCTATATAAAGGTGTTAAGCTATATTAGTATAGCTATTTAGGTAACTATATTTACCTTATTAATATACAGCCCCTATTTAAGCTTTAAGTTAATCTATACCCATAGTATAAATATATTACTAACCAGGCCCTCTATAAGACTATATATATTAACTATAGCCTTTATATTAAACTTCTTATAGCTCCTTATAAAGTAGATAAAGTAATACTTTTTAGGGGTAAATACTATCCTATATTGGCGTGCCTATATTATATATACTTTATATACCCACTCTAGGGCTTTATGGTTCTCCTTTATAGTTTTACTATATATTAGTATATTAGAGTTATTAATAAACCTAAATACTATAATACTAAGCCTTAGGGTATATTAGTATTTATCTATATTATTTGCGCTATATCCTTTAACCCGCTAAGGTACAATGCTAAGTTGCATTATGCACTAATACCAAGAACAAGATATGGCTGTTCTGTGTAAAGGATTCCGTTCTATATAATGGGGCCCTATTAGGAGGAACGCCTAGTAAAGACTAACTCTAAGAACTAGCTTATAAATATATATATATATATAAATCACGGATTTAAATAACATTATATTACTGCAGTTCTTATTACGGGCCATATAAATTAGGTTAAACAAGAGCCTCTAATTGGCTGATTCTTATTAATAACTAAGAGCTAGAACTAGCGGGTTAAGGGATAGCCCCTAATTAAAAGCCTTGTTATTTAATCCTTAAGAAAGGACTTTATAAACTATACTATCTAATATGGCATGGCCTAGGCCTTTATATTATAGATTATTCTTTTATAGAAAACTTAGTTAAAGGCCTTAGAAATATTAAGGCTAAGTAGTAAGGCTACTAGGTTTAGGCTATTCCTTTATACTATATATACCTATTAGGTTAATAGCTCTAGCACTATCTATATTAAGCGCCCTAGCCTTATTTCTATTTAGCTAGCTAGTAGTATACTTATCTTTTCTATAAAGATAGATAGCTAGTTAGCTACTACTTCTTTTTAAAATAGTTTCCTAATAGTATTAAGCAGCGCAATTAGCTAGTAGGCCTTTACTATAGTATAAGACAGCTTCTATAGTTTTTAAAGAACTATTATAATAGAGTTTTTAAACGGTTTTAGGTAATATCCAATTACTATATAGCTGCTAAAGAGCTTAGCTAGTATTAGGACTAGCTACCCTCTATACATTTTAAAGAATTAATTAGTAATATTTTTTAGATCTAGGGCCTTTATGAGGTGAGGATATAGATAGGGAGCTCAATAATGGAATAATAGAGTATATTGTATAGACAGACAAATCCTTAAGGGAAAAGGAGGAGTCTGTGTGCGAGGTAAGGAAGGGTTTTCCCTAGTTACGTGTAGTGTATATGCCTTATGGGTAAGTCACCCCTGGGTTACCCTAGGGTCGCCCATACCTTGCGGCTATATAACTATCTACTTAGGTTTTACCTAACAATGCCCCCCCTTTAAAAAGGATTGTCCCCGATCCTTTATATACTTAAGCCTTAATAAAACCCCATAAAAAACCTTAGTAAGGAAAAAAAAAAATTAGAGGGGAAAGAGTGTCTTAATTTTGCGCATAGAGAGACAGGTGGTATATATACGCGGCGTAAAGATGTTAAGGAACTTTAACCGCCGGTCAAAGTTATCTAATTAGTCAGATTTGCCTTGCTAAGACTCCCTACATTTAACTAAGCCAGTAGCAATTTTCTATCCCTAGGATGGAAAATCCTAATTAGTCTGTTTAAGGCTTACCTAAATTTAGTAGACTATTAAAAATATTCCAAAAGATTGCTTATGTAGGCAGGTCACTGGTACCTTGTAGGTAGGTTATAGGTTATTTATATGCAGCCAGACTCATAGGTGGTAAGGCAGTATAACCATTAAATCCACCGCTGACCCCATACTTTGGTCTTATACTATACCGGCATAGCACTATATATACTTTACGGGTAGGTTATAGGTTACTTATATATAGCCAGATTTATAGACAGCAAGGCTATATACCCGTTAAATCCGCCACTAACCCATACTTTAACCTTATACGTTGTCTGCATAGCATATATGTGGAATAGTATATAAGTTATTAGTATAGGTTACTGCCAGCTGGTTACTAGTAGATCTTAGACACCAGTTAAGTAGACCTGTTCTCTAATATAGTAATTTGCTAAGCTAGCATAAAGTAACGGACTAGGTCTAGGAAGGGTACTTTCTAAATTAAGCTTTATGGCCGGCGTATGCCATAGCCTCGCCTATAAGTTGCCTATAAGTTACTAGTATAGCTAGGTTGTGTCAGAGTGTGGCTTATATAGGATATTAATAAATTATGCTTTACCCTATATGTATACCGTAGTTCTTACCACAAGTATTACTTATTCTTTAATCCCTTAGGATATCCTCTGCTCTGCTTTTATATAGGTTATATCTTAATAGCAGCGCTTGCTTTTCGCCTGCGCTCTAGCTATAAGGCTAGGGTGTTCCACTTGCGGTACTTATCTAGCAGTTATTAACAATTCTTAAGTTCTGTCTTGTATTTCTATTTATTGTACTTATTTAGCCATCCTAGCTATTTAATAAGGTATTACAGTTGTCCAGCATAATCCTAATAGGCGATAATTACTTCTACTTCTTAGCTGCCTTTCTTAAGCTCTTCTACTGCTAGGGGTTAAAACCCAGGGCGTAACCTATAAGGCTCTAGTAAGGAAACATAAAAGACCAGGTAGAGCCGTACTATAGTAGGTAGAAGCTCTAGCTTATATACTTGCTGCCCTACGCGCTTTAGGATCTAAAATGGTCCCATAAACTTGCTGTTAAGTTTCTTATGAGGACGTTTTATGTGGATGTTCTTAAAAAAGAGCAGGACTCGTTTACTAATGGCGAAATGCTTGGCCAGATGGTAACAATTGTAGTATTTTACCTAAAGCTATTAGGCGTATATTATTAACGCCGCCGCTGCCTTACGTGTAAGGCGTAGGTATTATAGATACGTCTCTATAAGTTTAATATTTGTTAACTTAGACCCCTCCTTACCTTACTAGGCGTCTTAGATGCTACCTAGGACTCTATCTAACACGTTTAGTAGCTAGCCATAGGCGAGCTTAATAGGGGAACACATTATTATAGTATGGAACTTAGAGTTATAGGCAAAGGCTGCTTTATTAAGTAGGGAGGCCCAATTAAACTATTCCCAGTTTGTAAATATACGCAGGTATGCCTTAAGCTCCTAGTTTTAGCGTTCTATCTAACTATCTATCTGTGGGTGGAATATAGTGCTAAGCTTACACTAAACGCGGAGATAGTAGCATATGGTACTTTAGTACTCGCTTATAAATACGCTACCCCTATTAGAGACAATATTATTTAAGGGCCCTATTTATATAAAGACTCTAAATAAGAGTTCTATAAGTTATATAGCATTAATTATCTTATGCACTAGATAGTAGCGCACTAGCTTTATAAAACGGTCTATAAGGACAAGGACGGAGTTACACTCTATGCTATTAGGGGTCTTAGACTTAGGGAAATCTGTAATAAAGTTAAGTAAATAATATCGCTAGGCTTAAGTAGGGGCCTAGAGAGGCTATAGCTTACTATAGGGTTTATAGCGGCGCGATTTATAGCGTTAGTAGGCATTATAGTTATTTAGGTATTTACGGAGATCTTTAGTAAAACCGTTCCAAGCGTATTTCTACACAATTACCTTATAGGTACAGTTAAATCCATAATAGCCACCCATAGGATTGTTATAATTCCGCTTAAGGATCTCCTGTTATAGTAGTATATAATTTAGCACCCAAACCTTGTTATTTTGCCTTAGAAGTCCTTAATTATTAAAGGTATAGTCCTTATTACTAGCAGGAACTTATTTCTAGGTTAACTGATCATATATAGAGCGTATAAAGACGTCCCTCTCTTGTACTCTATAAATAAAATTAACTAGTAACTTAGGGGGGTGTTCTATAAACGCCGTTTTAGTTAAGGCAGCTACTACTACCTCTTACTATGGCACAAGACTCTGTATAAAGTTAATGCTAGTAAAGTAACGTATAATATATAGGTAACTCACCAGATTATTATGGGGGACCGTTGCCTAGGCTAAGGGATCTTCCCTAGGGTTAAACGCTATTAGGCCAGTTAAGGAGGTCTTAGAGAGAATAATAGGATACCCTAGTCTACCGGCGCCATATTTACAAGGGTCGCTTATATACTATACGCATACTACTCACTAGTTTAGTGTAGTAGCACTAGGGCCGCCCACAAGGCCTATAACCCGCAACTTTTGCTGCAATATAGGCAGTATAGCATTAAGGACTATCCTCTTGCTGCTATTTTTAAAGCCTTTAGCATAATTTAGGCGCCAGGATAGTATATTAGCGGGATTTGCTTTGCCTGGCTTATATTTAATCTTAAAATTAAACTTAGTTAGTTCCTCGGCATACTAGGCCTAGTAAGTAGATAAGCTCTTTATAGTTATAAAGTACCTAAGATTATTATAATCGCAGAGCACGCGCGTTATATATATGGTGTTACGGACGCTTTAAGTACGATGTTACGACTACTTGGAGAAGAGTCGGCGGAAGCTAGTTAGTTAATATAGGCACAGTCTAGGATGGATCTGGTGGAACTATATAACGAGGAATGGTAACCAAGGTCACGTAGTGTTAAACGCGTTGGCTGCATTAAATAAGAAGGACGTTATGTTTAACACAGATAACACGTACCTTATATACAAGAGAGGATTTCTTAGGAGTATGGTTATGTATTTAAAGGACCTCAGTCCCTACCGTAGATAGTTCTCTCCTTATAGTAAATCTTAGAACACAATTGGAGTTAATCTATTAGGCAACCACTCCACCAGTTATTATTACGTTGTTGTTTTTGTTATACCTATATACCCAGCCCAATAACAGAACCCACCATAGTCTAAGCTATAAGGTTCCGTTACACATTCACTACTAAGGTTACGGTATTGGAACAAAATCGAATAATATGCTACTAAGAGCAGCACTAGTCACAACGGCGTTAACGGCAGCCATAACCTCAGGGCCAGGTGATACTAGTATAGATAATAGGGATTCTCAAGTAGTTACGCAAGGTTAGTTATAGGAAATGGTTAATTACTTACAAGATAATAATAGGATACTTAAAGAACGCATTAATGGAATTAGAGTAGTAAAGATTAAATTACCTTCAATTAAATAATTCTTAGGAGAGAAGTTAAAGCTTAAAGAATTTCTTACGCAAATGCACTTTAAGGTAGTATAGGAAGGAGCGAAGTTAGTAACATTGTTAGATCAAGTAGCCTATACAGAATTGTTCCTAACGGGGAGGGCACTTAAATGGTTTAAGCCGTATCTCACAGAAATACAGGCTAATAGTATAACAACTACTAACTAAGATGTACGGTATATATTTGCCAGTTGGAACGGGTTCGCAGAGCGACTAACACAGATATTTAGAGACCTGGAGGCCACAACCACAGCGGAATAAAAGCTTTAGAACTTAGTACAACGCACTTTAGTAATTAAGTATACAACACAGTTTTAAACACTAGCTATGTAGGTTAAGTGGAATAACAGGGTACTTATAGCACAGTATAAACAGGGACTTAAGGCTAAAGTCCAGGACGCAATTATTCTAATAGAAGATGCGGATACTCTAAAAGAGTTAATAGATTAGTTAATAAAGATTAATAATAGAATCTACTAAAGGGAATAAGCTAAAAGAGGGCAAGACAGAGTTCCACAGTTATATAAGGCGCAGAGTATGCAACAACAGACACAGAGTTAAAAACTATAGAATGGCGCAGAGCTAATAGACCTAAGCAGTACTAAAGAAACCTAAAGATGGGAAAAGAAACCATAAAAACCTAGAGGTTAAAAATTAAGTAATTAAAGGACCTAGGAGCAGAGGCTAAACTAGGGATCTCAGTAATAAAAGACGTTTAGGCGGACTCTATAGCAGAAAAAATAGTTTAAAGATAGAGCTTATATAAATTACGGAAAACAAAGTTATTTTACCAGAGACTATAGAGGTGGTCAAAGTAACTACGTAGTAAAGGGAACTAGACCAGCAGACGGCACATATATATAGAGGGATAATAGTGCACTACAAGGAACAAAGGAATGTTTAATTAATAGTTTTGCGTATTGTTATAACAACGCATACCAAATTCATAAGGACGCTAAGTACGGCGCAAGCTATTAGCTATAGGAGCCATTGTTATCTAAGTTTAGAGAAACTAATAAACTAGCTTATAAATCGGACATTAAAGATAATAAATTTAATAAAGGCGAAACATTTACCAACAATAAGGCAATAAGGGCAGCTTACTAGAAGTATACAAACCTTAAAGAAGTTAAAATAGAAGCAAAGACTAAGACCATCACAAAACAAGGTTTAGTAACGGGTATAGCAACACCGTTGGATACGATTTCCATCGCTTTATAAGACAATAGGAGCAACGTTTAAAAGAAACTAAGCAAGTAGACAACTGCTAGTGCTAGCTTATCACTTAATAAAGGCAAAAGGCCACAGGCTTAAGATTCTTAAGAAGAGATAAGAGAAGCTTAAGATTCTTAAAGTGAGATAAGATATACCTAAGGACCCACAACAGACAAAAACCAATAGGAAAGGGCAGTAACTCAGTTTAGTAATAAACGAATAAGTATAGGACGCAAGTTTAAAAACTACAAGTTTGGAGAATAAATAAGAACGTCAGCAATCCCAGGTAAATATAGCGTTTAGCCTAAAGATCAAATAGTTAATATTAGGATTAAAAAGCAAGACAACTACAAAGATCTAGCTGCAAGACGCAGAAAATAAGAAACTATGGATAAGTTTAAGATAAGAATTATTATATAGCAAGAGCAGAAGCTAGATAAGAGATCAGCTACGCTAGGTTATATAAGGAATAGAGCACCTATGCAAAGAGTTACTAATAGGCCAAGTGCAGGGACACTTAAGGCAAAGTAGTTAGACAAACTAGAACAAGAAGAGGATCTAACTAGGTTTAAAGAAAGACATACCAAAGGATGTTATAATACAGCAATAACAAGGTACTTTCTAATAGATAAATTATACACACTAAACCAGCTGTACGGAAAGTGGTATAGGCAATGACATAATAACAAATAGGCAGATTTTTATATATAGCTAGATAAAAAAGTTGTCTAAAACTAACCTATTATAGAGAAACGCATAAGTCACGTTAAAGGAGCGTTAATTATAATATTAAGGAACCTAAAAGAAGGATCTAGGGACTAGAGAAGCAAGCAATAAATCTTAATACCCACAGTAGAGATACCAGTGGTCAGGTTAACTAGGTATAGGTTTAAACTTAAGGATAAAGACAAACCAAGAGTTAACCTAAAGCATATAGTGCATTATACACTATTGTGGATAGCTTATATAGATAATATATATAATATGCATAAAGCACCTAAAGACAAGAACCAGAAGTACCTAGTAAAGATATATTAGGCACCAGAGGAAAAGCGGTTTAGGAACGCCAAGTATATATATAGTTAGCACCTAGTAGAAGTACAGGGTCAAGGAGACTTAATACTTTAACCAGGAAGATTCCTTACGGAAGAATACCTAAATAGATAACAGTGGTGGGAGTACCCAGAGAACACTTGTCTATAGCATATAGAGGAAAAGAAACAAACTAAGTATTAGCTAAAGTTGGATTAAGTATAAGCAGGATCTAGCAGCTAACAGTTAGGAAAAGGGGAGGTATATAGGACCAGAGGGAACTAGTATTAGAGCCTTAGACCCTTAAAGGAATTTAAGGACAATACCTAAATTTAAGAGCTAAGTGGCAAGATTAGCAGTTCAAAGCGTTAATAGATAGTAGAGCAACTAGGAACCACATATCACCAAAGGCAATAGAAAGAATAGGGTTACTATACAAACAAAAGAAACACCTATATCTACTTATAACAATTTTAGGAGATTAGATAGCCTATAGAGGAGGTATTATTAATCTTAAAATAGGACCTATTTAGATAACTATTAAAGAGAGACCAGTTAGAATGTCTTTTAATATCCTACCATTAGGATAGGACGAGGCGATACTAGGAATGCCTTAGTTACAGGAGTATAATCTAAAGATTGATTGGGTTATAGGTCAAGTCGATATCAAAGATATATAATAGCATAAAGTGCAACAGTAAACCAAGTTGGTATGGTACCAAGTCGGAGCAATATATAAAGAAACTAAGCGAGGCTTAAGTTATGTACCAAAGAGATACCACAAGTATGGTAAAAAGTTATAGTCACCAGAAAGTAAAAAGCTGTTAAAGCATGCAGCTTAGGACTACAAGATAGAGTTAAAAGAGGGAATAAGTCTAAAGTTCTTTCCAATCTACAAGCTTACTAAAACAGAGTTAATAGCGCTTAAGGAGTTTATCCAGGAGAACTTATAAAAGGGATATATTAGACCGTCATAGTTATCAGCAGAATATCCAGTACTGTTCATCCTAAAGAAAAACGGAAAACTTAGGATGTGTATAGACTACAGACAGTTAAATAGCATTACTAGAAAGGACAGGTATCCTTTACCCTTAATTAGCGAAATCTAAAATAGGATAGGCAACGTAAAGATCTTTACAAAGATAGATCTAAGATGGGCGTACCATTAGATTAGGATTAAGGAAGGCGACAAATAGAAGGCAGCCTTTAGGTTAAAGGAAGGACTATATAAACCATTAGTTATACAATTTAGGCTTATAAACGCACTAGTAATATTCCAGAAGCAAATTAATAGTGTATTAGGAGAACACCTAGATAAATTTATTATAGTATACCTTAACAACATTATTATCTACTTAGAGAGTAAGGAAGAGCATAAAGAACACATTAAGTGGGTCTTAAAAAGACTATAAGAAAAACAGATGCCAGTAGCAATTAAGAAATACGAGTTCTTTACCAAGAAGACCGATTTTGTTGGATTTATTATTAAACTAGACCAACTCAGTATAGATCTAAGGAAGATTAAGGCTATAGTAAATTGGCAAGAACCAGAGAACGTTACGCAGTTAAGATCGTTCCTAGGGTTTTATAATTATTATAGAAGGTTTATAGCGCAATAGTTACAAAACATTAAGCCATTTACGCGGTTAATGAAGAAAGAAGAACTATAGGTATAGGGAAGGGAACAATAAGAACTATTTAAAAGAGTTAAAGAGTTATTTACCTAGGAGCCAGTTCTTAAGATCTATTAACCAGGTCTAGAGATAGTTATAGAAACGGATACATTAGACTTTACACTAGGGGCATGCTTTCTATAGAAATATTAAGATAGATGGCACCCAGTGGCATACTACAGTCAGAAAATAACACTACTAGAGTTAAACTATAACATCTACAACAAGGAGTTGTTAGGTATAGTTACAGTACTTAAGGAATAGAGAGCATTCTTATAAGGCACAGAGAAACTATTTATAGTTAAGACAGACTATAAGAACCTTATAGGATTCCTAATAACAAAGGAACTTAACTAAAGACAGGTTAGATGGGCGGAAATACTTATAGAATACTATTTTAAAATTTAGTATACCAAGGGTACAGATAATACGCAAGCAGACGCTTTAAGCAGGAAGGCTGAACTATAAAGTAATAAAAAGCTATTGGGAGCTTTATTGCAAAAGGATCAAGATAGATTAATTAGGTATAATTATCCAAAGATCGCAGCAACTAAGGAAGGTCAGATCTATAAATTACTAAAGAGTAATTAGATACAGAAGATCTAAGAAGCATAAGCAGAGGATCTAGACTTAGAGCAATATAAAAATAGAGAAGCAATGTATATGCCTAAGTTTATTGCAGAAGAATTTATTAAGGAATTCTATAAGGGAATAATATAAGGACATAACGGAGCTATAGGCCTAGTGTTAAGACTTTAAGAAGAATACATTATTTAAGGAATCTGGGGACTAGTAAGACAAGTTATAAAGGAATATCTAGACTGCTAAAGGAATAAACTAATAAGGTATAAGCCATACGGAGGGCTATAACCTATTAAGACACTAGGAAGACTATAGAAGGTTATATTATAGGACTTTATTATTAAGTTACTAAAGTCAAGAGATCCTATTATAGGACAAGATTATAACGCGATTTTAGTAATAATAGATAAGCTAACAAAGTAGGGATACTTTATAGCATGCACTAAAGAGATATTAGTAGAGGATGTTGCTAGAATTTATATAAAAGAAGTATTTGTAAGACACGGAACACTAGATAAGATTATATTAGACAGAGATCTAAGATTTATGGTAGTATTTTAGGAAGTGTTTCTAGCAGAACAAGGGGTTCGTGTAGTAATATCTACAGCGTATTATCCGCAGACAGATAGACAAACAAAAAAACTAAACTAGACACTAGAATAGTATCTAAGGCATTATATCAATTACGTATAGAATAATTGGGTATTATTATTACCAGTTACACAGTTTACATATAATATAACACCATAAGAAGGAATAGGGACATTACTGTTTAAGGCGAATTACGGGTATAAGCCAAGAATATCATTATCGCCACGTTAAGTAAAAAAGATGAGTAGCACAGCTAAATAAAGAATGGAGACGTTAATAAATCTTTATACAGACCTTAAAGAAACAGCGAAACTAGTATAAGAACGAATAAAAAGGTACTATAATACTAAGAGATCTAAGGGACTAGATCTTAAGGAGGGGGATAAAGTGTAGCTACTACACAAAAATTTCAAAAGTTGATAACTAAGCAAGAAGTTAGACTATATTAGACTAGGACCTTTTAAAGTTAAGCAAAGAATTTTATTGGTTACATATAAGTTAAACCTACTAGCCAAAATAAAAATCTACCCTATACAATATATCGCAATACTAGAACTAGCACACGGGAATATTAAGCTACCAGTCTATAAGGCAGACATATATAGAGGACAAGAGGAAGACAAATAGCAAGTTTTAAAGATTGTTAGTTATAAGGACATAGATAACAAAATATAGTATAAAGTAAAGTAGATAGGCTATAGCGAGACTACCTAAGAACTACTAAGCAACCTAAGGAACGCTATAGGAAAGGTATAGGAGTATTAGAAGAAAGTAGGTTAGGTAATATTAATAAAGAAGGATTACCAAAAAATAAATTACCTAAAGGGGACCTAAGAGGAGCAATTGCCAAGCTACTTAGAGTTGTTTCCCTTATAAGAGGAGAACTAGTTCTTTTATTACCTAGCTTAGACAAACCCTGTTAAACAAGTTTCTACTCCTTAGAACAAACCTTCTTATAAACACGCTTAAGACGTTAAAGACGAGTATAAGCTAAACATTAAGCTTTAAGGACGCGTATGGACTCTTCTAAGGCATATTAAACCTTAAGTAGCGCGGAGGCCAGCTCACCGTTAAGCTTTATAGTGGCAAATTAAACATAAGACCCTATAATAAGTTACTTAGGGAACTTAAAGACTGTTAAGAGTTATAGGACGCGCACACTTAGCGTTAGAGATAGAGCGAATATTACAGGACAATTAAATATTTGCTTTAGTACACTTAGAGCAAAAGGAGGGTTGTTAAGATAAAGGACTTGCTAGCGCAACGCAAACTAACCCCTCTTTTATATACCTTAAGTAAGGAATTACCATCACCTCGCCTAGCAACAGTATGGAGAAAACCATATAAAAGCGACGCTTAACCTAGGAAAGAGAAGAAGAAGCTTTAGGTATAATAAGTACAGGTATTAACCAGAATAATTAAACAGACATTATACCTCTAGTGGACGACTTAGAGATATTAGGAATCTTTAAGGACGAAGATAAAGAGGAGGGAGATAGTATTACGGACGCTTTAAGTACAATGTTACGACTACTTAGAGAAGAGTTGGCGGAAGCTAGTTAGTTAATATAGGTACGGTCTAGGATAGATCTAGTGGAACTATATAACAAGAAATGGTAACTAAGGTTACATAGTGTTAAACGCGTTAGCTGCGTTAAATAAGAAGGATGTTATATTTAACACAGATAACATATACCTTACATATAAGAGAGGATTTCTTAGGAGTATGGTTGTGTATTTAAAGGACCTTAGTCCCTACCGTAGATAGTTCTCTCCTTGTAGTGAATCTTAGAATATAATTGGAGTTAATCTGTTAGGCAACCACTCCACCA
>Ga0307507_10008414_pt1 | contig 14285 bp, 10 predicted proteins | sample 7_EM_MG_FD_207223 | JGI IMG/M metagenome (GOLD analysis project Ga0307507, IMG submission 207223) | Populus trichocarpa ectomycorrhiza microbial communities from riparian zone in the Pacific Northwest, United States - 7_EM | ecosystem: Host-associated > Plants > Roots > Unclassified | place... | reverse complement strand
GGGCGGCGTACGCGCCTGCCCACTCGACGGCCTCGCCGACCAGCTGCTCCTTACCGTCGGGGAAGTAGTGCTGCAGGGACCCCCGTGGTGCCTCGGCGTGTGCGACCACGTCCCGCATCCCGGTGGCTCCGACACCTCGGGTCCGCACCAGCTGCGCGGCGCTGAGCACCATCCGCTCGCGCGGCGACCTGTCCATCGACACCCTCCTTCATGACGCCTGTCATGGTACCCGCCACGACCAGCGCGAAGTCGCGCTCCCCGCGCTCGAACGTGGGCACCGGCCGGAACCCCTGCCGCAGCAGCAGCGCCTGGGCGCCGGTGTTGTCGTTCTGCGACGTCGCGTGCACCGTCCAGCCCGCCCAGCGGCCGGCGTCCCACAGCCAACCGGTCAGTGCGCTGCCGATCCCCCGCCGTTGCCACGGATCGGCGACGAGGATCCCGATCTCGGCGGTCTGCGGCTCGTCCGAAACCAGGTTCAGCAGTCCTGCCGGGATCCCGCGCGAGGTCGCGAGCAGCGCGACGCCATCGGGCGGCCCGGCGAGCAGATAGCGCTGGTAGCGCTCGAAGATCTGCCGGGGATCCGGCTGCCCGCCCATCATGAACCGCTGCCGCAGGCTCGCCGCCGAGGACGCGGCCAGCAGCGCGGCGACACACTCCCGGTCGGCCGTGGTACCGGCCAGCTCCCGGATCTCTATGACGGCTGTCATAGCTCCATGACAGCACCTGGCGCCGGGCCGCACACTATGACATGCGTCATAGATCAAGACAGTCCCCCGTTTTCCACGCTGCGGCATGGCTGATGTCCCGAACGACGCGTTCGGGACGCCCAGCGTCCCGAACGCGTCGTTCGGGACATCGATACGCGCTCGCGCGAGCCTGTCGCAGCTGGGGTGAAGCGAGGGCACCTTCGTTGCACCAGGCGCAAGCAAAGTCCCCTCACTCCACCGAAACCCTCGAAGGCAAGGTTGTGAATGACGCGTTCAGGACGCCCAACGTCCTGAACGCGTCATTCACAACCTTCGAAGTCCCTCAAGGTGGCCTTCACGGACTTGCGCACACCCGGGAACTGTCGGTGCCCGCCGGTAGCGTGGAAATCGGGGGTCCTCAGTCAGGTTCCGCAGAATCCCGCGCGTTGTGAAGGGGACTTTCCTCTCGCCACGCGCGAGGAAAGTCCCCTTCATGAACCGTCGGCCGAGGGACGAGAGGGGTCAGCCGACGGAAGGTCCCATGCCGAGCGACTGCGGCGTGCTGGCGTCCGGCGAAGGCTGGTGCAGGCCTTCGTCGAGGGGCCCGAACTCGGTCATCAGCGCGCGGCTGCCGCCCCACGGGGTCTGTTCTTCGGCGATCAGCGAGTTCGTCGTCAGCAGCAGCCCGGCCACCGAAGCACCGTTCTGCACCGCCGAGCGGCACACCCGCAGCGGATCCACGATGCCCATCGCGACCATGTCGCCGAAGCGGTCGTTCAGCGCGTCGAAGCCCTCGTCGTCGCCGAGTTTCCGCGTCTGCTCGACGATTTCGTGTGCCGCGTGGCCCGCGTTCGCGGCGATCAGGAACGCCGGTTCGGACAGCGCCCGCCGCACGATCTCCGCCCCGACAGCGTGGTCGCCCGACAGACCCAGATCGTCCAAAGCGGACTCGGCGTGCAGCAGCGCCGCTCCTCCGCCCGCCACGATGCCCTCGGCCATCGCCGCGCGCGTCGCCGAAAGGGCGTCCTCGACACGGTGCTGCAGCTCCTTCAGCTCGGCCGGGGTCGCCGCGCCGACCCGCACCACCGCGACCTTGCCGGTCAGGGCGCCGATCCGGTCGGTGAGGACGTCCTCGTCGATGCCGAACTGCGCCCGTTCCAGCTCGGCGCGCAGCTGCCCGACCCGGAACGCCACATCGGCAGCCGAACCCGCGCCGCCGACGATCGTGGTCCGGTTCTCGGTCACGCGAACCTGCCGAGCGCGGCCGAGGTGCTCGAGGCCCATCGTCTCCAGCGTCGTCCCGGACTGTCGCGAAAGGACGGCGCCGCCGACGATCGCGGCGAGGTCCTCCAGCTTGTGCAGCCGCCGGTCGCCGAATCCCGGCGCCCGCACGGCCACCGACTGGAACACGCCGTTGACGTGGTTGTGCACCAGCATCGACAACGCCGTGCCCTCGACCATCTCGGCGATCACGACCAGCGGCCGCGGCGCGCGCATCACCTTGTCCAGCACCGGCATCAGCTGCTGCACCTTGGTGATCTTCTCCGCGCACATCAGGATGTACGGGTCGTCGAGCACCGCTTCCAGCCGTCCCGGGTCGGTGACGAGGTACGGCGAAAGGTAGCCGTTGTCGAACTCGAAGCCCTCGACGAAGTCGACGCTCATCCCGATCACCGGCGACTCCTCGACGGTCACCACACCCGAGTCCCCGACCGTGTGCAGCGCCTTGGCGATCACCGCGCCGACGGCGTCGTCGTCGTTCGCCGAAATCGCCGCGACACGCGCGTAATCGGCCTCGGACACCACCGGGTGCGCGTGCTTCTCGAGGTGCTCGACCAGCCGCCCGACGGCGTGGTCGATACCGCGCTTGACCAGCACCGGGTTGCCGCCCGCGGTGATCGCCCGCATGCCCTCGCGGACGATCGCCTGCGCCAGCACCGTCGCCGTGGTGGTGCCGTCGCCCACCACGTCGTTGGTCTTGATCGCCGCCTCCTTCACCAGCTGCGCGCCCATGTTCTCGAACTGGTTCTTCAGGTGGATCTCGCGGGCGATCGTGACGCCGTCGTTGGTGACCACCGGTGACCCGGTGATCTTCTCGATGATCACGTTGCGGCCCTTGGGACCCAGCGTCGACTTGACCGCCTCCGCGAGTTTGTCGACGCCCGCCAGCAGCAGGTCGCGGGCTTCCGGGCCGAATCGCAGTTCCTTCGCCATGGTGCGTGCTCCTTCGAACGGCTAGGGGGTGAGGATCGCCCGGCCCCGTACGCGCCCGGCGTCGAGGTCGGCCAGGGCGTCGAGCGCCGCGTCGAGCGGGTACTTCTTGGTGTGCAGGGTGACCTTGCCGGCCTGGGCCAGCACCATCAGCTCGGTCAGGTCGTTGTAGGTCCCCACCAGGTTGCCGATGATGTTGCGCTCGGTGGAGATGATGTCGATGGTCGGGATCTCGATGTTCGACCCGTACCCGATGACGAAGTGCGAGCCCGCCCGCCGCGTCATGGCGAACGCGTCCTGCTGGGCGCCCTGCTCGGCGACGAAGTCGAGCACGACCTCCGCGCCGTTCCCGCCGGTGAGGTCCAGCACGGCCTCGACCTGCTTGCCGTCCGCCAGCACGGTGAAGTCGGCGCCCAAAGTGGACGCCAGCTCCAGCGCCTCGGCGTTGCGGTCCACCACGATCACGGTGGCCGCGGTCAGCGCCTTGAGCGACTGGATGCCGATGTGCCCGAGCCCGCCCGCGCCGCTGACCACGCACGTCGTGCCCGGATACAGCTGCGGCACGGCCTTGCGCACCGCGTGGTACGCCGTGATGCCCGCGTCGGCCAGCGCCGCGACGTCCGACGGCGAGGTCGACGGATCGAGCTTGATGCACGCCCGCGCCGACGTCAGCAGGTATTCGGCCATGCCACCATCGGCGTTGAGACCGGGGAACGTCCCGTTAGGACAGTGCATGTCCTCACCCGCGCGGCACGCGTGACACAGTCCGCATGTCGGCGTCGGGTGCAGGATCACGGTGTCCCCGACCTCCACATTGGACACCGCGGGGCCGACCTCGTGCACCCAGCCCGCGTTCTCGTGCCCGATCGTGTAAGGCAAGGTGACCCCGGCCCGCTCGGCCCACTGCTCCTCGATGATGTGCAGGTCGGTCCGGCACACCCCGGCGCCGCCGATCTTCACCACCACATCCAGCGGTCCCGTCGCATGCGGCTCCGGCACCTCTTCGATCGCGGGCTGCTGGTGGTACTTCTGCAGCCGGACGGCTTTCATCGCTCACCCTCCTGTTCTCCGAGCCGCGGGTACCGCACCCGCAGCATGCCCCGGCACACCCCGGAGTTGGCCTCCATGCTCGTGCGGGTGAGCCGGGCGAACGCCAGGTGCCGCCGCGCCTGCTCGGGCGGCACCGGATGCCCGGTGACCGGGTCGAGCAGCAGCGGATCGCCGTCCTCGGCGGGCAATCCGAGTTCACGGCGGCGCGCCCGCAGCCGGTCCAGGTCAGGACCCGGCGGCACGTCGCCCAACGTCAGCTGCGTGACGTCGGCGCCTTCGCGCGCCAAAGCCCGGCACACCCGGTCCGTCCCGGCGAGGACTGCTTTGCGGACGAAGTCGAACCGCAGCGAGTCGAGCTCGTCGGCGGCCTCGCCCTCGAACGACGCCACGAATCCCTGCCGTGCGGCCACCCCGCGGTTGATCACGTCGGCCGCGAAGTGGTCATTCAGCCGCACGTCCAGCCCGGTCAGCCCCGGCACGCCCGCCACCGCGTCATAGGCGTCAGCGACCATGAGGAACGCGAAGTTGGGCGCACAGAAGTACGTCGGCAGCCGCAGCCGGACGACGGCCTCGCCCGCCTCGGACACCTCGCAGCGCGCCACGAAGCCGAGGTCGGTGAGCGGTTCGTCCAGCTCCGGATCCCGGACGGTGCCCAGCGCCGCCCACACCGCGGCGTGGACGGCGCTGGCGTGCATCGTCGTCATGAGCTCGGCACGCCCACCGGCTCGACCGTCTCCGGATCCTTCAGCTGCAGCTCCTTCGGCACGTCGATGCCGTAGAGGCGGGCGGCGTTCAGGCCGAGAATCTTCTTCTTCTGGTCGACGGTCAGCGGCGCGAAGTCCGACAGTTCGTCGTCACCGGGCATGTTCCAGTCGACGAAGCCCTCGACCTGCCACTTCGGTTCCCAGATCGCGTAGTCGGCACCGAAGAGGAGCTTGTCCTCGCCGATCCAGAACATCAGCTCGCCGATGACCTTCGCGAAGAACTTCGGCCGCGCGTGCATCAGGGCGCCGACGACGACCGCGAGACCCGCGTAGACGTTGCGCTCCTGCGTCGCCATGAAGCAGAAGTCCTCGATCCGCGGCAGCCCGACGTGCTCGACGATGAAGTTGAGACCCTGGAAGTTCGTCGCCACGTAGTCCACATCGGACACGTCGAACGCGTCCTTGTCCAAAGGCCAGATCGTCGGTCCCTTGTGGACGTGGATATTGGTGACGCCCAACTCCTCGCACTTCTCCAGGTACTTCGCGGCTTCCGGGTCCTTCAGGCTCCAACCACGCGAGTCACCGCGCCACTCGGCCGTGTAGAGCTTGACGCCCTTGCAGCCATAGCGCTTGACGCGGTCCTCGAACGCCTTGAGCCCCGGGTCGCCTTCGCGCGGGTCGAACGTGGTGTTGACCAGGAACTTGTCCGGGTGCTTCGCCGCCAGCGCGGCGTCGGCCTCGGTGGTGTTGAAGCCGTTGGTGTACCACTGCCGCAGGTTCGTCGGCTGGAAGATGGCCTTGTCGACGTGCCCGACCTCGAACAGGTCGTGCATCATCAGCTCCTCGGAGTACTTCTGGAACCGGTCGATCGGCCAGTGCGTCTCCTTCGGGCCGAGGCCCTGGTAGGCGTGGAAGCACTCGATCCAGCCCTTGGCGAACTCCTCCTGCCCCGGCACCCAGTTCTCCGGGCTCGCGTCCCAGAAGTGCGTGTGCGCGTCGACGACGAAGTACTTCTCACCGTCCTTTTCGTACATGAGGGCCCCTTAGTGGATCGGCTTGAGGTCGAAGTCGAGGTACTCGGCCGCGTCCTCGGGGTTGGCGAACATGATCGTGCGGTCGTCCTGGTGGACCATCCGGCCGTAGTGGGTGGACATGCTCTCCTCGAACTCGGCCGAGTTGAACCAGCCCTCCTCCTCGCCGGCGGCCTCGTCGACGTCGGCGTACACGAGGTCGGTCCGGCCCTTCGCGTCGATCCGGATCATCGAGGGCAGCGGCGTGACCTTGACGTTGTCCTGCTTGCCCATGACTTCGGCGATGATCAAGCCGACCTGGTTGTTCATCAGGGTGAAACCGCACATGTTCGACGCGGTGTTGTTGACCTTGTAAGGGCTTTCCGCCGTCTTGAAGATGGTCACTGGCTCAGCTCCTCCGGTGCTTTGAGACCCAATTCGGACAGGATTCCGGCGAACCGGCTCTTCGCGCGGTCGAGGCCGTCCTCGAACCGGATCGGCTTGGCATCGGGCTGCGACCACAGCGGCTGCAGCGTGCGCGCGGCTGCGATACAGCGGGGAACCCAGTCCTCCAGCCACTTCTGCAGGATCGCCTGGTTGTGCGAGGCGAATTCGCGGTCGCTGATCAGCAGGTGGAACATCGACTTCGTGTAGCGCAGGTCGCGTTCGGAGTAGTCGAACTCCTCGGCACCGACCAGCGTCGGCGTCACGAAGTCGCCGTTCGCGGGGGCGGCCTGCTGCACGAGATTGCTGCGGAACAGTTCGCCGACCAGCGGTTCGAACACGATGTTGGCGGCGAAGATCGCCTCGCACCAGTCCCAGATCCCGGTGAGCTGCTCGGCGGTCTCGTGCACGCCCTGCCACGCCGGGTCCTCGTTCCACGTCGTCAGGTGCGCGGTGCCGTCGAAGCCCTCGATCTCCTCGGTGAGGGTGAGGTTGTAGAGCGCGAGGTCCTGCGCCGCGCGAATGCGGTGCATGCTGTTCACCGAGATCGCGTTGTTGTGCATATTGGTCGGCGCGCGGCGGTTGGCGTTGGCGTACAGGTAGAGCCCGAGGCCGTGGTCGACGTGCATCCACGCGCCGACGTTCTTGGCCACGAAGTCGATCCAGTTGCGGTTCCACTGCTCGAACGCCTTGGCCTGGCGGGCCGCGTCGACGTTCTGGTTGAGCTGGCGCACGACGTTGGCGTTGTAGCGGTAGAGCGTGAGCTCCCATTCTTCGTTGGGGTCACGGAACTCGTGCCAGCCCAGCGCCGGCCAGTCGTAGCCCTTGCCCCCGGAACCGGGGCTGCGCTCGGGGATCGGGCGATCCGAGCCCCACGCCTTCAGCGCGGTCCACTCCAGCGGGTAGCCGCCCTGGCCGTCGGCGAAGGCGTAGAGCCAGCCCTGCGACAGATAGTGCCGCGGGTCCGGCTGCACCTCGACGGTGACGTCTTCGTAGTGGCTCTGCTTGCGCTTGGCGGCGTTGAAGTAGTTGAAGTGCCGGGCGTCGGAGTCCGGGAAGACCTTCGCGCCCGCCTCGGCATCGGTGAATGTCGGCTTCGGCACGCTGCGTTCTTGCGTGGCTGTCATGATTTTACCCTTCACCCGTGGTGGTGAACTTGTCGTAGAAGACGCGCTTGTCGGCGACGCCCAGCGCGGGCAGCAGCTCCAGCGCCGCCTCGACCATCGGGGGTGGCCCGCAGACGTAGGCGTCGGCGCCGGCGAGGTCGTGCGCGGCGCGGCGCAGCACGTCGGTGATCAGTCCGGTCTCGCCGTCCCATTCGCCGTCACCCGGCTCGGAAAGCGCCGGGACATAACGGAAATTCGGCAGACGTTCGGTCAGCTCCCGCAGTTCTGCGTCGAAGCAGAGGTCACGGCGGCGGCGGGCGCCGTAGTAGTAGGTCGCCTTCCGGTCGATCCCGCGTTCGGCCATCGAACGCAGCAGCGACAGGATCGGCGCCATCCCGGCCCCGCCGCCGACGAAGACCAGCTCGGCGGTCGGGTTGTCCCGCAGGGTGAACACCCCGAACGGACCGGTGATCCCGAGCTGGTCACCGACCGCGACTTCGGTGTCCAAGAACCGGGAGAACAGCCCGTCGGGGTAGATCTTGATGACGAACTCCAGCCGTCCCTCGCGTGCCGAGGTGTTGGCCATGGAGAACGACCGCGTCTCTTCGGTGCCGGGGATCGCGAAGTCCAGGTACTGCCCGGGAAAGAACTTCAGCGACCGGTCCGGTTCCGCGAGTTCCACGACGAGGTGGCGCATGTCGTGGGTGACGTTCTCGTTCGAGACGACCGTGACCTCGGCCTGCTGGATCGGCAGTCCGGAGTGGATCATCTCCTCGTCGTAGTTGAGCAGCTCGATGGTGAGGTCCTCGTAGGGGTGGGCACGGCAGAGCAGCGTGAAGCCTTCCTCCTTTTCGTAGTCGGGCAACGCGAAGGTCGAGTAGCGGTCGTGTTCGACGTCGTCGCCGTCGAGGATGAAGGACTTGCAGGACGCGCACTGCCCTTCCTTGCAGCCGTGCATGAGCATGACGCCCTGCTCGGCGGCGGCGCGCAGGATCGTCTGGTCCTCGGCGACGTCGATCTCGATCCCGACCGGCTCGAACCGGACGCGATGCTTCTCTGCCATACGGATGCCCCGTCCTAGGGAGGTGGGAGGGACGCGGCGCCGTTGCGCGCGTCCCTCCCACGGGTGCGTCAGGCCTGCTGCGGTGCGGGGCGCCCAGCGGGGCCCTGACGGTTGTAGTCGGCCTGGAAGGCGGCGCGCTCCTCGTCGGTCATCTGGTTCAGCAGCACGTTCGGCGACTGCACCTCGGGCATCCGGCGCAGGTGGTCGAGCGTCCACATCTTCTTCGGGTCGAGGTCGAGGTGCGGCTGGGCGACCATGGTCTTGCCGTCGTCACGCACGAAGCCCATGTCGCTCACCACGTCGGCCCAGTTCCAGCCGTGGTAAAGGGTTTCCCACTCACGGGCGCCGACCAGCTGGCCCATGTTCGGGGTGTTGCGGCCCTGGTAGCTCGGCCGGAACGCCTCGGCGTCGGTCCAGCGGCAGGTCTCCGAGCAGTAGGTGCGCCACTGGCCGTCGACCTTGTCGGTGACCATGTCCTCGCGGATGAGGGCGGGCACCATGCAGGTCCAGCAGCGGTGCGGGTACACGTAATCGACGTTCTCGGCGACGATCGGGTGGTGCCCGTTCGGCGTCGCCAGGCGACTGTAGTTCTCCCACCAGGCGCCGTACTTGTCGTACCAGCCCGGATACTTGTACTCGAACCACTCGAAGTCCTTGTCCGTCATCGGGTCGATCCGCCAGTAGTTGGCGAGCCATCCGGTGGCGAAGAACTGCGCGACCTCGTGCACGTAGCCCTTGTTCCAGATCCGGTTCCACGCCTCCTCGATGAGGTCGTGCGGGATGACGAGGCCGTACTTCTCGAGCGGGACGAGGTAGCTGCGGTAGTAGTCGTCGTAGATCCAGCGGCGCCACATCTCCGCGTAGCTTTCCCGGTCCTTGCGGCGGTCCTTGGTGCCGTACTCGATGAACGTGCCGATCGCGGCGTCCACGACGGCGTGGTTGTTCCACCACGCGTAGCGCAGGTCGCGTTCGAGCAGCTGGTGGTTGCTCTCGTCGGAAAGCGCCATCAGCAGGGTCGCGTAGCCGTTGCTGATGTGGCGGGACTCGTCGGACTGCACCGAGTGGAACACCGTCGGCAGCAGGTAGTCGCCGTTCGCGGCGGCCTCGGCGGGCATGGCGACGAACAGGGTGTTCGTGAACGCCGTCTCCGCCACGATGGTCAGGTAGATGCTCGCCGCGGTGATCGCGTCACCGGTGATGAAACCCTCGGCGAACTGGCGGCCGATGGTGCCGCAGTAGTCGTTCTGGAAGTTGCGCAGGCTCGAGTTGAAGCCCGCCGGGTCGATGTAGTTCTGCATGTAGAGGCGCTTGAGGTTCTGCTGGATCGTCGAGTGCCGGACCTCGTCGATCATCTGGATCGCCTGGCCGTTGTGCAGCTCCGGGTTGGGCACCGTGCGGAACAGCAGCGGCATCGCGCGCGCCGCGGAGATCTCGGGCAGCGGGATGATGCTCAGGAACAGCTTCTGCCACTCCAGCCAGCGTTCCTGCACCTGGCGGAACATGTTGCCGCGGATCGCGCCGTCCTCGGCGCCGTAGACGCGGTGGTCCTTTTCTTCCTGCATCGGGAAGTACGAGCGGAGGACCTGCTTGAGCGGGTCCTTCTTCTTGGCCTTCTGGAACGTGTAGTCGGTCCCGTAGTGCGACACCGGGGTGTGGTACGCCGGTTCCCACGACAGTTCCTGGATCTTCTGGTGGGCTTTCGCCACACTTTGGCGGCTCATCGATCACTCCTTATCCGTGGCTCCTGCCGACGGCGGCCGGGCGGCTCCCGCGCCCGGCCGGGTATGGGGGCGCACGTCCTGCGCCCTTCAGTCAAGTGGCGCGCGTCACCGCCGCGGGTCTCAATGTGAGACAGCGGCTCAGACGTCGTCGCCGAGCATGCGCATCCGCAACGCGGCGAGCTCGCAGTGGACGCCGTCCTGCACCCGGGCGTCCCCCTCGACGGTCGGCACGATCCCGAACGCCCGCAACAGCTCGGCCGCGGGTTCGCCGGGGTTGCCGGTCCCGCCGAGCACCGGATGCAGGCCCTGTTCGGCCAGATGATGGAAGATCAGGTTCACGATCGTCCACGGACTGTAGGTCTCGGTGGATTCACCGGACATCCGGTACGCCTCCTGCTCAGCGGGGTGAAAACGGGCTCGCCGCCTTCCATCGCACCGCTGTCGCGGCGGCCGGGACGTCTCAATTTGAGACACCGAGCACGCTGCCAACAAGGCTAGGCTGGTTCGGCGGCACAACGGGTGTGCACGCACCACGTCGGCCGCTGATGCGGGAGGTCACGTGGACGAAACGCCGCCCGGGCCGGGCACGATGCTCGCCGACGACGAGCTGGCACGCACCCGGGTACGCTTTTTGACCTTCGAATCCGTCCAGCCGGGCGTGGTCCGCCAGACGATCCTGGCCTCCTGGCGGCGATCGCGGGAGTTCCAGGTGCAGGCCGACCGGATCGACCCGCTCTTCCTCAGCGACCTGAACCTCGACATCCCGCTCATTCGCGGCGCCGAACCGGTGCTGCACAAGCTCGGCGAGCAGTTCGAGGGCCAGCCGATCAGCCTGATCCTCACCGACTCCAGCGGCGTCGTGCTGACCCAGCGCACCGGGGACGTCGACCTGGCGCGGCACCTCGAGCGCGTCGAGCTGGTGCCGGGCTTCAGCTACGGCGAGCAGTCCGTCGGCACCAACGGGATCGGCACGGCGCTGGAGGACGGCCGGCCGACGACGGTGTTCGGCCATGAGCACTACGCCGAGCACCTGGAGAACCTCGCGTGCGCCGGGGTGCCGATCCACCATCCGATCTCCGGCAAGAAGATCGGCGCGATCGACCTGACGTGCTGGTACAAGGACGCGGGCGGGCTGCTGGTGGCGCTGGCGCGCTCGACGGCCGAGCAGATCCGCCAGGCGCTGCTGCGGCACAGCGATCTGCGGGAGATGATCCTCTTTCAGGCCTACCTGCAGACCTGCCGGCGCTGGACCGGGATCGTGCTGGCGTTCAACGAAGACATCGTGATGATGAACGACCGCGCGCGCCAGCTGCTGGACCCAGCGGACCAGTCGGTGCTGCTCGGCTACGCGACCGACGCACTGGCCGAGGGCGGCCGTTCGACGGCGACGTTGGCGCTGTCCAGCGGGCTGCGGGTACGGCTGTTCTGCCGCTCGATCCCCGGCCGGCGCGAAGGCGACCTCGCCGGCGGCGTGGTTTCGGTGAAACTTCTGGAGGCGGAAGAGACCACGGGGTCGACGGACCCGATGCTGCCGATGTACCTGCCCGGCGTCGTCGGTTCGGCGCCACTGTGGCTGCGCTGCGGCCACGAACTGGACGAGGGCCACGCCCGCGGCGAGTGGGCGGCGCTGGAAGGCGAGCCCGGCACCGGCAAACTGACCCTGGCCAAGGGCATCCACCAGCGCCACCATCCGGCGGGACGGCTGCACGTGGCCGACGCGGCGGCCGTGTCCGGCGCGGACTGGGCCGAGGCGCTGCGCCGCGAGCTGGCGGAGAACCCTGCCCAGACCCTGGTGCTGCGTCACGCGGACCGGCTGCCCGCGGCCGCGGCGAACGGGCTCGTCCGGCTGCTGCCGGAGCTCCGCGAACTTCCGGCGGCGCCGTGGGTCGTGGTCACCCTGGCGCCCGGGGCCGAAGCGAGCCCGGCGCTGGCCGAGCTGCTGAAGTTCTTCCCGCGCACGGTGCCGGTGCCGCCGCTGCGCCACCACGTCGACGACGTCGCCGAGCTGGTCCCGCTCTTCCTGAGCAAGCTCGGCTACGGCGGCCGGCTGACCTGCTCGGCCGCGGCCCTGCACCTGCTGATGCGCGCCGAATGGCCGGGCAACACCGCGCAGCTGTACCAGGTGCTGCGCAAGGTCGCGCAGCGGCGGCGGGCCGGGGCGATCCGGCCCGGGGACCTGCCCGCGGAGTTCCACGCGGTGGCCCGGCGCCCGCTCAACCGGTTCGAGTCGATCGAGCGCGACGCCATCGTCCGGTGCCTCGAAGACGCCGACGGCAACAAGGCGCGCGCGGCGAAGCTGCTGGGGATCTCCCGGGCGACGATCTACCGCAAGATCCACGAGTACGGCATCGTCCCGCCCACCCGCTGAAGGACGCCTTCAGTGGACTGGATCCACTGAAGGCGTCCTTCACTGCATCAGATCCACCGAAGGCGTCCTTCAGCTCACAGACCCGATCACTCGCCTAGCCCGATCGCGTCGACCGGACGCGCCCGCAGCGCGAACCGCGTGGGCACACCGATGGCCAGGACGCCCAGCAGAGCGGTGACGCCGACGATCGCCAGGTACACCAGAGGCGAGATCGACGGAATCGGCGAGCCGGTCATGCCGAGGCTGACGCCGACCAGTGGCGGGATCGCCGCCACGGTGCCGACGACGACCGCGACACCGACCACGAGCAGGGCTTCCAGCCGCGTCATCCGCACGATGTGCGCGCGGCCGGTGCCGATCAGCCGCAGGAGGGCGAATTCGCGACCGCGCGCCGCGGTGGCCGTGACCAGGGTGTTGACCACCGCGATCGCGATGTAGGCGAGCAGGACGGCGAGCGCGATCAGGTTCGGCCAGCTCTGGGCATCGCGCTGCGCCTGCCCGGCCGCCGCCAGCCCCTCGCGGTCGAGTACCTGCAGGGCGGGGTAGGTCGTGGTGAGCAACCGCAGCGCGTCGCCGACCGCGGCCCGGTCACCGGTGGCGCGGACGAGGACCGACTGGTCGAGCCGCGTGGTGGTGTGGGCGGCGAGGACGTCGTGCGGGAGCGTGACGTCGCCGAAGCCGAGCCCTCGCCCGTAGGTGGCGACGACGGTCGCCCGCATCCGCGTGCCGTCGCCGAGGCGCAGGTCCAACGCCGAGCCGACCTCGGCGCCGATCGTGTCGGCGGCGAGCTCGCTGAGGGCGACGGCATCGCCGTGCAGCGCGGCGAGGTCGCCCGAACGCGGCTGCAGGTCCAGCACCTCCCCCAGCCGTTCGGGGGCCAGGCCCTGCGCGGCGTAGCTGTCCACCCGCTCCTTGCCCGCTTCCATCCGCGGGACGAAGACCTGGCTGCGCACGATCGGCGACGCGACGCCGACGCCCTCCACGCCGCGCGCCGCCGCGGTCACCTGCGGCGCGAGCCCGGACGAACCCGACAGCACGAAATCGGCGACGACGCCGTCGCGCGCCTGCTCGGCGGCGGCCGCCGAGAGGGTGGTCTGGTTGAAGATCTGCACCGAGGCCATGGTGACCGCCAGGACCAGGGGCGTGACCGCGGCGGCGAACCGGCGGCTGCTCGCCTGGAGGTTCGCCGCGGCGAGATAGCCACCGATCGGCGAAAGCCGCCGAAGCGGCCCTCCTGCGAGCCGGACCGCGCCGGCCACCAAACGCGGTCCGAGCAGGGCAGCGGCGACCACCAGCAGGAGCGCCGAACTCGCCGCACCCGCTATGGCGCCTTCGCCGCTGATGATCGCGGGCAGCGTCGACGCGGCGAAACCGAGGATCGCGGCGGCACACCCGATCAGGACGCGTAGCCGTGGAAGCGCCTTCGGCTCGACGCTCGCTTCGCCGAACGCCTCGACCGGGCTGATCCGCGCCGGTCGCCGCGCGGCGACGTAACCCGCGATCCGCGAAGTGAGCAGGCAGAGCAGGATCGCCGCGACGGCGGGCAGCGGGCTCAGTGCCAGCGAGAAGTCCGGCGGCAGTAGCCCGCCGGTGACGAATCCGGCCTTCAGTAAGAACGCCAGCCCGATACCCGGACCGGCGCCGAGCACCGCGGCCGCCCCCGCGACGAGCAGGACCTCGGCGCCGACCAGGCGGTGGATCTGCCGGCGGCTGGCCGCGACCGCGCGCAGCAACGCGAACTCCCGGCGGCGCTGCTGGATCGAGAGGGTGAGTGTGCTCGCCACGACCAGCATCGCGATCATCACCGCCGTGCCGGTGAAGGCCAGCGAGAACACGATCAGCTGCGAACGCGCCGCGCCGACGTCGAGGAATTCGACGTCGCCGCGGTCGTTGCCGGTATACGTCGAAACCTCCGGCAGCGC
>Ga0307507_10008413_pt1 | contig 14285 bp, 7 predicted proteins | sample 7_EM_MG_FD_207223 | JGI IMG/M metagenome (GOLD analysis project Ga0307507, IMG submission 207223) | Populus trichocarpa ectomycorrhiza microbial communities from riparian zone in the Pacific Northwest, United States - 7_EM | ecosystem: Host-associated > Plants > Roots > Unclassified | place... | reverse complement strand
GTACCAGGAAGACTATAGGAAGTTATATTATAGGACTTTATTATTAAGTTACCAAAGTTAAGAGATCCTATTATAGGACAAGATTATAACGCGATTTTAGTAATAGTGGATAAGCTAACAAAGTGGGGATACTTTATAGTATATACTAAAAAGATATTAGTAGAAGATGTCGCTAGAATCTATATAAAGGAAGTATTCACAAGATATAGAGCACTAGATAAAATTATATTAGATAGAGATCCAAGATTTATAGTAGCATTTTAGAAAGTATTTCTAGTAGAATAAGAAGTTTGCACAGCAATATCTATAGCATATTATCCGCAGATGGACGGATAAACGGAAAGACTAAATTAGACACTAGAATAGTATCTAAGGCACTATATTAATTACGCATAGAATAATTAGGTATCGTTATTACTAATTATATAGTTTATATATAATGCAATACCATAAGAAGGAATGGGGACATTACTATTTAAGGCGAATTATGGATATAAACTAAGAACATCGTTATCGCCACATTAAGCAAAAAAGACGAGTAGCACAGCTAAACAAAGAATGGAGACGTTAATAAATCTTTATAAAGACCTTAAGGAAACAGCTAAACTAGTATAAGAACGAATAAAAAGGTACTACAACGCTAAGAGATCTAAGGGACCAGATCTTAAGGAGGGAGATAAAGTATAGCTACTATACAAAAATTTCAAGAGTTAACGACTAAGCAAGAAGTTGGACTATGTTAGACTAGGACCTTTTAAAATTAAGTAAAGGATTTTATTGGTTACGTATAAGTTAAACCTACTAGCCAAAATAAAGATCTACCCTGTATAATATATCGCAATGCTAGAGCTAGCACACGGGAATATTAAGCCACCAGTTTATAAGGTAGACATATATAGAGGACAAGAGGAAGACAAATGGTAAGTTTTAAAGATTATTAGTTATGAGGATGTAGATAACGAAATATAGTATAAAGTAAAGTGGATAGGCTATAATAAGACTACCTAGGAACCACTAAGCAACCTAGAGAACGTTATAGAAAAGGTAAAGGAGTATTAGAAGAAAGCAGGTTAGGGAGTATTAAAAAAGGATTGCCAAAGAATAAGTTACCTAAGGGGGACCTAAGAGGAGCAATTGCTGAGCTACTTAGAGTTGTTTCCCTTATAGGAGAAGAGCCAGTTCTTTTATTACCTAGCTTGTCAAGACCCTGTTAAATAAGCCTCTACTCCTTAGAACGGACCTTCTTACGCACTTTCTTAAGATAAAGAAGACGGGCAGAGGCCGATAGACGGGCTTTAAGGGTACGCTATTAAGTAGCTATAGCCTCCTGCTCTGCTTCCTATAAACAATAAAGTTTATCCAAGGCGCTTAAGAGCTCACCGTTAAGTTTCGTAGTGGTAGATTAAATATAAGACCCTATAATAAGTTACTTAGGGAACTTAAAGACTATTAAGAGTTATAGGACGTGTATATTTAGCGTTAAAAACTAAATAAACATCGCACAGCAATTAAACGTTTAACTTAGTACACTCTAAGCAGAAAAAGGGTTGCCGGGATAAAGGACTCGCTAGTGTAACGTATACCAACCCCTCTTTCGCACAACAAGAATATGGAGACGGCATAACTTTACTAAGCGACAGTATGGCAGCCATAGTATGGGCACGTTATTGGAACGAAGAAGAAGAAGAAGCTTTAGGTATAATAAGTAAGGATATTAACTAGATTAATTAAACGGATATTACACCTTTAGTAGACAACTTGGAGATGTTAGGAATCTTTAAGGACGAAGATAAAGAGGAGGGAGATAGTGTTACGGACGCTTTAAGTACAATGTTATAACTACTTAGAGAAGAGTCGGCGGAAGCTAGTTAGTTAATATAGGCACGGTCTAGGATAGAGCCGGTAGAGCTATATAACAAGGAATAGTAACTAAGGTTATATAACGTGCTCTGTAAGGTCTATAAGGTCTATAAGGTCTGTTATATACCTTATATACCTTACGTACCTCATGTATAAGAGAGGATTTCTTAGGAGTATGGTTGTGTATTTAAAGGACCTTAGTCCCTACCGTAGATAGTTCTCTCCTTGTAGTGAATCTTAGAATACAATTGGAGTTAATCTGTTAGGCAACCACTCTACCAGTTATTATTACGTTGTTGATTTGTTCTTACCTATATACCTAGCCCAATAATAGGACCCACCGTAGTTCCTGCTACAAGGTTCCGTTATAGAAGTACTTAGATAAACACCTAAGTAAAGGATTTATTAGAGTAAGCTCTTTGCCTATAGCTATACCTATAATCTTTATTAAGAAACCTGGCGGTGGTCTATACTTCTATATAGACTACCAAGCTCTTAACGCTATTACTATTAAGAATTAGTACCCGCTCCTATTAATTTAAGAGATACTAAACCGATTAAGTAAGGCTTGCTACTATATAAAACTTGACTTTATCCACGCATTTAACCGCCTCTGTATTGTAAAAGGAGATAAATAGCTTACTACATTCCGTACTAGATACGGACTATTTAAATACTTAGTAACGCCATTTGGCCTTATAAATACCCCAAGTTCATTCTAATACTTCGTAAATAATATCTTATAACCTTACCTAGACGTTTTCTGTACTGCTTATATTAATAACATCTTGGTATATAGCAATAACCTAGCTAAATATAAGAAACATATTAACCTTATCTTAAAAGCCCTACATGGAGCTAGACTATAATTAGATATAAATAAATACAAGTTCTATAAAACGGTATATAAATGGACCTAAAAAAGATTAAAGCAATTATAAACTAGCAAGAACCTAAGAATGTTAAGGACGTAAGAGCCTTTATAGGATTTGCTAATTTCTATTAATAGTTTATTAATAACTTCTCTGCCCTAGTTTTACCTTTTATGGCTCTAATCTAAAAAGACAAAGCCTTTATCTTTAATAAGGAATATAAGAAGGCCTTTACCTATCTAAAAGTTATGTTTACTACCGCACCTATACTCTAACACTTTGACCCGAACTAAAAGAGTATTATAGAAGCTAACTTATCTAACTATATCACTGGAGGCATTCTGTCTTAATATAATAAAGAAGGGGTATTGTACCCTATAGCATACTTCTTAAAACGACTAAGTCTAGCTGAATATAACTACAAGATCTACAATAAATAATTATTAGCCATTATTAGATATTTTAAATAATAGTAACCTAAACTAGAAGGCGCTGGATTTCCAATTAAGGTCCTTAGCAACTATAAAAATCTATAGTACTTCACAACTATAAAATAGCTAAGTTATTGTTAAGCCCGCTAGTTAGAATATCTGTCTTATTTCCAATTCTTAATTACGTACCACCTAGGCGTTTAAGGTCAAAAACCTAATACCCTAACTCGACGTTTACAAGATATAATAGTATAGAAAGAAGCGCGTGCCTACTGTAATTAAACCCTACTTTATCCCAAATTATTTAATCCCCTAGCTAAAGACCTTATAGTATATATCCTTAAAATAACTGATTAATTAATTAAATAGATTATAATTAATAAACACCTAAACAACGAGTTTATCTAAGAGACACTTAAGCTAATTTAAGATAGCGTTAGACACTCTAAAAAGATCTCTCTAAGTAAATATAAAGTTTATAGAGACCGCTTATACTACTAGAACCGCCTAGTTGTCCCTAATTATAATAAGCTTAAGCTTAAGCTCCTTAAACACATACACGACCTACTAGTAGCCGGCTATTTAGGCTAAGGAAAAACCCTAGAACTACTCCAATAGGAGTACTACTAGCCGAACATACATAACACAATATAAAGGCACGTCTTTAGCTACTATACCTGCCGACAAGCTAAAGCTTTATATAAAACGTACAACAGCTTTTTAAAGCCACTACCTGTTCCAGACTAAAGATAAAAGGATATTTTAATTAACTTCGTTATTAATCTCCCTAAAAGTAAAGGCTGCATAAATATTATAGTAGTTATAGACCAACTATCTAAGATAAGACACTTAATTGCCTGCCCTAATATATTAGCACCTGCCGTTACCTAACTGTTCCTGGATTATGTATAGAAACTCCACAGACTCCCCAAAATAATTGTCTCTAATAGAGGCCGCCAGTTTGTCTTAGTATTTTAGAAAAAACTAACTACCTAACTCCGTATTAAAGTACTATTGTCTATAGCATATTACCCAGAAACGGATAGTCAAACAGAACGTGTAAATGCTATAATGGAACAGTATATTTGGATATACACGTCATATCTACAGGACGACTAGATGGACTGGCTTACATTTACTAAGTTTACCGCAAATAACTCCATCTTAGAAACCATAAAGGTCTTCCTATTCCTAGCTAATTATAGCTAGCACCCACAAATGGGTTTTAAACCCTTTAGTAATATTTCTCGTCTAGCTTATTAGGCCTTATAAGTTATAGAAGCAAACGAATTCATAAAGAAGATAGAAGAACTATAGGAGTTCCTTACTAATAAAATAACATAGGCCTAGTCTATTTATAAAGCTATAGCAAATAAGAACTAAACCCTAGCACTAGCTTACTAAATTAGTAACTTTATTTGGCTAAATATAAGAAATCTAAACACAAAACAACCTACTAAGAAACTTAATTAAAAGAACGCCGGCCCTTATAAGGTTAAAAAAGTTATCTTTTTTTATGCCTACCAACTAAAGCTCCCTAATACGGTTAAAATCCACCCTATATTCTATACGTTAGTCCTCCGCCCTGCTGCCCCTATATCAGACGCCCTGCCTAGATAAATCCAGGACCCTCCCCCACTAGTTAAGGTAGATAGTAAAAATGAGTACTTTATTAAAAGAATTAACGACATTAAGTACAATAAACGGAAACGCCAGTATATATACCTTACGAAGTGGAGAGGCTTTACTAAACCCTTATGGGAACCTATCAACTCTATAGGACTTATATAAGCCGTAAAAGACTTTTATAAACTCTACCTAGAACTACCACAGCCCCATCTTGCAGAAGCTCGAGTTTAAAGGGGGGGTACTATTATAGGACACCTCTGTAATACCTTATATATGTCCACCTGTTTCCACCATCTTAACCTCTATATTAATGACTTAGTTAATTAAAACACATAACGGCAATCTAAGGCAATTTGCTATTACGTAACAGTAATCTACGGCAATTTGCCGTCCTCCACTATATTCCACCATATTCCGCTAAGATCCGCTAGGACTATAACCTAAAGCCTATTCCGCCCTATATACGTGTTAACTAAGCAACCAAGTTAATAATATATACCCCTTTCCTCCTATTTCCTTACCTTCTTTCCTTACGCAACGTCTTAACTTTATTACACAGTTTATATACATAGCTTAATAATATCTACTTCGCTATATATTATCATCGCTTATACTCACTCCGTAACAGAGGCTGTAGCTTAATATTATAGTGTTAATATATTTAACTGTGGGTAGGTAGGATCCTATATTAAATACAGTAACTTATACAGCCTTAATTAAGTTAATCGGCTAATTTAACTTTAAGAAGCCTATTAGCTCTATATATAAGAAGTCTACTAACTCTGTATATAGTTAAGCTAAGCCTCTATATTTTCCTTATCGTCCTTATCTATAGCTTCCGGATTATTTTCTATTTCCTTAAGCTCCTCTAATATAAAGCCTGGCCGAATAGTGTTATGTTTATATCTTGGCGGCTACTGCTAGACACCCTAGTAAGAACTCTATAAAGGCAGAGGCGTACGCAATAAGAGAGGGAGAAGGCTTCGTTAATTTCGTTAAGGGCGAGGAGATACACCCGTTAGTTGAGCCGCTACGCGTTTTAAAGGAGGATTTATATTAAAGGCAAATTAACGATTTTATAATACGATTTTGGATTAATATTAAGACTTTAGTAAGCTAAGCAAGTTCTAAATATATAGCTTTAATTTAATTGCCCCCAGCAACCAGGCACTTGGCTTCGCTTTAGTTACTATGTACAGTTGGTGGCAATTAAGTGAGACTGGATGCCCGTAGCGAATTTAAAATATCGCAGCGCTCGCCAAAGGGGGGGGTGAAGCTGGTCGTGCGATTGAGTGTAACGTGAGGGATCGGGTTATGACGGTCGGCCTGGTTATGACGGTTTGGAACATTAAAACTGTGCACAAACGAAATTTGTTAAGAACTTCCATAGCTATACCGACCGTCATAACCCTATCGCTCACGTAGTTGTTTGCTATAATTACTTATGTACAGTTGGTAGCAACTAAGTGAGATTGGATGCGCGTACTGAATTTGAAATTTTGGAGCGTTCGCCAAAGGGGGTGGAAACTGGTCGTGCACTCGCCAAAAGGGGCAGTATTTTGGTGTGCGAAACCGTTCTCGCGGTAAGCCCAATTAGGAAGGCGGTAGTGGCCGACCGTCATAACCAGGCCGACCATCATAACCCGATCCCTCACGTTACCTCCCCAGCTGAACTTTAGGGCGAATTTCCGTAGTACAAACTGAATATTAGAGAGCAAAATACCAAAACGAAAAACCAATAGCTAGTGCTCCCCTAGCACTTAAAACGGGCCAGAGCGTCCATTTAGCTACTGGATATTTAACGGCCGTCCATTATATATTGCTAATATAGGAAAGATTCACGTATATGCACTAGATACTGAAGCTTTACTGAGCGCAGCTTCCACATTCTCGAGGTTAAGCCCTGAAACCACTGTTGATATAGCGGCGACCGATATCTCCTTCATAAACTGGTCGATATCGCGAGCTCTCTGCATTTCCTCTCCTTTGAGCGCGCCTTTCACGCCAGATCTCAGCTGAATGGAGTGGTATGGACGTGTTGTCATCCATTTTGACCGCTTTTGAATAACTCCAACCGCCTCCGCAGGAGAAATCTCAAACTATTCAATGTGCTGTTTCAAACAACCCTTACAATAGATTCTGATTTTGCGATGGTCTAGCTCCGCGTGACACAAAGCCTCGACGCGACGGGCATTTGGAACGACCATGGCAGAGCCGGAAGGAATGGGATATAGGACTTTTGGTTCTCTGTTGCAATCAAAGCCCCACTCTTTATGGCGCGTCTCGATGGAACGACCAGTGTATCCAATTTTGACAAATCCCTTGTTTCCTTCAACCTCATACAGATAAACATATCCGTCTTCCCGGTCTGTTTGATCTAAGGGTTTTATTATTTCGTTTCGGACTAGGTTATATGAAGATTTGTAATCAGTAGGTCTATCGCTCCTCGCGATAATGTCGAAAGGGGTGGTGTCATATGCCTCCGACCAAAATGTGGCTGGATCTCGGTCGAACTCTGGAGACAACGATCGCGAGTTTCTCGACGAGGTCATTACTCTTTTTGGTCGAAAGACTTCCAGTCTCTCGAGTGTTTGGAGCTCGAGCTTGACTTTCGAACACCTCTAGCGCATTGCTTTCAATGGACTGCACCAACTCCGAATCGCCCTTTTTGCGGATCTCTATAATGTCCGACTTCCACGATGCCACCATTTTGAAAGGCTGCTTATTCATGTGGAAACGACAGTACATATTCGCTTCAAGAACTTTGAGAAGACGGTCAAGATAGGTATCGTCCAAATAGACTTCTGGCTTGACGATCTCATGAACCGTTTTGTTACAATTTTGAACCTTTTGGCCCCCAATTTTGCAATTACAGCACTCACCTTTCAGCTTTATCCCTATGCATTTAGCAGAAACTCGACCTAAGGCTTTCTTGATTTGCTTTTCAACCGACACGACTGGTTTGGGATCGTCATCTCTAATCGGAAGGGCCGTTGTCCAAGCGTCAATTCGAGATTCCTTTGGGTAGCCATGATCATGTTGCCAACAATGTACAAGCATGACCAGCTTATCTAGCTCGGCTTCGAGTTCCGGAGATGACCGTGTGAGGGTTACCATCGACTCGATCTGGGAATTGACACGGTCCTTTTTTTCTTCTAGTATCTTCCTCTTACAAGGGGTCATCTCTAGTGTAAGACATCCGCACCGAAAACTGTTAAGGTCCAGCTGAGTTTTCAAGGTTGAAGCATTCATCTGAGTTTTGTTCCCTGCCGGTTTCCTTTCTTTAGGCGTCAAATTTGACGCGTTTCGAGGAGGGCTTGTTGGAGGAGTGACGAGTACGGAAGAAACGGTTCTAGATGAACTCCTTTCATCTTCGAACTCTCTCCAGGCTTTGGAAATATCTGATTTCGTTTGAGGCGGCGAATTTGGAGGACTCGGATAAATAGGCGTCGTGTTGGTTTTCTGAGACTTGGAGAGATCATTCCAGCTGGCGGCTATCTCTTCCTGCGTATCCTTTCTCGAAGACATGACTGAGGCGAAGATGTTGCCAGAATTTTGCTAATACACGGGTAATGAGGTTAATATGTTAAAGAAAGAGCTGATTTTCTTCTGTACAGTCCTGTAATTCTCCTTAAGTCGTGTTGGAGCTTAGGTTGTTGGATGAGGGAGAGGGGTGTCCGCGGTTAGGCTACAGAGGTGCGCGTCCGAAGTGGTTGCCATTCGGCTTTGGTTGGCTTAATTCGTGTGACGGACTCCTTATCCGACTTATCTCATCCCTTCGTGTGACAAGTTCTCTTGCACTTTTCGTATATGCACGCCTCATAAGCCAATCTAGAGGCTCTATACCGTATAGAGCTTGGTGTTGAAGCCGCTGGTCGGTGCGGTTGCTCGGCTGGCGCCTCATTGACGTTTTTGACGCTTGGATATTGCAGTAAACAGCAGCGACGTGGCCGGGAAACCTATAATGTTTAGTGTAGTTGATTAAAAAGCTTTAATATTGTCGCCGTCTATTTGATTATTAAATTATTACTAAAACGTCGTCCTTCTGCCGCCTAAAACTTATTAACATTAAGAACGCATCTATTCACTTGCTCGCAGAGATAGAGATATATTCTAAATAATATATTGTATTGGGGGGTGTAGGCCCGAGGAGAGGGTAATCATCTCAGCCTGCTGTATTGCATAGTAGGTTCCCTACTGTCTCAAGCAGTGGTAGATGATTACACACTCATTGCCCCAAACAACGCGTACCGTTAGAACCTAGCGGTACGAGGCCTGCGCCCAACAACCAATATAGAAGTAGGAATATGTCGTCTCTTTGCGCCCGTAGGTGCCCGTAGGGTGTAGGCCCAAGGAGAGGGTAATCTCGCCTCAGCCTGCTTGGATAGTAGGTCCTACTGTCTCAAGCAGTGGTAGATAATTACGCACTCATTGCCCCCACAACGCGTACCGTTAGAACCTAGCGGTACGAGGCCTACGCCCAATATAGAGGTAGGAATATGTGTCGTCTCTTTGCGCCCGTAGGGCGTCATTAAAAACCGTTCTGGTAGGTAATATCGAAGGCTATTAACGACGACGACGTAGTAGGAGGAAGCTGGAAAGCGTCAATTCAAAACCTGTTAAAAAACCCTGTGGGAAAAATTGTCAGGAAAGACTACTTATCAACAGCTGTGGAAATCGCGAAAAAAAATCGCGAAAAGGGAAAGACGCGAAACTTGTTCGCGATCCTCCAAGGGGTAAGACGTTTTATCGCGACGACAATACAACGCCGTACGGCATAGCATTATCGAGGCTATAAGACGAATGAACAACAAAATCTCTATCAAATAAGCCTTATTTCAAAGCGAAAAGCCGAAAGGCTGATTGTGATAGATATTGATGTTGCTGTTCGGAGGAGGCGTGACTTCGCTTTGAATAGACATCTTTATATAAAGCGGATAGGCCATGTGATTAAGGTCCATCCTGGACCACAAATATTGATGCCTACAAGGGGGCAACATGAACGGGTCAGACGACCCTCCCTGCTAGTATGTTATCAAAATAAGCGAGCCTTTGCAAAATGGTTGGGCTGTATTATTCTGCTAGCCCACTAGCAGGGAGGGCCGTCTGACCCGTTCGTGTTACCCCCTTGTAAAGCCGGAAACTCTAAATTTTAAATGCAGTTGGAGGCACGCGGAATTTCTTAATGCACTGAAAATTTAGCGTCTTACCCACTCGCTACCAGGGTCGAGAACTCGCACGGATATAAAAAGTAAACCACATAAAACTTACTTGCACTGCAGATGCGGTAGTAGGCTGCGGCTCGACAGTCTCGGCAGCAGTTTCGCCTGGAGCTCGCGGCCTGGGAAGAACTACGATGTTCCTGTAGTATTGCCAGCCCTGTTCGATATGCTTTGTGTGTATGGGAGCAACTTACAGTGGGTCAGGTTCAAGTGCGAGACCTTCTCACCGCCCTCCTTTGCATCTTCGCCGGCAAAGAATGCAACATCCAACTCAGAATCCTATGCCTCGCGTACGGCACAATATGTCTCCCCCTCCCCGGCCCAACTCTCCTCAACACAGACTCCGCAAACACGTCCGCCGGCGGAATCGCCCAACCAAACTCCGGCCTATAGCTCTGACTCCGCACCTCTCCCGGCGCCACATCAACGACGTCGATCTCGTACCCTTCGGCTTTGAGCTCCCAGTCCAGAGCTTCGCTGACGAATCCTTTAGCCCCCGAGTACAGCGTTTGGCACGGTGTCCCTTCTTCCGCTAGGGAGCCGAGGTTGATGATTAGCGTGCGGCCTCCGGATGAAGAGAGGATGAGCATCATGAGCGAAGTGAGGTATGTCATGAAGCGGTTGTTGATGGCGAACACGCTGTCTATTTCTGCGGGCGTGTATTCTGCGAAGGTCCTGAAGTGCTTAGATTGCGCCGAGGCCGCCCACGTTGATCGGGACCGTGACATCGAGCTCCTTTATCTTCGTCGACTCGAGCGCTTTTTCGGTGTCCGTAAAGGAAGCTTTCGTGGCGTCCAGAACTATGATCTTAGTTTTGAATGTTGGAGAGGCTTGCTCAGTCTGTGCTGCCGCCTGGCCAAGCTCGTCGGGTTTGTGGCCGATTAGCACGACGTTGAAGCCGATGCCTGCGGTTGCGCCCGTGACGGCTGCCCAGGGTTCCTTGCCATGGTGGCAGCTCTTAAGATGGGTTCTTGGATGTAATAGAAGTAGATGAAGGAGGTGAAGCGGAAAAGAAGGATGGAAATGGAGGGGAGACCGAAGGCCGCGAAGATGTGCTCGACTCGGTCCCACATGGTTGGCTGCCAGGCTCTTTCAGCGGTACCCCGCTTGATGCAAGTAGTGAGAGCGCCAACCCTTTCCCAGAGTCCTGTACGATGGTTCTCGATGAGCAAGCGAGATACAATTCTCATCCCTCTCGAGATTGATCACCATAGCAAGAAGAACTAGATTCCGGGCCGCCTGAGTAACACGATCCCGCGCACCACGGAACAGGCGATAGGGTTGCAACACAGCTGCGTCTCGGTGTTCGACATCCATCCCGGCATGGCCCGACTTCCTTCATCATATCATGTCCAGGTGGACACCGGCGTACGATGCCAAGATCTTTGGAGACTCACTCCGTACTTGGTTCGGCATCGCAGCTCGACGTCCAGCCCTTGAACACCAGAGAATTGCGTACGACTCGATCGCATTACATGGAGTTCAAGTCATGATGTAGATCGGCGAACTGACTGGGTTTGCAAGTGACTGGGAGAAGACGGAAGCGTCACAGCGCGTCCTGAGACTTGTAGATGTTGGAACGACAAAAGCTCATGGCATCGACGATAATCTCATAACTCCTGGTATCTCCGCAAAGCGATAGCGGATTTGCGCGAGTGGACGGCTGTGGTTGTGGCGTGAGAAAACTCCGTCGAATTTTGTCCACCGCTTTCGTCCAAACAATGCTCCGATGCTCCGAAGCTGCGTCGAGTTCTCACTTCGACCACCATCACCATCCGGATCCCAAGCATCGACTGCTCCGCTGCGGACAAGGCGATTCTTTTATTTCGCTCAATGGAATCAAACGGCGTTAAGTCGGTAATTGGCGCCGTAAAGCCTCAGATTGGCGGATGTAGGTTACCATAACGCCGGAGCGTCGACCGTAGGTAGGGTGCGCTTTTGAAGTATAAATTGTTCGATATTCCATCCTCAGTCCGCTTCTCAGATCATTGTTATATCGTCGAAATCAACAGTATTTGCTCTAGTACTACTCCAAAGCTTGTCACATCCTCTCGTCTCTACGATGGCAGTTGGCAGATATCACGAAGCATACGCCCATCCCAACGGACCTGGAGATGCTCGACCTACGGCTCTCCAGATCATCAAGGATGAAGGCCTCGAAGGGAAGATGACGAACAAGGTCATGTTCGTCACGGGAGCGTCCTCAGGTATCGGCATCGAGACAACTCGCGCTCTCCACGCAACAGGTGCAACCATCTTCATCGGCGTCCGCAACGTCAAGAAGGGTCAAGAGGTCGTCGATGAGATTCTCGCATCGGATCCCAGCAACACAGCCCCGATCCACATCATCGAAATGTCTCTTGACTCCTTCGCTTCCGTGCGCACGGCCGCAGCCGAGTTCCTCAAACACAGCAACAAGCTCAACGTGCTCGTTCTGAACGCCGGCGTCATGGCCACCCCTGAAGGCCGAACAGTCGACGGCTTCGAAACGCAATTCGGCACCAACTACCTCGGCCACTTCCTACTCTTCCAGCTGCTGAAGCCCGCCCTTCTGGCCTCCTCCACCCCCGAATTCAACTCTCGCGTCGTGTCCGTGGCATCGATAGGCCACCGCTTCGGCACTATCCGCTTCCACGACTACAACTTCGAGAAGGACTCCTACCACCCCATGGCCGCATACGGCCAGTCCAAAACCGCAAACATCTACCTAGCCAACTACATCGACCGGCACTACGGACTCCAGGGGCTACACGCAATATCGCTTCATCCCGGCGGCATATGGTCGGACTTGACAAGGCACATGGGAGACGAGGAGCTGGAGCAATGGAAGGGCCTTCCCAACACTAATTCGTACTACAAGAGCCCTGCGCAAGGTGCGGCGACGAGCGTGTATGCAGCCGTGAGCAAGGAGTGGGAAGGCACGGGTGGAAAGTACCTGAGTAATTGTGAGGTTATGGGCCCGTTCAAGGGGGCTGTTGGTGAGGTTGGGTTGGGCGACGATGGGTATGCGCAGTGGGCGTATAATGAGGAGAATGAGGACAGGTTGTGGAGCGATTCTTGCAAGCTTGTCGGTGTTGAGGAGGATTAAGTGGGTTGAGAGTTTGCCGTTAGTCTTTCCGCACTCTAGATGATCGAGCAAGTCGACTTTTAGACCAATCCCATCTCTTTCGCAGAAATTCCTCGAGCAGTGATGTGCCCGTGGTCGAGGCCCCCGAATTTCGGCGCCCTCCTACCAATTGTCCGTGAATATGTAGTCCTCCAAAACTCTGGGTCTGGCGATCCGCACTCATTAGGCAGGTTAGCTATTATCTATTTAGTTATCGCAATTAGAGAAATCCTTAAATATATTAATAAAGTGTTCTAGCGGGCTAGAAAGAGTAGGTAGACTAAAAAGGCTAAATAGAGGACTTTAAGTATTTTGCTTAAATAGACGCCTATTAGGGGCACGATTACGGAGGTCGCTGCCATAAGTTCTTACACCTTCCTAATTAGGAAATTAATTTACTAACTCTCTTAATATATTAATAATTTTATAATTTTATAATTTTATGCAAAATTCTATAAGCTTTATATAAATTCTAAATTAAAATAATTATACAATTAATAGTATTAAAGTGGTTATTATAACTTCAAAATTTAATAAAATTATTAGTGCTATAATTTACGCAGCCGGTATTACAGCTTATGCAGCAGTGCTAAAAATTACGCATTAATAGCGGGATCGTGTCTAGATTTACGTAGGGTAGGCTAATAGCTGCGCACCCGTGATTGCGCGTGCGCAGTCGCTTAATTTCCTAATTAGGAAGGTGCAAGAACTTATGGCAGCGACCTCTGTAGGCTCTATAGATATTGTGACGGCGCTGGGGCGCGTCACCTAGTCAGGGGTTCGCTTAAGACTTGGCATGTGTATTTAGACGTGGCCTCACCACCTTCTTCTGCTCCTCACCTTGATATCTTCGTAATACAGCATTTGTTCAAGCACACGTTGCATTCGTCCAAGCTTCGGTTTAGAGGCATTTGTTTGAGCCGTCACAGATATAATATATAGAGTAAGATATAAGCTTTTAAATAGAGGTATTAGTAAGCTAAGTAGCGCTATATTAGGGGGCGATAGAACTGTTGTCTACTAGTAAGGCTGTATAGCCCTTATCCCTTAACCCGTCAACTTGGGCACGCAAGCTATCGATAAGAGCCCACCAATCAGATCAGTAGGATCCGGTAGCCGTGCTCAGGAATACAAAATTCAGGGAGTGGCCAAGGCTTCGGGGGGG
>Ga0307507_10008412_pt1 | contig 14285 bp, 3 predicted proteins | sample 7_EM_MG_FD_207223 | JGI IMG/M metagenome (GOLD analysis project Ga0307507, IMG submission 207223) | Populus trichocarpa ectomycorrhiza microbial communities from riparian zone in the Pacific Northwest, United States - 7_EM | ecosystem: Host-associated > Plants > Roots > Unclassified | place... | reverse complement strand
TTTTCCGTCCCCTACACAGCAGGGTTTTCTTCCTGTCAATTTACAAGTTTTCCCCCCTGCGACGGCAAGTGTCTGCGTGGGCCTAGATAGGATCCGTATTAGACGTTAATTAAAGATCATACTACTACTATATAATATAATACTATAAAAAGAAATGGGCATATTACCTTTTAAGACAAACTATGGGTACAAGCTAAGATTATTATTATTACTATAATAAGTAAAGAAAATAAGCAGCATAGCTAAAGAAAGAATAGAGAATCTAATAAATCTTTATAATTATCTTAAAGAAATAGCAGAACTAGTATAAGTAAAGATAAAAAAGTACTATAATACTAAGAGATTTAAGGGACTAGATCTTAAGGAGGGAAATAAAGTGTAGCTACTATATAAAGATTTTAAGAGTTAATAACTAATCAAGAAGTTAGACTATGTTAAACTAGGACCATTTATAGTTATAGTAAAGATCTTAGAAGTTATATATAGACTTAACTTACTAGAGAAAATGAAGATCTATCCTATATAGTATATTATAATATTAAAACCGGCGTATAGAAACGCTGAACTACTAGTATATAAGGTAGGTATATATAGAGGACAAGAAGAATATAAATAGGAGGTTTTAAAGATCATTAGTTATAAGGACGTTAATAATAAATATAGTATAAGGTTAAGTGGATAGGCTATAATAAAACTACCTAGGAACTACTAGATAATTTAAAAAATACTATAAGAAAGGTATAGAAGTATTAGAAGAAAAGGGATTAGGCAGTATTAATAAGGAAGAATTACTAAAGAATAAGTTACCTAAGGGGGACCTAAGAGGAGCAGCTACCGAGGTATTTACAGTTATTTCCCTCTCTATTAGAAGAAAATCCATTCTTTTATTACCAAGTTCCTAAAGGCCTTATTCTATAAGTTTCCACTCTTTAGAACACACCTTCTTATACACCTTTTTAAGACGGATTAACTAAGCGGAAGTAGCCTCTTACTTAATGTTATAAGAATAATAAAGTTTAGCCAGCGCTACTAAAAGCTTATTATTAAGTTTTACAGTAGTAGATTAAACCTAAAACCCTAGTAGCTATTAATAAAGGAACTTAAAAACTGTTATAAGTAATAAGATGCGTATATTTAGTGTTAGAAACCAAGCGAACATTATAGGAGGATTAAATATTTTCTTTAGTGCACTCTAAATAGAAAGAGGGTTGCTAAGATAAAGAACTTGCCAACGTAATATAAACTAACCCCTCTTTTGTATAATAAGAACATAGAGATAGTATTATCTCACTAAGAGATAGGATGGCAGTAACTGTATAAGCATAGTGTTGCGCTTATAAAGAAGTAGGAGCTTTAGGTATAATAAATAAAGATATTAACCAAATTAATTAAGCGGATATTACACCTCTAGTAGACAACTTAAAGATATTGGGAATCTTTAAGGATAAAGATAAAGAGGAGGGAGATAGTGTTACGGATGCTTTAAGTACAATATTATAACTACTTAAAGAGGAGTTAGAAGAAGCTAGTTGGTTAATAAGGGTACGGTCTAAGATGGAACTAGTGGAATTATATAACGAGGAATAGTAACTAAGGTTATATAATATTATACGCAGTATACGCAGAGTATAAAGGGAACGCACGTATAATATATATAGTACATGCCTTACGTATAAGGAGGATTTCTTAGGAGTATAGATGTGTATTTAAGGACCCATAGTCCCTACCTAGATAGTTCTCTTCCTTATAGTAAATCTTAAAATATAATTAGAGTTAATCTGTTGAGCAACCACTCCACTAGTTGTTATTATACTTATTACATTATTGACTTCCTGTTTACCTACATAATCTAGCCCATTAACAAGTCCACCGTAGTATTTCCCACAAGGCTTCATTACAATTAGCCTTAGAATTTTGTCTACTAGGATAGTATATAATTATAAAGAAGAATTGGGAGAGTATTTTAGTCTACTGGGCCTGTTAACTAGTAAGCTACTTTATTATTATAAAATACTTAAGGGCTTTATAATTAGTATAGACCTTAATTTAAGAGTTTATGCTTTTAAGTTCTATATGCTACTAGGATAATAATTATATAATAGCTAGTATTTTTTTATTGTATATTTTATAGTTATACTTAGCTAGGGCCATTATCTTTAAGAAGAACATAATAGGGTACTACTTACTATCTAGATATAGCTGTAAGAGAACCCCCACTACTACTCTGTTGGATATATCCGTTTCTAGCATTAATTTTAGGTCTAGGTTATAGTAATAGAGAATTAGGAAGGAGTTAAGTTAGTTCTTTAACTCCTTAAAGGCTTCTATATAGTTATTGTTAAAAATAAAAGGCGTGTTATTCCTAGTTAGGTGTATAAGAGGCTTAGCTATAACACTATAATTATGGATAAACTAATAGTAGAAATTATAAAAGCCAAGAAAGGACTGGATCCCCTTTATAGTATAAGGGGGTTTCTAGTTACAGATCGTCTTAACCTTTTTAGGATTAACTTTAATTTCTTCTATACTAATAATAAACCTAAGGTACTTTATACGTTTTACTCTAAATTTATATTTCTTAATATTAACTTATAGGCCTGTATTCTATAGCCTCTCTAGGACCTTCTTAACGTAGACTTGGTGCTTAAGTTTATTATTTAAGTATATAAGAATATTATCTAGGTATACTATGCAGAATTAATTAAGGTAATTAAAAAGAATATTATTTATATACCCTTGGTATACAGCTGGCCTATTTATTAGTCTAAAAGAAAGGACTTTATATTTATAAGAGCTATAATAGGTGCGGAACGTTGTTAGATCTTCTAATATAGGGTTTATTCTAATTTAGTAGAAAGCTTAGCAGATATTAAGCCTAGTAAAGATGTTAGCTTAACTTAGGTATATAAAGGTCTTATTAATTAGGGAGAGAAAGTAACAATCTTTTTAAGTAATAGTATTTAGTTTTTAATAGTTAATATAGAAATAAAGGCCTTTATTAGGCTTCTTTATAAATAGGATAGGGAAAGTAAAAGGGGCCTAACTTAGCTTAATAAGCCCTTTATGGAGGTTGTTAATTAAGTACTATTTTATTACTTTTAGTTTCTTTATAGTTTGCTAATAAATAGCCTAGAGAGTTATCGGCCTCTAATTAAATCCTATAGTTATAGGTTTGGTAGGGGGGTAGTATATTTAAAGCTACTTTTAAGAACGCGTTTCTATAGTCTAAGAGGTAAGTAGGAAGAAGACGCTTAACTAGCTCCTTATTAGTTTTCCCTACTAGCCCTTTTTCCTTCTTATTAATAATCTAGTTAATTTTATATAAGCTAGTTATAAAGACCTTATTATCCTTTTAATATATATTAAAGTAGAAACCTATAGTACTAATTGCTATAATGTCTACTATAGGGGGGTTGTATAATAGTAGGGGTTTCCATAGCCTTAGGGGTCTTTAGCGTATTAGCGTTATCTTTACTCCCTTTAGCTTTTATTATATCTTCTAAAGGTTATCCTTTATATCCTATTAGTATATCCTTTTCTATATTAGTTAGATCTCTATAATTTAGAAGTTATCTATATTACTATCTGTTCTACTTTTATAAATAGAGTCCTTTTTAACTATAGTACTTTAAGGGAGTATCCTTGTTAATATAGAGTTTCTACCAGCCTTCTGGCGGGCATTTTCTTAAATAAAGGCTAGGTCGCGGTCCCTAATATTCTGCTAATAGATAGGGTTGGACTTTACGGCTAGTGTCTTACAGTTAGTTTAAATTTCTTTAATAAAGGAAGGTAGTTTTAGTCTATTCTCCGGCCAGATAAACTGTCTTTATTAAATATTTAGCTAAATATTAAAGTAGGATATCTATTTTTGGCTAAGGATTATATTATAGGACCCTAGGTCTAGGATATAGAAGGGGATAACAAATTAGCGCAGTCTATTAATAGTAATATATAGTTTTAAGATATGGGTAACTAGCTTACTAGCTTAGCTGTTATAGCCTTTTATTTAAATAGGCTTCTCTAATTAGTGAGCATTTATATTTAAGAACTTAGTAACGTTATTTATATAAGTGGTATTTATAAAGGTAAAGCTATTTACTCTAGTATTAATAAGGGCAGTTATATTAACTCTATATCTATTTTAAGATACTATATATAGAACTATAAAGCGTTTTTTACCTATTAGTTAACTTAAATTAATTTTCTTAAGATTAATAGGATACCCTAGGGGGGAGTCTTTCCCTAGGGTTTTTCTTTTTCTAACTTATTAGACGTTTCTTCTTCCTCTATCTCCTTAATATTACCTATATCCTTTAGCTTTAGGTAGGACAAAGTAAAGTAATTATTCTTTCTATAATTAAAGTACGTAATTATAGTAGGGTTAATTATGGTATTATAATAAGTATTAGTTAAGGGTATAGTATATAGTAGGTTAGACGAGGCTTATAGATAGACGGTTATAACCGCTTTTAGTATAAGGGTAGTTATAGTTTATCTTTTAATGCTAGCTCCTATTAGTATAGCGAATAAGTTTTAGTTACTATAGGGCCGCTTTAGTTAATTAGAATAAGCATTAACGTACTCTATGGGTAACCCGGCCACATAGGTAACCTGGCTAGCTCCCTACTAAAACTTAGGCTTTATGCGCGATTAAAACCACAATACTAAAAGATATAGTAATTTATTATAATTTGTAGTATTCTATAATATTCTACTTTAATTTAATATGTATAAGAATTGTGCCTAGTCTCTCCATAGCTTTTACAGCGCCTTTTCTTACACGCGTTCCTATTACTAGATGCCTCCCCTTAAGCTTCTCCACCCTTATCCTAATTACTACTATACTTTTAAGCAGCTAACTTAGCGCCTTCCTCCTTTATTAAAGCGCCTTCCTTCTAAATCCTCTTTCTTTTACATGCTTTACGCTTAGTTGCGTCCTTATAAGCCTTTCTAAGTATTGCATTCTCCTCGCGTAGTAAGACAGCTAAATGTATTATTATCTGAGCACCTTTAATAAGCTAATCATATGGCGTAATAGTTACAGTAGGCGAGGAATCCTAATGCCTTTAAATCCGATCGCGAATTAGAGTTGATTAAGCCTCTAGCTTATAGGCATTGCTAGGCGTTTTAGACTTCTATAGGGTGTCCTCTACTATAGGGGGTGTTGGCGTACAAAGCTTTATATTAAGCTTTAAAAGTACCACCTCTAGGTTAAAAGGGACTAGCCCTATGCCTTAGAAGCTTGCGCGGATATTGGCTTTTATAATTGCGCTATTAAAGGCTGCCTTAATAGCTGGTAGAAAGGATAGCTTGTTAATATAGTAGATGTGGTTACGGATTAAGCAGTTAATTTTAGCTCTATACGTGCGCTTTAACGGCGAGAAACACCCTATATCTAGTGGCTGTAATAGATATAATAAACAAGGCGGCATATAGAGCGTTAGAATCCTGTTTTCCTTATAGATATCCTAAAATTTAAGCAACTTATGGCTCTTATAGCCATTAATAATTAGTAGTCGATGCGTGCTAATAGTATAATTCTTTATATACTGATTAAAATGCTTTAGCCATTAAATACCAAGCTTATTTATTGTCCAGCTATTTTTACTAATAGCAATAACCCAGTCCTTTAGTATATCGTTACCCTTATACCAGGCGGAGAGGTAGTGCTTGCCAGCGAAGATAATAAATAGCGGAATCGTCCACCCTATCGCGTTGATCCCTTGGATTACCATTACCCACTCGCAATTGCCTAGCTGTATAGCCTTTAGTTAATAGCGTCTCTCTAAACCTATAATAACCACCTAGCTTAATATAACGCCTATCTAAAAGCTACTTTTATTAAAGGTATAGGTGTTATTGTCTGTAACCCTATATTTTGCCTTTATGCGCTCTATAAGCTAAAACCAGTTACTAATAGCATTTAGATCTTTGCAGAGCGCTTACTGTCGATTATACGGTCGGTTTAGGCGCGTTTTAAGCTTAGGGTTGCGTCTAACACAGGTTGCTGGCCAGTTAATACTAACCTGGCTAGCGCTGCATTTAGTAAGCAGTTTATTAGCCATTACTTATATAGCAGCTAATATAGGCGCGAATCCTCGTAAGTCTAGATTAAGTATATATTAAATAATTATCTTCTCCTTAAGCTTAGTGAGTTTCTTTAATTTAGGCTCCTAATCGTGTTTTGAGACGACTCCGGCGTGTTAGTCTTAAAGCGTAGTTTGGGAGACGTTGTACGCTGCTGCAGCGCGTCGCTAGCTTTAAAATTAATGCCTATTAATAGCTAAGATAGCTAGATTAATTCTAGCCTCGTGAGAAGGTAGCTGCGCATTAGGTTGTTAATACATTGTAGTTAATAGCGAATGGGTTAAGTTTTGGTAGAGAGCTAGCTAGGTTATCCATGTGGCTGGGTTACCCGTAGAGTACGTTAATTTGTTTTAGTTTTAAATCTAGTAATAAATATTAGGCTATAAGTCTTTAATAGGTTAGTAGGTTATCTAAGGCTACTATAATCTTTTCTTATAACTAGACCGTTAGCTTATTATATAGGTCTAAATAGTGGTTCTTAGGGAGAACCTAGCCTTTGCCTGCTAGGTATAAGAATTAAATCTAGAACTTAGTAAAGGATTAGTTTAATTCTACCATTAGGCGGTTATAGTTATAATAGGTATTCTATACCTTATTTAGATTAATATAAATAGTAGCTAGATGCTGTATTATCTTATTAACAAATATAAACTAGATAGGTAACTTATTCTTAAACCTAGCCTAAAGGTATTACTAGGCGTCCCTAATAGTTTAACTAAAGAGGTAGAGTATTTTAGCTTTCTTAAAGTGGAAATGGTTATAATTAACACGGAACTTTCCCTATACTTAGATTCTCTAATTTTTAAAGATAGGGTCTATCCCGTTAGATAGCTGTTAAGGGTTAAAAAGCTTAACGGATTTTAATTACTTTACTATTATATCTATACTACCTAGGGTATTATATTTAGTAAAGTAAATAGATTAACTGGGGCTCCTAGTAGGGGAGACTAAACTATTTTATAGGGCTGTAAGGCTCTTTAGGATCTTGTCTAGAGTCTCCTGTATAGCTTTAGCTATAAGGCAATTAGTTACCTATTTTATAACAAAGCCTTATAGGAAATACCACGGTGAACTTATTATTGGGCTAAGTATATAGGTAAATAGGAAGTCAATAATATAATAAATAGATAATAACTGGTGGAGTGGTTGCCTAATAGATTAACTATAAGGAAAGGAACTATCTAGGTAGGGACTGTGGTCCTTTAAATATATATCTATACTCCTAAGAAAGTCATTACTCTATCTACTCTGTCTGCTTTATCTGCTCTAATATAGATTATATTATGTAACCTTGTTTACCATTCCTCGTTATATAGCTCCACTAGTTCTATCCTAGACCATGCCCTTATTAACCAACTAGCTTCTTCCAACTCTTCTCCAAGTAGTCGTACCATTGTACTTAAAGCGTCCATAATATATTTAGCTATAAGATTACAAATCTGCTCGCGCATATTTAGAGTGTTATTATTGTTATCGATTTCTAATCCTAACTAGATTTTATGTTTCTCTTAAGTAAAGGCGGCTCTCTTAGATAAGCTTACTTTAGGTACCATTACTAGCTACTTAAAGGTTTATATAATTCGTTTTTAATGCTAGGGTTTAGGTTAAGTATAGTCTGGCCTATAAGGGGGGATATTATTAGGGCCTTACTAGGCTATATATTGTATTTAGTATATAAGTATAACGTGTTAACGCGTTATTGCGAACAAGGTTTCTTTCTAGGGTAGGATATTATAAAGGCCTTCCCAGGCTATATAGGGAGAGCTTAGTATAATATAATAGGCTTATATAAACACTTCTAAACCAAAGCTTATAGATTACTACTATATAAGAATACTAAGCTAAGGAGAAGAAGGAGAAGGAGACTGTTAGTAACTAATAAGATATAAGAGATTGCTAAGGCGCTAGTGGTAAGCGAGCTAATAGCGATTTTCCATCCCTAGGATGGAAAATCCTAATTAGTTAGCTCTATAAGTAGTGCTGGCAGAATATGGTAGAATTTAGTAGATTACCTAGAAAGCGGCAATATAGCAGGTAATGCGCTCCAGCACTATTACAACTACTCCACTAGTTATTATTATATTATTAACTTCTTATTTACCTATATACCTAGCCTATTAGTGAGTTTACTGTGGTATTTCCTATAAGGCTTTATTATAGCATCGCACCCTACTAAAATTTATATAAGGTGCAATGCTACCTATTTAAAGACTTAGCAGCCATTAGTAAACGGCCGCAAGTAGCTTAAAATAAAGCTTAAGTCTAGCCTAATTAGTATAATTATATAGGATCTTCTGTGGTGTTTTTTATGGCTTTTAGCAAATATAATAAGCTAGCTAAGCCGCTAACGCGCGCACTAGCGCGTATTAACGCGTCCTAAGCCATTAAAGAAGCGCTTTTATTTAATATCGACGCCCTCTATACCGGCAACTAAGAAAGTAAGACCTAGAGCAGCGCCTTAACTATATATATTTCCCCGCCTCTATGCCCTAAAGTATTATTATTTACGCTAAAGCCGCCGGCATCTGCCTAGCCCCTAATATATATAGATGCAGAAGATAATAAGGAAGAGGTAGAGGTAGAGAACAATAATATAGAGGAGCCGCTGGCGGTAGTACGTTTTATAAGTATATAGAAGGTATTTAATGGAAAGGAGGTTCTACCTAGGTCTTAATTAGCAATATTAGACTAGAATATACTCTACCTAACTACAATTAAGGCTTAGAGGGAAAAGCTCTTAAGGGATCTTTTACTGCAAAAGTTCGGAGTTTAGTAGCTTAAGGTAATTACCTTATATAAGAACGCGCGACCTTATAACTTCTATTAATAGTAGATTAATAACTATAAGGACCTTTAGTAGGCAGTTAAGATTATAAAGGAGTACTATTTACAATGGCTATTAAAACCCTTAAGGTTTAACTTTATATTAAGTTTGGTTATATTAGGAAAATAAAAGAGTGGTATAGGCTAGCCCTAGGCCATTTTAGCTGAATCCGCTAATCTACTTATATATACTTCTTTACGCTAGCCTAGGGCCGTATTAGCAATATTAGCGGTATTAGCAATATTAGTAATATTAACAATATTAACAATATTATTTATAAAAATTATAATATATCTTTTTACTATAATAGTTATAGTATTTCCTATAATTATAAGGTATAGGCAACCTAGGGGTAACCTAGGGATAACTCGCCTATAAAGTATGTACGCTATATATGCCTAGGGAAAACCCATTCCTACCTTATATATAGACTTCTCCTTTTCCCTTAAGGATTTGTCTATCTATATAATATACCTTATTATTCTATTAATCGAACTCCCTATCTATATCCTTACCTTATAGTAACTATAATTATAAAATCGTCTATATAGCTAAGGGAGTAGGCTTTTTCTATCTCTAGGAATTTTACCCTTCTCCTATATAGCCTATTAAATTATAGGTTATAGCTTAGTTAGCTAGAAAAGTTGTATAGCGTTATTTTATAAATTTAAGTAGGGTATATCATCTTCTAGCTCTTTTAAGTAGTTTAAAAACTAGGCTATACTCTAGCCTTCTCGCTATTTAGCGTCATAGTATCGCTAGTTATAATGCGTCCCTTAATTAGTAGGGTCTTAGACCTAATTAACTAACTAGGACTTAAATTCGTTAAATTTAAGGGTCATAGTAAGTTTCTTCTTATAGTGTATCTATAAAGTCTTAATAGTACTATATAGGAAAGTAGAAGTATTTAGTATTTAATTATACTTATTAAAGTATCGTTTTAGATCTAGTTAAAATATAGTTTTATATTAACGGATAAGGCAATTATAGTTTTAGAGACTATAACCTTTATACTTATTAGGGTCTTTTATACGGAATTTGGATTTTTCTAATACTATAGTATAGTATAGCGTTATTGATTTACGTCGGCTTTATATTTAGAGTACTTATACTTCCTCTATCTATCTTTATAATTATTTTTAGTAATTTTAATATACTTATTTTAATTATATCTTTAACTCTTTTTTTTAAATATAGGATTTTATATAGCGATATTTCTAATAATATTAGGTAAAACCTAAGTAGATGGTTATATAGCCGTAAGGTATAGGCAACCTAGGGGCAACCTAGGGGTAACTCGCCTATAAGGTATATGCGCTATACATACCTAGGGAAAACCCTTCCTTGCCTTATATATAGACTCCTTCTTTCCCTTAAGGATTTATCTATCTATATAATATACCCTATTATTTTATCAATTGGACTCCCTATCTACATCCTTACCTTATAAATAACTCCTTAATAATAATTGTCCCTAAGGGTCTTATAAATTAAAACGGACTAGTTATAGCTTTTTAATCTACTCCTTTATAAGTAAAGGGGATATGCTCTACTATGGAGACTCTATTAGCCTTTTAAGGTAAGGGCGTTATTTTAGGGAGTAAAGAAGCATAGCCTATTATTAATAATTAATAGCTATACATTCCTTCTATAACGGATTATAAGTAATTAAATTTATAAAAGGTTAATGTAACTAGAACGTATAATTATCTAATTAGTAGTATTAAATAAGAGTTATAGGTAAGTTATAGTAAGTTAAAGATAGAGCGAGCTTTATATACTTAAAGGATAATTACTTTCCAACCTCTATTTAGGGACCAATTAATAATCTTTCTTTAGAGGACTAGTTTTTTTTTTAATTTCTCCAAAAAACACTAATAAAACCTTTTACCTTTTATCTATCTAACTATATCTCCTTTAGGATATTAGTAAGACCTTATCTATCTAACTAAGTTTTATCTAATATATATCTTTTAGGAGAGCCTATTATAATTCTCTATATTTCTAAGCTTCTCGTATATTTAGATATTAGGGCTTATACGGCCGTTTTATATAGAGGTTTATATACTTATAATTTCTCGCTATTAGGGATACCTTTTGTCACGGAGCGAGCATAAGCGGTGATAATATATAGCGAAGTAGATATTATTAAGCTATGTATATAAACTGCGTAATAAAGTTAAGACGTTGCGTAAGGAGAAAAGGTAAGAAAATAGGAGGAAAGGGTATATATTATTAGTTTAGTTGCTTAGTTAATACGTACACGAAGCAAAATAAGATTTAAGTAGCGGTCCTAGCAGAACTTAGCAGAATTTAGTGGACTTAGCGAAATATAGCAGAATGCGGCAGATTGCTATCAGATTGCCATAGATTGCCATCTTACGGTTAGTCTCTTCTTGCTACGTTAGTAGAAATAGGTAGACGTGTGTATAGTGTTATAGAGGTATCCCGTAATAGTACCCCCCCTTTAAACTCAAGCTTCTGCAAGATAGGGCTGTAGTAGTTCTGGGTAGAGTTTATAAAAGTCTTCTACGGCTTATATAAGTCCTATAGAGTTAATGGGTTCCCATAAGGGCTTAGTAAAGCCTCTCCATTTCGTAAGGTATATATATTTGCGTTTCCGTTTATTATACTTAATATTATTAACTCTTTTAATAAGGTACTTATCCTTACTATCCACTTTAACTAGTAGGGGAGGGTCTTAGATCTATCTAGGCAGGGCGTCTAATATAGGGGCAGTAGGGTAGAGGACTGACATATGGAATATAGGGTAGATTTTAACCGTATTAGGGAGCTTTAGTTAGTAGGTATAAGGAGAGACAACTTTTTTAACCTTATAAGGGCCGGCGTTCTTCTAATTAAGTTTCTTAGTAGGTTATTTTATATTTAGATTTCTTATATCTAGCTAGACAAAGTCACTAACTTAATAGGCTAGTACTAGGGTTTGGTTCTTATTTACTGCGGCTTTATAGACAGATTGGGCCTATATTATTTTATTAGTAAGGAACTCTTATAGTTCTTCCATCTTCTTTACAAATTTATTTACTTTTATAACTTATAGAGCCTAATAAGCTAGGTAAGGAACATTACTAAAGGGTTTAAAGCCTAGTTGTGGGTATTAATTATAATTAGCCAGGAATAGAGAGACCTTTATAGTTTCTAAAACAGAGTTATTTATAGTAAACTTAGCAAATGCAAGCCAGTTAATTTAGTTATTCTATAAATACGACGTATATATTTAAATATACTGTTCTATTATAGCATTTACACATTCCATTTAACTATCCGTTTTTAGGTAATATGCTATAGACAATAGTGCTTTAATATAGAGTTAGGTAGTTAGTTCTTTCTAAAACACTAAGACAAACTAGCTGCCTTTATTAGAGATAATTGTTTTAGGAAGTCTATGGAGTTTCTATATATAATCTAGAAATAGTTAGGCAATGGTAGGTATTAATATATTAGGGTAAGCAATTAAGTGTCTTATTTTAGATAGTTAATCTATAACTACATCGGCAAAATATGGTACCCTTTCAATGGCCTCAACGGTTGGTGGTTGACGCAATTGGCGCGTAGTTGAGGTCATTTGGCAACTTGACCGACTAGCCTATGTCGTGTTTTTTTAACACGCAGCCTGCGCGCAGCCTATACGCAACCTGCGCGCAACCTGCCAGTAATCTGCGCATTTAGCAACTATAATTATATTTACCTCTTTTATACTAATAACATATTTTAAATAAATAAAAGCTACTTTAAAGCTATTTATAAGGCTAGCAAAATAAATAATATTATTTTAGATAATTTAATATAATATAGCGATGGTTCTCTTCTACCTATCTATCTATTGACTTACCTACCTGCCTATATTGCCTACCTGTCTGTATCGCCTACCTATTTATATCTGCCTACCTGTCTATATCTACCTACCCATTAGCATCTGCCTACCTGTCTATATCTACTTGCCTATCTGTATCTGCTTACCTATCTGCATTACCTACCTGTTTATATTGCCTACCTGTCTGTATTGCCTACCTATTTATATCTACCTACCTATCTATATCTGCTTACCCGTTAGCATCTGCCTACCTATCTGCATCTACTTACCTATCTATATCTGCTTACCTGTCTGCATTGCCTACCTATCTATATTGCCTACCTGTCTGTATTGCCTACCTGTCTGTATTGCCTACCTATTTGCATCTGCCTACCTGTTTATATCTGCCTACCTATTAGTATCTGCCTACCTGTCTGTATCTGCTTACCTATCTGCATTTACTTACCTGTCTGCATCTGCTTGCCTATCTGCATCTACTTACCTGTCTATATCTGCCTACCTGTTAGCATCTCCCTATTTATGCCTACCTGTCTATGCTACCTTGATTCGATTAATTAATCAAATCGTTTATAGTGCTCGCTGGCTAGTCGTTGTCGTCTAGCTCTGGCGACGGTCGTCTAGTTCTAGCGACGGTTGTCTAGCTCTAGCGACAGTCGTCTAGTTCTAGCAACGGTTATCTAGTTCTAGTAACGGTTGTCTAGTTCTAGCGACGGTTGTCTGGTTCTAGCGACGGTCGTCTAGTTCTAGCGACGGTTGTTTAGTTCTAGCGACGGTCGTCTAGTTCTAGCGACAGTTGTCTGGCTCTGGCGACGGTTGTTTAGTTCTAGCGACGGTTATCTAGCTCTGGCGACAGTCGTCTGGTTCTGGCGACGGTCGTCTAGCTCTGGCAACAGTTGTTTGGTTTTGGCGATAGTTGTTTAACTCTGGAGACGGTTATCTGGTTCTAGCGATAGTTGTCTAGCTCTAGTGATGGTTATCTAGTTTTGGCAATAGTTGTCTGGTTCTAGTAATAGTTGTCTAGCTCTGGTAATAGTTGTCTGGCTCTAGCAATAGTTGTCTGGTTCTAGTAATGGTTATCTAGTTCTAGCGATAGTTATCTAGTTCTAGCAACGGTCCTCTGCTAGCTGCTGTTCTAGTGCCTCCCTAGGTAGGGAGGATATAAGGAAGGAAAGAAGGGTAAAAAATAAGGCGGCTATATAGGCAGAGACACATATAGATACTATTGGGAATATAGCGGGGACCCGATGCAGAGCTTCGCGCAGAGCCTTGTGCAGAGCCTCTGTATGTAGAGCTTTGTATAGAGCTTCGTATAGAGCTTCGTGTAGAGCCTCCGTATGCAGAGCTTCGCGCAGAGCCTTATGCAGAGCTTCGTGCAGAGCTTCGTGCAGAGCTTTATGTAGAGCTTCGTGCAGAGCCTCTGTATGTAGAGCCTCGCGCAGAGCCTCGTGCAGAGCCTCTGTACGTAGAGCTTCGTGCAGAGCTTCGTGCAGAGCTTCGTGCAGAGCTTCGTGCAGAGCTTCGTGCAGAGCTTCGTGCAGA
>Ga0307507_10008411_pt1 | contig 14285 bp, 4 predicted proteins | sample 7_EM_MG_FD_207223 | JGI IMG/M metagenome (GOLD analysis project Ga0307507, IMG submission 207223) | Populus trichocarpa ectomycorrhiza microbial communities from riparian zone in the Pacific Northwest, United States - 7_EM | ecosystem: Host-associated > Plants > Roots > Unclassified | place... | reverse complement strand
TTATTTTTTACCCTTCTTTCCTTCCTTACATCCTCCCTACCTAGGGAGGCACTAGAACGGCAGCCAGCAGAGGACCGTTGCTAGAACTAGATAACTATCGCTAGAACCAGACGACCGTTACCAGAACTAGACGACCGTCGCCAGAGCCAGACGACTGTCGCCAGAGCCAGACAACTGTCGCTAGAACCAGACGACCGTCGCTAGAGCCAGACGACCGTCGCCAGAACCAGACGACCGTCGCCAGAACTAGACGACTGTCGCCAGAGCTAGACGACCGTCTCCAGAGTCAGACGACCGTCGCCAAAACCAGACGACCGTCGCCAGAGCCAGACGACCGTCGCTAGAACCAGACGACCGTCGCCAGAACCAGACGACCGTCGCTAGAACCAGACGACCGTCGCCAGAACCAGACGACCGTTACCAGAACCAGATGACCGTCGCCAGAACTAGACGACTGTCGCCAGAGCTAGACGACAACGACTAGCCAGCGAGCACTATAAACGATTCGATCGATTGATCGAATCAAGGTAGCACAGACAGGTAGGCACAAATAGGGAGATGCTGACGGGTAGGCAGATACAGACAGGTAAGCAGATGCAGACAGGCAAGCAGATGCAGACAGGTAAGCAGATGCAGACAGGCAAGCAGATGCAGACAGGTAGGCAGATGCTGACGGGTAGGCAGATATAGACAGGTAGGCAGATGCAAACAGGTAGGCGATGCAGACAGGTAGGCAATGCAGACAGGTAGGCAATGCAGACAGGTAGGCAATGCAGACAGGTAGGCAATGCAGACAGGTAGGCAATGCAGACAGGTAGGCAATGCAGACAGGTAGGCAATGCAGACAGGTAAGCAGATACAGACAGGCAAGCAGATACAGACAGGTAGGCAGATGCTAACGGGTAGGTAGATATAGACAGGTAGGCAGATGTAAATAGGTAGGCGATGTAGACAGGTAGGCGATGTAGGCAGGTAGGTAAGTTAATAGGTAGATAGGTAGAAGAGAACTATCGCTATATTATATTAAATTATCTAAAATAATATTATTTATTTTACTAGCCTTATAAATAGCTTTAAAGTAGCTTTTATTTATTTAAAATATGTTATTAGTATAAAAGAGGTAAATATAATTATAGTTGCCAAATGCGTAGATTACTGGCAGGTTGCGCATAGGTTGCGCGCAGGCTACGCGCAGGCTGTGTGTCAAAAAAACACAACATAGGCTAGTCGGTCGAGTTGCCAAATAACCTCAACTGCGCGCCAATTGCGTTAACCACCAACTATTGAGGCCATTGAAAGGGTACTATATTTTGCCGATGTTCTACCCAAATTATTATATAAGACTGTAGAAACTGCTCCAATTAATATATTTACCTTAATATAGTGTAACTCTTTAGACTTCCTGTAGACTATAAGGGCAAATTTCAAAAGGTAAACTATCTAAGAGGGCTAGTAGCTGGGTAATATTTGCCATATATGTAGGGATATGGTAGGAAATTTTAAAGGAAATTTTGATCTGGATTAAACTAGGTATATACTAGAGCATAGCCGCCTCCTTAAATTTGCTTTTAATTTTTTAGTAGACTTTATAAAGTCCAAAATAGTAAAATAGTTTTTAAGCGAGTTTTACTAAACAATATCCATCTATGCTATAGAAGGTCCTCTTAGCCTACTAGAGAGGTATATTAATAGGACGACCTCTAACTTATAAGCACACTTAGAGCATTTAATATAACCCTTTAGTCTCTACTTAGAGCCCTCTATTACTATTATATATAGAGAGCGTAAAAAGTTTGGGTGCCAGTATATAGTTAAATTGTAATCCTATCTGTCCCCTAGTAAGCTATAAAATTTCTACCTAAAAATCTAAGAACGCCGGAAATTAGCATATTATGCTTAAGTAGACACGGCTAATAATTGAGTAAAGAAATGGGTCTATAGGCTTAGGGAAATTGTCTAGATTAGAGGAAGAATTAGGCAACACCGTTTTAGTATTATAGTAATTATCTCTACCAGTTAAATAGTTTTTGATAATTCGCATAACGCTATAGATATCCCTCCCTTTATTACTAGGGGCGCTATCTAAACCATAAGAAAAGCTAGAGAGTATAGCCTTATTATAGCCTAGTTGCTATAAGATTATTAAATAAGATTTTATATTTCTATAGTAAATGCCTTTAATATAGCATTTAGAGAGCGCGCATAATAATTAAAATAGGATAGTATAGGCTTAGTAAAGAAAAAGACGCATATCCCTTAAAGTTTTATCGCCAAAGTATAAGAAGATGAGTTTGGTGTCCTCTTGGTTAAATCCTATCTCTATATCTATTAGAGCGCATATATACCGGTCCTTTAAGTTAGTTAGTTAAGAAAATGAGTTTAGTAGCTACCTAAAGGGTTATAAACAGATGCTAATGGGAGGAATTTTCTAAGTATATCTAGTATAAAAGCAGAGTCCTAATCTGTAGGATAAAGAACCGCAATATACTACTAACCGGTCTTTACACGTATTACGTGGCAAGCGTTCTTCTTATTTATAACAGGTAGCTGCTTAAGAAGTATAAAATCCAACTATGCAGTAATCAGTTGCTTAAACTGAGCGGTTATAGCGGCTAAGGTAATAGTGGTTCCCATAGCGCTTTTAGAAACTTCAGATATAGTATTATTAATTCCATGTTTAAGACTAGCCTGTTAAGTGTATAGAGAAGGGAATAGACTACTTAGGATCTTAACTATTTTATAGGGAATGCGAATTCGTAATGAGATAGCCCTATATTGGACGTAGTTAGGTTTAAATAGGATTATAGCCCTCTGCTCGCCCTTCTCTAGTAGGATGCCGTTAAGGTATATATGGTTATTAGACCTACACTTAACTATCTAGGTCCTAAACTAACTTGCGAATACCTAAAAATGGATACCGCTAAGCCCCGTTAAGCCTTTTAACTAAATATATGCGTAATAAGATTTTCTAAATTTAAAGAGTAATGGACCTTTAATTCTTAAACTTGTAAGCGTAGTATACTAAGCTAACGCATCCTCTTCTGGTATAGGGGTCTCTTTTGCTAAGTATGGCAAGTCTGGAGCACTATTAATAAAGTTATAAGTTTAAAGAATAGCGGAATTCTCTTCCTTCTCCCCGTCTAGCTTTCCTATCTATTCTTTAGAAGTGCTATGTATTTCTATAATAATAGCGATTAACCTATAATCTGGGTTATTATAGAATAGGTAGTAAGAAGAATAAGATATAGAAAGCCGCAATATTACTAAAAGGTAAATACCGGTTAGAAAAGAATAGCTTATTAAAGATTATATAGGGTTTTAATTATAAATAATAATAGAAAAGAGTCCTTAGGCTTATCCTTTATGTTAAGTAAGATAGGAGTATTTAACAGTAGATTATGTTCCTAATTGGGGCTAAGGCACGCGTATAACTAAAAGGTTATATTATAACCAACCCAAATAAGTGCCTAATATCAGAATATTAATTATTAAGTATAAATGGCCAATTTAGAACATTGTATTTAATTAGAGGTGGAGCCCTATTAGGTAATGCTTAAGAGAAATTTTTAGTAATGCGGCTTTTTCCATCTACTATAATGGAAGTCGTTGCTAATACGCCACTCCTTACTTACACTCTTACTTTATTCTATAGTATATTAACTATTACCATTTTCCTAACTTTTAAATGTTATCCTAGGAAGACTTTATTAACCTAAAGGACATTAATGCCTTAGCCGCTATTAAGGCTTAAGTAAATAAAAGGCTCTATATGCATAAGGTTAACGCCTAGGGGAATAGCAATATAACATTTTATGTTCCTTATAAAAATCTCCCTCTAAATTAGTGCCATGACCTTAATAACAATTCTATTGCTTAGGGCTTAGGCAGTAGAAGTATAACTTCCCCAGTTAGAAATTGGTGGCTAGGTAAATATAGGCAGATAATAACATCTATATCGCGGAGATATAGGTGGCCTTGCGATATATATAGGGTATAGGAATGGTTAAAGACGACTCCAATATCCTAAAAACCCTAGAGAGCCACCTTAAACCGCAAGCTATAGCTATTAAAGCGGCCTTACTTAGTGTATGGAGTAAAGGTGTAAAAGAATTATAAGTAACTAGGTTTGCGGTATTCTAAATAGCTATAAAAGAAGAAGAATCTATAATAATAAGGGTATAGGCGGCATACTATTATATAAAAACTTATGGATAAATGTTTAATAGTAAGGCTCCTCTAGCTATACTCTTATACTTTAAAAATGGATAGCTCTTTACTAATATATCTAAATCCTGACAGCCTAAAAGTTTTACCCTAAAATAATTTTCTATCTTAAGAATAATGGCGTAGGAGGTTTGACAGGGTGCTAGCCTATAGGTATCTTTACTTTGACCTAGTATTGTCACTAACAGCCTAAATGCAGTACCCTTTATAACTATTAAACTATTTCCTTCCTCAAGCCCCTTAAATTAGGAACCTTATAAGTATTTTAGGGCTTTATTAGGGCGCTGCTGTTTATTAAAAAATGATTAGTAATATAGGCTTATCCTACCATTTAAGGGCCTATGGTGCGGGCTTTAGTAAGGCTTAACTTTAATTTTTATAATTTTATATAAGAGACACTCTTTCCTATATATTTAACTCCTTAATAATACCTTTTTAATCTAATAAGCTGACGAATTAAATCAGACTAGTGTCCTCTATAATTAATTAGATTTTTATTAAAATATAAAGCTATTAAACTATGTAAGATTTAGGTAGATTTTGCGACGTTTTTATACCGTTTTTGCGGTAAAATCGCGCCTAGGCGAGGCTCTGGTAATACAGCATCAAAATTACTTTTTTCACTGCTGTATCTCGACCCTTTTATAACGTCTAGCTTATAACTTGATTTAATTGTGTTCTTATACCTCTTAATAAAAACACTTTATCTAGCACTCTTTTAGGTATTTTTTTGCCAAGCTAGAAGCCAGATTTTGCACCATTATATATATAGGAGAAAGCCCGCGAAGGGTTAGCTTGTTTATATAGTTAATAAGTATACGCTCTTACCCAGGAGTAAGTAGACGTTTATTAATAGTGGCATCTTCCTTAGTACCTGTTTTATTATTCCTATGGCGAGATAAAGTGCTTTTATTACACCTATGGTTCCTAGCAGCGGCAGAAATTACTAACCAAATAACAACGTAGTTGTTAGTCTATTTGCCACCTACCTAGTATATATAGTGAGGCTCTAGAGTCTCTTGCAATACTATAGAGTCCTTTAAATATATTAGGAGTAGTTATAGTACTTAGAAGGATATAAAGACCTTACCTATTTAACCGTAGATGGTGCTATCTACTTAATAATGCGTGTAACTAGCACCTATTTTAGGTTAGCGTAAGCATAATAGGACTTTTCTCGCAGTGTACTGCTCGTACTTACCTAGGTAAGACTTAAAGCGACTTTTCACGGCCGCTATTTTTTACTATAGCTATTAGCAAGCCGTTCTTCACCCTTTCGCGAATTAACTAGAGGAGTGCTAGCATTATAGCGCTGCTCTAGTGCCGCCTAGTGTATTGCGTTCCTAGAAGCCAAGCAATACTATTGCTAATCAGCTCCTTGTAACCCTTTACGATAATCTAAGTCAAACTCTATCAACTATTAAGGTCACTGTTAGGTACTACCTTATAACTTACTACCCTGTTTTTAACCTGGTTATTAACTTGGTTACTAACTTAGTTACTAATTTAGTTCTAGACGCTAAAGTAGGGGTGCTTTCTACCTAGTAGAAGGCGTTTGTTTAATAGGCAATTTGCTATAAAGGAGCGTCGCTAGATGAGGCTAATAGTTATATAATCCGTCTAGGGCGTTAGAAAAGCCTGTTAATACTATATATAAGATTAGTAGCCTATTTACAACTAGGTGGACCTAGGTAGCCCTAGGTGGCTTTTTTTAAAGCGCCTACCTAGTAGAGTTAACCTGGCTAAAAAGAGTTATTAAACATAGCCTTAATCAATAGGACTATAATAGGAGGCCGGCCCGATGGCGCTAAACCAGTTTAGGCTATCTATCCCGTTGTAGTCTAAGATACTTTAGCCGATGTCTGCATAGCTAATATTATGGATATTTACTTCTTATTATTATAACGAGTTTAGGCAGCTTGAAAAATCTATTAATTATATATTAAGCTCTAGTGAATTAAATAGTCTATATAAAAAGTCTTCTCGCCTTCCCATTCCTAACATTAATTTCAAAAATTAAGATCTACCTATTATAATATATTTAAGCCACTGCCACCTCTAGCAGTATTAGTTAATAATAATGGTAGTTTATTATTAAAAGCTTAAGTGGACTGGCTTCTGCTATATAGAGCTGTTGTAAAGCTATCTATAAAGCCATTACAAAGCTATTATAGAGCTGCTTATAAAGCCGTTATAAAGCTATTATAGAGTTGTTTATAAAGCCAGTTTATAGAGCTATTTATAGAGCCGTTGTAGAGCCATTATAGAGCTATTGTAGAGCCGTTATAGAACCGTTTGTGTTTCTTTAACGCCTTTTAGATGCACCCATAGCTAGTAGTTCTAAAAAATCCATTAATTAGAGAGCTAATTAAGGCGATTCTAATGCAGGTATATATAGGATAATAGACATAGCGGTTGCTTACATTAATTTCGCTAAAGTTAATGGTTTGCCTTATATAAATAGAGCGGCTTAGTATCTAAAAGCTTGTTAAAGTGGCTTAGACTAAAAAAAGATGGATTAATTAAATAGATTACTTTAACCGTGCAGTTAAAGTTCCTTAAAATCTCTTTAACCACCTATATAGAATATAAGCAGTACACAGAGTTTTAGCTCTATAACCTTATTTTAATAGAGTTCTTATAAGTGACTTGTCCATTTAATAACCTCCCCTTAACCTACACTTATTCTAGTTACTTATTTTTATCGCCCTTTTTCTCACCACCATTAGCTAGAACATTTAGTATTTTTGCTATTTAAGGAAAAGTAAGGCCGTGTAGATATTGCTGCGCTAACCACCGGAGTTAATAGGAGGGTGTAGACGTTCGCCTTCCTAATTACAATTGCCGGCCACTAGGCTTGTTATTCCCCTATATAACCTACCACTACAAATTAGCCTTGTCCCGGTTTGGCTGCATTACTTATTTAATTTTTGCTTCTGTCCCTTTCTGTCTATTACTAGTTAAGGCAGATTGATCCTAGTACTTATTTACTCCCCACTGCTACGATTATATTTATAAAGTAGGTCGTCTTGACTTTGACACTAACACTTTATTTTAGAGCAATGGCTTTAACTAATCTCCTCTAATGGATATCTATCGCAGTCTTGCTAGGCCTTATTGCGGCTAAAGGTAGTAAAACTTCATTAGTTAGAGCAATAGGAAGAGTATAACAAGGGCTAACTCCCACTGGCTTAGAGAATACCAACATTTCCTACTAGCTTAAATGGATTTAGGTGGCCATTATAGGATATTTTATTGTCTATTAAGTTATTTTCTACTTTATACGCTATATTAGAATAGTTGCTTGCCTTAGCAATAAGATATAACACTACTTCGCCGCTCCCAGCGTTATGTTTAGACGATTTAAGAAACACTTTTTAGATATACCCCTTTTTAGAACCCACCATCATTAGAAGCTTAAGCTGTTGGCTACTATTTATATTAGAACACTGCCCAGCCGTCTTTAAATAACCCTTTTAGTTGGATACTTTAGTACTAATATCGCATTTTACGTTATTAGTATTAACTAGAGTGGAACATATAAGGAAGTTATAAGTAAATTCTATAATTGCACCAGTGTTCTTACTGTTATAAATATACTTCTACTATTCCTTCTTACTGGATAAAACAACCCCTTTATTATATTCTGTAGCATTTTATTTAACACCTTTAACCTTATCCATTACTAGTTTAGATAAATTGTTGTGCTTAAAGCTATTACTTACTTATCTATGTTTATTACTAGCAAGGTACATTTAAATAAGGAAAACCAATATTTTATATTCTAAAAACTATTAGCAGCTAACTAAACACAGCTAGGCGGAGTTCCTTAGCAGTAACCATTAAATAGAGCAACATAATTATATAGGGAGTTGTTATAAGTTATAACCACAATAAGAGTAGAAGGGTAAATAATTAATATTCCAGGGTATGGCCTTATTTGTTTTTATCCTATTACACTCTCTATCTGCTATCCGCTATACTTTCTATAAGACTTTTCTTTACTTCTATATTGCAGCTATATCTTTCGCGATTTCTGCAGTATAGATTTATCTAAAGGAACTTCCGCAGCTTAGGATTATATATAGTGTTGCGTCTCTATAGGTTTTTAAAGTAAGTAAGAATATCCTCTTAGCTAAACATTATTTAATTATAAAAATAGCGAACCTGCTGTCTCACCCTTATTATTATATATAATGTTAGCAGTGGTAGTATAAAAGCCGACGTTAAGGTCCTTCTAGGCAATACTATACGCGTTACTATCTATATGGCTTGCCTATAGAGTTTCCAGCCTGGCCAATATGCTTATATCTATATGCCATCTATTAGGCTTTAGACTAACTACCTATTCTTACTTACCTAGAGCAATAAGGAGGAAAGCCTTAGTGAAGAGAAAGGGCTGGCTATAAACTGCTAGGATATTCTAGAAATGCGCAAGATAAGTATCTCTATAATTATCCACTGTCGCACTAGTTTCACTAAGAGATTATTTAAAAAGGCTAATATCTTACTAGCTAGCAAATTTACCACCTCCGCATTAATTAAAGGGCTATATAGTAAGCTTACCCTACTCTATTATAACTTCTAGAAAAGATTTTATATACTATAAAAAGTAAAATATATAACTAACTCCTATTAATTAGGTGGCAAAAACCTTATATCCTATAGCACTATTATACTCTAGGTCACTAGTATTAGTATTATGTACTAAGTACCGCATATACGGGATATCGTTGCTAGCTTTGCTAACGGCACTACTACAACTTACTAACTTATACTTGTCTAGATTATCCAGTCTCCTAAGCATCTCAAATAGATCCGTTTATGGATAACAACCATTCTCTCTATTTTGTGCCGTTGTGACATACTTAAGATCCTCCTTTTTATTACCTATCTACACTCTACTAAGGAGATCTACTCGCCTAGCTCTTCCGTTTAGATGTTCCCTAGCAAACCTAATGTCTAGGCGTTTATTAACCAGGAGATGTATAAGGGCGTTAGCGCCGCCTGCGTAAGTATATACGGTACTAGCAGGCTCGCTAACAATATGTAGTACGCTGTATAGATAAGAGAAACGGTATAAAATATCAATTTCCGCAAGGAGAGCTTCTTATAGTAGACTTACAAGAGCCAGCAGAAAGGAGGTTACTAGGCAATGGCCTTGCCTTATACTTGCTTGCACGGATATAACTTTAAAGCATAACGGTCGCATTCGCATATAATATCCCGCTTAATATCGGCGACAAACCCCTTAATTACTGATATATATTTGTCAGCGTCTTAGGTCCTTATAAACCGCCTAGGATCTACTTTTACGAAACCTAAGAACCTTAAAATCTAAATTAGAGGGTAGTTGGTTAATAATTAAGTAGATATATTTAAGGTAGGTTCGTATCTAAACGTTGTATACGTTCTTTATAAACTTATAAGCAGACTATTTCTCTTTACCATCTAGTTCTGTGAAGCTAAAATTATAAATAGGGTGGTGGTAGAACCTAATCTTATCCCTATTAATTATAGGATAATATATTAATTAGATATCCGTACACTAATTATAAAAAAAGAATAAGACCTCTATATATATATAAGAAAGGTATAGGAAATAGGAAAGATAAGGGGGGTAGGTAACTAAGTCAATAACTAAGTTAATGGGTAGGTAGCTAAGTTAGGATAGTAAGAACCTAATTTAGGTCGACATAATGTCTATAGATCTGGTGTTGTCCTTATATAAATGCATTTTAATCTATATATAATAACACTGGTGATAAGACAGGGTTAAAATATAGTTAATAAACTGGACTGTAAGCTTCTACTTATACTAGCTATTTATTATCTATTATTCCAGCTCTATAGAATTAGTCTAACCGCTTACCAATTGCTATAATCTATTAATAAACATATATTCCTACTTTAGACACCTTCCTTATTTGCTATAGCAGCTAGATAATAATAAGGCCGTCTAAGTTAAAAAAAGCTTTATAGAGTAATGGTTTATAATTTAAGCTAAGAACATTAGGGCTTGCTTTCTCCTATAGATGGGCCCCCTATATATTAGATGCTCTACATAGTTAGAATCTGGTAAGAAGAGATATATTAGCAGAAATGTAATATAGCTAACTCTAACGCTCTGTCTCTTAATACACTCTCTTATACCTACTCTTTTAGTTCCTCCTAGCCTTTCCGTCTCCCTTAGTCCTTAATAATATATAGTACGGATTCTATAGGGTGACCTTGGTCTATACTATAGCTACCATTCTTAAGCAATCTTTATAGACTTTAACTATCTGTTATGCACCTGCCTATTTTATACTAATAGATCTTATAATCGATTTACGCATATACTATTTTATAGACCTCTTATTAGAGCACAGCGGCCTATTTTATCGCAATATCCTACTTCTCCATTCTACTACTATAGTATGTATAATTACACCTAGCTTCACTATAAGTGTACTTATCTTTAATATACGGTAAGAGCTTAGTGCATAAAGTACTAGAAGATACAAAAAAGATACCTAGTAAATGTGGTTACATTATAAGGAGAACTATTATTATATTATATATAGCTAACACTTTATCTAGTAAATACCGGCCTAATAAGAACTGCGGTAAGTTAACCATCTACTCTAGAGACTAAGGCCGATATGGAATTTCTAGGTAATTATAAATACGCCCTTAAAATTAAAGCCATAAGGGGGTAATTCTATCTTCGCTATTCGTCGCCACTTAATTACATTTATCACATTCTAGGAAGTCTTTTAATATTCATATCCTTCCTAATTTGGCAATTTTTTATATCTGCTATTATAACTATCTATAGAGCTTACAGTGCTATTTATATCTGATCTGGCATTTAGGGTATTTATAGCGGCACCTTCAGCGGCATCTCTCTCCTTTTAGGATCTCTTCTCTCCTCTCCTACTATAGTCGCTAATTTCCGTTTATAAGGTTACTAAGGCACTAGAGGGGGAAGCGAATTTACTATAGCTCCTATGTTTTAAAAGCTAGAGTAGTGCCTTATTAGCTTTACATTAGAATAGGATACTGTTATCTTTATTAAAGCTAGTATATAGAAGCTGGGGCTCGACAAGGGTTATATTAAAAGAGTTTTATATATATAGGCCCAGATCTAACAGTAGAAATATTTATAAAAGCTTAAGGAAGGGTTGCAAAAAGAAGTTAATAATAATTTTTAATTTAGATGCTTTCCTTAGTTTAATTACCTTTATTATATACTGGCAGTTTTCTCTTCTACATTGAATATATCTATACAACATAGATTCTTAGCTGCGCAGGCTAGGACATATCTAAGTGAAATAAAGATCACTGCCTAGCTACTAGCGCGTAGGTATAGACCTTCCTCTTTTTAGTAACAGGTGTCTATAATATACCATATAGATAGTAGGGTGCAGTAAGACTAGATTAGATAATGCGAATTTATATAGCTTAATTAAGGCTAAAGGTAAGTATAAATATCTAATAAATCTTCTGTTTTTGTCCATTATTTTATTAGTTTTCCCCCTAACTCCTCTACTACTATATACCTGCCATGCCTTTTAATATCCGCAATTATATCTTTACAGAGAGTTTTAAGAGTGGTAACGTTGTATATATTACAGCCTAGTTTTCCATCCCTATTAACAATAAAATTGCCTATATACCAGTAAACAAAACTTACTAACTATAAAACTGTGTTACTCGATTTAACTAATATTTTCGTTTAGGTTCTTAGAAGGTGATACCCAGCTTATCTTAAAAAGGGTAAAACAGTTTAGGTAATCCTAGGAAAAGACTGTCCTTAGTACGGTACCCTAGTAAACCAGTTATACTATTTAGTAAGAAGCCTTTTCCGGTAATATCTATAGAAGAAAGCTGGCAGATGGAGTGCCTTAAAGATAAGAGAGGGGCTTTTACTAGTGTGTAAGTGGCGAGCATTCTTATGTCGCAATGTGATTAGGTAAGGGATGGATATTTTATGGCACAGCGTAGATAATATGTGGTGCAATTAATGCAATAGCTCATACAATACTATAGATTCTGCGGTATAGTAAGTTTGCTAGAGTTAAGCAGAATCTTAAATCTCCTAAACTATATACTAACGCACGAACTTCTTAATGCGGTCTTAGTTTTAACTTAGTAGAGGCTACTGCGTAGGATAATCTAGGCTAAAAGCCATGGGAGCAGCATTATATAAGGTGCACGCTACGGGAATTACCCCGCCACGGATTTTGACAAGTAACCGTAAACAGTGCATATTTCTAGTTGGCCACCTTAGGTTGGATAAACGCGTCTAATTAGGGAGCTAACCACCATAACACAGACTATAAACGCTAGCTGAAATGCAAAATTCCTTTTTTAACCTCTGATACCGTGGAGGTTAGGGACAAAGAACAAAAGTGTTTTGGACTTGGCTGACTCTAAGGCAGGGTTTCTTGAAGCAGTAGACGCAGCGTTGATTGTTGCATAATATTGCTGTCATGAAGTTCAAATAGAGCAGTTCATTGATGAAATGGGTTGATTGATTGATCGGAGCCCCTGGGGCTTTAAGCTTAAGAAGTCCAGACCTGCGGAGGATAGGCCGGATAGCCCTCTCGGATAATAGACCTATCAGCTAATAGTATCCGGAGACTATCCGGATAGTCTCCGGATAGTCTTGGCAAAAACCCCTAATATGCTTATACTTGTAATGTACCCCCCAATATTAAATAAATAATTTTTCTATTAGTATAGATTTATAGAGCTTGTAAAGCGCTTTAAAATGGTACCACTTTTATTTATATATCCTAAGGATAAGTAATATTATATAGATATAAGGCTTATAAGAGCTCTGCGGAATAAGGGAGCCCCGTATGGAGCTCTTGTTAGATAATCTGTATTCTTTAAAGGCGTGGGTCACGTGCACGAGTCACGTGCACGAAGACACGTTACTGAAGACACGTTAGATCAAGGTTAAAAAGACATAATACAAGATCATCAATTAATTAACCCATTTTATCAATGAACTGCTCTACACGAACTTCGTGACAGTTATAAGCCCAGTCCGCCGACTCAAGAAGCTATTTAGCTATTACTCAATCATTTTAAAGAAATTCTACCTCATCGTCAGACTCTAACACCTCATCATTAAGACGCAGACTCTGACAGAAATCCTACCTCAATTGTCATAGGACGAGATTCTACGAGATTCCACAAGTTTCTACGAAATTCTACCTTATCGTTAAAGGACGATTCTGATGATAAGGATAATCCTAACAACAAGGACAATCCTAACAACAAAAATACTATCTTAAATCCTCCTTTGCCTATTAGTTAAAATGACTCCACTAACGTTAAGTTCGTTAACTACAATCATCCTTAATAAACTAGAAGACTAGGAGCAATAGATCTGGTAATTATAAGCCCTTATAGATCGGCAAATTTAGGCCTATATTAACCCAGCCACAGAAGCACCTTAAGAAGGTCTACTTAAAAAACCACCTTATCTAAAGGTCACAGATTTTAATAAAAATGTAACCTTATATATATAGCTCTTAACGAATTAATAAAAAGCGTATAAGAATAGCAGACAATACTACAACTAGGATATAAAGTATTTCCTAAGATAGGAAGATTATCTTTAATAGATCCACACCTAGATTACATCTATAGTATTAATTTAAAAGAAGCTACTGCTTAACCCTTCCTTACATTGGGAAAATATTCGCAGGATAAAATTTAAGTAGACTTTAATTTTCGCGTTTCGCGTAATTAATATGCAATTTAACTAACTCAACATGTAATTAACTAACTTAATATATAATTAACTAACTTAACATATAATTTAACTAACTTAATATATAATTAACTAACTTAATATACAATTTAACTAACTTAACATGCAATTAACCAATTTAATACGCAATTTGACTAACTTAATATGCAATTAACTAACTTAACAACTTTAAAAGCTAACTATATATTTCTTAACACGCAATTAACCTACTTAGCAACTTTAAAAGTTAAATAACACGCAGTTAACCTACTTAACAACTTTAAAAGCTAACTGTATATTCCTTAACACG
>Ga0307507_10008410_pt1 | contig 14288 bp, 5 predicted proteins | sample 7_EM_MG_FD_207223 | JGI IMG/M metagenome (GOLD analysis project Ga0307507, IMG submission 207223) | Populus trichocarpa ectomycorrhiza microbial communities from riparian zone in the Pacific Northwest, United States - 7_EM | ecosystem: Host-associated > Plants > Roots > Unclassified | place... | reverse complement strand
AAGGCGGCTACCCGGTGGCTTATTGGCTAAAATATGCTAGACCAGTTCTGGGTTGCAAAGGAAATAGTAATAGAAGGCAAAGGGGTGAGTAATAGGCGCCCCCTAATAACTCTACAGGAGTAGAGTATAGTATATAATACTAGCGCGTCCGTAGGTTTATTACGGCAGTAGTGGTTCCTAAGGAGGTTAAAAAGTAAGGTAGTAGAGCACCACTAGTAACTTATAGGCGACTTGTAAGCGAGCCCCAAAAGGCGGGGAGACGGATTATAGGGTTTTCTCAAATAGAGTTTTCTCCCTATATATATATAAGGAGTAGTCCACGTGGGCCCAACAGGGATCTGAATTAGATGTTAAGCAATGAATAATAATAAATAGTATTACTTATCTTTAGTAAAAACCTATTAAGGCCTAGATATAGGAAGTTTAGAAGCTAATAAAAGTGTTAGTATGCTTTAACATAGTGCAATAGACGTAATATACGTGTAGTGCGGTGTGTAGTTGGATTCTTGTTGTTCTATCTACATGTCTTGATGATATATATGCGCGTCGCGTAGATTATATGCTTTATGCACGTGATATATAAAACGAATATCTACCAATACTGGAGCAACTCTAAAGGAAACCAAATTGTACTATTCCCGTTATTTGTAGCGTATACGCAATAGCTGGCTCTTCTGTCTATAGTACATAGTAGCTTCTCCTTTAATCCTATCCTAGTTATATAACGCTTATAACGGCTTATACAAATGCCTTTAAACCGGAGCTTATAGATTAATAAACTATATAACAAAATTAAGACGTTATGTAAGGAAAGAAGGTAAAAGAATGGAAAGAAAGGGTAGTGGTCCTAGCAGAACTTAGTAGGATTTAGTGGACTTGGCAGAATATGGCAGAATGCCGCAGATTGCCGTTAGATTGCCATTAGATTGCCGTAGATTACCGTCAGATTACCATTAGATCACTGTAGATTGCCATTAGGTTGCCGTCTCGCGGTTAGTCTTTAATTGCTAAGTTGGTAGAACCAGGTAGACGTATATAAGGTATTACAGGGGTATCCCGTAATAATTGCTATCTAATAAAGATACTAAGCTAAGGAGAAGAAGGAGAAGAAGAAGAATTGTTAGGGGTAGTAGGTAGATATATCGCGAGGGCCGCTAAGGCGCTAGTAGTAAGTAAGCCAATGGCGATTTTCTATACCGGGTATAGAAAATCCTAATTAGCTAGTTAAATTTAGGGTCCGTAGAATATGGTAGGTGGCGTGCCTTAGCACCGTTATAACGCTAAGTTAAATCTAAGTTTATTTGCGTTTGTTTAACCTACTCTATAGCCTATAGTTCTAAGTAATTGGTATTAATTAACTTTTTAAGAGCCGTAGATGCCTTGCTCTTAGTTATTAAGTTAGTAGGGTTACTATTACCGTTAATCTACTTAACTTCTATAGTCTTTTTGCGCTTGTATAACTAATAGAGATATATAACGTCTATTATAAGACGTTTCTCTTATATAGTGCCTAGTTTAACAAGACATTTATAGAGTAATTTTAAGTCGGTATAAAGTATGAGTGGGAGTTTAATCTGTAGGAGTTGTTTAACGGTTAACTTAATTATAGCGCTGATGTTAAATCCGTGGGCTATTGCGTAGAGTTCTAAGGCTAGTACGCTTTTAGTGACTCTCTTATACTTAATTAACGACCAGTAAATAATATTAGCCTTATATGTCGCGTCCTCTAATACTAGTATATATCCTATTTGTAACGAGAGGTCCTTATTATTGGTGAATAAGGCGTTAGTAAAAGCAAGTAGGCGTAATATATTAATGTCTAATTTAACAAACGTAAGACCTTTTATTAGATTATTAATCTATAATTATAGTTATTTGTTAAGTGCTGTAATATCTTCCTTTTTAGGGTTAATTACTTAGGTAGTAAAGGAGAGATTAAAGGAAGCTTCTGGTTAATATATAGAGGCAATATACGCGCCTCTTACGCGTTGTGTAACGTATTGTTCCTTTATAGTTAGTGTATTACGGATAATGCCTCTTAAGCTTATAGTTATAGCTATCTTGCTAGGGTAGACCGTATTTAGGTTCTTGCACTAGTATTCCTAGGTTATTATAATATTACCTTCCTAAGAGAGTTAAATAATGTATCTATTAAATTTAAGTGACTGCTTAATCGTAAGTTGCTCGTGTTCTTTTACGAGAAAGTAAGCCTTTTTTAGATATTGTTGCTCTGCGTCTATAAAGGTGGTATTAGCTAGGAAGAGAGTGTTGTTAGTTTAGAGGCTAATAATGCTAAAGTAGTTAGGAGTGTTGCTCTATAAGAGGTAGGGGTTATACGTTAATAAGTTTATATCTAACTCCTTAATATAGTAATTATAGTAGGTTGTAAACTAGTAATTGCCTGCTTCTAGAATACCGTATAAAGGCTTAATTACCTTTAAAATGGAGTTCTTTCTAATGCCTAGTTAGCTTCCTAATTTATAAGGTGGTTAGATATAGAAGTCTTAATTTAGCTTTATAAGAGACTGGATATACGCCTAAGAGATATCTTATAGGTATAACTGTGTGCCATTGCCTTATAGTATAGCCGCGATGCATAGAATAAGGCGTTAGCTAACTCGTTAAATTGTGAGTAACTAGGTTAGTATAATACCCTTTTTAAGATCGTTATATGCTTAGATAATAAGTTTTGATTTTTTAAAGGCTTTATTAGTACTGGGGTTCTTAATCTTATCTATAAATTGTAAGTTAAAGACTTTAACTCCTACGGGTACGTCCTAAGGGTTAATTATCTTAAATACGCCCTTTTTAATTAGTCCTGTAATTTCCTTTTAACGGGACATTTTAAACTACTTATAGTTGCTATCCTCTTGCAAGAATATAGTAATATTAGTAGTATTAACGTGAAGGGGATACTTGTGGGGTCTTCCTCTTCCTTAGCAAGGTAGTTATACTTCTCCGGTTTTAGTAAGGAACGGTTTCTATATAGAGGCAGTCTTTATAAACGGTTTATATATGCGGACAGTTTCGTTAACTTAGATATTATTAACTTAGGTGTCGTTAACTTAAATATCTTTAACTTAAATATTTCTAGGGTCTGTTAAGTACGGTTTAATAGCAGTGCTACGGAACTTTATAGGGCCGCTAGGTAGGTTAACAGCATACGTTTCTCCTTTAATATTTAGTAGGTTATATAGTCCTACCCAGTATCTAAGTTATCCTATATTACCTTCTCTTTAAACTAGTACCAAAGAGTTAAGGGGTAGATTATAAATTGCGGTAGTGCTAGGGCCATTATATATGCTAAGTATATCTGCAACCTAGCGCTCTGCTTATATCTTCTTTACTTCCTCTATAGCTTTCTTAAATGCAATCGCACACTATATTACTATAGGTGAAGGTATATCGGACTCTATTATTTAGGGGTACGCTCTAAATACTAACAGCGTGGGTATTAGGCCGTCTAGTCCTACGGAGTCATTAATTGCTTTAAAGGCCATTTATAGTGCTATATCCTTATTAATTTCTAGTATCTTAGAAGTAATAATATAGTATATACGTTGTAAGGGGCCATAGTAACGCTCTACTATACTAATTAAGTTATAAGCTTCGACCGGTACGCTCTTTATAGTAATGCCTATATTAACCGCGTATTGCTTAAACTCTCTACTAATAAAGTTCTTTTTTGCGTCGTGTGTAATTATATCTAGGGGGCCTAGGTATATATTAATCTAGCACGCTTATAATATGTCCTATATATACTTAGCGCTAATATTCTATAGCCATCTGCCTGTTTAAAATTGGGTGCCTTTATTAATAATATAAAGTACGGGCTTACTGTTGATATATATAATATTAACAATAATACAGTAGTTAAAATTAATGTTATCCTTTAAGGTAAATCTAAATCTACCTAGTAACTTTCTGTGCTTTTAATAGTATAAGCAATAGTAGGTAATATGCTTAAGGGTCTTTTAATTAGCATTATTTTTATAGCTAGCGCGGTCTAATATTCTCTTAAGTCGCTCTACTAATAGATGTCCAAAGCGTTAGTATAGGCGTCGTAATTCTACATTAGTTAAGTAGCATAGGTTTTAATTAAAAGACTCTATAATAAACGCATACAATAAAGTATCCTATAGTAGAAACGGGTGTCCAAATTAGCGTACGACTGGTATGGTCTTTAAGGGGGTTATCAGGACATTCTTTAGGTTGTTAAAGTACACTTATAAGTTATCTATATCTGCTAGGTAAAGTAGGAAAGGGGTATTAACTTTAACAACGTGGAACTCTACTATACCTATTAGTATATCTATCTTAATAGAACTAATAGAGGATATAGAACCTATTCTAAACTATACGCTAACTATACCTCTTGTAGACTTATTTAACTATACTTTATTAATCTTCTAAAGTATAAGAAACTAACCATATCCTACTATAGAACGTTTAGAGGCTCTAGTGTCAATTATTATACCTATAAAGTTTATTAAGATGTAGCGTAAGGTTATATTATACGCAAACGGGTCTATATTAGTAGTAAATACATCTATTATAGTATTAATAGTTATAACTGCGTGGCTATAAGCTCTATTAGCTAGTTCTAAAGCTATAGCGGTTGCATTATCTAGTTCAATCTCACCGTATAAAGTGTAGTATACTATAGCCTAGTCGTCCTCGTTTAGTAGAGTGTTGGGGTCTATGTTAATTACTAGAGCGTTAAATGTATTAGTAATCTCGTCGTCCTCGTCGTTGTCCTTATTATTATCGCCTTTATAGTCCATTATATATTACTTTATTCGCTCCTAGAAGCGGTCCTTAAACTTATTTCTAAACTTAGTCTTAGACTCTTCTTGCTCCTCCTTAGTATGTTTCTATAAGCAATATCCTTCCTTATTATATATAAAGCAACGTAGTTTCTATTGGTTGCGGTTATATGGGGGGTTGCTGCGGTTATTGCGGTTGTTGTGATTATAGTTATTATCTCTTCTATAGAATTATCGGTCCGTAAAGAAAGCTTATATATTCTCCGCATACTCTTTCTTATACGCTGTAATAAACAATTAGAGTTTATTAATAAGGGCTCTAAGGTTATCTAGTAGGTTAGAGACTATATATCTATATACTAGTATTCCCTAGCAAGAAGTAACGATTTTGTTATAAAGGAAGTCTATAGTTTATAAGGTAGGTCTAAGGCCATGCTATAGTTAACAAAGTCTATAGATTAGCAATTGGAGGCATTTACTTATAGACTTGTCTATATTTTCTGCCATTACTGTTATAAGTGTGATAGTATTCCACTCGTCTAGGTTCTTGCGTTAAAATCCTAGTCCTTTAAAGAAATTCTAAAGGTGCTTGCAAGCTTTAGCGAATAGTAGGTGGGATAGTTAGTTTATATAGAAGTGGTCTAGAGCTAGTTCTTTTAATATAGTAGGGAATGCCTTAAGGTAAGCTTCTTAGGATACATCCACTTAATTACAGATATCGTAGAATATTATTAATTTATAGTTAAGGCTTTCGTTTATACCACCGTATTTCTACTCCTCCATATATATCTTAGCTATATTTGCAATTTCCTTTCTATAGCTAGTTATAGTAATAGGGCGGTTCTCCTTGTCCGTAGGTTATTCATAGAGTTGCTATATTATTATTATAGGTTAAGGCGTAATAGATGGTGTAAAGGTAGAGGTAATTATAGATTAAGGTATAGTGGAAAGTATAGGCACTAAGGAACGTCTTGCTGTTGCTCTTCTAGAGTTCCGTATATCTTGTAATACTAAATACTTCTTAACTTAATACTGGTGTTAAACTTTTTCTTAAGTGCGTTTATCTCTTCTCTAGTCCATTCCGTTTAGTCTTCTTCTTATACTATATTATATAAGGATTAAGGGAGTAATTTGCCTTATTTATAGTTAGTGTTAACCTATACTCCTCTAGTATTTAGACAATTGTGTAGTTTCTAAAGCTAGTATAAGTGGATTTACGTAAAGATATTAACCGTAAAGTCCTTAAAATCTCCCTAGAACGATTCCTAGAGTGTTAAATCTAGCTAGTTATATATCTCTGTATATACGTACATCTTGCATTATACGTAGTTGGTTAGCTCGTCCTTGGTAACTTCCGTTAGGTTAATTCCATCTTCCTATTTAGCTACTTCTTCCTTCCAGTCTTTCTCTATTCCTAATATCTTGTATTTTATATATTATTTAGGTAGGTAAGGGTGTTCATAGGGTAAAGGTAAGGGAACGGTTAAGGAGGCGGTTAAGGAGGCGGTAAGGAGGTGGTTAAAGAGGCGGTTAAGGGGGCGGTTCGAGTTATTTAAGTAGGGTAAGGTGTTTTGCGTAGTAATTCTTCTAAAATAGATAGAACAAGATGTCTAGAAGTCGTCGTGGATACTAAACAAGTACTCCTAGGTGGTTTCTCTTCTTCTCTTTAACTAAAATAGGCTGATATGAAAGGTAGATAAGTATAACTATCTTCTAATCTGCTGCAAGGTGGACAGTATAACTGTCTTCCAAGCTATCTGCGTGTTTCCTGATCTGTGCGCGCTTACTAATTAGTGTTAGTATGCTTTAACACAGTGCAATAGACGTAATATACGTGCAGTGCGGTGTATAGTTGGATTCTTGTCGTTCTATCTACACGTCTTAATAATATATATGCGCGTCGCGTAGATTACGTGCCTTACGCACGTGATATACGAAACGAATATCTACCGACAAAAAGTAAATATTCTTAAATTAAAAAAAGGCAATATAGTAGTATACAATCTATTAAATAAGTAAGTCCTTAAAAATCTGGAAGTTGCAATTTAAATTAAGCAACCTTTTCTGCTAATATTATATAATTATTAATTAGTTTAAGGATTAAAGACCTTCTTAATTAAGCTTGCCTATAGTTTTATTTATATTATAATTGTTATAGAGGTAATCTAGGGCAGTAGTTCTTCTAGTTAAGATAATTATAAGCTTCTGTTAACGTTTTAATCGCTTATAAAGATAGCAGTAGTAGTACTAGTCCTTCCCATTACCGTCCTTCTCTTAAATATCCTCCCCCTATCGCCATATTAATAACGTTTACATTTTAGTATTTTTAGGCGCCTTTATTAAGACGTGACACCAAATATATTACTTACTATTTAGCTTAAACTCCTCCACCTTCCTTAACGCGTTAGTTCTATTTAGGTTAATTTCTTTAGCAGTAATGAGGATATTATCTAAGGCAGGTATGCGGATAGGGAAAAATCGTTCTATATTAGTTAGTAAGAAATAACACTAAAAGAATAAGTGGTAATACTAAGGGAGGGAGGCAAAAAGGGCAATAGTAAGGACAATAGTGGCGGTAAGGGCTAAGGTATAACTAGAAGTTTTAGATTTAGTGGCTAGTACTAGTTATTAAAAACACTAAGCCATTGCGCAAACCCCCAATTGGCTAATCCTACGCACTAATAGTATAATGTCCTTTCCTCCCTCCCGATTAGGTATAGGGTTTGGAGCTCCAAGAGCTCCACCACCTTAGATCCACTCCATCCACCAATCAAATCACTTAGATCCACTCCAGGGCAAGTCTCAGTCCATCCAGGGGCTCCATATTGGCTCCAGTCCAAAAAGGTCACTGCGTATGACCCGCCTGGCTCGGTGTTATTTTGGTTTTGCTGTCCACTAGACTCCCTATTGCCATTCGTGCCCGAGCCTTGATTCTCGTTTCCTCCACCCACATCACCCGGTTTTCCGTTTTTGCCAGCAGCGTTGTCGGAGATAGCGCTGGAATCCTGCGCACCACCACCATCTGGAGAAGCTACGGTGAGTTGTTCTTCGAAACTAAGCTCATGCGTGATTTTTCTCAAGATGGATCATACACAAGCCGGTACCGATTCTGCTCACAGGTCAAGTTGGCTTTCAAGACAACTGCAGAAATTATAAATCCCGCCTTCTTAAGACCTCGGAGCAAGATTGGCTTGCCCGCTTCTGATGCAAAAAGGGAACCAATGTGGAATTGGTTGGTTACTGTCGTTGTCTGCTCAGAATCAAAGAAGTTTGCAGCACATGGCTTTAAAGCCTTCTTCCTAGCCTCATTTATAGGACGTCCTTTGACGCCGGAAGCCCCATTTGAGGCAGAGGCTCTAGAAGGCTCGCTTGTAGTTGAGGGCTCCGAAGGCTTGCTCGCGGTCGACGTGAAGGCAGGCTTGACGTTGTGGGATGAAGACCTAATCCCAAGATTGGAAGGCGCATTAGCCTGCGCAAGTTGGTCTGTTTCTCCGCGGGCTTTTGGGTTTGAGGGGCCGAGCCAAAAGCGAAGAAGGCTGGAAAGTTACTGGTATGCTCTGTCTGAGGGACTTCTGCATTCCGCAAGTTAGGCTGAATTGACTGGGCTCGGGCCTCAGTTAATTCAACCGCTTTTGGAGAGAGATGTTGCTCCTGCGCATCAGCTTGCATCAGCTTTGGCCCGGCACGGAACTGTGCGTTTCCGCAGTCGGAATCATCGAGATTCTCGTTGTCCCGCTTCTTCTTAGGCTTTGGTGTGCCGAAACAGATTGGTACTTTGGGGTGGTACTGAGCACCCATGCAAGAGTCATCACCCAAATCCTGGCCCGCGGTCATATTTTCATGAGAAGTGGTTGCTGGCTGAGAAGTGTCAGGAGCAACTGGTGTAGACATGATCTCATCGAGCCGCTCAAAAATTTCTTCTCGAGTTTTGGGGTGAAATATCGAACTAAGCTGCTATCTCAGGCGATGATGGAGGTGTACTCTCGTGTGGTGCGGCCGGGGAAGTATTGAATTGAAAGAATTGCTCAGCTGGAAACGCCGAAGCATCAGTAGGAGATTGATCTCATGAAAAGATCCTCTCAGAAGCTTCTTGATCGTACCCCCTAAGGATATTCGAGACATCCTTCTGGGTTTGCGTATCACTAAAGCTGAAAGCACTGCTAGAGGGTTGATTAAGCTGGCCATCTTCGACAATGCCTTGGGTGGCATCGCTGTTTGACTGCGATTGCTCTGTATCCCGCGCATCATGATCTTGTGGGCGATTAGGTTGTAATTTCCTAGTCGGGATAAGGCACCCATCTTGTATGACCGAGACATTAGAGTCGGGATCGTAGAAGAATTGGAAATCTTTATCCCACCGGAATTCCTTACCATCACGATTGAAGTACATCTCATTTTGTTGACCGCCAATTGGCACCAAAAGACTGGTCCTATTGGCAGCGCCAATTAGGACAATATACGGCCTCAAATTCCGGTCGGCAACAAGATCGGTAAGTAAGATGACGTGGTGCGAGATTGTGGATTTGAAAACTATGGGACACAGGAAAGATAAAATGGAAGGCATTTATAGAAAAATCCGAGAGTTATATTTATGAAAGAGATAATAGCAGATATTAATATGAAGGATACAAAGAGTTAGAAAATATAATAGTTGCGTGAGGCAATCGCAAGAAAAATTTCTGAGGACCAAATACGCTATACGGGTATTTCTCTATTCACTCCAGCAACTTCGTTAGCAAGTAGTGAAGTTACACTACCATTAAGTCTCGCATGAGATAGCTAGTTATTAATTGTCAGACGACTAGTTTGGGATATAGCTGTGATAAGCTGGATCTGTGTTGATTCCTACGTGGGCTAAAGAGACCCAAACGGCTGCTGCACCTTTTGTTGGAAAGAAGCGGCTCAATTATTTTTCCTTTCCCTTGGTTTATATTCCTTATGCCATTGGTATGCGGTTTAGCAGGGAATGGCGACTGGCTGTTTGCGGACGAGGATTGGTTGTTGGAAAATTCTATTGTTTCAATGAGTGGTCATTAATACTTGTGCTGATTGTCTTGGTACCTGGTGGATCAGCTTGCCATTTAGGAAGAATTTGCTGCGCTGTCGCCCTCGCACTCCATTTGGTGTCGGCAGCTGCTTTGGAGGAATCTGGGCCTGGTTTTCGCCGTTCTAAACCGGGCCAATAGCATGTCCTGATAACCCATTGAAGTGAACGGCGTTACCTAATTATGTTGAGTTTTAGGACAGTGCCAGAGATTTGCGCGGTCTGTAAACTATTTGGCGCAATCTCAATTCGGAAAGCACTAAACGGTGGAAGTGTGCAGAGTAATTTGGAGCTTTTACGTTTGATATGAGCCGCACATTCTCAGCCTCCGCCTCGTCAATTAGTTGTATCCGTCCCTTATCCAAGTCGTGCTCAGTTTGCGCGATATGAATTAAATTATCCGAGACCTTCTCAAACCCTGGGTTTTCAGGTCAGGGTAGCGGAAAATCAAAATAATCCTTATCGATACGATACGCGAGATCATATCATATCATATCATATCGATTAATCTTTTTTGATCTGCTACCAAATAAGCGAGTAATCTGCCAACGTCCTTAGCTTCCCTACTAATTAGGTATCTCCTTTCTACTGTCTCTATTTATACTTCTCTTTATATAAAATACTATAAAATAAAATAAAAGTAGTAAAAAAGAGAGGAGATTAAACTTGGTAACTTTTATCTATTCTTCGTTATCCTCTAGTTCCATAATTTGATCCTTACCCTCCAATGCTCCTACTGCCGCCGCTATAGGCTGAGAATTTTTATCGTACAACGAACATCGAGCCCTATAATCCCGCCACTTGCAATTTCCACAGCACCCACTATAGAACCCTAGGAGACTCCGACACTTAGTAAAGGGGCGAGGGCCTACTAGACGACGCGGAGTCGCCATACAAGCCTTATATGGCTAGCGTTAATTAGCTCTCTACCTTATACAAATAATATAGCTTACTTACAGTTATATTTAGAGATCCACAACTCTAAATTAGAATTGCATTTATATATAAGGGCCTCCCCGTCCGAACTTACTTCTCCAATACCCCCCCTACCCAAGCCTCTACGTTAATTACCAGTAAAGCTTCTACCCTCTCCTACTTATCTTAAGAGTAGTTAGTTATATAGGTATATTATACAGAGAAGAGAGTTTACTTATATTATGGCAATGTTACCAGAGAATCTCTTATATAATAGGGCGGGAAGTATACTAGACAATTATATTTCCCAATTCTTAATAAAGGACAATATTGGTGGGATTTAAACTTATAATCTATTAAGTTTAAAGTTAGCATATATTTACATACGCCACTTACGCGCCTTTAGTGGTTACCTTTGCCTAAAATTATTTTATTTATATACCCTACACCCCTACCCCTTAGCGTTATACAACATATCTCTTATATACCCTCCCTTATACGACTACTATATTTCTTCCATTTCTCCTTTTATCCAAAATCTAGCTATTCTCTTCTAAAATTTTACTCCTATACCAACTCTTCATACACTCTATTCTTTTAACACTTGGTATTCCAAGCTGTATCCTTTCCTATGATATTATACAACATCCTCCTAAAAATACTCTCTCTAGTTTATCGCTTATAGCTAGAATTAAAAGCACTTCTCTTATAAAGAGTAAAAGCCGCGGCTAGCGCTTTATTTATTGTTCTTAAGACCATCACTAAAGTAAAAAAACTTTAATTTTATATAGTGCTTTAGAGCAGTAGTCCTCGTACTCGTCCTGGCTTACTAGTCAAGTAACCTTTTCATTTAGCTTGTTTATAATTTAATTGTACTCGTTAAGTTCCTTATACTTATCTTATAATAGCTTATTATATAATGTTATCTAAAAAGAAGTAATAGGTTTCTCTAATTCTCGGTATATTTCCTAGAGCCGTTAGACCTTTAGAAGTACTATCTTCTACTACTCCTTCTTCCAAAATGTTTTAATATACTTCGTATAACAATTTAGGTAAAGAATAAGTGCAGCGGCGTAAAGAGGCGAGTTATCTGTTCTCTGGTAGTACTTATTAAATTTCGCCTATATATTCTTTACTCAAAGTAAGAGAGCTTTATTTGATTTAAAGAGTACCTATTATATAATATTAGCTTTAGCTTAGATAAAGTAGCTAGAAGAAGAGTTATACAAGAGAGTTCTCTATATATTTAATAAGCACATCCATTATAAAGAGTACTTGATTAAGTGTTGCATAATCCCCTTATATCTCTAATATTGCATAGTAGAATAGCTTTAGGAATATATAAGTTATAACAGAACCTTATAGCAGGAACTACGGTGGGTTCTATTATTAGGCTGGGTATATAGGTAAGAACAAAACAACAATATAATAACAACTAGTAGAGTGGTTGCCCAATAGATTAACTCCAATTATATTCTAAGATTCACTACAAGGAGAGAACTATCTATGGTAGGGACTGAGGTCCTTTAAATACACAACCGTACTCCTAAGAAATCCTCTCTTATACGTGAGGTACGTGTTATACGTATTATATATAGCGTATACCGCGTATACTTTGTATACTGCGTATAATATTATGTAACTCGCTTACTATTCCTTGTTATATGGTTCTACCAGATCTATCCTAAACTGTGCCTATATTAACTAACTAGCTTCCTATAACTCCTCTCTAAGTAGTCGTAACATTGTACTTAAAGCGTCCGTAATATTATCTCCCTTCTCTTTATCTTCGTCCTTAAAGATTTCTAACATCTCTAAGTTGTTTACTAGAGGTGTAATGTCCGTTTAACTAGTCTAGTTAATATCTTTACTTATTATACCTAAAGCTTCTTCTTCTTTATAAGCGTAATGTTATACTCGCACCATGGCTGCCATACTGTTGCTTAGTAAGATAATGCCGTCTCTGTATTCTTGTTATGCAAAAGTGGGGTTAGTGTATATTACAATAGCGAGTCCCTTGTCTTAATAATCCTTATTTTACTTGGAGTGTACTAAAGCAAACGTTTAATTGTCCTGCAATGTTCGCTCTGCCTTTAACACTAAGTATGCGCGTCCTATAACTCTTAACAGTTTTCAAGTTCCCTAAGTAATTTATTATAGGGTCTTGTGTTTAATCTACCACTATAAAGCTTAATAGTAAGCTCTTAAGCGCCTTGGATAAGCTCTGTCATTCGCAGGAAGCGGAGTAGGAGGCTATAGCTGCTTAATAGCGTGCCCTTAAAGCCTATCTATTGGCCTCTGCCCGTCTTCTTCGTCTTAAATATGTCCGTAAGAAGGTCCGTTCTAAGGAGTGGAAACTTGTTTAACAGGGTTTGTTTAAGCTAGGTAATAAAAGGACTAGCTCTCCTCCTATAAGGGAAATAACTCTAAGTAGTTTAGTAATTGCTCCTCCTGGGTCCCCCTTAGGTAACTTATTCTTTGGCGATTTTTCTTTGTTAATATTACCTAACCTACTTTCTTCTGATACTCCTGTACCTTTCCTATAGCGTTTCTTAGGTTGCTTAGTGGCTTCTAGGTAGTCTTACTATAGCCTATCTACCTTACTTTATACTATATTTCGTTATCCATATCCTTATAACTGATAATCTTTAAAACTTGCTATTTGTCCTCCTTTTATTCTCTATATATGTCTGCCTTATAGACTGGTGGCTTAATATTCCTATATACTGGCTCTAGCATTGCAACGTGTTATATAGAGTAGATTTTTATTTTGGCTAGTAGGTTTAACTTATACGTAACTAATAAAATTCTTTATTTAACTTTAAAAGGTCCTAGTCTAATGTGGTCTAACTTCTTACTTAATCGTTAACTCTTGAAATTTTTGTGTAGTAGCTATACTTTATCCCCCTTCTTAAGATCTGGTCCCTTAGATTTCTTAGCATTATAGTACCTTTTTATTCACTTTTATACTAGTTTAGCTGTTTCTTTAAGGTCTATATAAAGATTTATTAACATCTCTATTCTTTGCTTAGCTGTGCTACTCGTCTTTTTTGCTTAATATGGTGATAACGATGTTTTTAGCTTATACCCATAATTCGCCTTAAATAGTGATGTCCCTATTTCTTCTTATAGTGTTGTATTGTATGCAAACTATGTAACTAGTAATAACGATACCTAATTGTTCTGTGCGTAATTAATATAGTGCCTTAGATACTGCTCTAGTGTCTAGTTTAGTCTTTCTATTTGTCCATCCATCTACGGATAATACGCTGTAGATGTTGCTACGCAAACTCCTTGTTCTGCTAGAAATACTTCCTAAAATGCTACTATAAATCTTAGATCTCTATTTAATATAATTTTATCTAGTGCTCTATGTCTTGTAAATACTTCCTTTATATAGATTCTAGTAATATCTTCTGCTAATACCTCTTTAGTGCATGCTATAAAGTATCCCCACTTTATTAGCTTATCTACTATTACTAAAATCGCGTTATAATCTTGTCCTATAATAGGATCTCTTAACTTTGGTAACTTAATAATAAAGTCCTATAATATAACTTCCT
>Ga0307507_10008409_pt1 | contig 14288 bp, 3 predicted proteins | sample 7_EM_MG_FD_207223 | JGI IMG/M metagenome (GOLD analysis project Ga0307507, IMG submission 207223) | Populus trichocarpa ectomycorrhiza microbial communities from riparian zone in the Pacific Northwest, United States - 7_EM | ecosystem: Host-associated > Plants > Roots > Unclassified | place... | reverse complement strand
TTAAAAGGTAACTATATATTTCTTAACATACAATTAAGGTAAAGTTATATGCTATATATTTAACTATTATATATTATCTAATATAATCTTATACAATCTTATATAGTTTTATTACTTGGAGGCTCTACACGAAGCTCTGTATCGGGTCCCCGCTATATTCCCAATAGCGTCTACGCGTGTCTCTGCCTATGTAGCCGCCTTATTTTTTACCCTTCTTTCCTTTCTTACATCCTCCCTACCTAGGGAGGCACTAGAACGGCAGCTAGTAGAGAACTGTTGCTAGAACTAGATAACTATTGCTAGAACTAGACAACCGTCGCTAGAACTAGACAACCGTTACCAGAACTAGACGACCGTTGCTAAAGCTAGACGACTATCACCAGAGCTAAACAACTGTCACTAGAACTAGACGACCGTCGCTAGAACTAGATAACCGTTACTAGAGCTAGACAACCGTCGCCAGAACTAGACAACTGTCTCTAAAGTTAGATAACTGTCGCTAAAACTAGATAACTGTCGCCAGAGCTAGACAACCGTTACTAGAACTAGATAACTGTCGCTAGAGCTAGACAACCATCGCTAGAACTAGACAACTGTCGCTAGAGCTAAATAACTATTGCCAAAACTAGACGACCGTTGCTAGAACTAGACAACTATTGCTAGAACTAGACAACTGTTACTAGAACTAGATAACCGTCGCTAGAACTAGACAACTATTACTAAAACTAGATAACTATTGCTAGAGCTAAACAATAATGACTAGCTAGTAAGCATTATAAACAATTTAATCAATTAATTAAATTAAGGTAGTATAAATAGGTAGGCACAAATAGGGAGATGCTAACGGGTAGGTAGATATAAATAGGTAAGTAAATGCAGATAGGCAAGCAGATGCAAACAGGTAGGCAGATGCTAACGGGTAGGCAGATATAGATAGGTAGGCAGATATAAATAGGTAGACAATACAGATAGGTAGGTAATGTAGATAGGTAGGCAATGCAGATAGGTAGGCAATATAGACAGATAAATAGATACAGATAGTCAAGCAGATATAGATAGGTAGGTAAATGCTAACAGGTAGACAAATATAGATAGGTAGGTAGATATAAATAGGTAGGCAATATAGACAGGTAGGTGATATAGATAGGTAGGCAATACAAATAGGTAGGCGATATAGGTAGGTAAGTAAGTTAATAGGTAGATAGGTAGAAGAGAACCATTACTATATTATATTAAATTATTTAAAATAATATTATTTATTTTACTAGCCTTATAAATAGCTTTAAAGTAGCTTTTATTTATTTAAAATATATTATTAGTATAAAAGAGGTAAATATAATTATAGTTGCCAAATGCGTAGATTACTGGCAGGTTGCGCGTGGGTTGTGCGTAGGCTGCGCGTAGGCTATATATCAAAAAAACATAATATAGGCTAGTCGGTTGAGTTGCTAAATGACCTTAACTGCGCGCCAATTGTGTCAACCACCAACCATTAAGGCCATTAAAAGGGTACTATATTTTGCCGATAATCTAACCTATCTTTAGTTTAGTTCCTTTATTACTAGGAACCCTATTAGGTTTTTATAGTCTGTCTTAACTATAAACGGTCTCTCTATACCTTATAAGAATACTCTTTATTCCTTAAGCGCTATAACTATACCTAACAACTCCTTATTATAGATATTATAGTTTAACTCTAGTGGTGTTATTTTTTAACTATAGTACGCTATTAGATGCCATCCGTCTAGATGCTTTTATAGTAGGTATACTTCTAATGCAAAATCTAATACATCTATTTCTATAACCGTGTCTAGCTTTAGTTAGTAGATCTTAAGGATTAGACCTTAGGTAAATAACTCCTTAAGTTCTTTAAACAGTTTCTTTTGCTCTTTGCCCCATATCTATAGTTCCTCCTTTTTTATAAGTCTTATAAATGGCTTAATACTCTTTAACTATTATACTATAAACCTCCTATAGTAATTATAAAACCCTAAGAACAATCTTAACTACGTAACGTTCTCTAGTTCTTACCAATTTACTATAGCCTTAACCTTTTTTAGGTTTATACTAATTCTTCCTGGCTCTATAATAAATCCAATAAAATTGGTCTTCTTAGTAAAGAACTCGCATTTCTTAATCGCTACTAGCATCTTTTCTTCTTATAGTCTCTTTAAGACCCACTTAATGTGTTCTCTATATTCTTCCTTACTTTTTAAGTAGATAATAATATTGTTAAAGTATGCCATAATAAACTTATTAAGGTGTTCTTCTAATATACTATTAATTCTTTTCTAAAACGTTATTGGTGTATTTATAAGCCCAAACTGTATTATTAACAGATTATATAGTCCTTCCTTTGACCTAAAGGCTGCCTTCCACTTATCGCCTTCCTTAATCCTAATTTAATAGTACGCCTATTTTAGATCTATCTTTATAAAGATCTTTGCATTACCTATCCTGTCTTAGATTTTGCTAATTAAAAATAAAGGATACCTATCCTTCCTTATAATGCTGTTTAACTATCTATAGTTAACGCATATCTTAAGTTTTCCGTTCTTCTTTAGGGTAAACAACACTGGATATCCCGCTAATAACTATAACGGTCTAATATATCCCTTTTATAAGTTTTTCTAGATAAACTCTTTAAGCGCTACTAACTTAGTTTTAGTAAGCTTATAGATTAGAAAGAACTTTAGACTAGTTCCTAGTTTTAACTCTATCTTATAATCCCATGCTGTATATTTTAACAGCTTTTCACTTTCTAGTAACCATAACCTTTTACTATACTTATAGTATCTTTTTGGTATATAACTTAAGCCTCGCTTAGTCTCTTTATATATTACTCTAACCTAGTACTATACTATCTTAGTTTGCTATCGTACTTTGTATTATTATATATCTCTAATATTAACCTAACCTATAACCCAATTAATCATTAAATTATATTCCTGTAACTAAGGTATTTCTAGTATTACCTTATCCTTTCCTAATGGTAGGATATTAAAAGATACTTTAACTTGTCTCCCTTTAATAGTTAACTAAATAGGTCTTATTTTAAGATTAATAATGCCTCCTTTATAGGCTATCGGATCTCCTAAAATTGTTATAAGTAGATATAGGTGTTCCTTTTATCTATGTAGTAACCCTATCCTTTCCACTACTGCTAGTAACATATAGTTCCTTATTGCTCCACTATCTACTAACGCTTTAAATTACTAATCTTACCACTTAGCTTATAAATTTAGGTGTTGTCCTATAATTCCTTTAAGGGTCTAAGGCTCTACTACTAGCTCCCTCTAGTTTTATAGGCCTCCCCTTTTCCTAACTATTAGCTATCTAACCTTAACTATACTTAGTCCTTCTATAGCTAATACTTAGTTCATTTCTTTTCCTCTATATGCTATAGATAAGTGTTCTCTAGGCACTCCTACTACTATTGTCCGTCTAGGCATTCTTCTATAAGGAACCTTTTTAGTTAAAGTATTAAGTCTCCTAACCCCTAAACTTCTACTAGGTGCCAACTATATATATACTTAGCGTCTCTGTATTGCTTTTTGTCTATTATCCAATACATCCTAGTTAGATACTTGCGATACTTGTCCTTAGGTGTCCTATATATATTATACGTATTATCCACATATACGATCCACAATAATATATAATGCGCTAGGTGTCTTAGATCTACTCTAGGTTTATTCTTATTCTAGAGTTTGAACTTTTCCCACGTTAACCTAAACGTTGCCGTGTTGTTTGCTGGTACTAATACTTATATTATCTCTCTCTAGTTTACAGCCTATTCCTTTAGGTTCTTTAACATTATAACTAACGCCCCTTTTATATAGCTTATCTGCTTTTTAGACATTGCTTAATCTGGTATAACTTTTTTATCCAGCCATATATAAAAATCTTCCCACTTATCATTTCCTCTTTGCTTGTACCACTTCCGGTATAGCTCAGTAAGTGTATACAACCTATTTATAAGGAAGTATCTCTTTATTGCTGCGTCGTTGCAACCTTTAGTGTGTTGTTTTGTAAATCTAGTTAGGACTCCTAGGTCCTTTTCCTGTTTCGGTTTATCTAACCACTTAACTCTTGGCATTCCTACCCTCGGCCTGCTTATAACTTTTTATACTAGAGCTCTATCCCTTGTACGTTCTAGTATAGCTGACCTTTTGTCTAGCTTTTGTTCTTGCTATACAATAATTTATTGCCTGAACTTATTTATGCTTTCTTTACGTTTTCGTCTTCTAAAAGGATCCTTAAAGTTGTCTTACTTCTTAATTGCTATATTAACTATTTAACCTTTAGGCTAAACACCATATTTACCTAGAACTGCTATTGTGGACCTTATTTATTCTGTGAAATCTTGGTTCCCTAGGAACTATTATCCTAAGCTTATTTATATATTACTGAACTGAGCTACTGCCCTACTCCATCGGTTTTTGTCTGTTGTGGGTCCTTAGGTATATCTTATCTTACTTTAAGAATCTTAAGCGTCTTGCATCTCTTTCTGAGAATTTTAAGCCTTTGGCCTTTTGCCTTTATTAAGTGGTAAGCTAGTACTAGCAGTCGTCTGCTTGCTTAGTCTACTTTAGATATTACTCCTTCCGTCTTATAAAGCGATGGATGCCGTATCTAATGGTGTTATAATGCCCGTTACTAAACCGCGTTCTATAGTGGTCTCAGTTTCTACTTCTGTTGCGTTATTAAGGTTTAAGTGCCCCTAGCTGGCCTTATGTTCTTTCTTGTCGCTACTAATTAATAAGTACTCCGACTCTATTGTTATTGTTACTAATCTTTATCCGCATATTGCTATAATATCTTAATCTAGCTTATAGAGTCAATCTTATTCTTTATCTAACTCTTTAGTTCCCTTAAGTCCTCTTAACTCTAGCTCCTGTGGCTAATAGCTTACGCCATACTTAGCGTCCTTATAAATTTGGCATGCGTTGTTATAATAAAACGTAAAGTGCTTAATTAAACACTTCTTGGTCTTGCGTAATATCCCTATATTTGCGTTATTGTACTCTAATAACCTAGTGCCCTTTACCGCGTAGTTACTCTAACCACCTCTATAGTCTTTGGCGAAATGACCTTGTTTTTCGCAATTTATATAAGCTCCTTTTTTAAACCAATCTTCTTATTATAGAGTCCGCCTAAACGTCTTCTGTTAATAAGATCCCTAGTTTAGCCTCTGCTCCCTAGTCCTATAATCACTTAATCCTTAACCTCTAGGTTTCTATGGTTTTTTATTCCATCTTCTAGACTTTTTGGTGCCGCTTAAGTCTATTGGCTCCGGCCTATTCCATGGTTTATAACTCTATGTCTGTCGCTGCGTATTCTACGCCTTATATAACTATAGAACTCTATCTTGCCCTTTTTTAGCTTGTTCCCTTTAATAGATCCTATTATTAATCTTTATTAATTAATCTATTAACTTTCTTAAAGTTTCCGCATCTTCTATTAGGATAATTGCGTTCTGGACTTTAGCCTTAAGTCCTTGTTTGTACTGTGCTATAAGCGCCTTATTATTCTACTTAACCTATATTATAAGTATCTGAAACTGTATGGTGTACTTGATTACTAAAGTGTATTGTACTAGGTTCTATAGCTTTCTTTCTACTATAGTTGCTGCTTCTAGGTCTCTAAATATCTGCGTTAGTCTCTCCGTAAACCTGTTCTAACTGCTAAACATAAACCGTACGTCTTAGTTAGTAGCTGTTATTCCTTGGATCTGGATTTTAGTAAGGTAAGGTTTAAACCACTTAAGTGCTCTTCCCGTTAAGAATAGTCCTGCGTACGCTACTTAATCTATAGTTGTCGCCAGCTTTGCTCCTTCTTGTATAACCTTAAAGTGCATCTGTGTTAGAAACCCCCTAAGTTTTAACCTTTTACCTAAAAATCTCTTAATTGATAGTAGTTTAACCTTAGCTGCTCCGATGCCATTAATCCTATTTTTAAGTACCTTATTGTTGCCCTATAGCTGGTTAACCATTTCCTGTAACTGTTTAATCGTAACTAGTTGCGAATCAGTGTCCCTTATGCTGGTGTCCTTACTGGTGCCTAAGGTGGTTGCCGCTGTCGGCGTTAACGTAACTAGTGCTTTTGGTAGCATATTGTTTGACTTATTAATACCGTAACTGTGGTAGTAAATGTGTAATAGAACCTTATAGGAAATACTACGGTAGGCTCGTTATTGGGCTAGGTATATAGATATTAAACGAAGTTAATAATATAACAGTAACAAATAATAACTGGTGGAGTGGTTGCCCAATAGATTAACTCTAATTGTATTCTAAGATTCACTATAAGAAAAGGAACTATCTAGGTAGGGACTGTAGTCCTTTAAATACACATCCGTACTCCTAAGAAACTCCCCTTATACGTAAAGTACGTGTTATATATATTGTATATACATTCCGTTCGTATACCGCGTACTCTGCGTATAACATTACGTAACATTAGTTACCATTCCTTTCACATAGTTCCACCAGATCTATCCTAGACTGTGCCTTAATTAACTAACTAGCTTCTTCCAACTCCTCTCTAAGTAGTTGTAATATTGTACTTAAAGCGTCCGTAACACCCTTAAGGCCGTTTAAAGGAAATACTTTTAGGATGGAATGTCTAAGAAAGTTAATGACTATATATTAAAATGTGATATATGCTAAAGGGTACAGATATCTAGGTATTGCCCCTATAGTAAGTTATTAGTGCTTTCTATTCCATAAGGACCTATATTAGAATTAATAATGGATTTTATAATAGGCTTACCCTCTACTAAAATAAAAATAGGAGAGGTTGCTAATGCTATCCTAGTAATCGTTAACAAATATACAAAGTTTTTAGGGTATTTTGCTGTTATAATAACGATTATAGTAGCGGAACTGGCAGACCTATTTTTAAAGCGGTGGCTCTTGTTTAGCATGCTAAGGGAAATTATATCTAATAGAGGTACTGTATTTAACAGCGCATTTTAGTCTTTATTCTGTCTTTTATTAAAAATATGGTAAAAGATAAGCACTACCTTTTACCTATAAATAGATAGGCAAATAGAGCGTCTAAATGCATTGTTAGAACACTACCTCTACTACTATATCAATTATTAACAGGATAATTGGCCATTATAGTTAGCTCTATTATAATATATATATAACATAAGCATCTATAGCAGTATAAAAATAACCCCTTATAAAGTACTGTTTGGGGTAAAAGCAAATAACCCCTAGAATGTTAAGGACACTGTTCCTAAAAAAGAGGCACTAGTGGTGTCTAAGAGAATTAAGTAAATAAGAATTCGTAGAGAAGAATTTAAAAAGCACTTACTAGACGCCCAGGCTATATAAAAAAGGTACTATAATAAGGGATATATACCTAAAGAATTTAAAATAGAAGACGAAGTCTTACTATTTATAAAAAACATCTAGACAAAACGTATTAAGAAGAAGCTGGTGTTACGAAATTCATGTGGAGCAGTTCATTGATGAAATGGGTTGATTTATTGATGATCTTATATCATGTCTTTTTGACCTTAATCTGACGTGTCTTCAGTGATGTGTCTTCGTGCACATGACCCATGCCTTTAGAGAATACAGATTATCTAACACACCCCCTTAGCTTTGAGCTCTTTAAGGTCAAAGCTAGCCACCTTCTCGTGTCCGTTAATAAGTTAATTAAACCGTAATCTCATCTAAATCCTTCCGTCTTGCTCTGATACTATCCCTTAGGTCCTCCAGTTGCTTCTCCTTATCCAGCTGCTCCTTAATATCCACCATCCCGATCATATTAACAAAGCTTTGAAACCTCTGCTTGGGCAGGGCCTTTGTAAGTCCATTAGCAATTATCTCCTTTATTGCTGTCTATTGAAATCGTACTCGTCTCATTGCGTATTCCTAACGTAGCTAGTATTAATGGATGTTAACGTGTCGGAGCTTCGTGATTAGCTTTGCCGTGTCTTCCATAATTAGTTGGAGCGTCTATATATTATCGCATTTGATAATTAAGGGCTTATTTAGGCGTAATGTTATTGCTTTAAACAGCCTGCTGATAAAGATAGCTTCCTTTACTGTCTATAATAGGGCTAATAACTCGGCTTCTGTGCTTGACATCGTTACCGTACCCTGCTTGTTTGCTCTCTAGGCGATCGGCCCCCTAAATAGCTTTATAATGTATCCTTGCAAGCTCTTTCTGTCGACGGAGTTGTCCGCGAATAATGCATTGCTGGTATAGATAAATAATTGCGCTTTACCTCTACCATCTCTTCCATCGTCTCGTCCTTTGTCGCGTATTCCTTTATCTCTCCCTCTACCGTTTGTTCCTTCCTTGTCTCCTCTATAGTAGATTGCTCTGCTCCTCGTGCTATATAGGTACTAGATTACTCTATCTGCCGCTTAATAGTGCTCTTGGCTTGGGTTCTAATTAAACCTTGCCAGCTGTAATACTGCAAAAGCAATATCCAGACGCGTTGTAGTGGCTGCATAAAGTATTGAACCCATTTTTCTCTAATATAGCATCGTAGAAGCTGCTTCTCTTAGTAGGGATATAGAACGGACTAGTAGGTCTATATTAGGGGACAGAAGCGTTAGACGGATTAATTGGTAATTAGTAGGGAGAAGTTTCAATTCTGCCATAGGAGTGTCTGGAAGACGCCCTCTAAGATCTATCTTATACTAGTTAGCTATCTTCTTAATATAGGCTTCCTAGGATAGCTATAGGAGCCTCTAGCTATAATTGCGTAGCACATAGATTCCTAGGAACCATTTTAGCTCGCTAAGGATACTTATTTGGTATTCCTTACATAGCTCCTTAATTGCTTCTTAAGCTTTCTTCTTATCTATCTTTTGGTAGCAGAAGATAATATTGTTAACGTAGAAAAAGACGACTATTCTACCTTTTAGCATAACATATGGCTCCTAAGGTACCTCTTTAAAGCCTAATTTATTTAACAAGCTCGTGAGATTCTTCTGCCATAACAGTAGTAATCGTCATAGTCCGTATAAGGCTTTTCTTAAGCGCAGTACTTTGTCTTTCTTTCCTTTGTTAAGCCCTAGCGGTAGCTTTATATAGACAACCTCGTTGAGATCACAATGGATAAACGCATTAACTGTATCTATCTATGTCGTCTCTAGGTCGAATTTTGCGGTGATTGCTATAAGGGTTTAGAAGGTTGTACTAGCTAATATAGTAGCTCTCATAGGTAGGTCTCCTAGGGCCTATTGGTTTCCGCATACTACTAAGCGTGCCTTACATTTCTGGAGAAATCCATGCTTGTCCATCTTATAGACGAACACCTATATTGAGCTAAGAACCTGCTGTCCCTTTATATACTTCTTATCTGTTTCTTAAAACGACCTCATTTAATAATGGGATTAGAGATAGGCTCGTTAAGCTTCTTAGAACTAATCTCAAAGAGAATACGTATTAAGGTCGCGGATTAACTAAAGTGGCGGAGGTAAGTTCTTCCTATATAATCTAACATTACGTATTCTGCCTGATTTTAGCTTGCTGTTATTAAGTTAACTATTAAGGTTAAACTTCCTTCCTGCTAAGAAGGCGCCTTGATAGGCTAATATGATCCTTTTAGTAACAAAGTCTTTAAACCTATTATCGCAGGCTTCCTTAAACAAGTCTTTAACTAAGTTATTAGACACCCCTTAAGTGTTAAACGCATCTCCTGCTTAATAAGCGACGTCTTGATTAGTACCTTGTACACCTAACTTCGTAGGATAGTTGACGTGAAAGGCATATGGAGATTCTTCGTCTTCTTCTATTAGAGGTGGTGTACAGTACGCATCTTTAAGAGCTCTTGCAAGCTCGAGATCTACTAACTCATTAAAGGTTTAAACTAGCTTATTAACTTTGTTATCGTCTTCCTCTTAAATTGACGGTTTAAATATTTCTTTATCGTCTTCCAGAAGAACCTTGTTCTTAATTAGGGTATTAGGGAGTTAAATCTTCTTAATCAGCGTATCTAATTTGGCGTGTAGATCCTTTGAGATGTCCATTTGCTTTCTATTAAAGAACGTCTTCTCGTCAAAGATAACATCCCTAGTAGAGATAACGATACCTTTGTATAGGATCTAGATCCTGTAGATATTGGTAGAGTCATAGCTAACGAGGTAGCTGATATAGGCTTGCGGATCTAGCTTGCTTAGCCTTTTCTTCTTTAGCTGGGCATCTGACGTCATCGCGTACGCCCTACAGCCGTAGGCCCTTAGGTGCGCTAGTTACGGCTTTCTTAACCTATTAGCTAGGTAGGTATGGAACCTCTTATATAGTAATTTCCATCCATTGCTTTCTCATGGCGTTTAATCTTAAAGGTAGACTACACAGTTAACGATCTTGTTCTATAGATTATACGGTAGCTTGGCAGCAATTCTTATTACTCGTGTTCTCTTAATAATTACACCCCCTAAGCGTTTAGCGGTACCGTTCTAAGCTTAGGTATATGGCGCTAAAGGCTTAAATGTAATCCCTTAAGTCTGTAGCCATTTAAAAGTTCTCTTTTTCCCTAGCTCGTTGTCTGATCTAATAGTGTTAACTTTAAGGTTATACCTTAGACAAATCCATTAGATAAAATCTTTAAGTACTTATAGTGTCTCCTTCTCCTTGCCATGCGTCGTTATAAAATACGGGAAGGTTTTTCCTAAGAAGGTGTTGTGGATGAATATAACTTGTACAAATCTAGTATGCGCTTCCTTAAGGTTAGTCTAGTCAATATAGAGGTCAAGACAAGGTTTATTAATATTCTATTTTAAGAACCTTCTTGAGACCTAACGCTTAATTTTGGCGAGACTACAATATTAATATTCCATTGTCTTTAGGCCTTGTAGCTTAACTCCTAGGGCGTTAAGACCTAGATGGTAAAGGCTTATAGGTCCTAGATAACCTAGATATAGATGCTATAGATACGCATCACCTTTTGAATCTAGATGAGCGTCTCTTGACAATACTCTACGCTTCCGTTGGCGGCGTAGCAGTCGGCTTGTATTGAACGCTAATAGACTTCCTAGTTGGATGTATTCGATAGTCTGTTGTCCGTAATATTCTTCTATTTAATATAGGATTGTGTCGTCCTTCTAAACTAGCAGATTATTGTCTCCTTTATTGTCCTAGTAGAACCCTCGTTTTTAAAGTAGACGGAACAACACTAAATTCGTATTGAAGTCTATATAAAAGGTAACGTCCTTAAGACGTAGGATTCCCTTACTCTTGTCTAGTTTTGTGACCTGGATAGTGACATCGCCGTAACCTAGTATAGGCACTTCTAAGCTGCTGGCGATGATATATTTGTGTCTTAGAGCTTTCCTAAAATTATAAAAACAAGAGAGGTTATTAAAGATATAGAGAGTAGTTCCTAAGTTAAGAATAGTCGATAGCTTTAATGGATAGAGTTAACCAGTATAATATGATTCTAGGAATATCGCATTGGCTTTTCCCTTGATCTTAACTGTCTCCTATTATTATTAAGCTTTATCGACCTTTGATTCCTTAAGCTTAAGTTATTCTACTTAGGCAGCTAGATCCTTGTCTTACTCTACCTTTATAAGCACCCTTTTTATACGTGTACCTATGGCTTTGAATCCCTTAGGCCTTTTGCTCTTAAATAGATACCAATAGTTAGGAAGGGTATATCCCCTTATATTACATGCTAGGCATTTAAGGTTCTTTAACCTTTTAGAAGACGTCTCTTTAGTTAAATTTATACCTGCCCTTTTTTGGCTGCAAGATAAGCTGTTCCCTTTTCCTTTTTAGACTTTAGTAGTAATAGAGATACCCTCTTTAGGCTCTCCTGCGAAGTCTACGTTAAATGCACTCCCTCTTGCCGTCGTAGGTACGGCTTTAAAAAGGTTTTGGAATGCTTCTTGTAGCTCTATTACTACTTTACGGTATTCTAATAAGAGAGCCTTTTTGGTATTATTTACCTGCTTTATATATAGAACAAAATAGGTTTCGCTTATAGGTTATATTGTATTTGCAAGGTCCATTAGCCAGATCCCATTAGTTATCTATAGAAGATTGTACTTCTCTGCCATCTTTATCGCATGCTCCTATTAGTTAAGCCACTGGGTAACCTTTGTCTGCTTAAGCCCTTTAAGTGACTTTATATACTGCAGTTGTACCTTCCTTATTATAAAGTTCTTTAAAGGCTTAGTGTCTTTTTTTAACTGAATCAGCCATTCCTTGACTGTAAGGGAAGGGTTAAGCAGTAGCTTCTTCTAAATTAATACTATGGACGTAATCTAGGTGCGTATCTATTGCAGATGCTCTTCCTGTTTTAGAAAGTACTTTATATCCTGGTTATAGTATCATCTGCTATTCTTGTACGCTTTCTGTTGATTTGTTAAGAGCTGTGTATATAAGGTTGCATTCTTATTAAAATTAGTAACTTCTGGATAGGCTGGTTCTTGTAGTAGAGCTCATTGAGGTGCTGTATTGTCTGGGTTAACGTGGGCCCAAATTCGTTTGTCTACTAGGGCTTGTAGTTGCCAAATCCATTGCTCCCAGTCTTCTGGTTTATTGAGGATGATTGTGGTCGACGAACTCGACGTCGGTGGAGTCATTTTGACTGATAGGCAGGTGGGGAATTGAGATGGTATTTTGTCGTTAGGATCGTCCTTGTTGTCAGGATCGTCCTTTGACGATTGAGGTAGGATTTCTCGTGGAATCTCGTGGAATCTCGTGGAATCTTGTGGAAGAATCGTCCTGTGACGATTGAGGTAGGATTTCTGTCAGAGTCTGCGTCTTGACGATGAGGTGTTAGAGTCTGACGATGAGGTAGAATTTCTTTAAATGATTGAGAAATAGCTGAATAGCTTCTTAAGTTGGCGGACCGGGCTTATAACTGTCACGAAATTCATGTGGAGCAGTTTATTGATGAAATGGGTTGATTTATTGATGATCTTGTATCGTGTCTTTTTGACCTTGATCTGACGTGTCTTCGTGCACATGACCCACGCCTTTAGAGAATACAGATTATCTAACAGCTGGACTATAGGTGGCTTAGACCCTTTAAGATAGTTAGGAAAATTAAAGGAAATCAAGCCTATAAATTGGAATTACCAAAATTATATCTAATACATCCCATATTTTATGTTTCCTTATTAGAGTTATATTAGAGAAGAGATGGTATAGAACTACCCCTATCTAGCGAAATTAATAGGGAACTAGAATAGAATATAGAAGATATTTTAGACTAAAGATGGCGTTAGAAGAAACGCGAATTTTTGGTTTATTAGGAAGGAGTACCTTTAGCTAGAATATAAAACGGTAATTAAAACTTTCCTAAAGACCATAAATTAGGATTTAGTAATAGTTCTAAATATTATTATTCATTGCTTAATATCCGATTTGGATCCCTATTGGGCCTACGCGGACTACTCCTTATATATATATGGGGAGAAAACTCTATTTAAGAAAACCCTGTAATCCATCTCCCTGCCTTTTAGGGCTCGCTTGCGAGTTGCCTATAAGTTACCAGTGGTGCTCTACTACCTTACTTTTTAACCTCCTTAGGAACTACTGCTGCCGTAATAAACCTACAGACGTGCTAGTATTACACACTATATTCTACTCCTGTAGAGTTATTAGGGGGCGCCTATTACTCGCCCCTTTACCTTCTATTGCTATTTCCTTTGCAACCCGGAACTGGTCTAGTATATTTTAGCTAATAAGCTACCGGGTAGCCGCCTTAAGGCCTTTCTATATTAAGAGTAGTGTATTATAGTTTTCTATACTAGCTGCTGAGAGCATTGCTTCTTAGCCGGTGCGTAAGGGGCATAACAGTATTATATATTTTAGTGTCTGTTTTAGCCAGCCATATTCGCACCTTAGGCTACCTACTAGGATACCTACCTAGTGAAGCTAATCTTTTAGTCCTATTATTCCTGTCCTTAAGAGTGTTGCTATTGTATTTTCTGCCTTTGTTAGGCCCTCTTGGAGCCCTTAGGTATTTACCTCCTATAGCGTTACCTATACTATAGCTTGGGTTCCCCTTACCTAAGCCTACCTCTGTACCTTTAACTCCTATTTGTTTCTCCAGTATTGGTCCAACCAGTATTATATTGCGGTAGATGGTTTTCCAGTACTCTTTTATACTCTACTTTGGCTCCTTTCTCTCCCTTACTATTGTCTTTACTAGCCTCTTATGCGTCTCCCTTTTTCCTTTATATAGGCCTGGGCCCTAGCGCCGTACTATTCTTCTTCTGCTTTCTCTACCTGTTTTCCTAATATATCTTCCCTACTTTGGGGTTGTTGGTTCCTTCTCCTATAGGGCACCCTAGGGTCCC
>Ga0307507_10008408_pt1 | contig 14290 bp, 22 predicted proteins | sample 7_EM_MG_FD_207223 | JGI IMG/M metagenome (GOLD analysis project Ga0307507, IMG submission 207223) | Populus trichocarpa ectomycorrhiza microbial communities from riparian zone in the Pacific Northwest, United States - 7_EM | ecosystem: Host-associated > Plants > Roots > Unclassified | place... | reverse complement strand
TCTATGCTGTCTAACTTGAGAATGGGCATCATAATAGCCCTAAAAGACATGTAATAGATGCCAGCTAGACACCATGAGTCTGTAATGTATCTCAATGAGTTCTGTATCATTTCCTACCAAATAAAAGGAGTTCCCTCATGGGCGTGCCCAAGTGGATGATGCGTTTGCGAAGGCAGGGTGTGAGGGAAGGGATTCCGCAGATAGCGTGGAGGCATTCTATGTCATCGGTTGTGAAGTCGTTGTATTTGAATTTAGTAAGAAATGGAGTGAAAAGTAGAACCCTCATGAATCTGCCTTTGATAGGTGAGGAGTGTATGGAGAGCTTCTTCAAGACGCATTTCGAACAAGAGTCACGTCGATGAGGTTGTCCACTAGTGAGGTGTCTAAAGACTGAACGTGAAGGTTGATTAGAGTGGGTAAGGTGAGGCTTGAAATAATTGAGGTGCCACCCAGGGATAATAGAAGTTGAGATGCAACATAGTGATATTGCTGAGCATCTTTGGTTTGAGCCTTGAGGTGACCTTGGATACCAACGATAACCTGCGTAGAGTAAGACAAGTAGTTGATTTCGGAAGAGACACTGAGGACTTGTATGATGCCGATAGAACCCGTAGAGTGCTCTGTATATCTGGTCAACTGCTCCCAAGGAATAAGGAGCTGTACCCGCGGGCGGTCAATTTCCACCTCTTGCAGCATGGGAGAGATGCTGAACACTTCAAGGAGATAGTCCCCATCATGTGGCATTCAAACAGTTAGTTTGAGCGAATGTAAGGAGGTCAAACGATGCCGGATGAACTGCATAAGCACCTTAAAATCACGCACTTCAAGATCCATAACAACAATTTGCCACCCATGCAATGTTTAATAAGTTGAAATATGATGTGATCAACGATGCCATCCTCGTCGGAAGAGAAGTGTATGGAAACTGGGTGCTCGGCTGAGCAATGGAGGACTTCCTGCAGCACGGGAACAAACTTTTTCCCCTTATCCTTTATTGGCAACCTTATCGGAGGGACAACACCCCAGATCTCTGGAAAAGATAGTGCAACAGCCCTCTACCAATGTGACACCTGAGCCAATGTCCATGGGGAGACCGTCTTGAACACGGCTCCAAATCGTTGGCAGAAAAATCGAAAATCTGCACCATGATCTGGTAGGGCAAGGGGCGTACTGGGGATAAAAGGTCTTTGTGTTCTTCAAGGAAGTGAATGAACGCAATGTATCATTGTATCTCATGGGTTGGTCTTGATTTCCTGCATGAGCTCTGCAACATCACTCTCGCTCGGCCTTGCTGGTAGCATCATCATGTAAGATGCAAGTTACTTCAGTTTTGTTCAGCTGTCGGTTAGAAGCGCCAAGTCTGGCATTGTAGATATTGGTAGAGAGTGTGATAGTTCTGAAGAATGTCGACCAAGTTTGGTTGGAATCTTGAGCTAATGAGAACCTAAGCAGTGTCGGGCTCAAGATTAAACAACACAACAGACCTTGCCCATACTTGCGGTGTGCTTTGCAGAGAAGGGAGGGGATTAGAGCGGGAAGCACGGAGGCCTCAGTTTGTCGCGCTTTTGACATAGCATATTGAGGGTGTTCCGGTTCTGAAAGACAAGAAAACCACGCCGGGGAAAGCAGGTGGTCTAGAAATGGGGATGAGATATCATTAGAATAAAAGTCACCACTGAGATCTGCTGTTTACTTACCATAATGGTTAGCCAAGGTCATTGGGCTATGCTGCACAGCACCTCCTGCCAGAATCCCTAATTACGGAGACGTATGGGTGTCACACCTAACCCACAGGCTTCACATCAGTACCCAAGGAAGCGCCAGTAAGTCAACTCACTCGTTCCAGAAAATCCAGCTACGTCTACATGATGCACTGAGTGAGACTGCGAGGCCTATCACTTGATAGCTAAGGGATTAAGAACAGTGGCAAAGCTGAGTGGACAGGCAAGGAACTCTGTAATGTGCGAGAATCCTGATCTGTACAGTAAGAGTCAATATAGTCAATTCATGAGGAAGTCCCTTTAAAGGAAATGGAACTCACCTTCAGCACTTTAATTCAGTCCACTGCATTTACAAAGTTGAGTGGCTGACCTTTCTCATGCAGGGGTTCGAAGGGTCCCATGACCGCCGTCAAGAGAAAGTAAGAGTTTGAACAAACCTCAGTAATTCCGCACCCCATCTTCAAGAGAGTACAAGATGACCACTTGATGAAGGATAAGATATGATTCTACCTTAGATGTAGGTAAAGAGGGTCAGCAGAATCCAAAAGTACATGAATTTGAACGCACCAATCTCCACTTTTTCAAACCCTCACCCAAAACCCTTTTCACCACCTTGGCGTTGATTTCTTAACGCTTGCCCAAACGATCTATTGAATCAATTATCAGCCAAGATTAAGGCAGCATTTACCTTTTTTAAGGCTGTTCAAAACCAAGGTGAGGAATCCTGAGCTGAGATCTAACATGGCCACTCACCCCTCCTCCAGAAACATGTATCAGATCATCGATTGCCAGCTAAGCCTAAAAGTTCCGAGCTGTGCACATCATTCCCGAATCCCGATGTGAGATTGTAGACCACTCCTCCCTGCAATGAGCCTCAAGGTGAAGCGCCTCATGTCCAGAATGTCTCAAGGGAAAAAAATGACTGAAAGGCACTATCAATGCAACGCTAGTCTTGAAATTGTGGAATGTGCTGTGATGGCGGTATGGAGAGGCCTCACTGATTTAGAGGAGATGCGGCTAGTAATAGAGGTATCATCAGAGTAGATGGGATTACTTGATTCCAGCGGGCCATCTTGGGTATATAATTGATAGTATACTGCGGATAGAATGTCAAATTAATATACAGATGATGCATTTCAGCATTCTCACTGCCTCGGTGTTCAGCTTTCGCCGCAGAAATCTAAACGGTCATTTGAAACCACACCAGGACTCAAAGTGTGGACTATGGACACGTACGGGCTCAGGTCATCCTCGAACATCTAACAACATGCTACTGGAAAGTTTTCCACCGCTGAAGACTTCACGGTCAGTGGGTATATTCATCTCAAAAGTTGTAATGGTGGTTGTGGAAGAGTGCAGCACTCATACTGGATCACAGTTACGTAATAATTTCATTATTCTGTATCATCATCGGCAGAATGTGAGTGCATTCATTCACATTGGCCACTTGCTTTCAATGTACATGATTTGTTTTAATTCAAACAGGGAAGTTCTGCATCCCACGTCCATGGTACACCGACATTGGTCATATTACATAACCCGCCCATTCTCTGCCTCAACTACCCACCTCCTTTGCAGGCGCTCAGAATCTTCCCTCCTGACATCTCCACGCTCTTCAGTGATGCATCAATGAACTTGCATTCAGCGTTCACCATCTTTATGCACACCACCACCGAACTCTCATGTTGGCACTCATGCTCTTGGCATATCCATAGGAGCAGCATGGATACCCACATCCAACAACAACAACGGCGTCTGCTCCTTGAAGCTTGAGTCATCACATCCCCTGGCCATCACCATAAACCGCACCCACACCCGCACCCTTCACATTCAGAATCCAACCTGCATCCACACCATGAACATTTGCATAGACCATATTCAAGGGCTTCAAGTCGGTCTAGCAGTGCTTCGTTGGACGTTATGTTCATTCGCGCTACAACAGCTGACCAAATCAACGGCATCACTGCGAATCAACCACCACCCATGGCCAGTCTTCCTTCACCAACTATGATGATGGTGACGACAAGTCAAAATGGTTTCCGTGTCTATGCAACCACTCACAAAGACACGGCGAGGATGGTACTAGTGGTAGGAGGCACGTACACATATATCAGGGTCAACAAGCACAAGAAGGAGCAGGGTATGCGTATCTGGCTAGTCAGTCTGTCCCGAGGAAGGGGATCTCGTCAGGCATGGGATCGCAGCAACAAACGGGGGGGAGGAGTTCACTGGCTCAGCCTGGTCAGGTTCAGCAGCATCAGACGCATGTGTTTACGCTGGTCGTTAAGGGTGCACCGATGAAGAAGCCAAAATATTCGGTTAGTAGGAGGCAATGGGGGCAGGAGCAGGAGGTCCCTTTTTGCGATTTTATTTCTGTATTACGTTCTTCCCATCCTCTTCCAAAACCCGGCTTGAGCTAACGAAGCCCCACATTTAGGTGTAGGAAAAAAATGAAATGTGTCGAGAAGCAAGGAACCCTTGAATGCAACAGCAAATGGCAGTCAAGCACCAGCACCAGCATCAACGGCAGCAGCAGCCTTCGCGAGTGGGGTCGATATCGCAGCCCCCGCTTTCTCAAGGACCGGATCAATCGATGCATAGGGTCAATACGGTTCTTACACATCATGCCGGAGGGGCAAGTTTCTCGCAGCCCTCGCAATCGCAATCGCAGACTCTAGGGAGGGGAGCAGCCACAGTCCTGACCACACGAGCAGACCCAGGCTCCACCGTGCTCATTGCACTCACACTCGCACCTATCCCATATGCCGCGTTTGAGAACCCCCACGGCCACACAAGGAGGTGGTGCTGGTCTGAACCATAGCCTTCCACCTTCTATAGATGCGTTTGAGGAGGATGAAGGGGAGGACGAGGATGCTAAACATGAATGTGAACTGGAGTATGACAGGGAAGATGGTGATTCGGAGCAGTTGCTGCTTTCAAATATTGGGAGGGGAGGAAGGGTGGGGAGTAAGAGTTGGGTGGGTGTGAAGAATAACGGTGCTGCTGCTGAAGGGAAAAGTGGCGCTGGTGGGGGTGGAGGGAGGAGCATGCCTGCAGGTGGGAGGAGGAGCATGCCTGCAGGTGGTGGAGGGAGAAGTACCCCTGTCATAGGTACATGCGGTTCAGGTTCAGATGTGTCTTCCCAAAGTTGCTTCAGAATATTCTAGGTTCTTCGAACGTGATGCACCTCTTTTGTCAGAGGAGTTCCCCAAGGTAGCAAGATTTTTTCTTCCTGGGGAACATGTGTACAGGCTGCCATGCTGCGGTCTCTCCTGGCACAACCAAAACCAGTTTGTCTGTGACACTTGTTGTTCGTCTTTCAGTTATTCTGTGTCAAAGTGCACTCTTGCACTCACCACAATATCGTTCTTCCCAGCCGAAAAAGCCGAGAATGACCAGTTCACAGGTTGTACAGAATCGACGATCTACCCTTATTGAATACATAGTTGACTCTAAGTTCGTTGACTCTACCAGTTTGGACGCATCAAGGCCTAAGGGAACCTCAGGCCTCAACTTCCAGTCCTCAGCATAATTGAGGATGTGTTGACATACTATTGTACTTCTGAGCGCCGCTATGTCCTGTAATCCTCTGGTCTTGTGCTCTTGCTCGCCAACGAGCCAGTTAAGGATGATAATTATATAATCCATGCTTCATTCTTTCGCTGTCATTTTCTTTCCATCTTTTGATTCAAGCTCTTCACAGGCAAGAAAAATTGTGGAGTCCCATCCCTACGTCCCAATGGCAGCTCAAAAGTTAGCAGCGGAGAAAGCTCTCGCGAAAAGAATGGTGCGTGCCTGGCTTTCTCAATGAACATTTTTCTCTAATCTGCCGCAGGCTGGTGGTGACCTGGCACTTCAGGAAAACCTCAAGCTCACGAACGCACATGTTGAAGAACTTAATCACTGCCTCTCTCACATGAGTGCCGGCACGGACCATGGAACCAGTGACTACATAGCCATTCCAATGACAGCCACCCCTCCCTTGCCGTCTGAGCAAATCACAGCCCCAAACGGGCTGCCAATACAACTCCATCCAGCCACACCCTTGGTTTCCAAAATCTCCACTTCAGCTGCGACCTCCAGCTCAGCTCCGACATGCACGATCATACTGGGTGATGGTACTGAGCTCACATTCATGGAGGCAGATGTTGGCTCTCCACTGCTAACTGGCTTTGCTGACGACGTTGCTGGCCTCAATAAAATGTGGGATGACACCACTCCCAATTGGGGTGGCATGTCGGTGTTGGAGATCAAGGGTCACCCAATACCCATCGTCTATTGGAAGGACGTCTATATTAATTCCAACCGTGGAAGCCCATGGAAGCCGCGCCAATGGCATGGTATGAAGAGCAAGTGGTTCAACTGGAAGGTAAGCTTTTTTTTAGGTCTTTTGATGCTGTTTTGTTTATAAGTCAACTTTACAGGTTGTCGTGCATCGCTACTGTCAAGGAACACCCACCGACTTTTGGGATGAGTTTTCACATAACAGGCAGTGGCTTTGCTTCATGAAGATTGTCCAACAACTTTCAGAGCTTCGCAAGGCTGAAGACCAGGCCACAGCTGAACGGGCTAGGGCTGAGTATGCTGCCAACTTCCCAACTTTCTTTTCATACAAAAAGAATGGGGTTTCTCACATTAAGACCAAGCCTTCAGATATTGCGAAGACGTATCGATTACTCAAAGGGATCTCAGGTGTAGATTCAGATGGTGAAGATTGAAGTACATAAAGCTTTTCATAGTTAGATCTGTAGCCTCATTGCCTAATACAACATAATCCTTATGCACAAGCACAAGAACATCCGCATTGTGGGCACTTTACGGTTGGGGCTCGCCTTGGGTTGAAGAAGTCCTCGCGTGATTCTGTTGGGTTGTCATTCCACAAAATAAGATACTTGACAATTGTCATGCTGGAAAATTCAACACTCCAGCCACCCCAGTCACAAATTGTGCGTAGAGGCCAATGACGTTCCAATGCCAGGTACTGACAACCACCACATCGGAATGAGTGGGTTCCATAAGGGGATGGGTCAATCCCAACATCAAGAAGGTTGTTACGAAACAGCTCCAGAAACTGTTCAGAGGTCTATAGATAAAATAAAAAAATTACCAGGTAGGGAAGTTAAATAGCAATGAAACAGACCATGGCAGAGTCCTTGGCAACAGGCCGTTCACCTGATCCTATTTTGCGGAAGATGTAGCCCTCGGTGATGGCAGTGGTATTGATCCAGTTGGCAAGTGTGCGGACAGGACAGAGGTGGGCATCTGCCTCGTCAAGCATGTGTAAATGAAATGGCTTTACTCCTGTGAATATATTTTGTAAGGTGGTTGAGGAAACATGGACAGAAAACTCATGGCCATATTGATGTGTTTTTCGGAAGGGTAATGTTAAAATTATGCGATCTTCTTCAAATTCAATGTGGGATCTTCGAATTTTCAGGACCTCATCAATGCGCAGCAAGCACAGAAAAGATATTGTATATATTGCATGCAATGCCCGACGTGTCAACCCTCCACCCCATTCATGGAGTTTGGTGGCGTCTTGTCTAGCGACGGGGCTGTATTGCTTCAAGGCCCAATTTTCTGGGAGGTGGTTAAAATCATAAAGCCTGCCAATAATATCCTATCCATTCATGCTTTTATCAGGTCATTGAATACGTGACTTTGTGCAATGGCTTACCGATGTGACAGTGCATGCGCTGGTTGCTTTGCAGCCAGCTTTAACCTAATAAAATTAAAAAATTGTGGCAAAGACAAGGTAATAAACCAACCTTCCGGCGATGCAGACCACTCATATAGTTGGCAACCTCTGGTGAGATGGAAGGGTTGCCAACCATACCATCCTTGGTCCAGTGCCATTCAAGTGATCCAAGCCCATACTCACGTGAAAAAATTTTGGTCATGGCAGCACGCATCTTCTGTGCTTGTGCATATGAATCGCAAATCTCATTTGATGGCCGGGCCTTGTTGTCCAAGGTGACCTCATCACACCTGGGTTCTGTTTAAATGGGTACATATGAGCAAAAATAATAATTTACTTGTCCATAATCCATGCACTGATAAAGAACGGTGCATCCTCGGGAGGTGACTTGCAAAAAAAGTCCACCTCTTTCTGAATAAGACCTGAAGATATCAAAAAAGATGTGCATTGTATCTTCAGCCTAAATTGAAGACATGTTAATGAGTGGCTCAATTTGAACAGACCATATGATCACCGTTGATATTCGCCGTCAGTCTTGTCGGTTACCCCTTTTGATGCGCCGAAGACAGATTTCTTCCATGTTTGCATGAATTCACAGTTTCCTGGTTCCAAATCCTCATGGACAAGATCCGGTATTGTGGCTCATTCATCCTCAAGGTCCAGTTCAATTTCTTCTTCTGTTATCCTGTTGTCATCCTCACAAGAGTTGAGTGCAGAAAATTTATGAGAAAGATTGGATAGCGGGGCAACCATGGTGGGGGAGCAGCAAAGAATATCAGTTTCAATATGGATACTATATATACAGTGGGGGTCGTAAGACAGACGTGAGGGGCAGCAACACCTCCTATTCTCCCTCTGAGTCAGTGATGAACTCAATGCAGTTTCCACCATCCAAGACATCAAGGCGATAGTGCCTTTCAGGGAGCCCGGTAACTATGGATGTGTTAAGGGGGTCATGCAGTGGTAGAGCAGGTTTGCTTTCATACCTGGTTCAGGATCGGATTGAGTGAGGTTGATTGTGTCAATGATGTTGCGGCATTTCTGTTGTTTGCTTGTCAGTACATCTTCAAACATGGGCTTGGGAGCAGTGAGATTGATGGCATCGAAATGGTCCATAGAGGGCATTTTGTGGTGTTTTGGTCGTTTACTTGAAGATGTAGCACCTTCATCTTCACGAGATCTCTCTTGTTTTTGTTTGAGAGGGTGAGGCATGCCCATTGACCCTGGAAATGATTAATTACATTAATTGAAGGCCATGGAGCGGTAGTTTACCTGATGCATGAGGAGCCTTTCCACCAGTACTCATACGGGCACTGCGGGCAGCATTCTTCTTACCTGCTGAGAAAGGAATATTCTGTGTGAGCAACATGTTCCAAGAACTCATGAAGAACAGACTTACCTGCCATGATGAGGTCCAGGAACGTTGCCTCAATCATTGCAACAGGAAGCCACACCCTCAACCTTCGAAGCACACTCAATCTCCACTCATTCACTTTTCCTTCAGTTTCACCATCGTTCAATTTACCTAATAGTGAGCCGACAATAGAATCTACAAGTGCATCTGGCACAATAAGAGACAGCCGAACCTCAGGATGGTGTGGACAGTCCCGAGCTTTCAAAGGGACCCAGCATTTAAGGACCTCGCCAATGAATTGACAGGGTCTTTTAGCCAAACCGAGATCAGTCTCACGCACAATGTGGCAAATGTCGTGGAGGGCCAGGGCAGGAAATATAGTTGTTTCAAAATGCATGAGAATCCCATAACTGCTGCCCCAGCAGAAATTCTCCTCTGCAAAATTCGCAAGCAAAATAGGATCGGGGCTATGGCCCAAAAGATTTGTGGGATTGGTCTTTGAGCTGAGAGGATTTTGATAAATGTTGATGATCTTGAGCTGAGGGAAATCGGAAGGGATGGATGTAGAGAGAGCAGGTTGGCGAGAGGGGAGATGGCTGGAGTCGTTTGTTCTTAGCTCATCATGCAACTCATTTCGCCACACCTCCAGAAACTCGTCAACATCTTGGGATTGGGACAAGCCTTGCAAAAGGTGATGCCCAAGCCCTGCCCTTGCAAGCCCCACTGCAGTCTGGATACCACACCGTTCAAGGTCATCCTACAGCAAACCTGAGCATTAGATCCCAATATATGAACTACAGATCAGACATCTTACATCATAGTCACCGCTGACCAGCAAAGCAATCAACAAGAAATCCATGTTGGTGAAGCCAAGGGCAGCATGCTTTGCAATAGCATCTGCACGATATACAGTAACCTTCTCATCATTGTCCTCATGAAGAAAGCTGTAGGGAGAACAGGTCAGGAAGGTATTGCGACCACAGTAACTCACTCACTTTCGAAGGACAACCAAGGTGCCGAGTACTATTAAATCTGAATCTTCACTTGCAACAGCATCAATGATACCCTGCTTGGACAGCCAAGCAAGCTCAGCATCAGCTTCACCAAGAGCCTACATGTGTCCATATGAGTGATAGTACAATGGATGCAGAGAAAATCCTACCACAATCGACAGAAACCCAAAGGCAATTAACATTTTCTGAAAATCCCGCTCAATCCAATGAGGGTTGCCTCGAACATGCTTGCCCTGTTTCACACTAGGGCGCTTCGGACCATCGAAAATGAAGTAAGGTCGAATGGGTTTATCAAGCAGGCAGCAGCATCTCGCGTACAGTGTCGCCAGCTCCAGATTCTTTGAAGCGCTGTGCCTGTAGAGTGCGCGGTATACCCAACCACTGAAAATGGTGAGTCAGATAAAAAAGAAAATCCATAGCAGGGTGCATAACCTTGCATCAATGCCCACCCAATATGCTCTTACCCTCCCAATATTGTTTATGAAGCCATCCTTGACAGCCAGCTGATGCAGAGAGATACACTCCGCAACTGGTTCCAGCAACTGTGATTTCCTGGTTAGCCACCACAATCACATCATCATCGATACACCCTTACCTTCCAGAGATCTTCGATGCCCATAGTGGGGAGCTGAGGGAGTAGGTCTTGAAAGCATCCCCATTTTTGTAGACCAAACTGTCTTGGCTTATGTTTTGAGACACCCGTGGCCGAGTGGCATCATAGCTCACAAGAGCACTGCTCAGCGATTGACATTGGACAATGAACAAAAACATGAGCTGGTGGGTGGGTCCTGTACTTCAGACTCGCAGACATGGAGGTTGCAATACCAACATGTTTATTACTATTTGACTACAGCTTTGCAGATTGCATGAATTATTTCAACTACTGGTGGTACATGAATAAATGGCATTCATCAATGTTCATGAGAAAGAGGGGAGACACACAAGCCACCTGATGAGTATTCCTTCATTTTAGGGCCCAAGTCCACCAAACGTACACCCCCTTCGACCTCTCTGAGGTCCCATGTAAGTACGAAGCCTGGGATGAGGTGGGGGTTAGAAGGACAGGATGGGACTGGAAACCAGATGAAAGGCAAGGTAGGTAGGATAGGTAACAAGCATGTGAAACAAAAGTGAGATGCCTTTCTGGCTCGATGTCACAATGTATGAAATTGCAGGAGTGGATATACTCGAAGGGAAAATTATATACCAGAGGGACGCAAAGAGTAAAGAAAGATGGGAAAAGACTCAGACAAGCTGGTGGGCAAGTAAAAGAACAATGTTAAGGCTGAACTTGCGGTTGCTAAAGTTAAATGGATCCTGGAGAGAATGCCCGAGAAGGTCAAGAACCATAGTGTTGTATTCGCATTCGGTGCCAAGCCATCTGACGAAGGGGACGCCCACACCGCCTGCGAGAGTCTTTTCATACTCTAGTTGAGGGTGCTTGGCTTTGACGGACTCGAGTTTGATGGCAACTTCTTCACCTGAGATGAGGTTAGTTCCAAGGTAGATGTCACCTAAAATGATATAAGCAAGTTGACAACAATTAGACGTCTTGAGACACACCAAAAGAACCAGAGCCAATTTTTTTTCCCAAGCCTATATTTGCCACCAACACAAAGATCCAATCTAAACCTGCCAGCGCCTTTTCTTCTTTGACGATACAGAGGTACGATTTTCAACCATCTAATGCGTGGTTTTGGCTTAAGAGAAGATTTAGACTGTATATCACGATTCACGCGATGGGAACGTCTATGTGTTGCAGGATGAGGTATGGAATAGGGCAGAGGATGAAAGGCTGTCATGATAATCAAGCACCTGCTCCACAACCACTATGTGAGTCTGTTCAGAATGTTTAGAATGACCTTGGCCCATATTTTTATGCTTTAAAGGCAATCACGCTCACCAATAGGAGTATTCACCACCGCACCGAAGACTGTGGAAAGAGGTCGTGATCTTTCCAAGTTCTAGTACCACTCGCTCTCGTCGCCCTGTTGTTCCATTCAGATCCCAAGAAATGGGGATCCATACTTTATCAGGAACTGCATGCAACTGCCAAGGGTGGGGCGCAATTTGCCACAACGAGGTACGAGTCATTCTCACTTTCTCTGACTCATAATTCAACACAGTATTTTAGACATATAACACCAAAGAAGCTTTCAGCAACACACCCCCACTGGTCCTCTCCGAAACCTCGCGTTGTCAATTCGCGCACAGCAGCAAAGACTTCCAACGTGAAGCCCACTCTGACCTCATCTATTGCGCCGCCTTTGACACCTCAAGCATTGATGGCTCCCATGCCCTCTCCTCCAGCCGCCTCTTCTCCAGCACCGACTTCTTCAACCAAGACTGCAAAGTCAAGGACCTCGGCACTGAGAAGAACGAAAAGGGCGTCATTGTCTTTGCTATCGTCTCCAAATACACTGTCGTCGCATTGAAGGACCTCTCCCTTTGGCTAAATGTTGCTGTACATCACTGTAGATATGAACATGTGAGCAAAGGTGCAGTTCCCCCATGCTTCCTTGGCTGAACTTAGAGAAAATGCATATACACTCGACGAATTGATGACGCACTCCCTGGCTATCAACATGGTGCTTCAAGATAAGAGCAGAATGGGGACACTGTTTGTCAGCGACTCCAACTGCACCTTCTTTGTCGAGAGGGTGGGCCTTGCCAATGTTGTTTCAAACACGAAGGATGTCGAGGGGCAAGGGGCATGGAAGCAGCTGAAGACGATGATTACTTTTGATGATGGTACATCGCTTGTTTGTGTCATCTATTCCTCATCTAACCAATTACAGGCAGCACATGGACCTCGCTTTGCCCCGCATCTCAAGACAACGAGGGCAAACACATGTGACCCTCCTGACACCAATCTTCGCTCACTCCACCCACTTTGTCACTACCCCACATAACTATGGCCGCATCTTGTCACCACCAGCACCTGGTTTTGTCATGGGCGTTGGGTCTATAGGTGAGAGCCTCTTACCATACGAGGAAGGCGACACATTTATCAGCACAGATGCCAGCGTTACGTGGCAGATGGCCTGATGAGAGGCACACAAGTACGAGTTTGGCGAGAAGGGGAGCATCCTGCTGGTAGTGAATGATGAGGATGGGATGGACAATGTGCAATATTCTCTCTACCTGGGTAAATCGTGATACATTTGGCTTCTTCTTCTCTGTCTTATTAGATACTAACTTTCACAACAGGCTGAAATACGACATTGGCATCAAATTCCAAGCAAGGGTGCTCATGACCTCCCCACTCGACCTATCTTAATTAGTTTGTTATTCGACGGTTGACTGACAGAGTATTTAGGTTAGGTTCCCACTCGGACAATGCATTTTTTTAAGCTCATTGATAGCCTTGGGGTTGCACACAAGGTTTGTTCTTCACCGTAACTCCTGCAACCCATCATCATTACCCAGGCCACAAGTACTGCATCTCGTATGAGTGGAAGGGCTTGTGAGATGGTAGGATAGCCCAAGGACAAGTCAGGCTGTGACATTGGCAATGAATACCACTATGCTGAAAAATGAGTGGAAAAGAGAGTAGGACTGAGAATATTTAAACTCAAAGATCTTCAAGGCTGTTCGCTCCCTCTATCAATGTTGTTGCTCATTGGTCGGGGTTGGCCAGCCCTTTACAGACATCAAACTTGCTCAGCTGGCCAGTGCGGCTTATCTCACATTGCATGCAGCGAATTGGCAAACTTGCAGGCAGGCTTTACCATCCCATGACTTGCCCACGATGAAGGTGCCCCCTGAGTTGACAGGAATGTCACTGGAGAAAGAATTATGGCCACAACAAAAGACCAACAGTGGTAGAAGTATTCAGAGTAGATGCACATGGTCATATTAATGTAGTCGTTGCTTGGGGAAACCACACGAACACTATCAGCTAACCTTATAACCCAGAATCCCATCCCCCGCTCTCGTTCCTCCTTTATATAAGTGATAGTTAACTATGATATACGTAGTAATCTAATCCGAATCTGCAAAATTGATGTCAGAATTGCACATATGCAAGAGTAGGCAGGAATCAAATGTACCCCAGGATGCGTAAACGCCAGGCACAAGAATCAAGTACCCTACTTCTCCCCCACTCTCATGCACGTGATGTCTTCAACCTTCCATATATGGTAATCTCACAACTTAGGGCAATGTGCCATCCTGCAACGCACACCCTCTCCCGCAATGAACACCCTCTCCTGCAACTAACACCCTCCTCCCTCCCTCGACGAACAGCCTTGTCTCTCGATGAACAGTCTCCTTGCTCGATGAATGGTCTCTCCCCCTGTATCTTAGACTTGCTGGCCTGGTCTCTCGGCCTCACTCCTACGTCAACGAACGGTCTCCTCGGCCTCCCCCTTCCTCGACAAATGGTCTCTGCTCTGCTTTGACAAATGAATGGCCTCCTCTTCTCATACAAAGATGCTGCTCGAGGTTTATGGTTTGGAGATGAGAATTTGGACTTGAGGTGGTTGGAAGGGGTGTATATACA
>Ga0307507_10008406_pt1 | contig 14292 bp, 20 predicted proteins | sample 7_EM_MG_FD_207223 | JGI IMG/M metagenome (GOLD analysis project Ga0307507, IMG submission 207223) | Populus trichocarpa ectomycorrhiza microbial communities from riparian zone in the Pacific Northwest, United States - 7_EM | ecosystem: Host-associated > Plants > Roots > Unclassified | place... | reverse complement strand
CAATAAGTACCGTCTTCAGATGAACCCAAACGGAAAGGAGGCTCACGAGGTAAGGCAACGTTTGTAATTCGGCCACATCAATGCATTCATCGCTCTCCGGCCAGACCGAACGAAGCTCTTCGACCAGCCTTAAAAGAATACGCTCTTCATTGAGAATGTAAAAAGTCCCAACAGTGCAGGTATTCCCAACAGTATCACTTCCAGCTTGAATAAGCGACAATACTTCATCAAGCCAAGGGAGCTTTGAGTAAAGAACTCGTGGTGAAGAAAATGGAGGCTCGAAGAGACGGTGGCAAATCGTCGGATGATCCAAACCAAAACCAGAACACGCTTTCGCCTCCTTGTTAGACTGGTCTAAAGAAAAAACAAGAAATTCTTGCAAAGAACAGAAAGCCCGGAATTGATCGTGGATACATGGCGCCAGCCAACGCGGGATGAGCGGAAGAATCGGCACAATGAAAGGGAATGATTTGAGAAGCCATAGGATAGGTACAGAGGTTTGGATATCGACCAATAAAGGCGCTCCAAAGTCGGGATAATTGACGTTATTCTGACAATGGCCGAACAGATATTCGGTGATGATATCTAGGGTGGCAGCCCTGTACGCAAGGAACATGTTCGATGGGGTAGGTCCTCTGCTTGCGAGTTTATGGACCAGTTGGTCGACCTGTTGATGAGTGAGACTGTATATTGCTTCAAGACCCAATCCCTCTCACCTTTTTCTTAATGTTGTCCTCCATCTGCAGGACAGCTCGTCGAGCAAAGAAGGGATGCATAATGCCGCGGCGGACTTTCGCGTCATTAGGGTCGATTGCGCCAAATGTCGAATCACTGGCATTAAAACAGCTATAGAAAGCTGGATCTTTGGTGAATCGGGATCCAACGGAATAAATCTCGTGATAAGTCTTGTAATCATTGAAGTGGAGCTATACCAAGACGTGAATAAAAGTTGTTTCATCAGTTGCCATGTCGAACCGACCTCATTTGGACCGATGCGAATGACGGGACCTCCAATGAAAATTAGGTGAGACAGTGTAACGGATATGAAGTTTGAACATAATTAATCTCTCTCACCATACACAGCGTGTAATTCACGTATTTTTTGAAGAAGTTCCCCCCCCTTAACGACCTCATAATAGGTCTTGTAAAGTGTAGTTATTTGGGCAAGCCGAGGCCCAGGGAAACCAGATAGAGGGTGGAAGAAAAGCCTGTAGATTGCCACACAACTGTTAAGGATAACGAAGCCACAGAGGAGAAGCACGGTTATGGGATAGCTAGGGAATACACTCGTGAAGCATTGCATGGCGGAAATGGGACCACGTCCACGAGAGAGTCTTGAGGATAATGCGCCTGATAGTCTTTATAATGTGAAAGAAACGGGGTTGGATACACTTTGACAGCTTCAGGAACCTCGAAGAGGGAGGCAACCAGGCTTCCTGGCGGTTAATTATCAGACCACGTCGCATCGAGGACGGGAAGCAATGTAGCCATCCATGATCAAGGTCCGTGACTGCAGTCGTGCAGCGGATAAAGCATTTCTGCACCTTACGGATGATTAACACACAGATTTCGAGTTAAGAAATACAATTTAGGACGCACATATTTAGATAGTAAGCGGCGGCGGCACACTTATATAGCTCTTTTTGACAGTCCTATCCGCGGAACAGGCAGAAAGACAGAAAGGAGCCGGGTCTTGACGCACCCGAGGTGGTTCCGCTCCCAGGATGGGGATTCTGGATGCAATGTCGAGAGTTCGACCAGTCAAGCAAACATATAATTCTGATGCTGCAGGTATTTGCTGGCCAGAACATGAGTAACCAGACACATCATTTGAAATCGCGAAAACAAGAGAGTCAAGGACGCTAGGCAACTTAGTTCCCGTTGTTGATCTGCGAACTTCTTTGACATGCTTCCAGTAGTTCGAATTGGTTCAAAGCTGTCTCAGGGCTGAGGAAATCAGGTACGGACTTCTAACAAGATTGGCCAAGCCGTCCCGCGGACGGCAGACGAAGAATTGGCAAATTTCGGTTACACGTTCGATAATCAGCACTCAGCAGGTGCTATATCAGTTCAGAATAAAGAATCCAGGTCCAGTGAATAATTTCAAGCAGGGGCAGGGTGTTTGTTGCGAGTCAAGGTGTGATTGCAGGGAATTACATAAACTTATGATAGAGTTTTTCCGGGAGGACTTCATAGAAATACATGTGTAAATTAGGTTTTTCTAGCAACACTTCCTCCAATATCGTTTACAATAAACGTGATACAATTATATCGGTATATGAAATAGGCATGTGTGCAGGGTGAATCAACGTGAAGGAGGTATGTACACAGAACCCTCGATATTTCCTCGAGCCAACCGCCGCGTCGCAATGGTGCCACTATCTCGTGCACTGTTCTCGTTCCTGGGTCGGTTGGCATCATTGCCATACCAACTCCTTCTCCTTCCGAACGAACCAACAGGTCCACGCTCCACATCCTCCACATCCTCTGGTCTGTCCAGTCCTGATACATCGCGAGGCGGAGAATGCACTAAAAGGAGATGCTAGAATATCTCAACATCGTGGCAAGGTACACAAGAATGAAAAACGTTACCTGAGCAGGTGAAATGCCAATGGTTGCCAGTGAAGTCGCCTTACGTCGAAGAGAGGGAGAATCGCGAGATGTGCCTCTAACACTACTTGGTAAAATAAGTGTGGATCTCCGCCGTCTACCAATACTGCCAGAGCCTAGATGGGGACCGTCATGGCTGATCTCGACATCTTCTACATCGGAAGCCTCGTTTCTTTCATCATCGCTCTCATGCGGAGTAGTCGCAGATTCTTTTGGCGACCAAGCGATGATGAATACACCAGCAAATGTGGCAGTGCAGCCATACAAGAATGTGATGATTTCATGGAATTTGGCGGTTCTAAAATCACCGTAGAGGATAGCAGAGCCAATGATCGCTGACAGTGTGAAGAACACAAATTGAGTTGGTATCACAACCTGAGAAAATCAGTATAAGGCTACCATTGAATATTGCCGAGGGAGCTTACTTTACTATCGAACCTCATCAAAGCCCGATTGAGGTATCGAATTTGACCGACACCAGTCAAGATAAGAACCTAAAAAATCAAATAATTATTTGACGAGGCCCGCAGAAAATGAAAAGACTGACAAGAAGGAGAATGTAAGAAATGCGATGAGTAAAAAGTTCGATCCACTGTAAAGTTAGTAACGTTGATAAGGCCTTTGTCGAAAGCACAGTGAAGCCCCCAAATAGAGCGCAAAGTCCGACGTCTACAAAGACGAAAGTCTTGCCGATGGTCCCCTCGGAAAGCGTAGCGAGGCAGAGAACCCCGACTAGATAGACGCAAGAGTAGACGACAAAAGGAGTTGACAAAATCGCCCGAAGAAGCGCGTCGGAATCCAATCGAGCCTCAGACACATTGGAAGCTAGGACAACCGTTACTGCCCCGATAATAGCAATTATCACTCCAAGAAGATCGCGCTGTGTGAACGTTTGTGAAAATGGGATGATTAAAGGAAGCGAAAGGGTGCTTACCTTTTTGAAGTGTTCTCCAAGCAAAAGAGGGGCAAAGAAGCAATTCGCCATCAGAGCGAACTGGAAAAAATGATTAGGAGGTAGTGCTTTCATGGATAACAAGGTCGGAGCTCACAGTCCCAAGAGGAGCTACCATGGAGGCGGGAGCAAAAGCATATGAGATAAAATTCCCCGTTTCACCAACGTTCATGAGGAGGAAACCAGACCACCTATGAATGAAACCATTAGGTCATACAGTCACGAAAAAAGGAAAGAACTTGCCATAATTTAGACTTTAAATAGTCACTCTCTTTATCATCAAGTCGATCCGGGCCTTCATCATGTGTTGGCGGTTTTCTTCTAATCGTGGTCAACCTGTGGACAGCTGCATCCTCTGATATGATGTCCACTGGAAGTACAAAACTGGACGTAGCATTCTTACGTCGCATCGGATTGAAAAAGGTCCGTTTCGGGGTTGGTTGTTGTGGAAGATTAGACGATTCAGAGCCATATCCTTGAGTCAGGGGTTCACCGCGCAAGATGAGAGGTTGAAGTTCGGATTCTCGAGATCGAGGTGTCCTAGAGCCGGCCATAAAGACGTCCTCATTTCCACCATAACCACTGCCGTTTTCGCCTGTGCATAAATGAGACTGCTTGAATCTTCAACGATAATGATGATTCTTCACCATAGTTAATCGACGCATTTTTCGCCTCTTCCATGCGTCGATGAGCCAACTTTTGCAGATTCAGAGCTAGTGAGATAAGGACATTTCCAGTGACTGCGATTATAATCCCAACAAGGGTCCTAACAGTCAACTTTGGGAGATCGTCCAGCCGCTGGAAGATCTCTGCTGCGCTCCAGTACCAGCTTCTCATCGAATTGGGCAGGAATTGGAGTTCGGTGAACTGCATGATGACCAGGCGCAACTTAGAGGGATGATGACAGAAGAACGACACGCATACGGACTAATAGCATGTGTTGTCGGTGAGCAGCCGTCACTGCATGAGTCCTGCCTCTCGGTAGTCTTTCTGCCGCTGCGGCTTAGGCTATAGTAAACTCGGAACGCTTTCACATCACGTGCTTTTCGACTAATTGACCATGACACACTCATGACACGTCCGACGTTCTGACTTCTGATACAAGTGTCGCTGCGCCTTTCTCGCAATGCGGCCACATCACACGCCTCACAGTCTACCGGCTTTCCCAGTTTACTCCTGTGCCTTTCTGACTCCGGGTACATTCGTCCTGGGAGGAGGCGGAGGCGCGTCACGGAGCGGAATCAAGAATAAATTGGTATGTGTCTTGCAGTGACGTTTCGGCATATTTTAACTTGCACATCCTGGATAGAGACTCTACACCGTTGATGAAAAGCGTGTTATTGAACTGAAAGATGAATTCGAGTTGGAGAAAGGAGAGGATGCGCCGATGAGCATGGTAGCACATTCCGAGGTCTGTTTGATTGATTCGGTCGACGAATTGTGCTGATTCCAACTAGCAAAAGAAAATAATATGTGGTGTGAACAGCACACAGGAGAAACTGGAGCAAGGGGATAATCAGAACTGTCGCGTGCTTAGTGTGAACGACAAGTATGTTCTGACTCGGTTTTTTGGGGTCCAGGGATTAATTCAGAGGTCTAGGATCGAGCTACTTGGTACTAAGAGCACGCTGTCGAGTAGCGACATCGACGACTACCAGGTGCGCTTTTTTTAGATATCTTCTCATACACTTACTTAACTCCCACAATCAGAAAGTAACAACCCTGTCACCGGATGGACACTTCCTTGCCATTGGTGGTGCTCGTGATGTCCGTTTCCTCAAAACTACTACTCTCATTTTGCTCACCTATCAATGGTAGCTCACCGTTTTGTCGTTCTCTTCCTTAGAGCTTGCAGCAGAGCCCATACAGACCGACAAAGAAATATACGACGCTTCGTTTTCAAATAATAATACGGTATGCTGATGCTATTCCCCTCTTTTTCCTTACTTACTTTCTCTCCAGCTTGTGCTGACTACAACCCACAATCTCTTAGTTTATGACCTACCCGAATCAAGCTCGTCAACCACAACATCAACGCCTTCATCTGTACCAAAGAAGCGGAAGAAATTGAAAACGAACGCGAATGGTCCCGATGCTATCCCTCGCGTGCTAACATTACGGCAGACGTTGATTATTCCATCCTCAATAGGTGAAGGAGGCACATTCCGATCCACTAAGTGCATTTATCCGAATTTCTTCTTGTTATAAAAATCGACTATAATAATGTTAATCTGATAGATTCCACCCAGACGATGATTCATCAATGTACACTACTATCAACACATCTGCAGCTCGCTCAAAAAGATCCAGACCCAGTCGGCAGTCCTATGTCGTCAAATGGAACACCAAAACTTGGACAGTGGAAAAGTTGAGAAAGGTTGGAGACTATGGTCTGACATCCTTCGACATAAGGTATAGTCAGACTTGCATTTCCCTGACGAGTGGTATTTTGATGCAACGTAGTCCGGATGGTCGATTCCTTGCCTTTGGGTCATCGGACTTGTCAATAGGAGTATTTGATTCACGGACTCTGAGTGTATGTCTTTCAAAAGCACATACTCTTTCTTTTTCTTACTGATTTCCCCATTCATTAGCCCCTAATATCAATACTCAAAGCCTTTGAATTCCCGCCAACATTTGTAAAATTCAACCCAACCACTTCGCTTCTAGTATCAGGCAGTGCTGACAACTCGATTCGGATCGTTTCAATACCCAAAGATGTTGTCGGCCCCAGTAAGTGCTCATGTTTTCTTCCACCTTCGACATTCTCTAACATATCACATTAGGCCAACGCTATTTATTCTCTTTCTTGGCTCTGGTGATCCTGCTTCTTGCAATTGTAATTTCACTATATTTCTTTAGCATTAAACGAAGCGCGTTAGGTTCATGATGATGGGTTATTGTATGATACAATATGCAATTTTAATCATAACATTATTCCTGTCGAATAGAATCGATACTGAACAAAATCAATCATAGTCATCCTCCTCTACCAGCTTGCGTTTGACGCCACCCGGATCAGCTGTGGACACTTCCTCCATGGCATCACTTTCCTCTTCTTCGTCATCTCCCCCAGCGAACAAACCGTCCTCTTCCTCTTCCACAGCTTCGCTACCTTCCTCCGTTTCCATTCTCGTCCCAGCCGTTGGTCCAATCATGTCGATGTCTGCTGGCGCGGCAAAAGCGCTAATTGGGAATGGTGCCTCCTCCCTTACAGGTTGCTGTACCACTGGCGTTACTTTCGATGGTCCAGTAAGAGGCTCGCTAAAAGCAGGCTCCATATCGGCATCTTCTTCCTCGTCTGATTCAGATTCTTCGACCTCCTCGATTTCTTCATCGTAGAGTTTAACCCCTGGAGGAGGTTTGTGTGGAACCAGATCAAAGTCGACAGATGTCAGGCATTCCGATGCGGGTGGTAAACGGACGCCAAAGACTTCAGGGACGGGAGGAAGTGGTGCGGAATTTACTTCAGAAGCTAGAGTAAGGACATACTACAGGATAGAATAAGCGCCCAGACGTCATTTTTTATAAAATAAAGTAACCCACCTCCTTCGGTACACGTCCTCCGAACTCCCAACCAACACGCGCCTGAACGGCAAGGGTTACGTCGCCCTGATCGATCTTTCCCCCTCTCCCTGCATGCTCTGCGTATACACTTGCGTCTGCCAATACCTGTGTCGTGTACCTATGAGAGAATTCCAAAAGCTGATGGAGCACAGCTGGTTGTGCATCCTGTACAGAGGGTGCCGACGAGAGGAGAAGCGCAATAGCACGAGCAGTGGTAGGGAGGTTGTCTCCGGGACGCGACATCGATAGATACTTGCATTAATTGACCCTTGTTTGGCAAAGGGATACTGGATTTGTCCGGACAATTGACCAATCATCGGTTTTCGGCTGCATTTATTCCGAACTCCGAACCACTCGGCAGCACCACATGGCGTCATCCCGGCTCTGCTGTGTGCTTTCCTGCTGCTGACCTTATCGCGAGAGCTAAGCATGTTCCGTTCCACCACCATTGCCAATCTTGCAAAGACCATCCCGTCTCCTGCTCGTCTGAATTCAGGCAGGGCGTTAGCGCCAATAGCTCGTGGCTATCATGAGAAGGTGATATCTCACTATGAGCGACCAAAGAATGTATGTCCCATTCATTTGCATATTGTTGAATGGGTATATCTGATAATTTCTTTGTTGGCGATCTTTCTTATAGGTCGGTTCTCTCCCCAAAAACGACGTTGACGTCGGTACAGGACTCGTTGGCGCACCTGCGTAAGTTGTAACTCACCACTTGTTACCAACAACCTAACCTTTTTTGTGCACCAGCTGTGGCGATGTTATGAAACTACAAATTCGTGTCGACGACAACGGCATTATCTCAGATGTCAAATTTAAGACGTTTGGTTGCGGGTCTGCTATCGCTTCGAGCTCGTTTATGACGGAACGTGTCAAAGGACTGTCCCTTGAAGAGGCCGGAAAAATCAAGAACACCGACATTGCAAAGGAACTGTGTCTGCCGCCTGTCAAGCTGCATTGTTCGAGTGCGTAGCTCCTCTTGGGCTGCATTGAGTATGTGCTAATAGGTGCTTTTGAACTACAGTGCTGGCTGAAGATGCTATTCGTTCTGCTATTCGGGATTATCGCTCCAAGCGTGCGAAGCTCTCCGAAACCATTGACGTCTCACTACCAGCTGGAGCGACTGCTTCTGCTTCGATATAAACCAAATCATTCACATAAAAACCATCACCGAATGGATTTCGCTCTCTTGTTCTAGTTTAGTTTGCAATTTGCACCTGAGTTAAATTATGTCAAATTTCTCTTTTAGTCGTTCATGTGTACATATATTGCTCCTCTCTATGCATTTCAATCGCCATGCGTTACCATTTATTCTTTCAGTTAAGATGTTTTCGAGTAGCAAAACACGACTTTTTTTTTAAAAAAAAGTATCTCATATTAATGACCACTTCCTGTCTCGTCTCCTTTCTTACCAGCAAATGAGAATGTACCACCAGCAAACCACCGTTCATTAGCCTCCTTTACTCGCTGCAAGGCCGTAGCTCTGTTACTTAACTCAAAGCCTAGAAGAATTATCACTAAATGCAACAATCTGAAGACAATCGAGATCTTACCTTGAGCTGGAGTAACACTTAAACTTGTCTTCGTCCCCTCCATCGCCCCACTAGCCTGCATGCTGGCCGCCGATCTCGTAATAGCAGCAGTCCTCAATCGATTTGCTTTGCTCATCTTCGCTCTGACCTTGGAGTCTGCCACTCCAGCCCTCACCTTACCACCAGATATGGTCGAACTGGACGAGATCATGCCGAGACCTTTGGTTTGGTCAAAGGAGCCAATTTCTTCTTCGGCTTCGCCAAATGTCATTCTGTTCTGGAGCTTGCTCAGCTCGGTTTGAGCATATGCTTCTTTAGCTTTGCGTGCGCTGGAAAAAGAAACACTGATTAGGACAAGGTATGAATGAGGAGATGAAAACGGACCGTTTGCCACCCCTTCGCTTTTTGGGGCCGTCTCCTGGAACGGGAAGTGCTTTTACGATCTTGCTTGGTGGAGGAGCCGTTAGAACGTCAATGCGTTTGTCGATCTTGTCACGAAGTTCTTTGCCATAAGACCCTGTGTGATTTACTTAAAAGGTAGTTCAGAAACCATGAATCGAACTGACCGTTTGTTCTTGACCTCACTAGATCCATTCTGGCCGCTAAAACACATTTGGCACCAACTGTGCGTTGTACCTTGATTTGATATTCTGATGGAGTTTGCGCCACAAGTGGAGATTGAAAGATGAAGCCTGTGTGTCGTTTTTGAGTTGCGGTGGAGAAGCCTGCCGTAATTTTCTTCTGGGCGCCAAGGAGCTTGAATGGGAAAAGAATGAGAAAATATACGGACTGCAGGAGGAGGCACGCACATGAACATGACAAGCAGGCATCTTTGCGAGGGCTGCAAGACCACCTGCAACTCCGAGAAGTTTGGCAGCTGTGGTTGTACCAACAATAGCGGATAGGTTTGGAGCGAGAACATTCATACGGGAGCTGACGTACATAAAGATCTAATATAAAAAGTTAATTATTATCAAATGGAGTGGATAAGAAAGAAGAACCTTCTTCCTTGCCTCTTCCAAGCTGTCGGCAAGGTCACAAGCCCTTTGGACTGCAAACCATGCCGGATCGGGGAGTTGCTTTCCTTGTGTGGTGGTAGCCGTGATAACTACGGACATAATGACGGCGGAAGGCAGAATTCCAGAAAGATTTACTTTTGTCAAGTCGTCGTTGTTTGCTAGAGCACGAACAGAACGAATAAACATTTGAGGGTCAGAGACAAGTTGCTCCAACTCTGGGAAACGGGCAGAGTAGTGATCCCTGATGAATTTGTGGACAATAAGGATCTCGTTGTCAACGTCGACTGAGAGGTTATTTGCTTGGACAATGAGGGTGTATTCTGGCCCGGATGCGGTCGATGGCATTGCCTGGTATTTTTCGACTTCCTGGGATTTCATCAGCGGGATAGGAAGGGGCAGAACTGAATGAAATACCTTTAGGATATCGCCCATACGCTTGCTGCCCTGCAGCTTTGCTATCTTTGTCACGTCTTGAATGCTGCCGAGCTCCATGCGCTGAACATCCTCAGCATCAAGCTCGTCAGCAGGCTTGACTCCACCTTCCAGGACAAGACTGCCAATCTCGATGGGCTTTGGATCTTGGGTGACATCGTCGTCGTCGTCGTCGCCACTGTCCTCGTCATCGGAGGCCTTGCGTTTGAGGGAGAGCTCCTCTTCGGCCAGGAGTTCGTCTGCGAGACCACTCATTATGGAAAGAGTGGGCGTGGGAATAAAATAGACTGTTGGCTTGTGGTGGTGGGGCAGAAGCGAATTAGTCAGTACGTCATGGGATGTCGTCATTATCTGGGAGGCATTAAGAGGCCCGTTGCTCGCCCTGTTCTCCTCACAAAATGCCACATGGTGTCGCCGTCGTCGACGCTCTCAAAAGTCCGTTTTTATTCCCCGAAATTCCCCCCTTTATTCTCATCCCCTTCATAGATCTAATTCGTCATGGCAAAAACGCTGCACAACGCCATCACCCCCATCCCCCGCTCCCCTCCCCGCCCATTCCCGCCGCTGCCCACGAGCCCCTAGTCCTTCCAGACGACCCCGACTCACGTGGCTTACATCACCGTCTCCCTCCGACGCCGATGGATGTCGTCGAATCCATCGTCAGCGAAGAGCGCAGAGTCAAGGAGGCAATGCCCGTCTACAAGGGCCTCGAAGGCTATTCTCTGGAGTGCAAGATGGGCGAGTATGTATATGATCGTATCCCGATTACCCGTCTAGCGCTAATCCTATGTCCTCAGTGGTGCATTCTCACATGTCTACAAGGCCACGGAGCTCGCCACTGGTCGCCGCGTCGCAGGTGAGATACATTTTGTTTCACCTTTTGACCTGGTTGACAGTCCATTTGTCTAGTCAAAGCTGTTCGAAAGTACGAGTTGACATCGTCCCTTGTAAATCTTGTCTTCTTTCCCCACCCTATTCACTGACACCATCACCTCACCCTCTGTCGTGGCTCCGCTGTTAGGACAGCGAGAAACACTTGAACTCTCAATTCAAAAAGAAGCCACGGGTAACAGAGGTGCTTTCCTTTCTGTCTTTCTATTCTGTCGCCTTTTCTTTGCGATTCTAATTCTTTCACTTGACCAGCGCGCCAATATTCTCAAAGGTGTCCTTCTATCATTCATGGATTGTAGTTGTACTAATAATATGTCCAGAGGTTCAAATCATGCGAGGAACTTCACATCCTTCCATCGTCAAACTCTATTCGTTCTCAGAGTCTTCCGATCACTACTTTCTCGTTATGGAGTGTTAGTGCCCCTTTCCGTTAATTAGTCCATTCTCACTTGTTTCCAGTAATGGAAGGCGGCGAACTATTCCATCAAATCGTTAAACTCACTTACTTTTCCGAAAACCTCTCCAGGCACGTCATCCTTCAGGTAGCCCATGGCATCCGTTATCTCCACGAAGAACGAGGGGTCGTACACCGTGATATCAAGCCCGAAAACCTCCTGTTTGAACGGATAGATGTCGTTCCTTCCAAGAATCCCATCTCCCGTCCTTACGATGGTGAAAAGGAAGACGAAGGCGAGTTCATTCCTGGAGTCGGTGGAGGCGGCATTGGTCGCGTCAAGATTGCCGATTTTGGTCTTTCCAAGGTCGTGTGGAACGAAGAGACAATGACACCTTGCGGAACAGTTGGTTACACGGCCCCAGAGATTGTCAAGGACGAAAGGTATAGTAAGAGTGTTGATATGTGGGCCCTAGGATGTGTCCTATATACGTTGCTGTGCGGATTCCCTCCGTTCTATGATGAGAGTATACAAGTGCTCACCGAAAAGGTTGCGAGGGGTTACTATACATTTTTAAGCCCTTGGTGGGATGATATCAGCCATTCGGGTTTGTTTCTGTTTCCCAAAACATTTCAGCTGTCTTACTGAAATGTTCTCGTAGGAAAAGACCTGATAACACATCTTCTATGTGTAGATCCCGTGCAACGGTACACCATCGACGAATTCCTAGCCCACCCATGGTGCAATGCCGCACCTGCACCCCCACCACCGCCTACACCGTATATGTATCCCCATCTGACTGTCGAGAAGAGACCTTTAGACTCCCCATTGTTTCGTGGTCAAGGTCAAGGTCCTTACGATGGAAGAAGTCCAGGTGTCCATTTACTGAAGGAGGCATTCGATGTGACGTATGCGGTGCACAGAATGGAAGAAGAGGGGAGAAGAAGGGGCGGACGGAGGGGCGCGGGTGCTACGGGCTTCCTAGCAGGATTGAACGAGGATGATGAAGACGAAGGCGATGAAGACAATGTGCCGATTGCAGCTCATGATCGTGACCAACTGGCACAGCAGGACAGATCTTTCATGGAGGGAAGAGCTGGTATGAAGGATCAGGGCAAAGCAAAGGCTCCCCTTGCAGCTGGATATCCCACTCCACTCACCGCCGTCCACGCCAATACACCAAAAGAACATAAGCGAGGTGGACGGCGTGCTTTTGAGCTGCAGATGGACAATGCCACTTTGCTTGGAAGAAGACAGAATGCTCAGCGGTATGATATCGGATGAGGTTTCAACTGACTCCGATTCGACGTTGATATCGTTTTTTCCTTCGCTGGCCAAGTCCATCCCTTATCTGTGATTCCTTAATTTCGTCGTTGTATCCTCTTCGCTTTGTGATTGTTGTACTAGTATTAGAGCATATAGTAGCTACCTCCAGGTCATTCGAACAAACATTCTTTCTGTTTCCGCTTTCGTAACAAACGTTTTCTTACGCAGATTTATCTCCGACGCAGTGTGGTAGTAATGCCATATCTTTCGCTCACGAACTTGAAGTAAATCACCAGTGGATCTGCAACTCGAAATGACCGTACTATGATGCTACCGTAAAATGATATGTACTTTGCAAAAGGATAGTAATTTCAAATTCCCAGTACTTCGACAAGACGCATTTCACAAGGACCCAGAAAGACGAAGTCGGCCTCTTCAGCATGATTACTCATCTCCAGATTGAATACTGCGACCTTTCCACCGTGCTCCTTCACACGAGATCCAAGTTTTGAAGCAGGCTGGACCTATTCTCGTTCGTCAGAATCCTGATTTTTTTTATACCGAAGAATAAAATACCAATGCAGAAGTGCCGATGATAAGACAAAGGTCAGCCTGATCGGCAATATCGAGGATTTCGTGGATCCTCTTTGGCCGTTCTCCAAACCAGACAACATCGGGACGAAGAAGCTGGCCACATTTCGGACAACGTGGCAAGTCTGCGCGACGAACGACAGGCTCTAAATCTCCTTCTGCCACGGTCAATTCTGTTCCGGCCAGAGCAGGACAAATTGGTGACTCGGGTTTGTATTCCTGGTAATCACAGTCGTGAGCTGTGCAGACGACGTCAAAGAGTCGACCATGCATCTCGATTAATTCCGAGTCTGAGGGTGATTCTCCGGTTTGGGATTCTACTTCTGCGATGGCTTTACTGCATAGTCCGTCCACGTTTTGCGTGATGTGGACCATGGATTTTGAATTGGGAGCTAGCTTGTGGCGAGTGCTTGGGATCGCAAGTCGAGCTAGAGCATAGTGGGCTGCATTGGGCACTGCATTTCGGACCCTTTTTAAGAAAAAAAAAATCAGAGCCATCGTAGTTGGTGAATATAAATCGAGATGTGCTCACTCTTCTCGTCTGTAGTGATAGAATTGCCAGACGCGGGATTGATTTTCTGCCCAGGCAGAAGGGGTAGCCACCGATTTGGCGTCATATTTACGCCAACGACCTCCTGCACCTCTGAAGGTCGCGACACCTATTATAAAGAATGGGAGAAAAATTGTGAATCGAATACGTCGATTGGGTTACAGTAAAGGCATATTCAATACTCACCTGAAGCAGCTGAAAGACCAGCTCCGGACACCACCATAAGCCTCTTGGAGGATTCAAGAACGCGTCGAAATTCGTCAACATCTGTAGAAGGCATTTGTTTACAGAGTATGCGACAATTAAGTGATTTACGTGTATTCAACAAAGTTCTGGATTATGTAATCCTGATCTTGTAACTCAACTTGACTCTTGAGTGTTTTCGAGGGTTTTGAGGATGTCCTTCCTTTACGATTCCGAATAATTGTGTTGGAATTGTTGGTGGTTCAACGATATGCCTGATTTTGCACACAATTGCCTGTAA
>Ga0307507_10008405_pt1 | contig 14292 bp, 4 predicted proteins | sample 7_EM_MG_FD_207223 | JGI IMG/M metagenome (GOLD analysis project Ga0307507, IMG submission 207223) | Populus trichocarpa ectomycorrhiza microbial communities from riparian zone in the Pacific Northwest, United States - 7_EM | ecosystem: Host-associated > Plants > Roots > Unclassified | place... | reverse complement strand
CCTCGTGCAGAGCCTCTGTACGTAGAGCTTCGTGCAGAGCCTCGTGCAGAGCCTCTGTACGTAGAGCTTCGTGCAGAGCTTCGTGCAGAGCTTCGTGCAGAGCGTCGTGCAGAGCGTCGTGCAGAGCCTCTATGCGCAGAGCTTCGTGCAGAGCCTCTGTACGCAGAGCTTCGTGTAGAGCTTCGTGTAGAGCTTCGTGTAGAGCCTCGTGCAGAGCCTTGTGCAGAGCCTCCAAGTAATAAAACTATATAAGATTGTATAAGATTATATTAGATAATATATAATAGTTAAATATATAGCATATAACTTTACCTTAATTGCATGTCAAGAAATATATAGTTACCTTTTAAAGTTGCTAAGTAGGTTAATTGCGTGTTAAGAAATATATAGTTAGCTTTTAAAGTTGTCAAGTTAGTTAATTGTATGTTAAGTTAGTTAAATTGCATGTTAAGTTAGTTAATTGCATGTTAAGTTAGTTAAATTGCGTGTTAAGTTGGTTAATTGCATATTAAGTTAGTCAAATTGTGTGTTAAGTTAGTTAATTGCGTGTTAAGTTAGTCAAATTGCGTGTTAAGTTGGTCAATTGCATGTTAAGTTAGTCGAATTACGTGTCAAGTTGGTTAATTGCGTGTTAAGTTGGTCAAATTGCGTGTTAAGTTGGTTAATTGCATATCAAGTTGGTTGAATTGTGTGTTAAGTTGGTCAAATTGCGTGTCAAGTTGGTCAATTGCATATCAAGTTGGTTGAATTGCGTGTCAAGTTGGTCAATTGCGTGTCAAGTTAGTTAATTGCGTGTCGAGTTGGTCAAATTGCATGTCAATTACGCGAAACGCGAAAATCAAAGTCTACTTGAATCTCATCCTGCGAATATTTTCCCAATGTACAAAGTAAATTAACGTATGCTTAAATGGTAAAGGAATGGCATATAAATAAAGGACGAGCTCCCACATAGGACTTCAAGGAAGACGATATAGTTTACCTAAATATATAAAACCTAAAGACTTAACGGCCCTTAAAGAAACTTAATTAGAAATTTACGGGCCTATACCAAATTAAAAAGAAATTAAGCCCATATACTTATAAGCTTAAGCTACTAACTAAAATAAAAATATATCTAATGTTTTATATAAGCTTGCTATAACCCTTAAAAGACGAACCTATAACCTGCGAAGTGCCGCCGCTACCTCCTGTAATTATTAACAATAGTAACGGTTCTTACTTTATTAACTTAATCAATAATATGCAATAGAAAACATAATTTAAACAATTTAAACTTCTTATTAAGTGGAAAGGATATAAAACACAAACCTAGAAAACCTATAACTAGATTAAAGCCAACGCGCCTTCCTTAATAAAAGAATTCCATAAGGACTATCTTTCGTGACCTACTCTGGCTGGATAGACATAATATAAAGGTAAATAACTGCCACCTAACACAAATATATAAAACACGATAGCAGAAAACTCGAAATTAAAAAGAACTTAAAAAATACCATAACGCTTATAATACGGTTATATAACGCGCAAGATGTTAAGGAACTTTAACCGGTAGTTAAAGTTGTTTAATTAGTCAGATTTGCCTTGCCAAGACCTACTACAAAGATATTAGTTTAGCTTACTGCCTTTACTAAGCTAATAGCAATTTTCTATCCTGGGGATAGAAAATCCTAATTAGTCTATTTAACAATTAGAACCGGCAAAACTCTACACCGCTACCTAATGCAAAATATAATATAATAAAAATAAATTCTCAACTAAATTGAATTGTTTTTGGACCTTTGGCTAAAAGGGGGGGTACTATAACGGGACTAGCCCAGTTACAGTAGGAATGTCTTAGTAAAACACTTAACAGATAAAGTCTAACGCTTTAACCAAATTCTGCCGAATTCTGCTAGCTTAATTAACTTCTGCTAAGTTCTAACAGATTAATTAAATTACCAAAGTCCGTTAAAGACCGCGCGTATATATACGCACGTATTAACCACCAAGACCCCTAACTATTTAATTACAGGGTTCTCCCGTAATTCCTTTCTCTTCTTTACGCAATGTCTTATTCTCTGCAAGAGCTATATACCCTTAGATTTAGATAGAATTTATATTATTCCTTCAAACCTTCCTTAAAGCCTCTTCGCGCCCTTACACTCATAGGGTTTTTCCTCCCCTAACCTAACTACAGGGTTTTCTTTATATAAATTATAAGTTTTCTCCTTATAACGGAGTAGTTTATATAGGCTAAGATAGGATCCGTATTAGACGTTAATTAAAGAGTTATTATTAGTAATTACTTAGTTTCTAAATTACCATAAACGTATAAATCGGTTCTATAATAACTACATTTTATCTACTAACTTAAAGCCTCTTACTAAGGAGGACTACCTTAAGCCCTACTAATAGAAAGAACTTAAACACCTTTATATATACCTAGAATCTTTTTATAAAGCGACTATTATAGTAGAGGGTAATTATATAGGCCTTACTAATTATTTCTAGACGCTAGATTAGCTTATTAATAAACTCTATACCAAAGATTGGTTTTTTAAGCTCGCGGCTCTATGTTAACCTAATAATTAGAACTGTAAGCTACTATCTAGCTCTAACGCTTAAGACAGAATGGTTTTACTAAAATATGGGTTAAATAAGAATAAGAAGGCCTAGATTAATAAGGTTAAAAAGAAGATTTAGGATATATTTAAAGACTACAAAGGCAAGAGCTTTAGATTACGGCCTTAAAATCTATTAATTTATCCTATTAAGCAGCTATAAAAGAAAAAGGACCATACCTCTGCTTATAATTATAAGCGCATTAAACGCATCTACTAAACCTCCGCAGTAAAGAAGGATAGTGCTTTAGATAAGTATCTAGAAGAGGGCCCTCTTAAAGTTGCCGATAATAAAGATTTTAATATAATTAACTATTGGCAAAGGCTCTATTATAGTTAACCTAACCTCGCCCGCTTCGCCCTTAACGTACTCGCTCCTTTACCTATAAGTAATAAATGCGAACGCCTATTTAGCAGTTATAAGATACTCCTTAAGGACCGACGCTCGTATCTAAAGATAGATATAATTAAGGCAAATAAGTGGCTTCGCCATAGCTATGGGCCCCTAAGAAGCAATATATTTAATAACAAGGGCGTTAGATTAGTAGAAGGAGAGCCTTAGCCGTTATCTCTATATAATTTTATACTGGAGCAGCTTAGGGAGTATATTAAGGAGCGCTAAGCTGCGGATATAGCCGTCGCCGCCGCTGCCTAGGTGGAGGAAGAGGATACAGAGGAGGATGATAAGGAGGTTTTGGCGAAAATAAGGATAAGGGCAATGACGAGGACGTATTTGAGACGATTAAGGCCTTTAAGGAGTAATATATGAGAAGTAATATAAACAATTTGGGCCGAATTTGGTAGTCGGCATAAATTCCTACTGCAACACTAAAGGATGCCAAGACTTACTATAAATAGTATATGGATTGTATGGCGCTTCTGGAGCCAAATCACGATAGAACTGGAGTGGACTGGATTTGAGCCTAGATTCAGTCCAGTCCAGTCCAAGTAGACCACTGTCGATATTGGACTTAGTATTAAGGAAGATACCTCCTAAAAGGGGTAAGCAAGGCTGATTAATTAGGCATGTGATGCTACACTAATACCATTAGTACTGAGTAAAAAGCGTTGAAAAAATCGATTTATTTCACGCTTTGAAATAAATCCGCAATAAAAAATAAATTGCGCAATTTATCCCACCCTACTATGAAGCCAGTTGCCTATAAACGGGTTAGCAATATTCGAGGAATATAAAATCCTACTTAGTAGTTACAGTGGGGAAACTGAGGTTTTCAGAAATTTGCACTAGAGCTTGTGACCTACATGTAGGTATTCTTCAAAGCTATTAAAGCCTTTTGGCTAACTCCTACATTTTAATGGCCTAGTATTCTTCAATTAACAGTAGCTCCTTCACGGGAACTCGGTGTTTACACAGTCACTTGAATCCCAGACTGTATTTTTACAGCTATATTGCACTCTTCTATCTTCACTACGGGCTCACCACATCAGAATATGAACTATAAACTCCAATAGAGACCTTGATCTATCCACCAAAGGATTCAACTCTTCAATCAACCAAACTAATCTGACATTCTCATCACCTTGACGGGAAACCTGTGAAGGATGTTAGCGTGAGAATCAGTTCTTAGATAGAAAAGACGCACCGGATTCGGTCCATCCTACGCTTTTCCAGTAGTCGTAATTACCAAATCCATAAATGGAGACAAACCATTGAACCCATTCCACAGAAGCATTGGGAACGTCGTCGGCAAAGAGGCTCATATTCTGTGACTTCAACCACATAAGTAGGTGGATAATGTCTTGGGCGTCTGTCTGCTTCTTTGCCTCAGTTGCTCGTCCGCCAATAGCACCACATTTGGCGTCTAGTATTGAAGCCGGGTGCAGGATCTGCACCGTAGTATTGTTGTGAGTAATGGCCATTGTCTGTGTATTTTGGTTGAAAGTCCCCCTGAAAAGGCTCGGAGGTGTAAGAATTTCTATCTCGACCGGTGGAGTGCTCAAGTAGTATGTGTGGAGCGTCCTTGGGTCGACGCTGAATTTGCCTTGGCCATATGTTTTGATGAGATCTCGTGCTGCCTTAGTCTGCCCCTGAGGAACGACTACATCAACATCTTCTGTGCCTCTAGAAGAGCCCAGGAGCAAAACAGCTGCACCGCCCACGATGGCATGTTTCGAGTTTGCGAGGAGTTGCGCGAGCGCCGCCGTGGCCTCCTTGACTTGTTCTGGAGTCGGTTTTACTGCTGATGATGATGACATATCGACGAGGTTTGGATGTGGTCTGCTAGAGTAAGGATTTGGACTAAAACAGAGTGAGTAGATGTATTTGAAGATGGTACGATTGGGAGAGCAAGGAGTTCTGGATATCTCCAAAATAAATGGATTTGATGAACGAAAGGATTATCAGGCACAGCCGGAAAAGGAGTGGAATGTAGTTATGTGGCGGGTCTTCGCGATGGTCGGGATTGACCTAATTGGCAGTATTTAATTTCACTTGACGGGTAGTTTGAATTTCAGCCTGCGGATATTTTCCCGATGTTATTATATATACCTTATATTTAAGGACTGGAGGGTTGTCACGAAATTCACATAGATGAGTTCATTGATGAAATGGGTTGATTGATTGATGATCTTGTATCGTGTCTTTTTGACCTTGATCTGACGTGTCTTCAGTGACGTGTCTTCGTGCACGTGACTCGTGCACGTGACCCACGCCTTTAGAGAATACAGATTATCTAATACACCCCTTTAGCTTTAAGCTCTTTGAGGTCAAAGCTAGCCACCTTCTCGTGTCCATTAATGAGTTAATTAAACCGTAATCTTATCTAAATCCTTCCATCTTGCTCTAATACTGTCCCTTAGGTCCTCTAGTTACTTCTCCTTATCTAGCTGCTCCTTAATATCCACTATCCCAATTATATTAATAAAGCTTTAAAACCTCTGCTTGGGTAGGGCCTTTATAAGTCTATTAGTAATCATCTCCTTTATCACTATCTATTAAAATTGTACTTGTCTTATTGCGTATTCCTAACGTAGCCAGTGTTAATAGATGTTAATATATTAGAGCTTTATAATCAGCTTTACTATATCTTCTATAATTAGTTGGAGCGTCTATGTGTTGTTACATTTAATAATTAAGGGCTTATTTAGGCGTAACGTTATTGCTTTAAATAGCCTGCTAATAAAGATAGCTTCCTTTACTATCTGTAATAGGGCTAACAACTTAGCTTCTATGCTTAACGTCATTACTATACCCTCCTTATTTGCTCTCTAGGCGATTAGCCCCCTAAATAGCTTTATAATATATCCTTATAAGCTTTTTCTATCAACGGAGTTATCCGCGAATAATACATTGCTGGTATAAATAAATAATTGCGCTTTACCTCTACCATCTCTTCTATTATCTTGTCCTTTATTATATATTCCTTTATCTCTTCTTCTACTGTTTGTTCCTTCCTTGTCTCCTCTATAGTAGATTGCTCTGCTCCTTATGCCATATAGGTACTAGATTACTCTGTCTACCACTTAATAGTGCTTTTAGCTTAGGTTCTAATTAAACCTTACTAGCTGTAATACTATAAAAGCAATATCCGGACGCGTTATAGTGGCTATATAAAGTATTAAACCCATTTTTCTCTAATATAGCATCGTAGAAGCTGCTTCTTTTGGTAGGGATATAGGACGGACTAGTAGGTCTATATTAGGGAATAGAAGCGTCGGACGGATCAATTGGTGATTAGTAGGGAGGAGTTTAGATTCTGCTATAGGAGTATCTAGAAGACGCCCTATAAGATCTATCTTATACTAATTAGCTATTTTCTCAATATAGGCTTTCTAGGATAGCCATAGGAGCCTTTAGCTATAATTATATAGCACGTGGATTTCTAGGAACCATTTTAGCTCGCTAAGGATACTTATCTAGTATTCCTTACATAGCTCTTTAATTACTTCTTAAGCTTTCTTCTTATCTATCTTTTGGTAGCAGAAGACAATATTATCAATATAAAAAAAGACAACTATTCTACCTTTTAGCATAACATACGGCTCCTAAGGTACCTCTTTAAAGCCCAATTTGTTTAACAAGCTTGTGAGATTCTTCTGCTATAACAGTAGTAATCGTTATAGTCCGTATAAGGCTTTTCTTAAGCGTAGTACTTTATCTTTCTTTCCTTTATTAAACCCTAGCGGTAGCTTTATGTAGATAACCTTGTTAAGATTATAATAGATAAACGCGTTAACTGTATCTATCTATATCGTCTCCAGGTCGAATTTTACGGTGATTGCCATAAGGGTTCAGAAGGTTGTACTAGCTAATATAGTAGCTCTTATAGGTAGGTCTCCTAGGGCCTATTAATTTCCGTATACTACTAAGCGTACCTTATATTTCTAGAGAAATCCGTACTTATCCGTCTTATAGACAAATACCTATATTAAGCTAAGGATCTGCTGTCCCTTTATATACTTTTTTTCTGTTTCTTAAAACGACCTTATTTAATAATAAGATTAGAGATAGGCTTATTAAGCCTCTTAGAACTAATCTTAAAGAGGATACATATTAAGGTCCCAGATTAACTAAGGTGGCAGAGGTAGATTCTTCCTATATAATCTAATATCGCGTGTTCTGCCTAATTTTAGCTTACTGTCGTTAAGTTGACTATTAAGGTTAAACTTCCTTCCTACTAAGAAGGCGCCTTAATAGGCTAACGTAATCCTTTTAGTAATAAAGTCTTTAAACCTATTATTATAGGCTTCCTTAAACAAGTTTTTAACCAAGTTGTTAAACACCTCCTAAATATAAAACCCGTCTCCTACTTAGCTAACAATGTCCTAATCAGTACCTTATATATCTGACTTTATAGGATACTCAATATAAAAGGCATATAGAGATTCTTTATCTTCTTCTGTTGGAGGTGGCGTATAATACGCATCTTTAAGAGCTCTTATAAGGTTAAGATCTGCTAATTTATTAAAGGCTTAAACTAGCTTATTGTTAACATCTTCCTCTTAAATTGATGGTTTAAATACTTTATTATCGTCTTCCAGGAGAACCTCGTTCTTAATTAGGGTATTAGGGAGTTAAATCTTCTCAATTAGCATATCTAATTCGGCGTATAGATCCTTTAAGATGTCCATTTACTTTCCGTTAAAGAACGTCTTCTTATTAAAGATAATATCCCTAGTAAAGATAATAATACCTTTATATAGGATCCAGATCCTGTAGATATTGGTAGAGTTATAGCCAACAAGGTAGCTAATATGGGCTCGCAGATCTAGCTTACTTAGCCTTTTCTTCTTTAGCTAGGTATTTAACGTTATCGCGTACGCCCTATAGCCGTAGGCCCTTAGATGCGCTAGTTACGGCTTTCTTAACCCATTAGCTAGGTAGGTATGGAACCTCTTATATAGTAATTTCCATCCATTGCTTTCTCGTGGCGTTTGATCTCGAAGGTAGACTATACAGTTAATGATCTCGTTCTATAGATTATACAGTAGCTTAGCAGCAATTCTTATTGCTTATATTCTCTTAATAATTACACCCCCTAAGTGTTCGGTGGTACCGCTCTGAGCTTAGGTATATAGTGCTAAAGGCTTAAATATAATCCCTTAAGTCTGTAGCTATTTAAGAGTTCTCTTTCTCCCTAGCTTATTATCTGATCTAATAGTATTAACTTTAAGGTTATACCTCAGACAAATCCATTAGATAAAATCTTTAAGTACTTATAGTGTCTCCTTCTCCTCACCATGCATCGTTATAAAATACAGGAAGGTTTTTCCTAAGAAGGTGTTGTGGGTAAATATAACTTATACAAATCCAGTATGCGCTTCCTTAAGGTCAGTCTAGTCAATATGGAGGTTAAGATAAGGTTTATTAATATTCCATTTTAAGAACCTTCTTAAGACTTAACGCTTGATTTTAGCAAGACTGTAGTGTTAATATTCCATTGTCTTAGGGCCTTAAAGCTTAACTTTTAAGGCGTTAAGACCTAGATAATAAAGGCTTATAGGTCCTAAATAACCTAGACACAGATGCCATAAATACGCATCACCTTTTAAATCTAGACAAGCGTCTCTTAACAATACTCTACGCTTCCGTTGGCAGCGTAGCAGCCGGCTTATATTAAACGCTAATAGACTTCCTAATTGGACATATTTAATAGTCTATTGTCCGTAACATCCTTCCATTTAATATAGGATTGTATCGTCCCTCCAAACTAGCAGATTATTGTCTCCTTTATTATCCCAGTAGAACCCTCGTTTTTAAAGTAGACAGAACAACACTAGATTTATATTAAAGTCCGTATAAAAGGCAACGTCCTTAAAACATAGGATTCCCTTGCTCTTGTCTAGTTTTGTAACCTAGATAGTGACATTACCGTAACCTAGTATAGGCACTTCTAAGCTACCGGCAATGACATATTTGTATCTTAAAGCTTTCCTAAAATTATAAAAACGAGAGAGGTTATTAAAGATATAGAAAGTGGTTCCTAAGTTAAAAATAGTTAATAGCTTCAATAAATGGAGTTAACCGGTATAATATAATTTTAGGAATATCGCATTAGCTTCTCCCTTAATCTTAACTATCTCCTGTTATTATTAAGCTTTATTAACCTTTAATTCCTTAAGCTTAAGTTATTCTACTTGGGCAGCTAGATCCTTATCTTACTCTACCTTTATAAGCACCCTTTTTATATGTATACCTACGGCTTTAAATCCCTCAGGCCTTTTACTTTTAAATAGATACCAACGGTTAGGAAGGGTATATCCCCTTATATTATATGCTAGGTATTTGAGGTTCTTTAACCTTTTAGAAGACATCTCTTTAGTTAAATTTATACCTGCCCTTTTTTAACTGCGAGATAAGCTATTCCCTTTTCCTTTTTAGACTTTAGCAGTAATAGAGATACCCTCTTTAGGCTCTCCTGTGAAGTCTACGTTAATGCACTCCCTCTCGCCGTCATAGGTACGGCTTTAGAAAGGTTTTGGAATGCTTCTCATAGCTCTATTACTACTTTACGGTATTCTGATAAGGGAGCCTTTTTGGTATTATTTACCTGCTTCATGTATAGAACAAAATAGGTTTCGCTTATAGGTTATATTGCATTTACAAGGTCCATTAGCCAGATCCTATTAGTTATTTATAAAAGATTATACTTCTCTGCCATCTTTATCGCATGCTCCTATCAGTTAAGCCACTGGGTAACCTTTATCTGCTTAAGCCCTTTAAGTAATTCTGTGTACTACAGCTGTACCTTCCTTATTATAAAGTTCTTTGAGGGCTTAGTGTCTTCTTTCAAACAAATCAGCCATTCTTTAACTGTAAGGAAAGGGTTAAGCAGTAGCTTCTTCTAAATTAATACTATGGACGTAATCTAGATGCGTATCTATTGCAGATACTCTTCCTGTTTTAGGAAGTACTTTATATCCTAGTTATAGTATTATCTGCTATTCTTATACGCTTTCTGTTAATTCGTTAAGAGCTATATATATAAGGTTACATTCTTATTAAAATTAGTAACTTCTAGATAGGCTAGTTCTTGTAGTAGAGCTTGTTAAGGTACTATATTATCTGGGTCAATATAGGCCCAAATTCGTTTATCTACTAGGGCTTATAGTTGCTAGATCCATTACTCCTAGTCTTCTAGTTTATTAAGGATGATTATAGTTAACAAACTTAATATTAGTAGAGTCATTTTAACTAATAGGCAAAGGAGGAATTATAATGGTATTTTATCGTTAGGATCATCCTTATCGTTAGGATTGTCCTTATCATTAGGGTTATCCTATAACGATTAATATGGAATCTTGTAGAATCTCGTGGAATCTTATAGAAAGTTTGTGTCAGAATCGTCCTGTAACACTTAAGGTAGGATTTCTGTTAGAGTCTGCGTCCTTAATAATAAGGTGTCAGAGTCTAACAATAAGGTAGAATTTCTTCAAATAATTAAGTAATAGTTGACTAGCTTCTTGAGTTGGCGGACCGGGCTTATAACTATCACGAAATTCACATAGATAAGTTCATTAATGAAATGGGTTGATTGATTGATAATCTTGTATTATATCTTTTTGACCTTGATCTGATGTATCTTCAGTAATGTGTCTTTGTGCACGTGACTCATGCACGTGACCTACGCCTTTAGAGAATACAGATTATCTAATAAGGGTAGTGTAAGGGATTTTGGCGGCTGCTAAGGCTAGCCCTCGGCTAGCCCTTAGCACCTCCTTATAAGCTCCCTTAGGCTTATAGCCCTTCCCTCCTCATCGGTTCGTCTCCGTACGAGGTATTGCTATACCTACTCTTTACTATATCGTCCTCTTCCATCGACTCTCCTTGTAACTTATGCTCGGCTTGCCTGCTCCCTACCGTACACCTAGGCAATAGCCTTACAGGTAGGGTAATACAACGGCCTTATACGTAAAGGCTATGCGGAAGAGTAGTTATAAGAGGGACGGGATTATAGACGGCAATATTTACTAAATATTAATCTCTATTACCCGTAGTAATTAGTAAGGTATAAATTGCGAATATAGCGAGTTTTGGCGTAAAATCGCTTAAACGCGAAGACTTTTGTCCTATAACTATATATATATAATATCTATAAAATGGCGCACAACTCTAGCGGTTAGATAATTGCTAGCCTTATATAGTGGTATAATATTATAGAAATAAGTAGGCTTTTAAAGTAAAGTGCTAGTAGGCTATAGGGTAGATATCGCTAGCTAATTAAGATTAGTTAGTATACCCTTGCCTTTAACCATTAAATATATTATATGTGGTTTGTGGTTGGAGATTGTGGGACGCTGGGGCTAAATGGAACTTATACTAAAAGTAAAATAAGCTTAAAATAGATCTCTAACATAAAAAAAGCGCAAGATCTTATATAGGTATATATAAGACGAGGATATAGATAGGGAGCTCAATAATAGAATAATAGGGTATATTATATAGATAGACAAATCCTTAAGGGAAAAGGAGGAGTCTATGTATAAGGTAAGAAAGGGTTTTTCCTAGGCATATATAGCGCACGTGCCTTATAGGCAAGTTATCCCTAGGTTGCCCTAAGGTCGCCTATACCTTATGGTTATATAACTATCTACTTAGGTTTTACCTAATAATGCCCCCTTCTTTAAAAAGGATTGTCCCCAATCCTTTATATACTTAAGCCTTAATAAAACCCTATAAAAACCTTAATAAGGAAAAAAATTAGAGGGGAAAGAGCGTTTTAATTTTGCGTATAGAGAGATAGGTGGTATATATAGGCCGCGCAAGAATATTAAGGAACTTTAAACACTAGTTAAAGTTATCTAATTAGTTAGATTTACCTTGCTAAGACTCCCTATATTTAACTAAGCTAATAGCAATTTTTAATCCCTAGGATAGAAAATCCTAATTAATTTATTTAGGGCTCGCCTAGATTTAGTAGACTATTAAAATATTTTAATTTTTTGCTTATATAGGTAGGTCGCTAGTACCTTACAGGTAGGTTATAGGGTATTTATATATAGCTAGATTTATAGGTAGTAAGGTAATATACCCGTTAAATCTACCACTAACCCTATATTTTAGCCTTATACTATACCGGTATAGCGCTATATATACTTTATAGGTAGGTTATAGGTTACTTATATATAGCCAGATTTATAGATAATAAGGCTATATACCTATTAAATCCGCCGCTAACCTATGCTTTAGTCTTATACGTTATCTATATAGTATATACGTAGAATAGTATATAAATTGTTAGTATAGGTTACTGCTAATAGGTTACTAGTAGGTCTTAGACCCTAGTTAAATAGACCTATTCTCTAATATGATAATCTGTTAAGCTAGTATAGAGTAACGGACTAGGTCTAGAAAGGGTGCTTTTTAAATTAAGCTTTATTATTAGTATACGCTATAGCTTTACCTACTAGTTGCTTACAAGTTACTAGCATAGCTAGGTTACGTTAGAGTGTAGCTTATATAGAATATTAATAAATTACGCTTTACCCTATATATATACCGCACTTCGTATTATAAGCGTTCCTTATTCTTTAATCTCTTAGGATATCCTCTACTCTGCTTTAGTATAGATTATATCTTAGCAGTAGCGCTTACTTTTTGCCTACGCTTTAACTATAAGGCTAGGGTATTTTAATTATAGTACTTATCTAGTAGTTATTACAATTTTTAAGTTCTGCCTTATATTTCCATTTATTATACTTATTTAGCCATTCTAGCTACTTAATAAGGTACTATGGTTATTTAATACGATCCTAATAGGCAAGAATTGCTTTTACTTTCTAGCTGCCTTTTTTAAGCTCTTTTACTACTAGGGGTTAAAACTTAGGGCATAACTTATAAGGCTTTAGTAAGAAGATATAAAAGACCGGGTAGAGCTGTGCTATAGTAAGTAGGAGCTCTAGCCTGTATACTTACTACCCTACACACTCTAAGATTTAAAATAGTTCTATAAACTTGCTGTTAAGCCTCTTATAGGGACATTTTATATAGATATTCTTAGAAGAAAGCAGGACTTGTTTACTAATGGCGAAATACTTAGCTAGATAGTAACAATTATAGTATTTTACCTAAAGCTATTAGGCGTGCATTATTGACGCCGTCACTACCTTATATATAAGGCGTGGGCGTTATAGATACGTCTCTATAAGTTTAATATTTGTTAACTTAAACTCCTTCCTACTTTATTAGGCGTCTTAAACGCTGTCCAGGACTCTATTTAGAGTATTTAATAGCTAGCCGTAGGCGAGCTTAATAGGGGAATACTTTATTATAGTATAGACCTTATAGTTATAGGTAAAGGCTGCTTTATTAAGTAGGGAGGCCTAATTAGACTATTTCTAGTTTGTAAATATACGCAGATATACCTTAGGCCCCTAGTTTTAGCATTCTATTTAACTATCTATCTATAGGTAGAGTGCAGTGCTAAGCTTATACCAAACGCGGAGATAATCGTATATAGTGCTCTAGTACTTGCTTATAAATACGCTACCCCTATTAAAGACGATATTATATAACCGACTACTAATACCATATTAGATATTACCTTATAACGTACTACCGTGCCCTTTTGCTATCGTATATCTCACTACTTGTTTCTATTACCTATTTCTTAACATTATATATCTTACTACTTATTTCTATTACGTTGTCTATAACGGCTGTTATTGACATTGACGTTATCCTCTTACTACCTACCTTATGTATATATAGAGGCGTTAGAGCTATATTTAAAATTAAGTCGTTTATCCAATTCTCCCACACTGCAAAGCTCATAGATATAAGCCTGGCTTGCACTACCTATTACACCATCTAAACAATCTCTTACCTTATTTAAGAAGTCACTACTTCTACCACCTTTGCAGTGTCTTAAGCTTCTTTACTTATTAAATAAACGGACGATTAAACCCAATTAACGTACCAGAACGAACTTATAAATCAAATCGTTAAAATAAAGTTAAGCTAAGACGCTAACCTAGACCCTGCCTAACCTGTTAGATTTCTAAAAATAATAATTATACGTAAATCAAAAATTAAAGTTATCCTTAACTAGCCATCTAATTGGATGAAATAGTTTTTTATTATTTAAGATACTGCTAAAACTAATAAGGTAACGTATTTCACGGGTGAGCTGGTCAAACGGGTGAGCTGATCACTTCAAAAACACACCAAAAAATGGAAAAATCACACTTTAATATCTTAACAACCACTTAATAATAAATTTTAATAATTTAA
>Ga0307507_10008403_pt1 | contig 14298 bp, 8 predicted proteins | sample 7_EM_MG_FD_207223 | JGI IMG/M metagenome (GOLD analysis project Ga0307507, IMG submission 207223) | Populus trichocarpa ectomycorrhiza microbial communities from riparian zone in the Pacific Northwest, United States - 7_EM | ecosystem: Host-associated > Plants > Roots > Unclassified | place... | reverse complement strand
GAAAACAATTATAATGTAAGTTTTTTCATTTTAAAAGTATTTTTAAATTAATTTTACTTGAATTAATATATATGTTTTGAATTGATTTCTAATGCATGTTTATATAATATAGTATTTGTTAATAATTTGCCCTTTTATTTGAAAAACTCTGACTCCGCTACTGACACTGGCCATGATATGTTGCATATTTAATTAAGATATGATATCTATTTATATCTAAATTAGGATGTTCATTATAATTTTATTTTCTACAATCACGTATATAGATTTTTTTTATTATTAATATAGGTGTTCGGGTCAGTTTGCGCATATCTTAACTAATTTTACAGGTTTTAAAGTTAATAACTATATAAATTTTCAATAATTATTATATTAGTAACTATAAAGTTCAAACCTGAACCCACATGAAATTATTTGTGTATATGATGTAGAGTATATGGCAAAGAAAATGAAAGAATTATTTCTAACTTGTTGGCCGTTACACGCACCACGTAAACAAATACGACCTTAAAAAAGATTTGTCCCATGAAAAGCAAATGTGTAATTTTCATGTAGAGCGGTGGCATATATTATAGACGGTTTAAAAAAAGACCGGCCAGCAGCAAGTGAGCGAGTGGCATATTCTTCACATATACTGGGAACACCAAAACTGAGTCAACTGTTTTCCAACTCTATGATCAACTTGTCAAATTATTTAGATACCATTTTCATCAACTTCTTTTCTCTACGGTTAATAAACAAGTGATGTGATTGAAATTAAAATTAAATTAAAAAAATGTTAATATATAAAAAAAAATATGAATGACGACCCATTAATTATTGGGCCACATGAAAAGAATATATTGAAAAAGGACGTGTACATGCACGCCTGCCTGCCCAGAGGAGAAGGCCCGCCGATGCCGAGGTTCCAACGTCGGAAATATCAGCAATAATTACACCCCATTAAAGGAAGATGGATTCATATCGACGGCGAAGAAGAGGCGTTTTACAGGTAAGAATAAATTTATATACCTTTCAAGATTCTTAACGTCCTTTTCGAAATCCAAGAGAGGTTCTGGTCCGAGAACACATCTGCTCTATGGAAATCATCGAGGCTTCATGTCCTTTTCGAAATCCAAGAGAGGTTCTGGTCCTTTTCGAAATTATCGTTGAAATATATTTCATTTCCGTTGCTTTTTTCCAATTCTCTAATAGTGAGGTGTGTCTTCACTTGCTTAAATTTCAGCAGCTAAGGAACCTTTGGATTCATTTACTAGTTCTAGAAATTTACAACTATGAACTAGACTTCTAAGAACTATTAGTGAAGGGAAGACAGCTAGCAAGTTCAAAACCTTTGAGCTTGAATTAGAAGTTGGCTAGTAAAACACATTAGTTCAGAAATTATGGATAATAACCGAGGAAACTCGAAAGCTTATTACAACTATGGCTTATGCCATTTTTTCGTACTCCCTAAATTGATGAGCTCAAACACTCCTCAACATTCCCTGCTATTTACTTTCTGTTGAAAAAGAAAAGAAAAACCGCTCCCTGCCGTGGAAGGGTTTTTTAAGTCACTTGGTATGTTTTTCCCATTATTGCAGACATGAACAAGGGAACGAAAGCCATGGTGACCTTTTGGAAGAAGATGGTGATCCTTCAAATAGAGTTTGAGTCATTACAAAAGGCGGCCGGAGCTTGTTGGAATGCTAGAAGGGTTCAACAGATCTTATCGCTGTTTAGCTGAAAAAATATGAAAGGGTTGAGGTCTAAATTCGATCGTGTGAACGATTCAGCATATTCTACAACCGACAGTAACAAGGATACATTAATAGAAAGCTCTAATAGTTCTAGCTTGGAGGTTTCAGATTCCGATCCTGAATATGTTGTTGAAGATCCTGAGATCCATTTTGACAACACAACTTTGACATAGAACGCCTGAACAAGATAGTGGATGAAATGATGTCCACTGAAGAATGCAAGATGAAATTAAAAACAAAAACTGAAATTGGAGAAAATCAAATGGATAAGAAAGCCACAGATTTTTGCCAAGTAGAAGATAACAGAACGAATATGAACGATAATGGGATAGTGAAGGCCACAGCAAGAGCCTTCTCAGAGGGTGGAAGTCATGAGTGGGAGAATATATGGTATGAACTCAAGTTTCAGATCACAAACCTTAGGGAGGAAAATCTGCGGCAGCAGGCTGAGCTAGCAAGGAGAAACATCGAAAAGAGACTGGTGATTGATAAGCTCTGGCTAGAGCTGGAACATTTTGAAGGTTCAGAACAGGTCCCTCCAGAGCTGCACCAGCTGTTTAAAAGTTGGAGGGGGAGCGCAACTCATTTCAGATAAGAGGACTAAAGGACTACTTTCGGGTAAGTTTTTTGTAGGAGGTTGTACATGATTTGACATTGGCTCATTTTCTGGTTAAGCAAGTATCTTATCATGTAGTTCATGCGACTCCATTTCTGAACATCAAAGCTATAAATACACATCCTGGACAGGTTACAGGAGCAAACTCTTCCCAATTACTCGTCGTGCTCCTTGTAATTCATGATATGTTCTTGTTCAAAGGGTAGCCTGTGTGCTAAAACAGACTGCTTCCTCGTCTCATGATTCTCTGCCTGAAGGGTCTAGTCTCCATGTCTGTCTCTATATAAATAAAACGTCCTTCCAGTAATTTCAGCAACAACCGCATCAAAATATGCATTTGGCCTCACCAACCTAGAACTATTTTTTTTTTCTTGGAAGTTCTCTCAAATCTGTAGTTAGGAGATAAACTATCAGCTACCTCCTTGGCTGCCTTTTTGATTGAGCAATTAGAGGTGATTGCAGTTCCAACTTACATAGTTGAATCGTCAAAGAATTCATTGTTGGAGCATGCTCATTCATCAGTGCCATGGCCTTGTTCTTCTCGTGTATAGATTTGTTACCAATAATCTCCACATGAACGCAAACGGTCCTTGAAGTGATGAAATCTCTTTGCATCTCTCACTACTTTCTCTACTAACAGTTTTGGAAATCAACTTGATAACAGAATGGCAGTCACCACAAACCCGAAGATTCCTGATAACATGAATAGTTGAACCAGGAACTGAGTTCATGACTCCAAAAGCAACAGCCAATTTCTCACTGTGAACTCGCACAACCATTTCCTTCTCCTCTTCATCAACATCATGAAGAACCGATGCCATATTAGGAACATGGGTAGTTTCTTGCAGCTTCACAGTGAGTTCCCCCAAATACTTGTAGATCTTCTCATGTTGAGGGTGCAATCTCCAACCAAGAATACATGTACCCTACCTTTGAGTTCACCAAAACAGAATCCTGGCGGTTTAACCTGTCCCTGATCTTTTATAACTATTCTCATCCCCTCTCAACATCTTTCCATCTTCCAGCATCTGCATATATGCTAGCAAGTAAGACATACAACCCACAATTACTTGGATCTAGTTTAAACAATCCCCTTGCAGAAATCTCTGCAAGCTCCACATTCTTGTGAATTCTACAAGCTGCAAGAAGAGAGCCCCATGGTATAAAATCACGCCTCACTTGCATGCTCTATATCAAGTTGCATGCCTCAATGAGATAACCAGGACGCCCAAGAAGATCAACCATGCAACCATAGTGCTTGACCCCTGGTTCTAAATTATATTATGTGAATTCTACAACCTTGCAAGAAGGGAACCTCCTAGTACAAAATCACGTCTCCTGATGTAATTATATTATTTGATAGTTTCGACCACATTTAATTAGTGTTTTGCCTATGTTATATATATAAAATGCCTTGATATTCTTTTTTTTATTTATGTTTTGAAGGTGCTTTTGGATGAAAGATGCAAAACGGAGTAAATTAGAGGTAATTGGCAGATTTGATGTTCAGTCGATGTTTTGTACATAGCTTGAGTTCTAAAAGTCGAAATGAAGTGATTCCAATGACATTAAAAAGCTAACATCCATATCTTTCTGTAAATTTAAGATAAGAAAAATAAAAAAATAAAAGCATGAAAATCGCAGTCTTCAAAGTCAAATCTCGCATTCTGCAAATGTTAACCTTTGGTCATTCAAAATTGAATATCTAGAGCCGCAGAAGTCCAATTGATGCAAACTCAATTTTGTTGGATTTCTGACTTAAAGACCTATCAACGCTCCAAATTTTAGCCAAAAAAGATTTCATATGAGGGATATGTGATTTTTCAAAGATGACAGCTGAATTCTGTCATACAATAATGGATTGTTGGTGGCAGCTGAATATTGTCAAAAGAAGTTGCACCAACCATTGACAAAGGATAGCCATCATTGTTGATAAGTGCAAGAGGAGCTGCCATTGAAGCCTATAAATAGAGGCATCATTTGGAGAGAAAAAAAGAAGAGCAAAGAGAGAGGGAAAGATAGTGCGGTAGAACAAAAGAAAGAGGGGTGGCAGCTAGAAGAGAAGAAACACAAACTCTCCCCTCTACAAACCATAAATCATGTTTTCTTCTATCTTTAGGAGTAGTTGCTCAATAGATATGCAAGGCTAAACTTGTTTTCTTGGTTGCAAGGACGCAAAAACCTTCAGATTTCAAGAACTGTGAGATTTATTCTTCCATTTATTTTCAGTTTGTATTATGAATGAGTATGCTTTTTTTCCTATGCATATTTCCTATGATTGTTTATCTTAATTGCTAAGAGCGGACTCTAAGTTATTATTGTGAACAATCTATTGCCAAGTTTGATATCAAAACCGGAGTGGTATATGAACTTGCGAAGCAACTGAGCTTGATAATTGTGGTGGAACTACGTTATTAAACTTAGGGAGAACATTCGAACAAAACAACACAAGTTGCGGACAACTTGGTTGTTAAGATTAACGAATTTATCTAGTTCTTAAGATTGTCATTGAACTAAATCATTAGTGTGGACACTGTAATTGTTTGTTGGTTATGGTTAGTTATACGACAGATCCCTTAATTAACCAACGTTAAGAAAAGATAAAAATTCAGAATATAAACTGGAGTTTTGTTTCAAGGATCGGTTCTGATTTCTGTAGGTGGATGTGTGCTTGCGACCAAGGTTTGTTTTCTTGATAAATTTTAGTTTTAATTGATTTTGTTTGCTAGTTTAATTTCTGCCAAAGTTTAGATCATTACAAATCAACCTCCCTAATTGCATAACATATAGCATAAAAATCTAAACTAAACCTTCCTCGTGGGATCGACCCCTTGCTTGCTCTATACTATTTAGTTCAGATTAATTACCCTAGCTTAAAACACACAAGATAGTATAGAGCAAGCAAGGGGTCGATCCCACAAGGAAGGTTTAGTTTAGATTTTTATGCTATACGTTATGCAATTAGGGGGGTTTGATTTGTAATAATCTAAGCTACGACAGAAATTAAAGTAGCAAACAAAATCAATTAAAACTGAAATTTATCAAGAAAACAAACTTTGATCGCAAGCACACATCCACCTACAGAAATCAGAACCGATCCTTGAAATGAAACTCTAGTTTATATTCTGAATTTTTATCTTTTCTTAACGTTGGTTAATTAACGGATCTGCCGTATAACTAACCCTAACCAACAAACAATTACAGTGTCCACACTAATGATTTAGTTCAATGACAGCCTTAAAAACTAGATAAATTCATTAATCTTAACAACCAAGTTGTCCGCAGCTTGTGTTGTTTTGTTCGAATGTTCTCCCTAAGTTTAATAACGTAGTTCCACCACAATTATCAAGCTCAGTTGCTTCGCAAGTTCATATACCACAACTCCGGTTTTGATATCAAACTTGGCAATAGATTGTTCACAATAATAACTTAAAGTCTGCTCTTAGCAATTAAGATAAACAATCATAGAAAATATGCATAGAAAAACAAGCATACTCATTCATAAAACAAACTGAAAATAAATGGAAGAATAAATCTCACAATTCTTGAAATCTGAAGGTTTTTACGTCCTTGCAACTAAGAAAACAAGTTTAGCCTTGCATATCTATTGAACAACTACTCCTAAAGATGGAAGAAAGCATGATTTCTGGTTTGTAGAGGGGAGAGTTTGTGTTTCTTCTTTTCTGGCTGTCACCCCTCTTTCTTTTGTTCTACTGCACTATCTTTCCCTCTCTTTGCTCTCCAAATGATGCCTCTATTTATAGGCTTCAATGACAGCTCCTCCTGCACTTATCAACAATGGTGGCTATCCTTTGTCAATGGTTGGTGGAACTTCTTTTGACAATATTCAGCTGCCACCAACAATCCACCATTGTATGGCAGAATTCAACTGTCATCTTTGAAAAATCACATATCCCTTATATGAAATTGTTTTTGGCTGAAATTTGGAGCGTTGATAGGTCTTTAAGTCAGAAATCCAACAAAATTGAGTTTCGTCAATTGGACTTCTGCGGCTCCAGATATTCAATTTTGAATGACCAAAGGTCAACACTGGCAGAATGCGAGATTTGACTTTGAAGGCTGCGATTTCCATGCTCTTTCTTTTTTATTTTTCTTGCCTTAAATTTATAGAAAGGTATGGATGTTAGCTTTTTAATGCCACTGGAATCACTTCATTTTGACCTCTAGAACTCACGCTTTACACAAAACATCAACTGAACGTCAAATCTGTCAATTACCTCCAATTTACTCCTTTTTGCATCTTTCATCCAAAAGTTCATTCAAAACATAATAAATCCAAAAGTTCCTTCAAAACATAATATATATAGTTGAATGTGGGTGAAACTATCGAATAATATGGTTACATCAAATACCCCCACACTTAGCTCTAGCTCGTCCTCAAGAAATGATAGATAAAATCAAATTAAAAATAACTATGACCAATCTCTTAATCTCCCATCAATGTCCAAGAATATATGCATTATAAACAAGAATAGAATCAAGAAGGATAAAGAGTATAAATTTCATGAATTCATTTACATGCAAACTTCAAAACTCAATTAATCGTTGGGATTTAAATGAAATCTATGTCATGCCAAAGTGATAGGTCCTCTCATTGATCTACACTCCAACACTCACGTGTTTAGGGCTTATGTGTTTAAATCTCTCAAATTCAATCAATGAATATGTTCTACCATAAGCTTGCTCTTCAATCTCATCTTCATTACTTACATATTACAAGCAATGCATGAATCAAAAGGTCTTATTTTCTGGTTGTAATGGGGCTAAGGTTAAGGTGAGGAAAAAGAAAGTAAAAGGAAAGGTTCAAACCAAAAAAAATAGAGCATTCTGAAAAATGATATTTCAAACAAGATATTCCATCAAAGCACATAAATTTTTCATCTTTAATCACCAATGCTTAATTTCTTTTGATTTAAAGATCTTTCAACATAAAACCTTAAGAACATAAGGAAAACTTTTTTTTTCACTTTTGACAACTTTGCCATGTTTTTTCATCAAGCATCACTTCTTCTTTCTTTTCACATAATTTCCAACTATAATTCCATGAGATATCACAAGTATATGCTCTACTAATCTTTGGCTAGGGGAAATGGAAAACATATAAAAAAATTAAGGCATATACATGGATAAATCAAAGAAAAGATAAACAAGCTCAAAACGGGCTCACTAAGGATAATATGCTCTAGGTTGGCTTTTTGGCTCGAGTGGTTAAAATTCATAATACCTTTATCATCTTCATGTACACATGTAATATGAATGTAATCTCAACAAGATATGAAGCAAGTTCTAGAGATACATATTATTGAAAGAATATACAATCAAAGAATATAATGTTGAAGGCTCAAAAGCTTGAATTGGTATAACATTATAAAGTCAACATGACATATTCTCAAAGTCAATCCCTAAAACAATTAAATGTTGAAATTTGTATGCACACTTATTCATTTGATTTATATCTTCATCTAAATCAACTAATTCTCATACATAATACTCATATTCTCAAAAACCAATGGGAGTTCAAAAAGATTAAATATAGATTTTTTATAAAAAAAAATAACAAAGAAAACCAAAATTCTCTTAATACCCCCACACTTTAAACAACAACATTGTCCTCAATGTTGAAATAAAAGAAAAGAAATATAAGAGAATGACAAAAATAAAGTAAAATGCAAAAAATAAAAGATAATGGAAAAAGAAAGCAAATCTGATTTTTTTTCCTTTTGTGTTGGGTTGCCTCCCAGTAAGCACTTTTGTTTTATGTCATTGGCTCGACATGTGGCATGCTCATTTCTTCATAGATTGGTTCAGCTAACTCCATAGAAGCGGTGAGTTTTGTCGTCCAACCAGGAAAAAGTTTCAAACGTGAATGATAAAGAAGGATTTTGTCTCCAACATGAAACTCTTTTCTTGTAATCATTCAATCATGAAAACTCTTAGTTTTTTCTTTGTAAATCCTTGCATTCTCATAAGAATCATTCTGAATCTTTTCCAATGTGATTCCTGTCTTTTTAGGCACCAAAAGGATAGGCATCACCCATTTACTGTCTATAATGGGGTAAATGACTTCTACATCATGGGGGACAGTTTGCAAAGCTTGCAAAGCCAATGCTGATTCATGCACATTTTGGGGAACACATATATGCCTCTCCACCTCTTCTATCTTGGTAAAATCATAGTTATAGCTCAAAGCTACGCTTAATCCATCCTTACAATCAAAATCCCAAAGTTGCTGCACACTTATCAACTTGGTCATAACATGTGATAAAATAAACATTGCTATAAGGATATGTCATTGCATCATGAAAATTAAATCCAATTTCTTCATCTCCTACCTCCATAGACAAAGTATCCTTACCACAATCAATCTTTGTATTGGCAGTTTTCAAGAATGATCTCCCAAACAATATAGGAGTGTTGTTTGATGAATCACAAGAATCATGTTCCATGTCAAGAATATAAAAGTCGCATGGAATAACCAAACTATCAATCTTGACTAGGACATCTTCTATCACACCAAGTGGATAAACAAAACTACAACTAAGAAATCAACATAACTAAAATCATCCAAAGTGAAATAAAAGTTATATAATTTGGTTTGACCCCAGCCAATATCATCTTATAGAAAACATTCAAAGCTTCTCTTGCAAAGCCATGCATTTCATAACCAGAAATCATCCATGACCTACAATCTTTTCCTTCATGCTATCAAATGCATTTCTCGCCATTTCAGCTTACCCACATTTGCATTACATATCTATAATTGAGGTACCCACAATCACATTACTCACAAAACCCATCTTAGTAACCTGTTACAAAAGATAAATAAATGACATATCACAAGCAGATGTGATAACTATAAATCAATGCAACAACGCAGACATCACCAAACATTTACCTCAACTATAATTCCCCAACTTGGCTAACGTTAATCTCACAGAAATGACCTAATACATGGAACAAACCATTCTAGTATGAAAAGAAAACGAAGTACCTGATCATGCAAACACATTCCCACACGTAGAGCCCCTTTATGTGCACAAGCTAACAACAAAGTGGACAAAGTCACCGCATTTACCACCACCATCCTTTAACATTCCATGAAAAACTTTAAAAGCATCAATCGATAACCCAATTTGGGCATACACAGCAATCATAGAATTCCAAGAAACCACATCCTTCTCCGTCATTTCATCAAACAACTTTCTAGACAAACCCACTTCACCACACTTTGTATACGCATCCAACAAAGTATTCTCAACTCCCACCATTTTATCTAGCCCAGCCTTTATAACAACCCCATAAACTCCCTCACTACTTTATTAGAAACACGAGAACGTGCCGATAAAACAGAAACCTTATCAACAAAACTTTCAATCTTATCACTATTTCCTTGACTCTTTTAAATTAAAAAAAACTCCTTAAAAACCACTAACGCTTCATGGGCATCATCATTTTGAACATACCCGGTTATTAAAGAAGTCCAAGTAACAATATTTCTATGAGGAATTTCATCGAACAAGATTCTTGCATCACTTAACTACCCACATTTCTTGCACATATCAATCAATACTGATGATACAAAACCCAAAAACAAGAGCTTGTTGATGGGTTTGCTTTCCCGAGTTAAGATCAAACAAAGCGGAGCATGATTTGATTGCGGTTCAACTAATATCGAGCTTTCCCATTGAAAAGAAAGTATAGAGAGACTCGTATGAGTCACCGCCGCGAGCCACCTCTGTAATAAGGGAGTTCCAGGAGTAGAAATTGGCCTTGTCAAAGTATTTGTTTAACCAGGTACTTGAGTTAGTGTTCAGCGGCTGCTGCTGAAAAGTGGTTTATAAGATTGTGAGTAATGGCAGTGAATGGCGATTTGGAACTTCATTCATTCTCTATTCAATTTTTTACTTAAATTTATCTGCTTTTGCTTCTTTCTGTTAAAATTTTTAAAGGGTGATGTTATGTATTTTTTTATATTCATATCATAACTCTATAATTAAACATAAATACTATTCATTTTAGAAAATGATAACAATGATGATAATAATAATAATAATAATATTGATAGTAGTTTATTATGATGGTGATGATAATGTTACTAATTATGATGATAATGATAATAATAATAATAATAATAATAATAATAATAATTGTGATGATATTAGTAATAATAATAAATATAATGATAACGATATTAATAATAATAGTAGTGATAATAGTGGTGGTAGTAATGGTGGTGGTGGTCGTGGTGTGGTCGTGGTCGTGGTAGTAGTAATTTTAGAATGACATTTGTTTTATATATATTAAGATAATAAAATATTGAATTAACTTGGATCAACCTAGTTTAATATGTCAAATTCGTAATCTGAGTTATGAGACTATAATAATCCCATAGAAAGCAAATCGAAACAAATTATGAATTCTCAATTAGATCAATGTTGAAGGATGAGATTAAAAAAAAAACATCTAAAACAACCTGAGTCTATCTGTTAATCCTATGACCCGAGTTATGAGACCAAGATAACCTTATAGAAAGAAAATTAAAAATAATATGATTTAACTTAGGTTAACCTGTTAAATGTGTGAATTTACTCATGAGAATAATATAACCCCATAGAAAAAAATCAAAATAAATTATGAAGCTCAATCTCTAATCGACCATGTCAGATCCAATGTTGAACGATGAAATTTATAAAAAATTTAAATAAACAATGACATAAAAATAAGTCAATTCAACCCGAGTTAACCCATTAAGCACTATTTCCAGGTCATGAGACCGAGATAACCTAATAAAAAAAATCAAAACAAATAATGAAGCCTAATTCTGATACGAACCAAGTCAAGTTTGAATTTGGCTTTCAAATGCCTACTAATCAATTTATGAGATCAAGCATATCTCTCAAACTATACATCGAATCGAGCTGAAATTTTACAGGGAGAAACAATACACATGAAAATATATTGTGGTAAATGGTCAGGTCAAATAGAGTTCGAGAACATATTATTTTATAGGGCTTAAGTTACTAGACGAATCTTGTCAAATCTGCTAGACTAGACCTTTGTGTAATTGTTTGGGTCATATATGGGGCTACAAGTGGAATTGTGTAGTGATTCACACTGAGATGAAAACTAGACATCTCAAGCTTTCCAATCATATATGGTTTTTCTATTAATTCATCCAAACGAGAGAGAACAACGTGTGTTTGAAATCAGGATTGAAATCTATTGAGACTTGTTTTTATTATCCTATTTTATTTATTTATTTATTTTTGAATAATTATTTTTATTTTGGGTTTGTTCTGGCCTATTAGACAATTTTTAGGGGTTTATTTCATTATTGGACTTATGTTAGTTGATTACCAGTTTATGCTCATTAGCTTGCAACATATAAGGAGTCTATTAGGATTAGTTAGAGGAAACTATATTATGTTTTTTTGAGCTACAAATTTGGACAGCAACTTGAAGAATAAATATGAGTTTTCTTTTGTTTATTCATGGCAAAACAACCTTTCTTTATAGGGACAAAAATCGTACACTGACTTATTGAAGATTAACTAGTTTCATGGTGTGATTCACATACTTAGAGTTCTTAAATATAAGGTTATCTCTATATTCAAATATTTTTCCAATACCCTTGGTTCATAAGTACAATGTTACTTCTAAGTCAGAGTTTTATCAGACCTGAATTTCAGCATTCCGGTTTGTTATTTACTTCGTTTGGGGTTACTTGATCACGTGATCAAGAGGTCCGCATCAGTTGGTATCAAAGCTAGGCTCCAAAACCAGGTTATACCCATTATTATCTTCTTGTTGGTTTTGGTTTCCTTAGCTTTACTTGTCTTTGATTCAATTTTTATTATTTCGTGTCTAGAGCTTAGTAGTTTGCGTCTAGGGCTCCTTTAAAAAAGTGTTATTTTAGTTTTTTGTTGTCTCAGAATATATCAATAACATAAAGAGTAAAAAAAATATGTTATTTTAGTATGTTATTGTCTCAAAATATATCAGTAGTATAAAAAGTAAAAAAAAACATTTAAAAAGGAGCAATTAAAATTGAAAAAAGTGGAGGATGGATGAAAAAAATATAGGCCTGCTAATTCATACAAATAAGAAAGAACAACATGTTTAAAGTCAGAACTGAAATCTGTCAGAAATGTGCAAAAAATAAAGAAACATTGTTTTCTTATATATTATGGATTCCAGTCAATACAAGGATTTCTTAATCCTCTTGGAAGCATGTGTGACATCTATTGACTTACTTATTTTATAAGGATTCAACAACTATTATCCATAGTTTGCAAGAATTTCATATCCATTATGGAATGCATGTGGTGGTAATAAGACTTAGGATTCTTTTGTTATTCTTTTCCTTATTTTGCAGGATTTTCTTATTGAAAATAGAGATTATAAGAGGCTATTTAAAAAAGATATTCCAGTCATTTTCTCTCCTATTTTTAAGAGCATACTTTCAGCTAAACAAGAAAAGAAACTTCAGCATTCAAGACAATATCTTTCAAGCAAGGAAAGAGGATTAATGGATGATATAAAAAGACACTCTTTCATCTATAAGTTTCAGATTCGGCTACAAAGGATCCGATGCAAGAAGATACAATTTTAGGGTTGTTTTGATAACTTGTATTAATATGAATATTTCTTATGGTTTATTTATTTTTAATTAATATTTATGATAATTATATTTCAGTTTTAGGGTTTTTATTTCTATTGGGTTTGTTTTTTCCCCCAAAATCAATGTTTAGGCTTGTTTTAGGTATTAGGCTTGTGCTTAGCTGATTTTTAGTTAAGACCTATTGGTTTTCAACCCAATATAAGACCATTATGGTTATTATTTGAGGACTATATTATGTTTTGTTTTGTTGTAAATTTTGAGCAACCTTTAGACATTAATAAAATTCAGTTTTGCTTAAGCAAACTTCATCTTCTTTACTAGGACAAAGTGTAAATTCATTTTATCAAGGTATAACTGACCTTGTGGCATCATTCACAATTATCCAATACTTCTTGTTCTTAGTTATAGGTTAACTCTAGGTCAAGGTTCTAGTCTAACAGATTTGATAAGATTCATCTAGTAATTTTGACCTTCTGAAATAATATGTTTCCAAACTTCATTTGATTTGAAAAATATATCACCATATATTTCCATGTGTATAGTATCTCCCTGTAAAATTTAAGCTCAATTCGATGTATGGTTTAGAAGATATGACCGATCTTGTAAAATTTGTCATCAAATATTTTAAGGCAAATTCGGACATGACTTGGTTTGTATTAAGTTCTCAATCAAACATATTAGTAAAAAATAAAATTAGAAAAAACAAGTTAATTAAAAAAAGAAAAAATGATTCAACTGGGTTAACCTGTCAAACTCGTGACTCGGGTAATGAGATAAGGACAACCCAATAAAAAAGCAAATCTAATGTTGAAAGACCCATGATCATGGTCATGAGACTAAGATAATCTCTTAGAAGAAAATGACCCAATTTAACCTGGGTAAAAATACCAAAACTTGCAACCTTGATCATGGGATCAAGATATCCCTATAGAAAAAAAATTAAAATAAATTATGAAGTTCAATTCCTAACCGATTTAATGTTGAATGATGAAATTAAAAAAACTTCAATTAAAAAAAGACACTAAAAATATCCCAAGTTAACTCAGGTTAACCTATTAAGTATTATTCTCGAGTTATGAGGTTGGAATAACCTAATAGAAAGCAAATAAAATAAATCATAAAGTCTGTTTTTCAATTAACGCAATATTAAAAGATGAAATTGGAAAAACAATTAATTAAGGGAAAAAAAACTAAGTCAGTCTGGTTAATTCGCCAAACTCGCGATCCATGTCATGAGAATGAGATAACTCAATAAGAAATAAATTTAATATTAAATTTTTTTTTATAAAAAAAGAAGCATTGAT
>Ga0307507_10008402_pt1 | contig 14301 bp, 12 predicted proteins | sample 7_EM_MG_FD_207223 | JGI IMG/M metagenome (GOLD analysis project Ga0307507, IMG submission 207223) | Populus trichocarpa ectomycorrhiza microbial communities from riparian zone in the Pacific Northwest, United States - 7_EM | ecosystem: Host-associated > Plants > Roots > Unclassified | place... | reverse complement strand
GGTCCTCCAATTGGTCTACACTGGGTTTATGGAACGCGAAGAGGAAGAGGGCGCGATGAGAGAGGGATGTTGTAATGAAATTACATTGGAGATGTGGCAAGATCCAAACCAGGCGATAGCAATCATACCGATAGCTCGTTTTCACTGAGTTCAGGTCCTGAGGGAAACTAGAATTGTCGCCCATTTCTACTCCACCATTGTTATGGTTAGGACCATTGTGACAGGTGACCGTGACGGTTACATTTACTACTTTGTCAATGTTTACCTCTACGACCCAGTGGTCTTCTGTCTTTTTCCTCCTTCAAACATATTTCGCCTGGTTGGCCCTTAGGCCTTCGCGAATTTCTCCATTTTCGACAAGCATTCCCTTGATACGTCTGCGAGATATTCTCAGTTGCTCCACACATTCTCTTTCAACGTGTTTCCAGCCTTGCATTCACACTCCTCCATCAACAATTTTCCTCTAATTACCCGTAAACAATGACCGCCGTTCCAGCACCAACGCTCGTGTTACCCAGAGAGGAATGGTCCGACGCCGATTTTGATCTACCAGAGGGCGCGGCAATTCCAGCGCCATCCGACAAAGAAGAGGAAGATTGGGACGTAGAAATGGATATGGGTAAGACGGGCGACTCAAAGCCAAAGTCTCTCATCGCGATTTTGGCCACGAGATCCGAGGCGACTCCCTCAATTTTATCTATGATTAACATCCGTCCTCCCATTCAAACTACTGTCGTCGAAGACGACGACGAAGGTGTATCGACCATCAAGGCTTCCGCATCAACGATCATCGCTAGACCTGTGGCAAAACCAGCAGTCGAGCCTGTTGACGAGGATTTTGAAGACGCGTTCTCCTTGCCCACCGAACTTACCCAACTCTCCTTGGCACCTTTATCACTCAGCCACCGTGCATCAAAGAATTCGCTCGAATGGGGCGAGAAGGACAACTCTTCATCTTCTCAGTCTTCAGATGCTTATTCTACTCTTGGGTTTGCTGAAGCTTCATCCCCGTCGAATTCAACATCTTCAACATCTTTCCCGGACACCGAAGAAGATGAGGATGAACTTGAAGGAGTTGTCATCCCATCAGCTCTATTTGAATCTGGGCACAGCGCTTCTCAGCTCAAAAAGATTCTCGAATGTAAGAAAACCACTCAACCCAAAGGCAATTCCTGCAGACCTAGCAAAATCGATCCAGAGGATGATTTCGAGTCAGGCCTTGTTTTCGATGACGACGTAGATCTTAGCCCAAGTCGCCTTATTCTCAACGCTCACCAATCCCAACGGTCTGCAAATCACAGCAGCATACCTATCTATAAGCAATCTGTCCTTCGTCCTCCATCAAGGACAAGACTGCAGCGGTCTAAGTCTCCTTCAATTCCGCCAACATCATCTGTCAAGCAATTACAGAAAATTCGTTTGTCTCCCTCTCCCCCACTTTTCCCTCCACCTCGTTCTCAGACCTTCCAAGCTTTGGCATCAAGCTTCCAGTCTGCGTCTCCTTCACCAGCACCGAGCAGCGGTCTTCTAAGTCCGAAACCCGGAAGTCTGAGGGGGCAGAAATCTTGCACGGGCTTAAAACCCCCCAGCCCTCCGTCTACGAAAAAGTTGAATCGAAAAGCTTCCTTATCCTCGCTGTTTGACAACCAGGCTCTGGCATCATCCTCGACTACCCGTCCCACGGAAACAAAGGCTGCTCGGTACGAGGAGCCCACTGCGGCTTCTCGTGCAAAATCTCATAAAACCTCCATGAGCCGAATCCATGACTTCAAAGTACCCCCTACGCGACCATCCACCCCATCTTCAAACACTGCTGCCCTCCGCTTAACAATGCCCACTCAATCACGTCTCAGATCGCGGCCTGCCCTCTCCCAAATTTTCGGTGCTCCGGGGCCTAGTCAGGAGTCACCTGTGCCACGAGCCCCATCTCCGCTTCCTCCAAGGCCCCCGTCGAGTACCTCGATACAAGCACCGCCTATTTCCCGCAGCCAAACCCAACCAACACCGCTAGCTCCTAAACTCCTTCGTCGACCAAAACGTCCTCGGATGTATGGCGATGGTACAGAGCTAGATAACATCGACGACCTTCCAACTGATCGTGACAAGGAGGTGCGGTATAGAGTTCAACCAAAGGGTTATGGAAATCGAATACCGGGTGCTACATATCCTTCAAAGGCCGCAGAAAAGAACAAAACAGTGGACAAAGGGACAGCGAGGAGAAAAGGTAAATGGGAAGATGCTATCTCGCAAGGTCAAATACTTTTGGGTTTATGTTGAATTCTTCACTCATTTATCTTCAGAGCCACCAACTCTTTCTCATGCTCCGTCAAAAAATACGCTGAGACGGACTACCACGAGAATTGGCGCCCCAGAAGTGGCTCCAGGGAGTCCGAAGAAGAAGAAGAAGAAACCTACGCCATCCCCATCTGGTACCAAGAGGCCGACATTAATTCGTAATCTAGGGGGGATATCAGGCTCCAAAGGTGAGTTAACTCTTCACACATGATTTTCTATCGGCTCAATGTCGTCAAGTTGTTGGAGAAATGAAGTGGAACCCTCAGACTTTGCGTTGGGAAGGCAACGAACAAATTCTTCGCGATTTTGACGCCGCCATTGGAACGTCGACACGGCCAGCATTAATCACACATTTAACTGCTTCCTATATTGGCGCGCCTGGCGGCTCCTCGAGTTCAAGGGTAGTGGGTAATATGGTGTTTGATCCTTCACGTATGTGTTGGATATCGACTCTGCCACCAGAACAAGATGAACCAGATGTGTTCGCCAACCTGGCTGATGATGAGGAAGAAGAGTGGGACCAAAAGGGAGCTACGATCCGTGCCAACGCACCCCGTGTATCGGACGTCAGCGCCACTAGTACAAGTCCTACCCCTAGTCATTCAAGGACAATGTCCGAATCAGGTAGTGACCGAGGTTCACGGGCATCGATGGTTGTCTGTGATATTGATGATGCCTTCGTTTCAAGTTGTCGCAGAGCCGAGGAGCGACATCGAGTGGAAATGAAAGGTTGGAAGACATCCACTTCACAAAGAGACTCTTCTCTTGCCTCGGATCGTTCTTATCTGTATGAGATTAGGGCACTTGCTACGCGTCAATACTGATGCAACTACATTCCTGTTCTTTAGTCTACTCTCTGTATTATTTCTGGTTTCTCTTTTTTAGCAGTTGATTCGACACTCATTTGTATTTTTCTTTTTTCATGAATTACCGGTTACACCCGTGAACACATTCATTCCTCTACTTATGTGTGACTCGCTATCTGAAACTCCTGCAGGACACGGTCAAATCGCAGTTTCGCTTCATGCTGGATCAGCCGTTCTCTCGACATTGTCTTCAAAATACCCATTGAAACTTCTTTCCCCTTACATCCATGACAAAACAGCACTGGTCTATCTCATGACCTATGGGGGTGGTCTTGTCGGGGGCGATGAGATTGTTGTCGATGTGAAAGTGCAATCAGGAGCGAGACTTCTATTGCTATCCCAAGTCTGCTTTCCTGCTACCCTGACACTTTATTGTACTAACCTCTTTCCTAGGGAACTACGAAGGTGTTCAAGGCTCGTTTCGGAAAACGACTGGCATCTTTTGAACCGAATATTGGCACTGCCAAGATGTCCACGACTAGACAAAACCTTCGCTTTCATGTTGGTGCAGACAGCATACTGCTGCTCCTCCCAGAGCCTGTTACGTGCTTCCGTCATGCATCTTATAAACAATATCAGAAATTTCACCTGGAAGACTCTGCATCCGCCATAATCCTGGACTGGATTACCTCTGGTCGCATGTCCATGGGCGAGGAATGGGCATTCTCGCGGTATTACAGCGTGAACGAGATATTCCTGCAGGACAAAAGAATAGCAAAGGATGTTGTGCTCCTTGATGACACCGAACTTGGCGAGGACATTCCTTCTCGACCTTTGTCAGAGCGCCTTAAGCCTTACTCGTGCTACGCAATGCTATTTCTGCATGGACCGCATCTACTTCCCTTAATCGCGACCATCATGGGATGCTACAATCAGATCACGGTTTTCAAGACCAAGGTGCCTGCTGGGTTAATTTGGTCTGTCAGCCCTGTTGACTCTGCAAAACTGGGGATTGTGGTCAGAGTGGCTGGTGTTGAGACAGAGATTGTGAAGGAATGGTTAAAAGATGCTTTAGCAGGCCTCGAAGCAATAATTGGGAGGGATGCCTACAAGAGGGTCTTTCCTTAGCCCCAGAACCGCCACTTGAACACTTTGTAAGTGAATTTCTATCTGGCTAGCCATTACCAAGCACCGAGCAAGATATGTCAGATTCGCTGTAGAGGTGTTGCCAGCATCTGCCTGATCCACTATACCTTTATCAAAACACGATTTGACAAATGAGGCATTTGCGAATAGTACCCGCTTTTTCTCGGTCCCTGCTTCTCTGCACCTTCCAACTTGAGGCATTATATGTTGACTGCATATGTTACCGGGCTTCGCGGCACTCCCTTTATTAGTCGCTCCTTTGATAGAGTGAATTCCCGTGGATCGGTGTCCAGACGTCCAACTTTGCATAATTTATAAGGTGCAAGTAATCCTTACTGCCACTTCCTCGAATGTTGGCTGCTTTTCAATCTTACAGAACTTGCTCCAGAACTTGAAGGGAACGGAATCAAATCATCAAGGAGACAAACAGGTCATGATGTCGTGGAATATTCGGAAGTATAGACGAAGCCAAAAGGTGGATTCACACTGCGGACAACGTTAAATGGTTAAAGAAGAGGGGATACTTTGCAACCAAGTAATAGATAGTGCACAAATAAGAACATTGCAAATGATTACTCCCTGAATAAACTTCTAAAGAATTAACTTATCATCTAGAGCTTTACTGATTGGCACTGGCGTTGGTTCGGGACCCTCGACTTCTGCAGGGATCGATGAAGGTTCAAAGGGTGGTGGTGCACTTTTCTCCCCACGATTTTCATCTAGCCACTTGTCCATGTCATCACGAGAAGTGAACGGTCGTTTCCCGAGCAATTTGACCATGTCTTCGCTGCAAAGGGAATATCAATTACTTTGTATTCGACGGACAATAAGAAAAGGGACACACCGAGTGATATTCTCCTTTTCAAGGAGTAGTTTTGCAACCTTTTCCACATCCTCACGATGATTGCTAAGAAGTTCCCGGGTACGCTCGTATCCAATATTTATCATCTTACGGACTTGCTCATCCAGCATTTCTGCCGTTTTCTCACTGAAGGGCTTTGTCCAACTTTCTTTCGTTGCACGGTCGCCACCATAGCTCACGGGCCCAATGACATCGTTCATCCCATAATTAGCGCAAGCCTCAAAGGCCATTCGAGTGATTTTCTGGAGATCGTCCTGAGCCCCGGTAGTAATGTTTTCTGCTCCGAAAAAAATCTCTTCTGAAACGCGGCCACCCAAAGTCATACAAATTCGGTCCATCAGCTGTGGCGTCGATAGGAGGTAGCGGTCAGGGGGTAGATACTTAAAATGGTGTCAATTCATGCGATGGATGTGAAACAACGAGCAATTTACCTGTGCATATCCTAGAGCACCTGCCCCTCGGGGGATAATACTGACCTTCAGGAGAGGATCGGCATGTTCAAGGAACCAGCCGCAGATTGCATGTCCAGCTTCGTGATAAGCCACTGTTTTCTTTTCCTCTGGGCTCAAAACGCGACTCTTCCGCTCCAAGCCAACAATTACACGTTCAATAGCCGTCTCGAAATCAACATTTTCGACAAAATCTGAATTTCTGCGAGCGGCACGAAGTGCAGCTTCGTTGCAAACGTTAGCGACATCGGCACCAGAAAAACCGGGTGTGAGGACAGCGAGTTTTTGGGCGAGGGATTCAATATCAGATTTTATGGAAGGTTCTAGACGAAGTGGTCTGAGGTGAACAAGGTAAATCCCTTTGCGGCCGGAGACGTCGGGTCGGTCAATAGATATATGCCTATCAAATCGACCGGGACGCAGGAGAGCAGGGTCGAGGACGTCAGGTCTATTAGTCCCGGCTAACACTACGATGTGTTCGTCGGTGCCAAAGCCATCCATTTCAACAAGGAGTTGGTTCAATGTTGACTCGCGCTCATCATTACCACCGAATGAACCCCCTTTCCCTCTCGATTTACCGATCGCGTCTATCTCATCAACGAAGATGATGCAGGGAGCGTGCTTCTTGGCCGAAGAAAAGAGGTCACGAACACGGGATGAACCCACACCAACGAACATCTCAACAAACTCGGAACCGGAAACCGATAGGAAGGGAACAGATGCTTCGCCTGCAGTTGCCTTTGCCAAAAGTGTTTTGCCTGTACCCGGAGGACCAGAAAGGATGGCACCGCGAGGAATCTTAGCACCCAGCCTCTCGTATTTCGCGGGGTCCTTCAAAAATTTCACGAACTCCATGATCTCCTCCTTCGCCTCGTCCATTCCTGCTACATCCTTGAATTTGACCTTCACATCCGTATCCTTATTGAACATCTTCGCTCGGCTCTTGCCAATATTAAAGATGCCACCTCCTGAACTGCCCGTACTCCGCCTCGAAATCCAGTAGAGTACGCCAATAAGGAGGAGAGTTGGGGCGAAATTCAGTAATGCGCCCACAGAGGATATTTCGTCCTGGTATGAGACAGGTATGCGTTCGGGACTTGGGATTCCGAGTTCATCCTGCGCTAGCTCGAGCTTTCGCTCGAACGCATCGACACTCCCTATCGAGAAGTAATATTCTGCCAGTCCCAAATTATTTGGCGTTGTTCCAATTGCGTTCGAGCGGAGTTTGACACGAACTTGGTGCTTGTTAACAACGACGAGATGATCGACAAGTCCTTTGTCAAGCAACGCTGTTCTGAATTCTTGCCAGGTAATCTCTTTTGAGTGAGAGGATGTCGAACTGGACCACGCAATATAAGCAGTTGCTGAGGCAAGGAGCCAAGCAAGCTGAGTGTTGTTGAAGCCGTTATTATTCGGTGGTAATTGATCATTTCGACGATTGTCGTTCCGGTGTCTTTCTGGTTCCTGGTCCTGAGATTTGGAAGAAGATTTTTGCTGCTCTTGTGCCTTCCTCTTGTCCATTTGTTCATATTGCTTGAAGAAACCTTCCAGAGCCTTCGGTAATTCAGGACCTTTCTTTTCGCCATCTTTCTTCGAGTCGGATTCCTTCAATGGATCCTGCGACTGTTGTTCTGGACGTTTAGGATTCGAATTTACGAGTCTCCCGGATGTGAATCGAGGAGTCCTGAGACGGGTAACTGCCCTAAAAGATCGTGAAAGCATGTAAAGGATGTAAACCAAGGCTCCCGGACTCACGCCCGAGTTTCGAGTCACGTGTCGAGACAAAATGCGTAAGGGGACGGCAGAGATGGCCGGACCGCAATTCCAAAGCGCCAATCAAATCTGACGTCTTGTACAACCTTCATCACATTGCTAACACCCATCGCTTGTCATATACAGTATTAACGCCCTCATACATCTCCAATGCCATCATTGTCCGACACCTCAAAGGCACAACAAAACTGATCTTTTCCTAAAAGAATAAATCCTTTCCCATCAGGTGCCCAGCGTACATCTTTTGTTTCGAACTTTTCTGAGTAAAGAAACAATCGGATAAGAGAGTGCCCCAATTCCAGGACAAGAACGAAGACATACTCGCTGGTACACCTATGCATTCAGCCATCTCTTCTTCTTCGCCAGACTCTCCTTGCCATTCGTCACTCCATATGTACACACTTTGTATTCCACAACAGAGGCATAGACTACCTTTGCGTACTGGATTCCATCGAGCTTGCAAGACTGGTTGAGAGTGCAAAAGAACCGTTCTCAACTTGGGAAGGCTAGTCTCTCCCGCGGAGGGAAAGTCGAAGAGAAATATCGCATTGGGAACATTTTCTTTAGACATGTCATAAAGGACTGAAAGCAATCCGCACAACCGGGCACTCACCCACTCGTGCCAGTAGAAGGGTCCCAGTCAGATTCCAGTCTAGTTGGATGAACCCACTTTTCGGATGAGCTGTTGTCAAGTCGGTCCGAAGTGTATTCAGTGATTGAGATCCGTATAAACGTTCGTCTTTCAGTTCGTCAGCAGAGTGCGGCATCTGGAATAAATAATTTTACATGTCAGGAATCCGCGACCCTCCGTGGTTTCTAGCCATTTCGAGGGCTCTCGCCACACCTTCTATTGGCACTGTGAGGAAGCGATCGTAAACCAGAGGATTTAATATGGACAAACGACAGTAGATCCTATTCGGGTAGATAGCTCTAAGGTGAATACCTCCGACCAACTCAAGCTATCCAGAATATGAATCTTGCTCAAAATCAGAATTAGAATGTGTAGACCAAGATCGGTGCCTACCTTGTCATCCCAGCCGCCAATGGCTAGAAACATGCCACTCGGATGCCAGGATACTTTCCTGATGCCAAAGCCAGGTTCAGGAGTGGGTGAAAACGTTGTCAAAAGATCACCCGCAAGAGTAACGACATGTAGCTTGTACTAACGAAAGCTTCAATTCCCAGTCGAAAAGCAGGAGCTGAATTACTCACTTCCAGTGGACCATCCCACACAGCTACGTGGTTTCCTGTTGGAGATAGGGCAAGTGATGCGAAAGACGTCGTTGGCAGAGGGAAGTGCTGATAATTCGTCTGATCACTAATGTCAGCAAGAGAGTTCAGATACGCACTCTGACCAATCGATAGGATTCCGAAGCATCATATACTCCAAGGGTGTCCTTCGACTTGTGCCTCTCCGCCAGAATAAAGTATCGGCCATCAGATCTGAACACATATCCTGTTCTTCATGAGGGATGAGAGACTGGTCACGAGTTGAAAGGAAATCACCTCTGTCTGGATGTATTGGAAACTGAATATAGGTTGCTGTGCCGGTAGTGATTGACCATAGAGATACCCGCAGCTTCAATGGGATTCAGTGCTTGATAGCATTCTGTGAATAGTTCAACCTACACCCCACTCAGAGAAGCAGACAACGGTACGTCCATCTGGCGCCCATTCGGCTGACACAAGACCTGAAAGCAATTAAGCACACAAGGCTACTTGGTGAGATGCCGACGATCACCTTCTGTGCCAGCGTCAATGCGACCAATCCAATCTTCATCGCATAGTTTCATGAGATGCACGACGCCTTGCTTCGCGGAGGCTGCTAGGATATACTCTGAATCACAGGACCAACCAATATGTGTAATGGAGTTCCCTGATTCTGATGAAGTCCCCAAATGAGATTTTGGATGCCTTGGTGCACTGGGTTTATTGGAAGTGAGTATGGCATGCGTTGGATTCTGTGTTGGGTCAACAACCCAAGTTCGAGTGATTTGAAAAGTGTCTGTCCGACGGACGATTACTCTGTCACCTATTGCGGTCAGAAAAAAGTGTGCTCCCGGACTGAAGTTGACTAGGGACAACGACTGTCGGTAGATTTCTGTGAAATCCATGGTCAACACGACGCTATATTTAGGCTGTCAGTCTGCTGAATACTATTCACACGCTGCGTTTCTTTTAACCAGGATGCCTCCCTTGTGTTTTCGAGGCGTCGTCACAAAGGCAGGGTGCATGAGCAAAACAGCAACAGTTACTGTCTCACGCATGGTAATTCACAAGTTGACCGGGAAAGTGAGCGTTCTCCTTGTTCCCTCATTATTATTGCTCAACGATTTTCCAGCAAATAGAGCGTAGCAAAAAGTACTTGATACACGATGAAAATAACAGTAAGACCGTGTAACGTTGTTCTCAATACATTCTGATGAGATTCTCACCGCAGAAGTTCGATTGGATGATGTGGTGACGATTCGGAACTGCCCACCCATATCCAAGAGGAAGAGGTTCACTCTGGAGAAAATTCTGAGAAGTCCGGAGACGGAACACGACTTAATGCGTCGCCAACAACTACTTGATGCTGCAAAACATTCATGACTTCGCTTTGGGAAGGGAGGCTGCTAATTACGCGGGGGAAATTGGTTGCTGGATCTGTATTATCTATCCTGAGGGTCAGTAAGAACGTTCGTAGCTATGGCAAGCTTTGGAACAGACCTCCGCCTTTTTCTTCTCCTGCTTTCCCTCGACATCCTTGATCTGCTCTTCCACCCTTTTACTAGAATACTATATTAAATTATCGTCAATCGTCAATGATGGAAGCTCACATTTCGCCCTGGATAAGTTGAATACGAGTATCAACGTTGCTTCTTGCTTCCGCTTGATCTTGTTGGACGAGGACAGGGCCAATTAACTTGTATACTGTATTTTCGGGTTTCAGCTGTGCAAATTCCTGAATACCAACTATGAATTTTTTGATTCCTTGAACAAACGACCGTGAATCACCTCCTGCACTTGTTTGTTCTCGGACAGCTGAGCACCAAGTTGCTGCCGAGTTTCGATTGCATGTGCCAGATCTATTTGCAATTTCTGAAAGTCTTGAGAAGCTTCTTGCAATTTGTTTTCCAATGACATTCTCGTGAAGGTTGCGAAAAAGAGATGAATGCAAGTGATAAACTAAAACTAACACTTTTGAGCAAAATTGTACAATGCCATGTCAACAACAGTCGACGTCTTTTTTTCATGTTTGTAGATCACTGATTGCCATCCCACAGGTGCTGTACTGGAAGCGGAACGCAAGATAATTAAACCCTTTGACATGGCCTGTATACATGACACATTTTGGTGGATGCCGCTGTCGCGATCTGACCATACCAACTTCAGAACACGGCAGTGTGGAATCGGGGTCAATTTGCTGAAGTGAAGGCACAGAATGGTTCCAGTCGTGCTCCAGAAAGTCTGAACATCGACTATCTTTTGTGCAGAGGATCGAAGGTCACTTTCCTATCTCAGCGCGGTAACGCCCAGTCGGTCATATTCCGCATGAGCCTCTTGATTGAATCTCAGTGTTGTCCAGAGATTGCTGCTGTCTGCACACATGCTATAGTGGAGGGGTCACTCTTGCGGAAGTCTTCGATCTTGCTATCCGGCTGGTGTCACGGTAGGCGAGTCGATGTCAATTAAATCCAACTTCTCAAGGCGTTCCTGTTTCTGAATTGCCCGCTTTTTAGGATTAATTCGATTCCAAACGAATGAACACAATCGCAGCTCTCAGAGGCAGATCTACTATTCGTTCCATAGAAATCCAATTGATGAGTTTTAATGCAGTAAATAGAGGGTTATGACGCGAAACGTAACCGGTTTCGAGCGAAGTATGGCGAACCGGAGACAAATTATCCAGAAGCTCAAACATCCATCTGGCCGACAAATTTGGAGGATCAGGTCCCCGAGGTGGTGGTGACGCAGCAGCGCGGATGTGAATTTGTAAAGTCGCTGGGAGCTACATCCTCTTCAGTCGTTCACTCCCCGCTGAAATCTGGTGATCAATATTTTTCACAAATGTGATCATATGTTTCTTACCAGCCTGTCGCAATCTATATTCTCGAAGCTCTTTGGTTCTGTCAGGACCATAGGGTGTTCCCCAACCTGCCAAAGGAATTACGATCGCAGTGGCATTATCATCGCCGCCGAGGTCTTGTGAGAAGGATAGTACACGATTTGCCGCAGATTTGGGGTCAGGTGCATCTCGTGCAAGGTCTACAATTTCTTGGTCAGAAAGGATCGACGAAATTCCGTCCGATACCAGAACAATGAAAGCCCATTCATTTCCTGCGCATTCAATTATCAGGACTCGGATTGCAGTGTCAAAAAAAAGCCAACCTTCCAATAGTTTTGTCCGAATGTCCGGTTCGGAAGTAATGCCAAACATTTTATACTGCAAGTCCCCCAAACTTGTGCCACCCGTTATTAAACGGTCGGAAAATGAAAGATAGAAATGTTTACCTCCTTGTATTTTGAAGTGCGCCCATCCACCTAAAGCACGCAATCAGGATTTGGGCAGTACTTTCATGGCTTGCACGTACCTAGATTCTCCAAACGAATCCCTTATAAGGGAGGTCCCCATCATTTTCCGAAGTCGAATGCTTTCTAGTCGTGTGTCAGGATGGTGATTCTCCGTCATAGGAAAGGCCTGATTGTTTCTAGAAGCCAAGATAACTCTAGTATCACTGAACCAGCCTGAGTCCCAGAGTTGTGACGAAGAACTTAACAAACTTACCCACAATGAGCAACATATACGGCAATCTTTTTAGCAAAGAAGAAAGGAGCTGTTGGTGAATCAAGGCACTGGAGAATGACAACGGATGCCGTGGCGCCGCATGTTTGGGCGGTATTATCGACAGAAGATAGACTTCTGTCTACCTTTGTCCAAACTCAGAGAATGCCGAGACGATAGAAAGGATGGTATCTCACTTCAAAGAATGCCAGAGTTGCGCGCGCCTCCAAATCCATCTCTTCTGGATTTAATTCTTCCACCCAGGGGCTTAAAGCTCCGCCTTCAAACCGTTTGAAGTAACCACCAAGCTCTTTGGTCCATTTGAAAATTTCTGGGATTGAAGTCTTGTCGACGGATTCGAACAAACCATGGAGTTCCTGCCGCAGGTATTGTGCGACAGCAGATCCGCCATGTCTTCAAAAGTCGTTAACAGTAATGGTCAAAAAGGCCACGAAAACCAACCCATCATATAGCCCAACAAACAAGACCTGATTGGAATGCGGTTCTGCGACTAGGTCGGGATCCCAGTTCATTCCATGAAACTTTTTCAAGCTCAGGCGTAGTTCTTCTGGATTGAGAGATAGTGTCGCAAAAGCATAGAAGTCTTCTTGATGACTACTATCAAGTTCAATGAACCATGCATGAACCCCAGAGCACGCTCACTGACACTCTGTTGCCTCGGGAATTGGCAACTCCGATGACTTTCGGTGAGTGAAGAGGTACTCTTGCAGATCCACCTAGAAAATATGCTGGGCCAATGGTGATGTACTCTGTAAATACCACGTACCTGGAACTGTAACGCGGACGTAGTCATGATATCGAGAAATATTATCCAAACATTTTGGAAAGGCGTAAAGATGGTTCCTAAGAAATCTGTGAGCCATTGCGCCCTCTGGACCTCTAAACGACGGTCATAATAGTAGTAGTAGAACTGACCAGGGTCGAAGCCGTCACAGGGTGTCACTAAGTTATCTGTGTTGATTGACTCCGGTTTCCGCTTGGCTTCCACCATTGGGTTTCTAATGACCTAGGACAGAATGGGCGGCAAACAGTCGCTCCCGAGGATAACTCCACAGGATAAGGCAATCCTGGAGTACGTCTTCTTTGATTATGACCTTTTCCCTTAATATCCCTAAAGTTCATCTTAGCCTCAAACTTCAACGGGATAATCTGAAGCAATACCAGAAGAGGGTTCGAATTCCTGATACAATTTTGTGATTAGTCTTCTGAATAATGTCCCGCAGATACAAGGCATCTTAGATTGTGAACTTGCCATTGCCAAGACCCAGCTGGCTGCTGGTCAGAAAGACCGTGCATTGATCGCCTTGCGTAGGAGAAAGTATCAGCACAGCCTCCTAACGAAAACAGAAGAGCAACTAGAAACTCTTGAGCATCTGGTATGCATCTTAGTTATCGACACAGATGCCCCCCTAACAAGTTCAGGTTTCTACCATTGAATTCTCTCTAGTGGAAGTGTCTGTGCTCCACGGTCTCAAACAGGGTAATGACGTCCTGAAAGAAATTCACAAACAAATGAATCTTGGAAGTGTGGAGAAGCTTTTGGAGGAGACGGCAGAAGCTCGTGAATATCAAAGGGTAAGATTACTTCAAAGGAATGATACCTGGTTTTATATTTCCCTTGTAGGAGATGAGTGAAATGCTCGCCAACAATTTGACTTTAGACGACGAGGACGCTGTCCAGGAAGAGTTGCGTGCAATTCAAAAAGATATCGTGAAAGAGACCATCCCAATTAAATTACCTGACGTACCGGACACGCAACCAGTGAGTCCCGAGCAAGGTATGCCAGTATTTGTTGTTACGAATTTCTCTAACCTTGGTATGCAGACCCGAGACCGATTTCTGATAGAGTGGCTGTCCCCGCATAATTACATGTCTTATAATACTGTTCGTTATCGAATTTACTATATCCCTACCACCCATCAAAGTCACCAAAGCCAATCTTCCGCTTCTTCTTGACTTCATCTCCATCAGAAGTTCCAATCGTTTCCTCACGGCGTTTCAAATTCAAATATTTCCCAACGCCTCCACCGCTGTTTCCACCGGTGACTGATATCACGCTACGAGAGCCAACCTTGGTTCCAAACCAATTGATATCATCCTTAGGTTTCTCTTCTGTTACAGATTTTTTATCGTTTTCGGCCCTTTTCGCAAGTTTTTTAACAAGCCTCTTCTTATATTCCTCG
>Ga0307507_10008401_pt1 | contig 14305 bp, 9 predicted proteins | sample 7_EM_MG_FD_207223 | JGI IMG/M metagenome (GOLD analysis project Ga0307507, IMG submission 207223) | Populus trichocarpa ectomycorrhiza microbial communities from riparian zone in the Pacific Northwest, United States - 7_EM | ecosystem: Host-associated > Plants > Roots > Unclassified | place... | reverse complement strand
TGCTGTTGCAAATAACTCAGAGTAGCAATGGCTTTCTGATGATATTCCTTAAGCATAAATGAAAACAAATGCATTCAATGTCGTCAACAAACAGAAACGACCTTCCTTTCCCCCCCTTCTATGGGCTGATAGGAAACTGCTTACAGTATCAAATACTAGAGTCTTCATATATAGAACATAAAGGAATTAAGGTCCCAAAATTGCTTCAAAATAGTACATGCTAACAGGATCTTGAGACAATTTATTATGTTTTATCTCTAAAACTGAAAAGAACAATAATCATACATTGAAAGCCAAATCTTCAGCAAGAAGAATTATTTCCACAAGCACCTAAAAATTGAACAATGCGCTGCTGCATGAATCATTTAAAACTGAATTTGGCAAAGCATCTTGTAAATCTGTAAGGCTCGGAGACCTTCTAAAATTAAAGAATTGGGGCATCTCAGAAAATTCAGCTAGATGATGAAGACCACGCCTTCTTTTCCTTAAAAAGTCTGCATATTACTAAAAGAAAAATAACAGAGAGAATGCATAAAATAACATATATAAGCAAAATAACCTGAACAAGGGCTTACAAAAATAACATATATAATATTGCATATTGCAACGGTGAATTCTATGGTTTCAAATACACATGCTCAAGTTTAATTGGCTATTAACGCATAAAACCCCCTTTTGGACACCAAATTCTGATAGCAAAAGACTTTCTAAGAGCAAAATACTTGAAGTTCTAAGCCAGCTACTAAGGGTGCGGTGCAGAAACAATTTCGTTTTTCCATCACCATTTTGAATTCCGCCATCCCACGCATAACTCTCAGCCTGGAATGCAACCAAACAAGTCATAAGCGCAACACTTTAAAAACTTCACAATACCATCAATCAAATAAACCCGTGTGATCCGGGACCTAGTCCCTTGGCCAGGTCAACCCTCGGGTTGGAATAACTATGGTCTTGGGAATTGGCGGGAAGGAGTGCTATTAATACGAGTCTTGGAAATTGGTGAAAGGAGTGCAGCAGAAGCAAGCAGTTAGTTAGTAGTTAAAAGGTTAGTGATTAGATATAAAGATCCACAACCATCCTTTTCTTTTGATTGAAAAACACTTAACAAATAACAATGTTAGAGAATAATAAAATTAGAGCACTGGAAGAGCAAGGAAAGAAACTGGAGGATCAAATGCAACGAGTGCACTGAGAATTCTTACAATTAGAGGCAATAAATCAGAAACAATAGGAAGAACATGCCAAAAAGAATGATCGATTCAATTTGAGATTGGATTCAATAATAGCTACATTAAAGACAATAGTGCAATATCAACAAGCTAAGAAAAAAAAGAGGAAGAAATAGTTCATTTTATAGTGTAAGGAACAATCTAATATCTGATGGAATTCTACCACCTCTAAAAATTAACACAAGAATAAAAGAGGTAAACTTTTTTGAAGGGCAAAAAATGGGATATAATGTGGTTTTACTCAAGGTGGAATTATCAACCTTCAATGGAGAGTTTGATGAAATCATTGAGAGTTCTGATGATAAAATGCAAGAAGTTGAGAATTATATGGATGATGGATTAAAGAAAGGAGAGATTGAATGGAATGTTGATGATGTGAAAGAAGTGAAAGAGAAGGGGAAAGATTTTGTAAGAAATGAATGCCTTGACTCTAAGATGGGCTTAGGCACTAATGATAATACATAGTTTGTAAAGGTGAAAGAAATTGGAGGAGAATGGTTATTGGAAGCAAAGAAGATTAGGGATGTTTCTCATGAGTGTCAATTCCTCAATATGCATAAACATATTTGGTTGCTTAAGCCGAAATAAATCACCGATAAAGAGTGTATTTCTTTGTACAAGAGCTTGACCAGTGTTTGAGAGGATTATTTGGTTATTAAACACTTTTATATCAAGGGTAAATTAAATTTCAAGGCTATTCTTTTTATGCCAACTACAAGTTTTATGATTTGTTTGACCAATTAAATTTCTGATCAATCATTTGATTTGTTTGACACTTATAAGAAGATGAACAACCACCGGCTTTATGATAAAAGGTTTTCAAGACAAAAGAAATTAAAGTAGTGATCAAGTAATGTCATTTTACTTACTAGGGGAACAATATGTTGTTGGTACCAATACCAAACCACCAATCCCAAGCCCTAGACTCAAGAGGCAGGAGCCCAAATGGTATATTGTTGAATGGGAGAAGTTAAATAATGAAACTTGAGATTTAGTAAAGTAAATGGAATTATTTTAAGATAAATTAAAGATTAAACTGAACTTAGTTCCTAGACTTTAGTTTTTTTATTTAAGAACCATGAACTACTTTTTTAATAAAAACAAAATAGGCTTTTATGTCCAGGTTTTCGTCCATTCATTAATTCTTTTTTAAATCATATGTTTTCACGATACATGTTGTGTTGTGTTTCTAAATTATAATATTAAAATTTTAGGATTTTTTTGATAATTTAGCTATTATTTTACCATCACTCTAATTGAAAAAAAAATGAAGAAGAACCTTTTGATTTTATCACTTTTTTCCTAAAACATAATAGAAGTTAATCCTTCCTCTATTCCAATTAACATTACTAATAATTAAAGAATATCATCTAATATTTTAGTAAAAACAAGCCAACTATTCCCATATGCAAGGTAGAAATCTAAGCTAATGAGCTAGAAATAGCAGGAGGGAGATGAAAGCTTGAGCCAACAAACAAAGGAGCACCCGTCACAAGGAAGAAAAGGAGAAAAAACATGCCGAAATCCATGATAAAACCCGTGAGAAGACGTTATCCAAAGCAAAAAAAAAAAAAAACTATTAAAATCCACAATAAAAGCATAGGAGGTCCACAGTAATATACTGACCTCTTTTAGTTTTGTTTTTCATAATAAGCTCTAATGTGTCTTAAAGAACAATTTTAACATAAAATCATATTTTTCAATTCACTAACTTGTATTAAAGGAAAAGTGAATGAAATTTACTATGATTTGGTATTAAAATAATCATTTATAGTAAATTAGGGCTTGTTCTTATATATTACATAGAGTCACGTAATGGTCACATGCAAATTGAATGAGATATTTCAATTTTTACTAATAAGAGAAAAACAAAGAAGTTGCATCATATAACTTTGATTATGTTTAGGACAAAATTAATAAATAAAAAGGTTTAAGACTTTATTAATAATGGATTAATATATTAAGGGATAAATTAAAGTTTCCCCTAAAAAAATAAATTATAATTTCTTTTCATTTTTTAAGGAAAGGAATTCTCAACCATTTAACCAATACTTTACGAGTTTTTTTTTCCTTTTCAAATTAGCACAATAGAGATTTATCTTGGAGAAATAGCATTGTTGTAAACTTATTTGGAAAATAATAAATTTTGAAGAGTCGCAGTTAACACTTGTGAATTTAAAGTTGGATGTCACATTCATAGGTGTCATTTGCGACTTCTTTAAAAAAAATATGGATAAGATAATTTCACCAACCTCTCAACTATTTGCCAAAAAACAAAAACCAACTCAACAAATCATATTTAATAAACTTAATTAATAAGATAAGATCAATTCAACTATATATGGATAAAAACTCATTTAAATTCATAAGATAAGAATTCAAAAATACATGGATAATTAAGTCTTATAGATTAAATCAAATTCTTAACATAAATATTCTATGACAATAATCTAAAAGTTCATATTTTAATTATTAATCAAATGTTGTGCGCAAGGTAATCAACTTTTACTCTATTTTTTTAATTCAACACTCATGAATATTTTTCAACTTCAAAGGTTATAAAATAAAGGGTTTGAATTAAAAATAAAAAGAAAAGTAAAAAGTTAATTACCCTACTGCACAACACTTGATTTAAAATTAAATTTTGAACTTTTGGATTATTGTTATAGAATATTTATGTTAGATAAGTTGAGAATTTTATTTAATCTTTAAGATATTAAAGTTAAATACCCATGTGTTGTCAAATCCTTATCTTATAAATTAGAATTAATTTTTATCCATATATAGTTGAATTGATCTTATCTTATTAACTAAGTTTGCTGAATATGATTTGTTGAGTTAGTTGTTTTTTTGCTAGAGAGTTGAGAGACTAGAGAACTTATCTCAACCGTATTTTTTTTAAAAGAAGTTGCTAGTAACACTTGCGACTCCAAAGTTAGAGGGGAGACATGTGACTTTATTTTTGCAGGTATCAATTGCGACTCCTCAAACAATGCTATTTTTTTAAATAAGTTTTTAGTTATGCTATTTTTTCAAAAAAAAATATTTCCTACTATGCTACTTGGAAAGAACAAAACTCGTACTTTCTGGTGTGTCAAATTGTACGTGAAAAAGTATGGATTTGCCATTCAAACCGAGTTTAAAATATATTGCCAAATGGTTAAGTTCAACACCGAAACTTGAGATTTAACACAATTAATGAAAGTCTTTTATTAGTTTAACAAATTACTACTACTCTACTTAAAGAATTGAAAATGTTTATGGTGCTTCGTTATTCTTATGAACAATAAATCACCTTAATTTTTTTCAAACTTTTTTTTCTTTTTTTTTTAATTCTACCTACCATTTTTTTTCTTTCAATTTTATCCTTCAATATTTTATTGATTTTGAACCAATCATCATAATTTGATTTGATTTTCTTTCTATGAAGTTATCGTTGTCTTAAACAAACATCTCAAAATTTGGTTGGTGCTAAATTTTTACAAGTGTTTGTTTTTGTAATCATATCATCAAATAAAAAAATAAAAACATAGTTCTAAACCCAGTGGAGTCCATCATGCGAGTCGCAAGTTTTTCAAGTTAAGCCGCGTAGCCTAGGTTAATCCAATATGTTGTCGTCTTAATATTAAAAAAAATATCTTGAAATTTTTTAAAGTCAAACCATGCGTTTACCGGTCATCCAGGTTGTTTTTGGACCCGTTAAGCTAATTAGGTAATCCAATTCGGTCGTCTCAGAACCACCACGACACAACCTCCTCCATCAACTCATCTCTTCGTCGGTGAGAGAGACAACCACCGCGAGCTTCTCCCTCCGCCACTAGCTTTTTCTTCCTCGAACGCCAGTTGTTAATTCTTCCAGCAGCGGCAGCCCCGCTAGCCTCACGCCAGCCCTCTCAGCAGCGACAACCACCTCCACGTCAGGTAATCGTCTTTGTTGCCATCCTTCGGTCGCCTCCTACTTCTGCATGTAAACAAGCAGAACGTGAATTATAATTCACGTTCTGCTGTTTACAAATGCAACTTAGTCTCTGGGTCGGGCCAATGACTAAGTTGCATGGGTTAGACCAATTTTAGCCCAGCACAGATGGCTGGGCCAATCCAGCCTAGTAAAAAAAAAGGGACAGGTTTGTTGGGTCGCCAGTCGGCCTAATCAGACTTGGCTGGGTTCGGCCCAGTCCAATATAATAATAATAATATAAAAAAAACAAAAAAAATCCAAGGGTGATTTCAAAATATTTGTGATTTTCTCACATGTTTTTCCAATAATTTTGCGTAATATTGGGCCGTATATTTACACTGTAAGATACAGATTTGATATTAAAATACCACATTTTCTTCGAAATGTTTCTCAAATAAATTGAAAATTAAAAAACAAATCTCAAAATTGTTAAATTAATTTCCTTTTTAAAAAAAACAAAAAAAATTGTTTTCATGCATACAACCAAATCCTAAAAGTTTTCCAAGCATATTTTCATATAAAAAAATTGCATCTTTCTCATGTTTTAAATGCAAAATAAATATCGTAACCAGCTTATAATTATCTGTTAGGGTTTGGCCAAAATATCAAAAACCATTTACCAATCATTTTGTTCACTTTATATTTAGAGTGTTAGGGTTTAACTATAGACTTTAATACTCAGGGGGTGTAAAACTATACAGTAGAGTACAGTCTTAGGTATTAAAGATATTAAGTGCAAAATAAATATGATGTTAAGACTTTAGAACGATTAAGATTTAGCCTGATAAAATAAAGACTTCCTCACGAAGGGAGATATGTCTTAAACCTTTGACGAGACCAACAAATAGAAATACGACCTAGAAAAACAATCAAACAACAATGCAACTTACCTTAGGTAGGGTGCACTAGAAATGATGTGTCTTCTCCTTGCACAACTAGTCTCTTACTCGAACTCTCGTAGACCATAGGTTTTCTAGTAATCATAATACTAGGTGGCGACTCCTGAACCTTATAATTATAATTTTATGATTAGATCAAAAACCATTTCCTTTCTCGATACTTCTCAGGAGACATTAGAGCGTCATTCAACGTCGCCCTACGACAAAGGCAATGCAAGCACTCCTAAAAAAGCAAAATAAATCCGAGACTCAAGTCATTGTCTCGACTGTATTTAATAAGCTCGGCTAATTTAAATAACATGAATAAAAAAAACAACAACAATACATAATCTTGAAGAAAAAATTCATAGTGAAAAAAAGGATGTTAAGGTGATGCAATTATTTTTAAAGAAGCAAGAAAATCAGAGACCTCGGTCATTAACTTGATTGGGTCCAATAAGCTTGGATAATTTAATAATATGATAAAAAAAAAACATTGACAATAAACGAAAATTTTTTTGGGCAACAATTAACTATAAAAAAATAAGTCGTCAATATCATACTCGGAGGGAGAAGAAAGAAAAGCCCATTGGAGACTCACCGTTGCTCCACCATGGACACCACCCCATCACTAGAAAGATCTCACCAAGAGGGTTTTAACACCACTACAAAAGGTTGCACGCCGTCACTAAAGAAGGCCGCATGCGCCGTCAAAGCAACAACTCGAAAAGCAAACCAAATAAAATATCATGAAGTAAGCATCTCAAACTTATACTTAATCAATTAATTTAATTTAATAACAAAATAAAATAAAATTTCTCAAAAAATTCTAAATCTAACAAAGAATGACAAATAAAAAGACTTGAGATAACCCAAGTCATTTTCAAAACAAGTGAAATTCCTATAAAAAGCAAATAAAAAAATAATGGAGCACAATCTCTAATTAAATAATTTTCAAAGGATGAAAAAAAAACATACAAAATGGAAAAAAACCAAGCAAACCCTTGTGATTTTTGTAAACCTGGGTTAATCCCTCAAACGCACAACCCGTAAAATCCTAGACCCGAACTCAATCAAGAAACTCAATTTCTTACCAACTTAATGTTGAAGGATGAAATCGAAAAAAAATATCAATTTAAAAATTTGCTAAAGTAAAAAAATAATGATAAAAAAAATGATGATCAAATATGATAGAAAAAAAAAACTGGAGGATGAAATTATAAGAAAAATTCAATTTTAAAAACCATTTCAAATAAAACAAATAGCAATAAAAAAACAGTGACCAAATTTGATAGATAAAAAAAATAAAGGATGGTGTACTTGAAAAAAACTCGAATTCTATAAATTATTTCAAACAAAAAAAATAGTAATCAAAAGAACAAGGATCAAATATGAAAGGAAAAACAAATTGAATGGTTGATTTGAAAATTTGGAGGGTCATGCGTGAAAATTGAGGATGAGAAAAAAAATATGGGAAAAAAAAGAAGAAAAAAAGGCCATCGATGCTAAACCGGAAGTCCGTTTACCACGCGTCCTGCCTAGGGATAGAGGGGTTGTCGAGACTCTTCGAATGCCGCCCTGGAAACCACTATTCAACCACCAAATGCTACCACACTTGCCAACCAAATTGCATGAGAACTACCCTCGCACTGACGTCTGTGATGCACATGTCATCCATTTTTTATTAATATTTATGTATTTAATATGATGAGATTTTCTCTAAGTCAACTTGATTATAATGAAAAAAACAATAAGAAAAATATGAAAAAGCTCTTGAGTGGTTTAAGAATTTTCGTTTTTAAAAATTATTTTTAATATCACCACATGAAAACAATTTGAAAACATATAAAAAATTAATTTTAAATAAAAAAAATTTTCAAACTTTTAAAAAATTACAATTTCAACCATATTATAAAACGATGAATAACAAGGTGATCACATTGTCAAGAGGGATCGCTCCAGTAACTATAATATAAACAAGCAAGCGCGCATGAGCACAAGCAACCTCTACCCACCTAATAGTTGTAAATTGTAATCGTCACATGCAATTGGGTATTTTTTTTTTTATTACAAGGGTCCATATTGATAATATAGTTTACTTATTTATGTCTCTGGCTCAGCAGTAATTTATGTCTCATGGGGGGATCTTGTTTGCGCAACGTCCCAAGACAAAAATCCAAAGACAGCGGTCCCTGAAACTGGCAGGCAAGCAGATACCTTCACCTAAAAGACTCGAACTCACCATGTTCTCACGTGCCAGAATTACTTTACTGAATAGCACATAGAGATGCAGACAAAATCTCCGATATTTTAAATTATTGTATGAAAACCATGCTTCTATCAAATTCAGCGCACGGTATCTTTTACCTGTTTATTTTTATATTTTAAAAATATTTTTTAAAAAAATAATTTTATTTTTATTTTTTTATTTTCAATTAATTATTTTTATATTTTCAGATTATTTTAATATATTTTTAAATAAAAAATATTTTAAAAATCAATCGTAATTATTATCTCTGACACCTCCTTGACCTCTGGTGGCTTATAATGACCTGTCATGTATGTTTCAACGTAGGATTAAGATAGAGCACGACCAGTTCTAGCCGGGCTGGTGTCACCCTGTAATTAGTGATGACCTGTCATGTATGTTTCAACGTAGGATTAAGATAGAGCACGACCAGTTCTAGCCGGGCTGGTGTCAACGTAGGATTATTTATGAACATTATGAACGAAATATGTTACAAAATATTTTGTAATTTTGATTCCAAAATATGATTCCAAGTTAATTTCTAATATAAACATTATGAACGAAATAAAAAAATTTAAAAGTTAATGAGTTCATTTAACGAAATAAAATAAAAATTTTATGAACGAATAAATGGTAAAAAAATGCTAACTGGAGTCTAGAAATTTAAAAATAGATGTTCATTAAAATATTTGATCTCACTTATAATAGGAGGTGCTATTTTAATTTTTTTATTTAATTATATAATAATAAAAATTATTTTTTATAAAAAAGTAAAAATTTAAATTCTATAGAAAAAATTTAATTTTTAATTTAAATTCTCCTTTTTACTATTAATATTTTTTTTAACAAAAAATATATCTTGCATTTTTTATTACATAGAAACTATCAGCAATTAAAATCAATATCCAAAAATATTTTAAACTGTGTATCTCTTTAATCAAAATCTTTTTCATTAATGAGTTCCTTTTGTTTTACAATTTTTTATATTAGAAGTACCTTTTTTAAACAAAAATTTATTATAATATTAAAAGAAAATTTTAATTAAAAGATAAATTGATAATTTTGATGTGAATATATTGAAAAAATATAATAATAATATACTTGATAAAAAAAATTAAAATAATATGTATTTCATCTATATGTAGAAAACCATGCATATTAGGTTTATATATAATTTTTTGAACAACAATTGGTAATATTACCATAAAAGATGCTACTATTATTTGAAAATAATGGAATAATTGTATAATTACTTAAACATCATTTCAGTAAAATTATTTAAAATTAATTACTACAAAAAACAAGAAAAAAATAATGAGAAAAAAAATGAAAGGCCAAGCATGTATAGGATGGAAGAATGGGCATGCATGCCTAGCCCATATGATAACCATGTGCACCTGGTTTTTATTTTTATAAAGGATGGATAACATATTATCATCCCTAATTTGTTTTTAAATAGGTAAATGATTCATTGCCTGTAATTGTCTGTAATAGCAAGCGACATATCATCTGCTTTCTTTCTTTTTTATTACTAGAGGTAGTTCGTGTGATTAAAAAAATAAAAAAACCAGGATCCAAGTTTTCTGGACTCAAAAAACACAAATTCTAATCATTTTCACTCAAAACATAAATAAAATATCTTGAACCTCTGTAAGCTCATTTCTAACAATAAAACAAATCCTAATTGGTATAAAAACTCAAAATCAAATAAATTTTTTTAAAAAAAGAACTTTCTTAGTTTTAATCTATTTTTTTCCACATCATTAAAGATGGTAATTATCTCCATTGAGTTCCTCTACCAAAGCTGAATTCATAGACACTAGAATAAAATTTATTGGTGGCTAGAATCTAGCCACCCAAAAACTTTTTTTCTCCTTAAAAGTTTTTATGCTTTTTCTTTTTCTCTCTCAAGATTCAGAAACTGAAATGTAAAATAAATAAAGTCTGAGACCTAATAAAAAAACCCAAAACACATGGGATCAAATGTAAAAATTAAAAAAAATGAGGGACTGGAGCGTAGATTGATATGCATCGTGACATTAAACATAGGAAAAATGCTATCATCTTTTGTCAATGTCGGTTTTGGTCTTGTTCTTTTAAATTTGTTTTTATAATTACTAAAAATTCTCTCATGTAAAATTCAGTTGTTATTTAATTCTCAAACAATCTTTGACATCTTCGAACTTTGATAATTAACTATAAACTAAAAGAGGAGGGGGTTTTACTATGCCCCTCCTCACAAAGCAATATTTACTGGAATAGTACTTTGCATTGTTTTTTTTTTTCTTTGTTTTTTTTAATTAATATTTTTTATGTTTAATTTTTTTTTAATATTAGATTTTTTTTCTATTTAATTATCGCACTCTCATGACACGGATCTCAGGTTTGACGGGTTAACATGGTTTGACAGGTTGACTTAGTTGACTCAGATTTGTTTTCTTATTCTTAATTAGTTTTTTTCTTTCAGTTTCATCATTTAATATTGATTTAATTGAGAATTAAATTTTATAATTTTTTTTTTTACTTTTCATTAGATTATTCTGATCTCATGGCACAAGAATAACGGTTAACGGATTAACCCGAGTTAACTCAGGTTATTTTTTGTGTCTTTTATTTAATTAATTTTTTTCTTAATTTTATTATTCAACATTGGGTTGGTTGGGAATTGAGCTTCATAATCTATTTTGATTTGCTTTTTATGAGAATATATTGGTCTTAAAATCAAGGTCACGAGTTTTAGCATTTTAACCCTAGTTAAACCAGGTCGTTTTTTTTTATTTTCTTTCTAAGAGTTTATATTGGTCTCATTACCTGGGTCACGAGTCATTCAATATTGGACTTGCTTTTTATTGGGTTGTCCATGTCTCATAACCTGGGTAGCGGGTTAACCTAATTGACTCATTTTTTTGCTTTTTTTAATTGATTTTTCTTCAATTCCATCAATTAATATTGTTTTTAATTGGGAATTAGGCTTCATAATTTATTTTTGTTTGTTTTTCATTAAGTTATCATGGTCTCATGACTCAGTAATAGTGCTTAACAGTTAACTCGGGTTAACTTGGCTTATTTTTTGTTATTTGTTTAACTAAGATTTTTATAAATTTTATCGTTCAACATTAGGTCTGACAGAGACGATTGAGAATCGAGCTTTATAATTTGTTTTGACTTTTTCTCTATGGGGTTATTTCAGTTTCAAGACTAAAGTTGCGGATTTGACAAGTTAACCCGAGTTAAATCAGATTATTTTTGTTTTCTATAAGGTTATCTTAGTCTAATGACCCGGGTCATGGGTTTGGTGAATTGACTCAGGTTGTTTTTTATGTTCTTTTTTATATTGATTCTTTTTTAATCTCATTCTTCAATATTGGGTTGGTTAGGGATTGAAATTTATAATTTATTTTGATTTGCTTTTCATGGGGTTATCTCGGTCTTATGACCCGGGTTGGAAGTTTGACACGTTAACCTGTGTCGTTTTTTAATTGATTTTTTTTAATTTAATCATTAAATTTTGAGTTGATTGAGAATTAGGCTTAAAATTTATTTTGATTTTTTTCTATAAGGTTATCATAGTCTCATAACACGGGTCATGAATTTGACACGTTAACCTGGGTTGTTCAAGGTCAATCCAATATGTTGTTATTTTAATATTAAAAAAAGATATCGTCTTGAAATTTTGTTTAATCAAAATTTATTTTTATAGGTTGTATGGGTTGTTTTTAGACCAGTAAAGTCAACCGGGTTACATCGGATAAACCCTCACACGATTTAATTTTTTTTCCGCTAGGAAACAAAAACATTAGCACCATTTGAATATTTTTTTTACGTTCAAGAAATATTTGACTTGACCCCAGCGTAACGCGGATTAATCATCTAGTATGCAATCTAAAAAGAATGAAAAAGATTTAGGACAAGTACAACAAAACTTTAGATAAATAAAATGAAAGGAAATGAAACTATATGACCGCAATGAAATTAATATAAAAATTGAGAGATTGAGGAAGGAAACTTGTGCAATGAATAATGTTATGAGTGATGAAATGTGAGAGAAAAAATAGTGTTTTACACAATAAAACACTATCCTATCTTAAGTTTCTTTTAATAATTTAATAAAAAGGAATAGGATGTGAATGATATTTCCCTCATTCCTTTCAGTTTTGTCTCTAAAATATAAATGCTTATAGCCTATAGTTTTTATCTAGTAGAAAATGAAGCAAATAATGAAAAAAAACAAGAAAAAGACCTAAATAAAATCGACAGGGAAGAGCTATTTCAATCATAGTTATTAAATATAGCATGGCGAGTTGATTCGATTGGTTTAGAGATTTAGAGATTGACTCGATAACAACTTCAAAAATCAAGTAGAATGTGTAGTTTTCAACTTGACTTTAAGAAGTTGGAGGAGAATGGTGAGGTCAAAAGAATACAAATTAGATTAAAAAATAAATAAAGAAATAAAAAAGAAGTTATAAGAAAAACTGAAAGAAAAATTGTAAATTTCAATTAACAAAAAGAAAGAGATAAATTATAGAATTATTGTGAATAAATTATGTATATGGACTTGAGTATCATTTTAAGTTGCTAGATCATCTATTTATAATTTTACAAAGATTGAGTTTTATATAAACTATAAATCTTAAACCTATACAAACTATCCATGACAAAAAAGAATTTTATAATCTAAATCCTAGTGCAATTCATACTTCTTATTGTGTACATTCTCATAGCGATTATGGATGCTATAATTATAATTATACTATAACATTCACCAATTTAGTTTATAAGGACTTCTTTTCTCAATAAACTTGATCATCAATTGATAACATGAATCTTGATTTTCTTGGTGGATGGTTAATTTCAACTTTCCATTCTGACTTGTTAAAAAATGCAAAGTGAACAATTGTTGTTCTTGATTAAAAACACATGAGAGTTTGTTTTTAGTATAAACAAAAACTAGTACTTAGAAGAATTTGTTTTTCTGACACCAAACTGATAAAAAAAATGCATATAAATCATTTAAAAATATTATCATGACTAAAACATTATAATAAGTTTTGATCCATTCATAAATTGATTTAAAAATTCTTATTACCCAGAAAAAAAACCATCTTAAAGACTTATATATTTGTTTATCTAACCATCACATATTATTATATAAACTAAAAGAGGTGAATATTTTTTTTTAGTACAAACACTATTTATTAAGACACAAAACAATATGGATTGTATTCTTTCTATATAATCACAATCTTTAAAAGTTAGATTTAGTCCCTTTAGTTTTTGCAAAAGTTCAATTTGGTAATGTTTTTGTTTTTATATTTTTTATTCCTGTAATTTTAGGTGTTTATATTTTTATTCTAAAACTTCATTTTTCTCATGTTTAAGTCCTTCAATGTTGAGAGAGAAGCGAGAAAATTGTTAAAAACAGAGATGAGAGAGAAATATTTTAGTTGACCATATTCCAGCAACAAAAAAAAATCAATCTTGATATCAATGAATTCTTTTTAAATATGAGAGTTCAATAGAGATGGTTTTGCCTTTTAAACATGTTTGAAAAAAATATGTTCTAATTAACAAAACGTTGTTTTCCCACATTAATTATGTGTTGTCTATTCTATTTTAAAAAAAAACACATAATCCACTCATTACAAAAAAAATAATAATAATAACAAGTGCGTCTAAGCCTTATTCTTTTAGACTAGGTGCACAAGTTTGGTCTACCAAACCCAATAACACCTAGCCTAACCTTATAAGCGTGGACATACCTGGTCATCATTTGGAGTCTAAGCACAAATGAGCTTTATTAACTTGGTCTTTAATCTTTTTATATATATTAAAATAATATTCTCTTTAGATAAACAATCACAATCATCCTATGATTTCATTTTTTAAAATAAAATTAGAGCTTTATTTTACGAATAATTATATATGAATCTAATATGCAAAGTTTTTTTTTTTTTTTAAATGCACTTGAATATTCAATGAGAATAAAATA
>Ga0307507_10008399_pt1 | contig 14306 bp, 14 predicted proteins | sample 7_EM_MG_FD_207223 | JGI IMG/M metagenome (GOLD analysis project Ga0307507, IMG submission 207223) | Populus trichocarpa ectomycorrhiza microbial communities from riparian zone in the Pacific Northwest, United States - 7_EM | ecosystem: Host-associated > Plants > Roots > Unclassified | place... | reverse complement strand
TTTCATATGATTTTCTTTCTGCCCGCACGAACAGGGATTTGTAGACGACTAAAAAAAAATTTGTTAATTACCCTGGCATGATACTTACGGAGGTATAGCTCCTAAGTTTTGTATGTTCCACAGAGGGTAATGGCAGCAAACCTCGCTTGTGGAACATACAACACTTAGGCGCTGTACCTCCCTACTTTGACGATTTTCCTTTTTTATGTCAACCAGGTATCATAGATCCTGTTTGGCACCGGCCCCTGTTCAGCCTGGGTGCCGGTATCCGCACTGTACCATGAGCACTGTGTCCAGAGCTCAGAATGTCCTGGTGCTTCATTTTTGACACTGGGACTGGTAGCGGGCAAGGAGCATCCGCAAAGTACTACGATCGTATCATACTATTGTGAGTTTCTGGTGATACTTGGTTGCTGCTCTCACAGAAAATTTTAGCCTGGCGGAGGAATCATTCCCACTCGGAAAATGCAGAGTCTCGGCCCCAGGGAGTCGCTGCTGCCGATACAAGATTAAGACCAGTCAAGCGGGATATTATGCACTAGGCTGTGTATCGCATTCCTATAGACTTATAACTGATTCCGCTAGGTCTTCTCCAACTCCCTTCCTTTCTGTTTGTCCTTTGGTTTTTGCCTTTCTTTCTTTCTTTCTTTCTTTCTTTCTTTCTTTCTTTCTTTCTTTCTTTCTTTCGTTTTGTGATATCCTCACTTTCGTTGTGTAATCTAGGAGTTTATCTTTTATCCTTTTTTTCTTTTTCTTTCCCCTTGCTTTAATAATACCGATATTATAGCGATAGAAGATTCTTGAAACACGGGTATGAGGGTTGGGGCGCTCGGGGGAGCCTGGGGGTGTCGGATATCTGGTTAGGTGACTTTTGTCAATGGTGGTATCATCAGAGTGAAGAGTGAGTTTTCGTGAGTTTTGCTTTTTTGTCGAAGTGGAGGACCAAGAAACCATGATTGCCTGGAAGCCAGGGAAATACGGGGTCGACGCAGAACGCGGCTGTAACGACCTGGCAGTATCCGGGGGTGGCTTCCGGTCCATTTACAAAACATCCCAAAACAAACTTCACCTCCGCGATGGCCTTCCTACAAAAAAAAAGTCAGCCTCGACCTCTTATCGTACGACATCGGCCGCAAGCACTGGTCCACAGAACGCATCTACGTGCAAACTAACAGCGAAAGCCCCTTGCGATTCTCTCGTGGCATGGGCGTGGAGGTACCCGATGCTAGTGGTAAGAGCTTTTGGATCGGCAGTGTAAGAATGCTCGAGAATATTTCTATTCGGACCGAGAAATCTTGGTATTGTCCGGCCAAGCAGCAGGCTGATGGCACGGGAGTGAGGAATGGCAAGTTTGATAAAACTTTTAAGGAAATAGCGAGGGGGCGGGAGTCTATCGTGCTGGAGCTGCAGTCGCTTGGATTCCTAATGGTGAAGAGAGGAGCCCGATCATGATTGGCGGAGCGGATGAGGAAACCTTTCTTTTTTCCTCACTTTTTTTCTTTCCCCCTCTTCTTTCCTTTCCTCCTTCCAGTTTTTATCGTTACTGCTGGGGGGGGGCTAGTCTGAGTTGAATCTTTTTTTAGACGAAGAGTCTAGATGCTGATGGGGAAATACTATTTAGCTAGACGCTGAATTCTTCCGCGACTACCTCAGAAGACCGGCCCAGAGGTTTACTAGATGCTGATAGGTAAGAGTGAGTGAATGGTGCCTAAAGAGGAAGCCTAGATCTATGATATCGAGAAGAAATAACACGTTTAAGAGATAGCTGGCAATGCTCTGGGAGCGTATGGGAGCTTGCGCTGTCTCCGCGTACGATAATTGCACTGACACTGCGCAGGTTTTTCTGCATGATGGTGGGTCAGGATCCCGTTCGTTTGGCATGGGCGGCGGGTTCTTCATGGGAGACCTCTTCATCCTACGACCGCCGCTGTTTCGGTGGTTTGCCTACAATGACAGCGAATGTCCCCGCTGCTAGAACGGGATATACCTGCATGTTGTCAACAATAGATAGATGCTCATCCTCAGTGCGGGTATAAACGACACATTGAGCATCGAAGAGGGGCTGAGGGAAACCGGAATATGAGATCAAATAAGCCTAGAGTAGCAGTGGGAGTATAGGCCTACCATAGCATCGTATACGATCCTGTGGATGTCAAGAGGAACAGCGTGTTTTAGGAAAAATCGTACTAGAAGCTGCCATCAGGTGGCCAACTCCGGATTTGCAAGTCCCCTTCCAAGTCAATGAAAATAGGCTTGTGAAGGTAGTAGAAGATAAAATAGCTGGGTTAAAGGAACTAGTGTTCATAGGTATCGTTTCCGGGGCAGGAGGTTCCCTTGTGCTCTTCCTGCGCCAGGAGAAAACAGGATGGGAGGGAGATTACGGGTGCTAATCCTGCAACATGGAATCTTGCTCTGTGGGCATGGCTCTAGCATCACTGGGCATGACTCCAGTACTCGCGATGTCGAAGCGTTTTAAAAAAAGACTGCTATTGCATACCACCCAATTTGGCCCTTTTGCGTGGATTTGGGTGGTATGCAATAGCAGTCTTTTAAAAAACGCTTCGACATCGCGAGTACTGGCCGCACGCCCAGAATCTTTCTCTGGCACAGCTACATGACAAAAAGCTATACCCTTCACCGCATTCTATCATTGGTACCGTAAGTCGTGATTTTAAGCCCGAATTCGGTTATGCTACAGGCACTCGGGGGCGCACAGTAATCTGCCATATTGGTATGGGTGTTTTCGTGCGCAGTGCTTGCTACATACAGTGCTGGGCATCACAACAACAACAAAGATTTTAGAGAAAAGCTTTATATGGAGCCACCCAAAATTGACTCCTCTTCAATCCCATGGATCCTACTTTTCGATAAAGCGAATATTGGCCGGTAACCGTAAGGGGGATTTTAGAGGGGGAAGAAAAAAAATGAACGCAAACACACAAATTCACGCAAAGGTGCTGCACTTTTGTGTGCACAGTATTACTAAGCGCAAAAAAAAACAAAAAAACACCAAGGAAGGTCAGCTTTTATCATCATCATAATATTATTATCATAGAGCAAAATTCTCTCCACTAGAAATACGGGACGAAAAACAACAAAAAACCTGCTCTCCGAGAAAAATACAAAAAGAGAAGAAGAAAAAAACACTCAGGCAACTCCAACATTACATTTTAGCACATAGCCATTACTCGAGTTCTCACGGCATTCGTACCGGCACTGGTGCGTTGTCAGCGTTCCAGAGAGAGAGAGGTGTATCCAGCGCTGTCACTTGTACTGCATCACGGATAGGTTTTTATGCAGCAGTAAAAACTGTGCCGTGAGGTTGTGGTCATCCCGTTACTATGAATAGGGGTCGAGACGAGTACTGTAGTTGGAGGCTGAGCTGTGATACCGTAAAATCTCTTGAAATCCACTATCAGATCGCAAGATGGATCTAACTTGACAAGTCAGCAGTGTTGAATTGCGGATACCAGTTAATGAGATCTAACACGTCCTCAGGGCGGAGCTTATACTGTGTCAGGAGAGCGTCGATCCTTCTCAGGAGCTCTTGTCTTTGAGAAGATCAGGGGATTACAGGGCTGATGGAGACAGTGGGTTTCGAGAGAGTTTACGGTGCTGCTATTCGGTTCAGCAGAAGTATGGATGAGTGACTGAATCCGTAAATAACTCCCTTCCAAATGCCTGTCTGTTAGAGAAGGGGGGGATAATGTAGTAAGAACATAGACTTAATGTTACGGACCTCTTGGAGGATATTGCATGCTACTTTGCCGTCAGGGCTATGGGTAAGAGTTACTTTTGTTGTAGGAGTCGCCGCCTCGTGCTTGAGGAAGGCGTAGTGAAGAAATACGTTGCAGGGGAAATTTGGGACACTGCCTATCGTCTTTCGCTGATCCCCGCTAAACTTATCTATCATGGCACAAACTTTATCGGGGTTCTTTTGTTTCCACAGTTGTCATCATTATGTCTCACTCGATACTTATGCTCCGTGGAGAGTCTTGTGTTTCTTACGATAGACCCCTCGGCCGGGCACCGATTCTACGCACTCGTTGGATCGAAGGGGACCACCCTGTAACCATCATATCTCTCATGCCCAAAACATGGCGATTGGTGCGCGGTAAGTCTAGTGGAAATACACTAGCACCCTCCATGCTGGAATTCCACTTCTCTCCAGAGCACCCGACACCTCCGACAAGAACGCCTGGGTGCAAACCCAATGAAAAACCACACGCGATTTCATTGGCGTCCATATTTGATAGTATCTACCTTTTGGCTCGCGCCCGGTGGTGGTGAAATGTGATTGACCTGTGAATGCTGCCTTCCGGGACGGCGAATCGGGGGAAAGGATTGTGGAGAGAATTTTCGCGCAAAGTGCCGGTACTCGCGATGTCGAAGCGTTTTTAAAAAAGACTGCTATTACATACCGCCCAAATACGGGTAAAAGGGCCAAACTCTGGTGGTATGCAATAGCAGTCTTTTTTAAAACCGCTTCGACATCGCGAGTAGACAAAGGCTGGGGAGGAGCAGCAAGCCTAAATCGTGATCCACGTTGCCACCATGCACGGGTGCGTTTGCCTCTTTCTTACATTTGGGTGAGGGCTTGGCGACTCCAATCACAGCATTTTGGATCCCCGCGTCGGCTACGGAGCCACTGAGGGGTTCGTTGCGGCTCGACAGCCTCGCTAGTTGCGCCGACCAGAAAAAGAGACTTACCTCTCCCGATTTCACTTTCCAGATGGCCCGTGACTTCACATCCGACAAACCTACCTAATTCCTTGAACCGTTTTCAAGCACTCGGGCTAAGTGCGAGTACAGCTAGTACAAGGGACAGGCATAAAGTCTTCGCACACGCCAAAGTGGCTTACCCGCAGTACTTGTAGTGGAAGCGATCGGTGGTGAAGTAACTAAAGAGAGCAAAGTTAGGAATAATTGCGACGACAATGATGTATCATATGATGAACAAGAAGGGTGGTACCGGTATCCCCTTCACTGCTGAGATAGCCTATTTGGGTAATCGTGATATGAAAAACTTTGTGCTTCCGAAGTGGTGTAGTGCTCGGGATGGCGCTAAATGAGTACTGCTCAGCATGGCCATGATGGAAACCAGATTGTCTGGGTAGATTTGCTCCTGACTATGGTACAAGTACGAGTACAGTCAAACCTCGCTATCCCGGAACTCGATAATACAGATACCTCGCTGTCTTGTATGAAGTGCTATGAATTCACAAAGTTTTCACAGCAAAGCTTGACCTGTTGTCCCGGATCACTCGTTGTCCCGGACAGATTCTTTGGATTTTGGTCATCCGGGATAACGAGGTGCGACTGTACTGTTCTGTCGCTTTGATTGCGAACGACGACCTTGGTTTTTTTGGCCTTGGTGATGTCGAGGGACGAGGAGAGCGAAGAGTTGGTGGTGTTTTCTTCTGCTGGTTTCCTCTTACGGGGTGTAACAGCAGATAGCTCGAACGGGGTGGTGGTGCACCAGATATATCATTGTGCTGGGCTGTTGGCGCCAATCGGGTTGATAGTCTCTGCGAACCAAGTTCTCTAAGATAAAGGGAAAGAAAAAGGGAGGAGGGGAGGCAGATAGAGAGAAAAAAAAAAGAAAAGAGAAGAAACTGTCAAACCGATATTAAATCCTTTTTGCGGCCGCCAACCCCAAGGCCGAGTTCTCGACACTTTTCCTATTTTAATTTCCAAAGGGTTTAATCAGTATTCGTTCTCCAGTGATGTTTCCCATTGTTTCGTTTGTATGGGTAGGATAACGAAAGCAAAATAAAAACCTTGAGTTTGACTACTGTGAGACTCAAAGGGTCGGAAAAGATTCCATTTCGATGCGCGGCAGGAGGCTGACGGTGTTAATTATACCCATCAAGAGAGCCAACCTCACTCAGGTGACCTCGAAAATCATGTCATGGGGACAGGAAAAAAACCTGCCACGTGTGTGAAACCCTTCAGGGGAAAAATTAAGGTAGACAATAACAGGGGTGTGGAGTGATGGAGTGTGGTGATGAAGGGAGGGTGGGCACGATATTCGTGATGGTGGTGGAGATGGAAATGGTAGTGATGGAGGCTTTTGTGGTGGTTGTAATGATGCATGCATGGCAGAGGAACAGAATGTATGTCAAAGGTTCACTGTACTCGTAGGTTCTCTCTAGGAAAATGCCTTGGAAGGAATAAGGTCATTTTACCTAAGTGTCCTAAGTGCGTTAGCCCCTTCCTAGTCAGTACTATTACACGATACCGGTAATCCAACCAACCCCTTCCGCCGCATTTTCTCGAGTCGGGTGCCGTAGCAGGATGGCTTCCCCCAGGAACACTGTCAATGGTGCATAGTGCATGATGCATAGCACGACTTGCATCGGCCCTTTGGCATGCGAATACTGTATCATACTCGAACACTCGCAGCACACTACTACTCGAGTAGTACAGTACTAGTACAGCAGGCAAGATATCACTAGAGTACCGGGTGCATGCATGGACGGTCAATGGGTGGCATACCCTCACATCTCTTTTCAAATTTTGAAGACAAAGGGAAAAAGGGCCGCATTGTGCATTTCTTATTTATCCATCTTTATTGAATAAATCCAATGAAATCCCGAGTTTGGGCTGACTGACTGACCGAAGACAAAAGAAAATAAGAAGCGAGAGAAGAGGAAAGGAGAAACCTTTCCTCTGTGTCGGTGTCGTTATCTACGGTAATCGACTTGCAGAGAGCAAGGCCTCTCTGTCGAATAAGATTTTCCCTAACCCCCCCATCCAGCCATCGGATGATTCCAAGGCCACCCGGTCTACCAGTAATGATACTCCAGTATGTTGCGAGATGGGGGGAGGTAGAATATTCCCCCTTTCTTTTTTTGTGCACTCACTCTGCATCGACCCTGACCTGAACCTGACGTTTTCATTCTTTCGGGTACGGGGTTGGAATGGTTGCTAGGGAAGGTATCCGCCCATGCTCCATAAATCGGCTCAATCAGGTACGTTTCCATTGTCGCGGTCACCTGTATCCCTGCATTTCCATCACGACTAACTCTGAAGCTCTAACAGCCTGTTGTAAAAGGACCTATAGCATCGACTTCCGTTAGTACAGTGTAGCGCCGTGCTTGAGGAGAGGACCCCAGAGCGAGTTGCCTATGAAGGCGAGCAGGCAAACAGGGGGGTCGGGGGGTTGCACTTACGGAGGGCTCACATCCAGCGAATCAACAGGTTCGCAATCTCATTGAACGTCCTCGGAAGAGGGCGTCAGACCCCTCTCTCTTCCTTCCCCTCACCAGACACAGTACCGGCTTCATCCGGTGAATCTAAGACATTATCGCATTAGGGTCTGTAAAATGTAGAATGCACAATACTGCTGGATGTCGAATGAGAAGTGGAGAGTAATCCCATTTGCCCACAGCTTGTGTGGAAGAGTGAAAAAAAAAAATATGGACAAGAAAAAGCATACCTTCGCTTTCTAAGGAATCCCTCGCTGGAGGATCGTTTTCCCTCATCGCTTCCCCTTCCCAGTCCATTGCAAGTAGGAGGATTGGGCTATCTTTATGCGGTTCGCTCAGGAATCGGTTCATGCGAAAGCTTGGATCGTCTGGAACCGGGATCAGTCCACGGGTGGGAGGCTGGTCGGAGAGAGGCTCGTCGGAGAGGGTGCCTGTCCCTGTTGTCCCTGTGCTTCCACTCATTACACAAGAACCACACATGCTATTACTGGCACTACTACTCGTTTTACTCGAACCTGGGCTGCCGGTTTCGGTTTCCCCGAATATTATATCAACGTTCCTTATTACAACTAAAATTGTTTGCATTCCCTGTGCGAGGCCTTCTTCGGGTAAGGGTTCGGACAAATATCTCTCGAGTTGGTACGTAAGTCGAGTTTTCTTTGCTGGCGCTTCCGACTCGCTGTCGGACTCGTAACCGTCGTCATTAGATTCCGATCGGCCTCGCTTTTTTCCTTGTTGTCCGACCAGGTGGATGAATGTAGGGGGACTCGTCGGCACAGGAGTATGTTGTCCTCCAGTTGCTCCACCCACCCAATTCCCGAAGGTAGTGAAGCCCGCGACACCCTCGTTGCCAGCGGCAGAATTGGCTGAGGTGATACTATTCATACTCGTAATGGCTGTAGATATATTGTAATAATATAGGAAATTGTTTTGAAAACGGGAAGTGGGGCGTGTGTGGGGTAAGCTGGATTTGAGAGAATTGGAATTGGAATTGGGGTTGTGATTGGAATAGATTAGGAACTGTCGTGGCGATTCCTTCGTCTTGCTCTTGAGCTGGATTTCGATGTCTGGGGTTTCTCCGATAGTCGATGGTTTAGGGGGAGGGTAGATGAGATAATATAATTAAGCTCATTGTGAGCATGGTTTTAAATAGTCCTAACAAAGTACGAGACCTTATTGCACATCTCCCAGCACCATACGCCCACCCCTTCTGTCCCTCTCCAGCTCATCATGCAGGAACCAGAGGCTCACCTACCTACTTACGTGTCCAGAGCTTGGGGCCTATTATTTTTGGTGGTTGCCTGGCAGCTTGATACCCCGAGCTATCGCTCTGGTTCCTAATGTTCACTCCGTCACCTCTCCACTTTAGCCTCAGAGTTGAACCGGGGCCGTGGGTCTTGGTGCAGTAAGAAGGTTCTATTTCACTTCTGTAAACACCTTGTAGGGGGAATCTTGTATTCTACACCGGGGGGCTAGTGCAAATGCGGTTGTTTCAGCCTCCATAAGGTGCGGTAGTATACTGGTACCAGGACAGAGTCCTGGCTTGTGGTCGGTGCACCTCTCCCCGTTACACTATCTAGCAAGGCCTCAGGTGAACATTTCACTTCTTGTTTTGCATGTAACGCATAACGTTGGTAGCTTAGCGGGTTTTTTTTTCACCTTTCGTCATAGTTCTAGACGGCAGTGGAAGGCCAAGCTACCATGGTGGGGCTGTCATTGAAGATGTGGAAATCATCGGAGTATACTTTTATTGCCAATGATCGAGCTACGAGTGAAATCGGAGGTATAAAATACGCACGTTTTTCGGAGAAATTACCTTCAGGCGAGGCCGTGCTAAATAGCGAAAGTGTAGTTTTTTGCCTTCTCTTATACTCTCTAGCAAACATAGGAGCCTTTCCTGCAGGAACTGGTGGCATGCTACAAAACGAGGGCGATATTTGTCCATGAAACATCGTGGTGGGGAGCGAGCAGCGCAGGTTTCATGTACTTGGATCAGGTTTTTTTCACCTAAGGTCAATGAGAGTTTGTGGGGTTTTCAGGAAAGCCCACTGCCTTTGTGACGTACGGTACTTTATCTTTTGACCTAATAGCGCTTTTTTTGGACTGGGTGGTTGCTTATGTCATTGTCTCAGCCCCATATCAATACTCCCGAGTATAACGACACAAGTCAATAGTGAATTGGTGAGACTTAATGACGAGCAATCTTTGGTATGTTGCCCTAGTATTTCAAGGAGCAAACTCTTCTTGCAAATAGACCATTGGATTGCTCAGGGGGGGCTGTGCAACACCTGAGAGTAGTTGCCTACGGTATTCCATTCTAGGGATTTGTGGGCATGATCAATTCCGAGATCAAAATTTGAAATTTGAAACCCCCCCTCCAGCACTGAACTGCTGTACAAGATCACGCTGCAGCAACATGAAGCGTGCCATGCCAATTGAGCTTCCTGCTGCTCGAGACTGCCAACAAAGTCACTCTTCGCTCGGTGCTGGGGGTCTGAAAGACTCTCTGCCAGCCCCCAATGGGGGAGGTACATTTCCCCCCTTTGGCAAGTTTTCATAGATTCTGCGGCAGAGCTGATGCGGTATAGACAACAGCATGTTTCACACCCTCATTTACGAGTTCGTAATAGGTATACTATACAGATTTATTGTTCTAAATTGTCACTCGCATGCGGTCCTTCTTTGGTGTGGTAGTAATTTTAACAATGATATTCTAAGTGGGGCAAGGGAATAATCCCTTTGTGTAAAAAGAAAAGATAATACTATTACTCGAGTACTCGTACAATAATGTTGTCTCAACGCCTCTGGGATATGCATCTTGGTGCCTGCCCGGCAATTGCCGTTCAAATTGGGACCCTATGGAAACCCTCAATTCCTAATACTCGTGAGACAGTCGAAAGAGTGCAGCGATCCAGTGGAGCAAAGCTTCTTGAAAAACCGCCGAAGCCTCCATTTTTAGTGCCTGACGCAATGGGCGCCGGTACTTAGATAGCCACTCGAGTACACTTCGCTGAGGACTCGCGTGGTGGCTTTCGGCAAGCGGACTACTCGAGTACTCCCAATTGCCTGACGTTTGTAAAAACGACTGCTATTGCATAACACCAAAATCTTGAGGCTCCGGCCCATTTTTTGCCCATATGCAATAGCAGTCGTTTTTAAAAAAGTCAGACAATTGGGAGTACTCGAGTACCAGACTCGACCGCTTGATAACCGTAGGATCAGACATGATGATAGAAATAAATTCTGCAGGCCGGAGTTCCTGGGGCAGGCAACCCAAGCACAGGGATTAGGCGGCCAATTGTCTGTGCGTAGTCCACTGGTGTGAGCCCAATCATATTGGTTTTCAATCTGACTGCTGCCTCTGACAAGCGCTACTGTCGTCCTCGAGCGTTCGACGTCACTAGATCGATTAGCTTTAAAATCGGGCCAATTGCCGGCAATTGTTTGCCCTTTTTTTTCCCTTTTTCTTTCTTCTTCCCTTTGGTAGGATGATGCAGCTATTTCCCCGATCTTTGTCATTTGTATGATATGCAGGCAGACTGCCAGGCTAAAAATAATGACCTATAACTCAACTCGAGTATGGGGAAGAGTGGATACTCACCGGAAATTGAGTTCTCTATTCGAGTACCGATGTTCGTACCTGCCTATCTGCCTTTTTGCATGTATCGTGTGCTATTGGGGTATCGTGAGAACTGGGATAATTGAGAATGGCGTTTACCGGTATTCTAGTTCTTGCTATGGTAACGGTAGCCTGATGTATTAGGTCCTCTACACCTACTATTTCCGCATCAGTTGCACTTGCATCAAAATTCGAGCCTGAGGGGGGGTCAAAGCGCTGCGCATGTTTCTCCAAGGTGAGACTAGCCTCGTTTTTCTAGGCACCTCTCCGGGGCAATTCCTGTCCTCGGGATACTGCGCGACAAGCCACTCTTCTCCTGCTTGAACGACGTTTGTGAACACGACCGATATTGCATGGCGCCAAAATCTGAACAAAAGAAGCCGAATTTTGGCGGTATACGATAGCAGCCGTGCTTACAGGCGTCGTTCGATTACGAGTAGTAGTGGTACATTTTGTCTGGATTCTGAAGGCAGCGGGTGGGGAAGTATCATATTTGATAGTAGTTGTACAGGAGGAATTTTCACGCATTACTGATGCCCCTTTGCATGCCTGATCCTCTAGCCCATGATGCACAACAGTACTCGAGTACAAGCATACCGGTACATTCTCGATGGTAATGATAGGGTAATTGAAGTCTTGTAGTGCCGATCCCGCGCAGCATTGTTGGATGATAATAATATTGTCCTCTTTATGGCTCCACAAGCGTGAAAAGAATGACGCTGAGGCACGGTAAAATCTGGCGGACGTCGGTGCCCTATGCTACATTAACTTAGTCAGGCGTTTTTTTACCGGTACCACTCCTGCGACTCCCAGGACCTCTTGCTCCCCACCATAACCCTTTCCTCTCCATGGAGTTACAACACAACACCACCGAGTATCACTAGTGTTACGCTTCATTTACATTACTTATCTGAAAAGGGGGCGCTGGAAATGAGATCGTCACGCCATGCGGAGTAACGAACACAGGGGGAGTGTCAAGATCTTTCTCGGGTTACTGCTTCCCTCTCTTGTAGCGGATTCGAGCCCATGGGTACTGAACTGTCGTGTATGCAGGCTTGAAACGAGGATGGACAAACAAAGCCTAAGAGATTCTGCCGTGGCTAGCAGTTCTGGCTCGGTCAGTATCCAGACTCCCGCCCCTCCCTAAGATAAGGAGTTGTTTGAATTCTAATAGTTACCAGCATTTGGGGGTCATCCCTCTCTGCTACATTTCTGCTCGCATCTCTATTGAGGGCAATGATACAACTGATGCCGTGTCGAAGGACCTATGGAACTCTCAACGTGCCTAGATAACGTCTGACCACAACTTGCCCTTGCGAATTAATGTGAGTGCCTCTGGGGCTGTGCTTTAAGCAGACGAGGCCGTAAGGCTGCCCAGCCCCGCTCTAGGAATTGGGATTGAGGAGGCTTCCTTCGAGGAGGCGTCTCTCTTTCCTCTGTGATATTGTGGTGCCTCGGATATATTCGAGTCTAAAGGTGTGTCTGTGTCCGGCTAGGGAAAACTTTTCTACCCCTCTCGCCAGCTGATGCCAAGCTGACAGATAAAAAAACAATGAAAACATAAGCTTTAGGGTTTGCTTGTTGTGGTTTTCATCGAAGTTTTTCTTGATGACATCTTTCTTTACCTGCCCGTGAAGCATCCCAGGCATCTATCATAATTAATACGAAACAAACTCAATACAGTACGTGGCTGTCTATCTACCCTTTGGATCGAGGCACAAAGTCGAGGGCCCGTTCTTCTTGGTACACCCCTCCCTGGAAACGCCTTGAAACTACGTATTCACAACTCCGTTTCTAGACCTAATTTTTTATAAGGCATGCAACGGGGCTATACTGTGCTTTATCGAAGAGCTATTAACGCTACAATATTGTCATGGACCTCATGTGCCGAAATCCTCGACTGTTGGGAACCTTTAATTGAAAACTACCGGTGGATAAAGGTAGAGGCGATAGTATATTCCTCTAAGAAGATTCTATAGCGTCATGGGCCAAACCCTTCAAAAGATAATTGCTAATCTACCGCGAGCGGGATTAGAGTGTTGCACTGCCCAGCCCCCTCCCCCCCTCTTTGTTTCGTTGAGGAATAGGGCAAGATCACAGAATCACGGCTCACCCTGCATAAGACTGATGTGCCTAGCAGAGGTTAGCACGTATCTGTATCATGATACTCTCATAGCGGGGCCCTGAAGGGCCCATGTTTCGAGTTGTGCTCCCGCTGGTGGGGTGGGACAAATAAGCGGATGAACTAAAAAAATTAAAAAAACCTGCACCTGCTAGGCTTCGAGCGTATTTTCATCGACCGGGGCACTTGAGCACCTACTGCGAGGCTGTGCCACCTGTAGTAGCGGGTGTGCCTTGGCTAGAGGGTCTATATCGTGGCCTTAGCCGTATGTAGTAACTGTGTCCGAGTTGGTGATATGGGAACTAAAATGGCATGCCTATAGCATCGCAGGCAAGTGAAGGGCCCTGCAATCAACACAAGATGCCGTTGAGGGGCTAGTAGGTAATAGTTCTCGCACAATTGATCTAAGTTTGCTTGGGTAAATCTGGGAAACAACCAAAGTTGGAGAACTTGTGAGAGAAAGTGGTCTCTTTTAAAGGGAGTTACTAATACCTTCCTGTATTCCCGCCAGCTCCTCTTTTCTTGAGGAAGGAACGGAAATATGTTTCTTCGGTTGCAGGATCTGCGTTCTGTCAAATCCCTAAAAAACAAAATGAGGGGTGGGGTGGCAGACTTTGCACTCTCTGCCAGCTTCAGTCGTCATTTTGACCTGTCGTGTTAGTATCGAGTGCAAGGGCAATGGACCCACCGATTAGATAGCGCTATTATAATCAGAGATTCTATAATTTAATTTGTTAGTCACTACCCACAGATAATCCACTTTCATCCCAGAGTAGCCCGAGAGTCCTTCAGTAGGATCGACTATTGAAATCCATCTACAGTAGTATAGTGGTTGCCAAAGGGCCCTACTTTGCAAGTTTTTCAATTTCACGCATGGCTTCGAAGACGTATGACCAAGTGGCATACAAATGCGGCATCGGGCCTACTTGTAGACCGGACAATTAATAGTAATGAATATTCCACGAGGAGGTTGGTTTGTATTGCGGTTCTGTTTGCGCCACCTAAGGTGGTGTTCTTGACCCCTAGTGCTAGTTTCTCTCGTTCTCAAGGGCAGTAAGAAAATAATAGCTATAGCATTGGTCGCGAGTACTAGTACTTTTCACTCTTTCAGTGATTTCCCGAGGGGCTGATATAGGCCGATTGACTGCTAAGTGTTGTCTGTTGAAAAACGGGCCAAAAGTCAAGTTATATACCGGAAGGATGTGCGCGCTAGTGATGCTTACGACTTCGTTCTATCTTAGAGGGCCAGGAAGGCCTACTATTTATACAGCGGAATAGCAACATATATTGGCAGCAGAAAAGGGGTTAAAGGAAATAAGATAGAAGACAATGGAAAACGAATGAGAAGAGAATT
>Ga0307507_10008398_pt1 | contig 14308 bp, 16 predicted proteins | sample 7_EM_MG_FD_207223 | JGI IMG/M metagenome (GOLD analysis project Ga0307507, IMG submission 207223) | Populus trichocarpa ectomycorrhiza microbial communities from riparian zone in the Pacific Northwest, United States - 7_EM | ecosystem: Host-associated > Plants > Roots > Unclassified | place... | reverse complement strand
TCTACCCTTGCGAAGCCAATAACCCTGTCAACATGTTCCCTAAGCTCAAACCCAGTGGCGAAATTAGACTCCAGGCAGACCTAGTACCCAGAAACGATATCACAATCAAGAACGATAGCACTATTCCCAATCAGTCCATGATTCTCAGAACTGTGGCCAGAGCCAAATACCGATCCACTATCGATCTATCAAACTGGTATTTCCAAATTCGAGTAGCCCGTGAAGATGAAACTCTCAATACCATTAAAACGCCCTTCAGAACCTTTGCATGCAAGATAATGCTACAAGGAGATATCAATGCCCCCTCCACAGCTATGCAAGTTATGGAATATGTCCTTGATAGACTCATAGGAAAAACAGTTTGGGCATATCTAGACGATATTACAATCTTCTCAGACTCTTTTGAAAACCATGTTCGCGACATCCGCCAGGTCTGTCAGAGATTACAGGACTATCACATTAGAGCCTCCCCATCCAAATGCAAATTCTTCGCCGATAGGTTACCCCTGTTGGGACATGTCATAGACGACCAAGGAATCCATGCAGATCCTGAGAAAATACGAGGAATCCAGGACTGGCACACCCCCTAATCGAAAAATGAATTACAAACTTTTATTGGGGTTGTAATATATCATGCTCAATTCCTACCACACCTCGCTACTGCTAGCACCCCACTATCGGATCTGCTTTCCTAAAACGAATTTGAATGGAGACCCCTGCATGAGGAAGCGTTTCAACAAGTCAAACACCTAGCCAAGAACATTGCCACACTCCGCCCAATTGACTATCAATCACGCCACCCAATATACCTTTTCAGCGATGCTTCCAAGATTGGAGCAGGTGCATGGATAGGCCAAGGACCCTTGCCTTGGAAGGCTCACTCTGCAGCATTCCATAGTTGAAAATTTGCAACAAGTCAGCTACACTACCCTGTACATGAACTCGAACTTCTCGCTATAGTGGATGCAGTCCAGTTATTTCACCTCATGCTTCATGGTACCAGGTTCACTGTGGTAACAGACAACAAAGCGCTTTCATTCTTCCTATCACAGACAAATCTCCCTTACCGCCAGACAAGATGGAGAATGTTCCTTCAATCTTACGATTTCGACATCATACACAGACCAGGAAAGGACAATGTCCTTGCAGATGCCCTCTCAAGGATATATGAAGAACGAGAGGCAAGCACTGACATGATCCTAGTTGACCCCACTGAGAAGAAAGCCATAAAACGACCTTATTCCGCCATGACAAGCAGCGTCAAACACAACCTCCATCTCGCTCACACTCTGGATCCAATTAAAGAACCTGCTTTCTTCTCCCCAACACCTCTTGACCCCTTTTTTATACCCCAACATCTATCAATGTGGAACGTTGAAGATGTCCCCATCCCAGACTCGCCCAAGGAGAAGGAAAACGATCACCACCAAGGTCCTTTTCAACAAGGACTTCATAAGATGGCAACCACCCTTGAAGAAGGTATCGACGCTATGCAGAGCAACAAAGCTAGCACCCAAGGACAGCCTCATGACCCTACCGAAACCACGATTCTCATTCAAGCAGCTCAGACACAGCTTGCTGCACTTACGTCAAGAATTCACAGCCCTTCAAACCAGATGGAAAGATCTTTACGCCTTAACGCTATGACCAACTGCTTTGGCAGAATTCATGACTCCATTACCAAACTGGAATCGATTGCCCTCGCCAGCTCAGGATACGAAACTACCCCATCTGTTACCCCTTCCAACCCTCCCAGAGATGAGTTGGAAAGATTTCTTATGTCTACAGGACATAGAGCCAAACACTGGGCACAGTGTGTATGGGATGAATGTGAATTCCATATGGAAGGAAAAGACCACCACTACTACCCCTCTAGACCTCGTCATATCCCTGCCCCTAGCCCCCTCTATTCCACCTCATGCTTCATTACTCCCCACCACCCGAAGCGAAGATATGAGGATCGATGGGTTATCCCTCCCGCCTTCAACGATGATGATGGATATCCAGTCTTCCATACTATAATCAACAAGGATAGTGGACCAACCTCAGACCATGCCCCTCAGAAAGAAGACTTACCGGGCCCTGATGCCCCTGTCGATTACGATGACCCTTTCCTTGACCAGCCCTCCAGAGCCCTTGATATTCGTGCCTTCCAGCTCTCCCAGCACCTCAAAGGCAAGTGGTATAACAGCCTTCGAAAAGCCACAACCTCGGATTCTCTCTATCACATCGTCAGCAAGAACCCCAACCATCCGAGTTGGATCCTCATTGACGGACTTCTTCTCAAAAGAGGGGAGAATGACAGTCGAGACTGTCCATATGTTCACTATGAAGCAGCCTATGAAGGAACCAACATCAGGAGTAAAATCATTCGAATCATCCATGAACAAATCGCCCACATGGGAGCCCACAAATGCTTCAAATATGCCTGCAAACATTTCTATTGGATGTCTATGAGAAGTGATTTCAAAGACTATACTCGCAGATGTCACCTTTGCCAGATGAACAAGCAACCTACGACCCTCCCTGACGGAGTGGTGACCCTTCTCCCTATCCCCAGAGAACCATTCTCTTCGATTGCAATAGACCTTTCAGGACCCTTCCCTAGCGACAACAAAAAGGAACTAATCCTAGTTGTGTTGGATCGCTTCACTGGGTTCACCTATCTGATCCCAGTATCCCAGAACATCACAGCAGTCGAAACTGCTAACGTCCTCATTGAACGAATCTTCTCTGTCCATGGTTTCCCTACTTCTATCGTCTCAGATAGAGACTCCAAGTTCACCACTCCTTCTGGATGCAATTCATGGCTAATATCAAAATTGATCTCAAAATGGCTACCGCTTATCATCACCAGACCAATGGCCAAAACAGAACGCAGAATCAGAACGATACGCCAATGCCTCCGCAACTTCGTTAACCCCAAAGGCACCAAGTGGACTCGCCACCTTCCCCATGTTCAAACAGCTATCAATGCTGCTCCTGGCGATTCATCTGAACTCTCACCATTTGAAATTACCTTTGGACGAATTATCAACCTCCTCCCTAGGGTCAAAGTCCTCCCTACCACCGTCCCCTCAGCTGATGACATAGCTTCTCAAATCATGAAAAACCAGCAGCTCGCCAGAACCGCCCTCCAGAAAGCACGAGCTCGCCAGACAACGACTAGCCAGAAAAGACGCAAAGAAGGACCACCTATTACCCCAGGCAAAACTGAAGTTACCATAAGATCTGAACCCTATGTACACAAGATTGGACGAAAGCACAAACTAGTTGGACCCTGGTTAGGAGCCTTTTCAGTCTCCGAAGGACCTGATAGACACGATAACTACAAACTCAACCTCCCTTCCATCATACAAGACATCCATCCTTGGATTCATGGCAGCCACCTTCGAATCTATTCCAGACCAGACCTCAAAGCTTTCCCAGGACTCCCTGAACCCAGCTCCAAAGAACAAGTCACCATCGACGCCTCAGGCTAAGAAGAATGGGAAGTTGAAAGGGTTCTCAAAGATCGAATTTACAGAAAGAAACGCTAGTTCCTAATCCATTGGAGAAGCTATGACGAAATTGAAGCTACTTGGGAACCTCTCGATGTCCTTGAAGGTGCCAGTACTGCCCTTAGAACTTACTGGTTTGACACCTATAACGAAACCATTCCTTTCCACCTCCCGTGGACTCATAACGAATGCTGGTCAGCTTGGACAGTCCAGACACGTGAATATATCCCTCTATCGCCAGAGCTTGATCCTGACGGATTCTGGACACCTAGCCAAGACTCTGACTACTCTGAGACCGAGACCTGTTACACCCTTCCCTCCCTTGATGAGTCTGAATTAGAAACCTAGCGGATTTTGAGTACTTGTCATTTATTTTTTTTCTGTTAGGGGGAATGTAAAGGAATCTACTATTATTGCTATTATTCCTTAACATGACGTTGGATATTGCCTATTAGAATTTCCCAGTAACGAATTAGTTCTTACCTTGTACAATCCCTGGCGTTATGGTTTCCTATTAGGTAGTACTTTCTTTAGTTTGCTTATTACTACCTTTCGTTTCTTGTACCCAATTGGGAAACCCTTTGCTCCCTACTATGTATTACTGGTTTAGTACATTAGTAGCAATCCCTTACTTGTTTGATTCCATTACTTGTTTTGTTAGTTATATCCTGTCGCATCTACACCTTTGTTTTAGGACTTAGTTGTTTTCGCTTCTACCTTAGCGTAGCTTAGCATTCTCGTGTGGACAGAATATTGGTTATGATTTATTTGTATTTAAAGAGTTCGAGATCCCTTAAGGATCCGGACTCTCAAGCCTCACAGGAACCCTCACTTTAAATATACTAAGTTGAACGGTCACTTTACTAGTTCCTAACCTTGTTATATCTCTTGTAGAGTTTTCCATGGACACTTCTCCTCCCTGTCCTTACAGTATCGCCGGATCTCCCTCTGGGAATCTCGCGATACTCAGGAGCAGGTTACAGCTACAGTCAGACAAGGCCCCCGACTGACCGTGGAAATCAATAGCTATGGACTTCATTACAGACCTGCCGAAATGAGACGGGTATGACACCATACTGGTGGTCATCGATCTGCTGACGAAAATGAGCCATTTCATTCCATGCTCTAGGGACCTAGACGCACGGCCGTGCGCCAATCTCTTCATAAAAGAGATAGTCAGACCAGACGTACTGCCATATGATAGCATCACCAACAGAGGGACACTATTCACCTCAGACCTATGGAAAGAAACTACTGGGAAATTAGGGATCGAACAAAGACTCATGACGGGTTTCCATCGACAAACAGAGGGACAAACCGAACGAACCAATGCCATCTTGGAACAACACCTAGGAGCATACATCAACTATCAACAAGACGATTGGTGTGGTTACCTACCACTTGCAGAATTTGCATACAACAACGGATATCAAGAAACCATCAAGAGCACACGATTTTGCGCAAACTACGGCATCAACCCTGTATACGCGATAATCGGTCAACTGCTTTAGGGAAAGCAAGTAGGACCAGAAGAAATGACTCAACTACATGAGTTATTAAGGAACGAGACTGTGGCCGTGCAATTACGACAAAGAGAATACTACGATCTACACAGAAAGCCCGATCCAAACCTGCAATCAGGAGACATGGTGTGGTTGTTGTCACTTAACATCAAGACCATAAGACCATCGAAGAAGTTGGACTACAAGAAAATCGGACTATTCAAAATCTAAGCAAAGATTGGGACAAGCGCATATAAGCTGGCCTTACCACCCTTAATGATCATACACAATACCTTCCACATCTCCCTCCTCGAATTTTACCAAGACAAGCGATTCCCCTCTGAAATCAAAGAACCCGCTCCTCCTATTCTGATAGAGGGAGAAGACGAATACGAACTCGACGAAATCATCGACTCCCGACTCCACCACAACAAGCTCCAATATCGAGCTAAGTGGAAAGGCTACTCACCAGAACAGGATAAAGTCTGGTATCTGGCGGAAAACTTCAACAATGCAGAATACACAATCGAACGATTCCACCGGTGCTACCCAGGAAAGCCCGGAGTGAATACATGTCACGATAAACAGATCGTCCTCCGCACCTCCCCCGATCGTCAAACAAGAACGACGCTCGCACAAGCCAGGAAGGGTTGCCCAGTGCGTCACCCGCAAGGCTACCCCCACTAGGCCAGAGTACTAGGGCTCCCCGAAAATGGAGGTGGCACACGCCTCCATGAGCTGGACAGAGTGTGTCCACGATAGATGTCAAATCCATCTGAGCGAAAAACAAGGGTGAGCCTGCTACCCACAATTCACCAGAAGATCGAGACAACCAGGGGTCGCCCACGACCACCATTGGCGACAAGAGATGGAAGCCGACCCGGGAGAGGACTAGGCCCCCCAACAACCTCGTCAGCGAAGGGCTACACGGGCCCACGGAGACATCACGAGCTGGGAGCATTGTTTTACCGACAATTGCAACGAACACCGGTGGAAAAAAGTGGACGCTGGATACTACCCCAGACAGGTAGGAGAAAGAGGGACCCTGTCAAAGAATGACAGGAGGGAACAATAAAAGAGAAAAGCCATGAGGATACGGCTAAGGAGGGAGGGGAGCGAAAAACCACTCCGGACATGGAAGCCCTCGAAGGGACAATCTCGGACCTCCAAAGCCAACTCGATCGCGCCGCCCAAATCCTTGTGGCAAAAGACAACAACCTCGAACGACTGGACAAGGAGAAGGAAAAACTCCAACAAGGCTACAATCGGGCCAAACAGAGAATGCGCCAAATCGGGGGTCTAGTGTGGAAAGAAGGAGTTTAGCATTGAGGGACCGATGCAAGAGGGGGACAGGAGCTAATGTCACAAACCGTGACTAAGGGGGGCAGACTCTCACATGACTAATAGTTATTAGTTATTGGTTTGTTATCTTTCAAGCTATGAGATCAGTTGACGCATAGGATTTTGCATGACGACGCAATAGCGTGTTATTGGTTTATTGTTATTGATTCCTACTTGACATGACGCACGATTGGGGTCATGTGGCTTATGTATCTTGCACATGACTCATAGTTATGAGTCATGGGTTTCACGCATGTCACGCCATTAGGGCAAATGCCTTGTTTTAGGGGTTTTGATTGGATGCGAGATATGGCGCAGCTCACTCGGACGGGTCAGCTGATGGATTTCACACTATGACTCACTATGAGTCATGAGTCGCGTGACGCGAGGGTATGAGTCACGCAGGGTTTGGGTTGAGGGAAGAACCCCTATATAAGAGCACCGTCGGGGCATGGGATTTGGGCCAGCAGAGAACGCCTAGCGAAAAACCCCTCGCCCACCCCCCTTACTAAAGAATAGATTAAACTCGCCCTCTCCAAGTCCTCCTCCTCCTCAGCACCAGGCCCCGATGGCGTCCCCTAGGCCGTGTGGAAAAAACTCAATTTGATTAATCCCGCGATCATCCTCGAACTCCTCTCCCCCCTGGTGACATTCAGCTACCACCCCCTCTTACTAAAAACCGCTGACGGGGTGGTTCTGGACAAACCCGGCATGGCCTCCTACGATTCCCCCGCCTCCTTCTGTATTATCGTCCTCCTCAAAAGCATCTTGAAAATCCTTGAACAGGTAATGACGGTCAGGCTGGCCGCCTTCACCAGATCCAAGGGCCTCCTCCATCCAAACCAGTGCGGTTCCCTGCCGGGACTCAGCTCCACCGACGCCTGCCTCTCTCATGCACGAGATAAGAACCCCCCAAAGGCCCAGACTTAAAGTCTGGACCCTTTTTCTGGACATCAAAGCCGGCTTCGACAATGATGTCAACGCCTCCACCCTCAGAGCCAGACTCCTGGCCTCCCATGTGCCCTCCTATATGGTCGATTGGGTATTCTCCTTTCTGTCGGAAAGGACCTGCACTCTAGTTTTCCAGGGCTCCCCCAACCTCTCCTCCCTGGTCTCCGTTGGCACCACGCAAGGGTCCCCCATCTCCCCCCTTCTCTTCCTCCTTTACGTCGCCCCCCTCCACATGTCAATACCTAGAGGCCTAATGATCTCTTACGTTGACGACTTTTCAATCACCGTGGCCTCCCCCTCCCATAGGCGTAACATACGCAACCTGCAAAGGCTATTCTCTTCCATAGCAACAAAGGGCCGAGACATTGGCGTGTGCTTCTCGGTCCCCAAAACCGAACTAATTCACTGGCGTACCCCTAGCCAAAGGACCCCCCCCTCAACAGCCCCGGTTGAGCTAGAGGGCCACCTTTTTCACCCCTCCAGGGTTGTCAGGTGGCTAGGATACTGGTTCACCCCCGCTCTCACCTCCACTCACCACTTCAGACACAGGCTAGCCCTAGCCCAAGCTATCTTCTCCTTCATCAAGCGCCTCTCCTCCCCAGCGGCAGGTGTCCGGCCCTTCCTCTGCCACCGTATTGCCAACAGCCTCCTACTCCCTATCTTGACGTATGGAGCCGATCTCCTCACCCCGAACTATGCCACCCTCAGAGGCATGAACAGCTTCTGGCACAGAGTCCAGAGATGGACGACGAATTGTTTCTTCTGAACCCCCACCTCCATCCTGTCCCGCGAGGCCTGCCTCTCCCCGATCGCTTCCTACTGCAGGTAGAGAATGCGCCTAGCCGCCCTCAGAGTTGCCTACACCCCCCCAAACGCCAACCCCGCTTCAGCCAGACTCCCACTATCCTTCCCCCCCCTGTCCTCCTTCAGAGCCAAGGACGCGTCCAGGCACCTCACAAAAGGCCTCTCCTCTGTGTACCTCCCTCTTGATTCGCGGACGGAAATCCCCTCTCCACCGATAAGAAAACACCTCCCTATTGACGCCCTGGGCCACCTCACCCTGCCCCTGCAAGCAGGCCTCACACACCTCCCTCTTGTCGTGCACGCGCCCCCCCCCCGCCGGGAACGGACATACCCCCCCCATCCCTCATGAAAAGAACGTATCAGGCCCTTCGGGCATGCGCCAAAAACATCCTCCTCCAGGATTGCGCCGCCGATGACCCCACACCCCCCTACTACGAATACCCCCCCTCCCTCTACCCACACCACTTCATGGGGCTGGGGAAGTTCGTGGTGGGAAGGATTCACCAAATGCGAGCGGCAAAGAGCTACTTGGCCGCCCACCCCTCCTGGTTCATCGAGAACCCAGATCTATCCTCCCCCCGCTGCGAAGATGAACCAGAAACTTTCCAGCACGGCATCCTCACCTGCCCCGCCTAGACAAGGGACCGAAACCTCCTACTGAACAAGGTCTCCTCCCTCGGGCATGACGCCGCAACATGGACCAAACCCCCCCCCTTGAACGAGGCTTGGGTGAATATATCACAATGACGAGGACCGGCTTTCCCCCGGATATGATCCCCGAACACTACCTTGCCCCCTCCTCCCCCTCCACCCCAGCCCGGAACTGATCTAGATTTTCTTTTTGAGAGTTTTCTTTTGATAGGGAGGTTTGGGCAGTTTGATTTTCCTTACATATATCTCGCCTTGCAAGAAACACGTAGACAAGAAGTAGTTTTAGCGTTGTACTTTCCTTATATTTTGTTTCCGAGGGGAACGATAGGCGAATGGTTTTGGCATAAAGTAGTTTCAGTCACAATGGAGGATCGAAGAGATGCTTTCTTTTGTTGTTTGTTTTGATTTATAGGTTTTGTTTTTTCCATAGCTAGCGCTACACGAAGCTTCTTGTACCTAGAAACAATGAACGCAGGATAAAAAAAAAGGAAAAAAAGAAAAAAAAAGGAATGGGATTTGGGTCACAAACCATCTCCTCAACACACCCGGCGATTGAAATCTCAACACCATGAGAATTCATCGTCAACATCCACTCCCGCACTCTCAGTGAGCTGTACCTGCACTCTCTGTGAGCAGCACCCACCCCTTCCCACCTTACTTCCCTTATCATGTTCTTGGGCCCTGGGATCCTTGTTTCTAGGGGTCGTTTAGCTCGCCTCCCTCCTTTCTCCGCACTTGCTTCCCTGCCTCGCTTAGCATTTTGCACGGTCGGCAACCCCTTTCTTTCGTCAATGGGTCGGTCGCAGTCTCGGGTTATTGTCGAAGTAGTGGCCCCGTGGCTCTGCTCCCTGGTATTGCACCATCTCCTTGGATCACTGTTCGGTACGGTCGGCATCGTCGAAAAGTCGTGATCTCGCTTCGATCCTCCCTCCCTCGTACTGCTACTTGATTGGGCACACCCCTCCCTCCCCTCACTTGGTCTTCCTCCCGTGGCTCGGTTAGAGCCAACACACTCCACCCGGCTCGGTGGCTCTCGCGTCCGACGACCATTCACCTCGCTTCCTCCTAGGACTCGTGGACTCCCTCGGCCTAACCCCCCACACGTTCTGCCATCAGCCCCGTGATCTGGTCTATATGGCCCTGGTAATAGTACTCTCGGGTATGGTTGCGTTCCACGATGTTTGCAGTTAGGGATCGTTAAAGGCCTTCGTGGCAGATGGGCTTTCTCTGGTGCTTTTTCTACGGATTTGGACTTTTTTTGGTTCTTCTCACTGTTGGGTTTTTTCTTGGATTTCTGGTAGATGCTTTCTTTTGGTCGCCAGTTTCATGTATATTTTGTCGTACTTTTCAGCGCCCGGGCGCTTGGTGTGGGTTTTAGACCAGGAGTTTTTTCTCCCACGGTTTCCACCGCCTCGACGATGGGTTGGACTGGGTGGAAGTTTGTTGCGGCCATAACCATCGCGGTTACATGCTATTTTTGTACTTACTGCTTCGGCCTCAGCGAGAAACAAAATTTAAAATATGATAAAAAAAAAAGTCCACGGGATTTGGGTTCTTCACGCAACCATCTAAGTTCTTTCATACACTATACGTTCAATACAAAGTTCTTTATCTATCACGCTTTCAGGAATCAAGACACGACCATCTTATAGGAGCCTAACGATCGAGGTTGCTAGATAGGAGTCAAGCGACTTAGCCATCACAACAGGTATCAGGCTAGAAGAAGTGATTGTTAGGAGACTAGCGGTTACCTGCTCCAAGTATCACCCTAAGAGGAGAGGATAGTAACAGTCTGCCTTGCTTAGTTACCGTTTGTGATATTAGCTCCCTTCCCCCTCTTACATCGGTCCCTCAATTCTAAACTCCTTCTTTCCACAGGATACCCCCGATTTGGCACATTCTGTATTTGGCTCGCTTGTAGCCTTGTTGGAGTTTTTCCTTCTCCTTGTCGAGTTCTTCGAGGTTGTTGTTCATTGCCACAATGATTTGGGCTGCGCGATTGAGTTGGCTTCAGAGCTCCAAGATTTTCCCTTCCAGGGCTTCCACGTCTAGAATGGTTTTCTTTACTCCCCTCCCTCCCTAGCCATGTCCTCATGGCTCTTCTGTTTCTTTGTTCCCTCCTGTCGTTCTTTGACCGGGTACCTTTTTCTCCCACTTGTCTTGGGTCGTATCCGGCGTCCACTTTTTCCCACCGGTGTTTGTTGCATGTCTCATTAAAACAGTGTTCCCAGCTCGTGATGTCTTCATGGGCCCTGCTGGCCCTTCTCTGACGAGGTTTTCAGGGGGCCCAGTCCTCTCCTGGGTTTCCTTCCATCTATTGTCGCTAATTGTGGTCGTGGGTGATACTTGGTTCTCTCGATTTCCTGGTAAATTGTGGGTACCTGCCTGACCCTTGTTTTCGGTCAGATGGATTTGCCATCTATCGTCAACAGTGTCTGTCCAGCCCATAGAGGCCTGTGCCACCTACCATTTTGGAGAGCCCGAGTAGTCTGGGCTAGTGGGGGTAGCGTTGCGGGCGACGCACTGGGCGTCGTCATCTGGTGTGTGTGAGCGCCGTTCTTGTTTGACAAGGGGGGGAGGTGCGGATGACGATCTGTTGATCGTGGCATGTATCCACTCCGGGCTTTCCTGAGTAGCGCCGGTGAAAGTGTTGGCCTGTGTGTTCTGCATTGTTGAAGTTTTCTTCGGGGTACCAGACTTTGCCATGTTCTGGTGAGTAACGTTTCCACTTAGCTTGATATTGGAGCTTGTTGTAGTAGAGTCGAGAATCGATGACTTCGTCGAGTTCGTAATTGTCTTCTCCTTCTATCTGAATAAGAGGAGGGGGTTCCGTAATCTGGGAGGAGAATTGGTTTTCTTGCTAAGGTTCGAGGTGGGAGATGAGGAATGTGTTGTGTATGGCCATTCAGGGTGGTAAGGCCAGTTTATATGCGCTCGTTCCCCCTTTTGCCAAGATTTTGAATGGTCCAATTTTCTTGTAGTCCAGCCCCTTAGATGGTCTTCTGGTCTTGATATTGCCTGGCAACAACCACACCACATCACCTGATTGTAGGTTCGGATCAAATTTTCGGTTTTGATTATAATACTAGTATTCTTTTTGTCGTAATTGGGCTCCCACCATCTTGTTTCTTAATGTCTCATGTAACTGAGTCATTTCTTCTGGTTTCGTTTGCTTCCGTGGAATCAGATGACCAATCATCTCGTATTCGAGGTTGATCCCCTAGTTTGCAAAGAATGGTGTATTCTTTATGGTCTCCTGATATCCATTGTTGTATGCATATTCCGCAAGTGGTAAGTAACCACACCAATCGTCTTGTTGATAGTTGATGTATGCCCGTAGCTATTGTTGCAATATGGCATTGGTCCGTTTGGTTTTTCTGTCTGTTTGTGGATGGAAAGCTGTGCTGAGTCTTTGTTCTATTCCTAATTTCCCTGTAGTTTCTTTCCATGGGTCTGAGGTGAATAGTGTCCCCCTGTCGGTGATGACATTGTGTGGCAGTCCGTGTAGCCTGAGTATCTCTTTCATTAAGAGATTGGCGAACTGCCCTCTGTCCAGGTCCCTTGAGCATGGAATGAAATAGCTCATTTTGGTCAGCCGATCAATGACCACCAGTATGGTGTCATATCCGTCCCATTTCGGCAGGTCCGTAATGAAGTCCTTAGCTATTGATATCCATGGTCAATCGCGGGCCTCCTGTGACTGTCACAATCAGTAGGGTACATGTCGGACCACTTTGGTCCTCGGACATCTGTCGCAATTTTTGATGAATCGTTTGATGTCTTCTCTTATCTTTGGCCAATACTATCTTCGGCTGATGAGTTTGGTAGTTTTTGCCATCCCGCCATATACTGCTTGTGGGGGGTCCTGGTGTTTGATGATAGGAGTTGTTCGTATCCCTTTCTTATTTGGTATCCAAATCCTTCCTTGGTACCATAAGAGGTCGTCCTTCCATTGACATAGCCCCAGCGCTAGCATCAGGGAAATGTTGGAGAGTGGTCCAAGGTGGTCCTGAACGCTCCTGGTCCACCAAGGGGGGTCGTGGTCCCTGTGGTCCACCTGGTCTACTCCGACCCGCTCTGATCCACACTTTTGGACATTTTACCGAAAATGTGGATCAGGGTGGATCAGGGTGGACCAGGAGGACCAGGGGGACCATGACCCCCCTTGGTGGACCAGGAGTGGTTTTTACATTTTGCTGATGTACTTTTTTTCATTTCTTTCTTTCCCTCATCCAGGTTTCTTTTAATATCCTGGATTTCTTTGTCGTCCTTACTTGCTTTCTGTATTTCTCCTTCGTCCTTTTCTCGAAAATGCGGTTGCCTCCAGTATGTCAAGCCTGATTCCTTTGGTATCTGGGATCTCCCAGTATTGTTCCTGTGGCAGTAGGATTCCCGTATTTCGAGTGAGTCTCTTGTCTCCTGCCGTAGGTAGGTATCTCTCTCTATTCGGGAGGGCTTCAGACTTTCCTCCCTCATTCCCTAGTCGGTATTCGATTCTGAAGTTGTACTGGCTTCATTCTTGCCTCCATCGTGCTTGTCGTTCGCTTAGTTTCTTCGTTGTCATGAAGGTTACTAAGTTCTTGCAGTCTGTGAGAACCTGTACAGGCTTCGGAGTTCCTCTTGTGTATCGTTTCCATTTGTGGAACGCCTGACCTATTGCCAGTAGTTTCTTGTCATGTATATCATAGTTGCATTCGCCATTCGACATTGTCTTGCATTGGTATGCCACTGGTCTACATTTTCCACCCAGGTATTGCTCCGATAGTATACCAGAGCAGATATATTTTGCAGCGTCTGTTTCGATCTTAGTTGGTACGAGGGGGTCGAAGTACACCAGTACTGGTGCTCTGGTGAGTTTTGTCCTTAATTCGTCGAATGCTTGTTGTTCTTTATCTCCACATTCCGAATTGCCGATGGATTCCGTTTTTGCTTTTTTGCCTATAGCGGTATGGCTGTCCTGCTGAAACCTTCAATAAATCGTCAGTAGAAGCTGCAGAACCCTAGAAAGCATTGGATTTCCTTGATTTTCTTGCTGGTTGTTCAGTCCCAGATGGCTTGTGTTTTGACTGGGTCTGGCTTGACCCTTTCTTGTCCAGTGATGAATCATAAGTATTCTGTTTCGCTTTGGTGGTATTCGCATTTGGATGGTTTGACCTTCATCCCTGATTTTCGTATTACTTCGAGGATGTTGCTAACGTCTTTTCGGTGTTGTTGTAGGGTGTTCGAATATATGAATACATCGCCCAGATAGACAATGCAACACATGTCGATGTGTTCCATAAGGACCTCCTTGATCCATCGTTGGAACGCCGCCGGTGTGTTACATAGCCCAAATGGCATGACTAGGTACCCGTATGTCCCCAATTTTGTTGAAAAGGTTGTTTTCCAGTCGTCCTCTTTTTTGACCCGCATGTGGTGGTAGGCGTCCTTGATGTCCAACTTGGCGCAGTACTTGGCTCCTCCCAGCCTATCCTGTGCTTCGCTAATGAGCGGTAGCGGGTGTCGAACCTTCTGGGTAACTTCGTTGAGCGCTCAATAATCGGCGCAGCGCCTGAGCTT
>Ga0307507_10008397_pt1 | contig 14309 bp, 13 predicted proteins | sample 7_EM_MG_FD_207223 | JGI IMG/M metagenome (GOLD analysis project Ga0307507, IMG submission 207223) | Populus trichocarpa ectomycorrhiza microbial communities from riparian zone in the Pacific Northwest, United States - 7_EM | ecosystem: Host-associated > Plants > Roots > Unclassified | place... | reverse complement strand
CCGGCCGATGGGACAGCGTAGGCGACGGACCGGCGCGGCGATCCTTACGAGGAAACCGGCTGGCCGGTCGGGACAAAGCCGGCATTGCCGGATCGCCGATCACGCTGTAAACGGAGCCCGCACCGTTGCCCGCCGCTTCGCGGCATGATCCCGGAAACATCGATCCCGGTTTTCCGAGTCAAGCCCGCGAGAACGACATATGGCGGCCCGGCGGGGCCTGTAGCTCAATGGTTAGAGCCGGCCGCTCATAACGGTCTGGTTGCAGGTTCGAGTCCTGCCGGGCCCACCAGCAAATCAATGGCTTAGCTGGCTTTCGTTTCGCAGCCTCTTGGCCACCGCACCAGAAATGCCTCGACTTATGGCTCACGGTCGGGCGTCAGCAGTCCGCAAACTACCTCCCCGACTTCTGTCTGGCTACGATTACTCGACACGATCGTAGATGCGGCGGCATTTTCGCAAAAGCAATCCATACAACGGCCTGCGCTTCTATGATCGGACCGGCCGACCGCCTGTCGAGAACCTGCGAGCGGAACGTGCAGATCGAGGTCAACCAAACAAACGCAGAGCGCAACATTACCCGCTCATCGAAGTCCTCGACGGCAACAGTGCTTCATCTGGTCCGACGTGACTCCCCGCGACTGGAGCCCCGATCGTAACGTCGCCGGTTTGTCGCATCGCGCGCCGCCGTTCATGACGGCCTTCAACTGCCAGCAATCGCTCTACAATCGGATCAATCGCTCTGGGGCAGCGCCGAGCCAGTTCCCTACCATCACCGTGTCGACGTCAACCACAAGGGGACACGTGATGATCTGGAAGAATCTCGTCAACCAATCTGCGACCCTTGCGTCACGGCCGAAAATACTCACCACGACCTTCATGTGCGCCCTTTCGGCGACAATACGCTTCGCTTCGACAGGCGATGAAGGAACGAGGATTCCGGCTCAACCGGCCCATACGCAAAATCCCCTGGTCTCGGTCACGACCAGGGACGGCGTTCCGATCTTTTGCATGGGCTGGAGGCCGAAGCCCGCTCAGCCGCTGGTGTTTCAGCGCCCGAGAGGCTGCCGCGCCTGGCCGCTTTAGCAGGACGCCGGAGATATCGTCATGATCCAGCCCCCAACCGGCAATGCCACTCCCGCGTCCATCGTCGAGACGCTGAAAGCGATGGCCGGTGCTTCGTCAAAGGCACGTGCCTGCTTCGCCAAAGGCCGCTGCGTCCGGGGCACCTATATTCCTTCAGACCGGGCGGAAGAAATTACGAAGTCCCGGAGTTTCACCGCCGCGTCACGCGTCCAGGCGCGCTTCTCGGTGGACGATGGCGATCTCCGCGTTCCGGATGCGGCCCGCCTCATGTTGCGCGGTTTCAGCTTCAGACTGGGCGACATCGACCATCGCTCCGACATTCTCACGCAGAGCGCGCCCGTTCACTATGCGAAGACACCCGCACAGATGTTGGCGTATCTCAATGCGCGGCTTCCCGGGCCCGACGGACAGCCCGATCCGGAGAAACTCGTGGCGTTCTCCGCTGCCAATCCCGAGACGCTGCATCAGGCAAGCTACATGGCCGCCCATCCGCTTCCCGCAAGCTTTGCCGATACCACCTACTGGGCCGTCCACGCCTTTCCCGCAACAAACCAGAGTGACGAGACGCAGTTCATCAAGTTCAAAATCGTCCCGGTCGGCAGCCAAGCCGCCCCCACCGAAGACACGGCCAGAACGAAGCCTTCAGGCCTCCTGCGCAACGATCTGGAAAGCCGGATCGCAACGCGCGATATCCGGTTCAGCCTGATGGCGCTGCTCGGCCGTCCCGGAGACCCGATACTGGACGTCACGAGCCGATGGCCGAATGAGGACCACCGGGAGGCGGTGCGCCTCGGCACAATCGTGATCACTGCAATTGAAGCGAACGAAGTCTGCGATGCATTGGCCTTCGATCCGGCAGCCCTCGCCGAGGGCATCGGTTATCCGCCCGACGAGATCTTCGCGGCCCGCCGCGCCGCCTACGCGACGTCGCTGGCGCAGCGCCGCTGATCGAACGATCAGCTTTCGCTCTCGTTGGCGCCCTGCACTTCACGGCGCCACGCCGCGGGGCTGGTGCCGACCCGCGCCGAAAACACCCGTGTGAAGTGGCTTTGATTCGCGAACCCGGCCGAGATCGCAATTTCGGACAGCGACAGGTCGCGCGCGGCCATCAACTGCTTGGCCGCCTCCACGCGCTGGCGCAGCAGCCATTGGTGCGGTGGCAGGCCGGTCGAGATGCGAAACGCGCGCGAAAAGTGACTGACCGAGAGGCCAAACTCGGCGGCGATCTGTTGCAACGAAAGCGTCCCGCCAAGGTCGGCGTCGAGCCGTTCGCAGGCTCGCCTTGCCTGCCAGGGTGCGAGACCGCGCCGGGGCACTCTAACGCGCCACCGTAATCCGCCATAGGTCTGCGCGGCGTGCGCAGTAAAGGCAAGCATCATGTAGTCGATGAAGAGCTGGTTAGTCTCAGCCGGCCGACGCAACGCTGGCAGCAACGCCCCGCCGATTTGACTGATGACAGGGTCGTCATGGCCGACGCCGAGCTGAGAAGGCAGCTCACCCACGCGCGGTGCGGCGGACTGCTCAGCGATACCGTCGAGCGCAAAGCGCGGAAGATAAAAATGGAGCGAATGGAACGGTTTGTTGATGATGAAACGCGGATCCTTCTTCATGTCGTACAGGTAGGTTGCGCCCGCACGAATATCGGCCTTGATGGCATTGCCATGCTCCCAAATCTCGCAGTTCGGGTAATCGTTGAGCTTCAAGCTGACAACATACGCATCCTGAAGACCCATCTCGCCGGAGGGGTGTGGCACGGGCGCATCATCCCGGGTCTCAGTGACGGCGATCTCGGCGTTACGAAGCGAACGCGTGATCAATGAAACCGGTTCTCGCTCCAGGTGCAAGAACCGCTTCACGGTCTGACCGTAGAAACCTGACGATGTCATATGCGCCGCCTCCTTGAGTGGAGTTGCACGGAATGAGCGATCACGACCGACTGAAGGTCGCGACGATTGTGACGATCACGAAGCAGCCGTCCGGGGCAGCCCGTGATCACATTTCAACTTCGGAGTCACCAAGTGCGTTGCGGCGCCATGCCACCGGACTGATGCCGACCTGGGCCGAAAACACCTTCGTGAAGTGGCTTTGATTGGCGAATCCGGCCGATATCGCAATCTCCGACAATGGCAAGTCTCGCACGGTGGTCATCAACTGCTTGGCTGCCTCGACCCGCTGGCGCAACAACCATTGATGCGGCGGCAGGCCGGTCGAGATTCGAAACGCGCGCGAAAAATGGCTGACCGAGAGACCAAACTCAACTGCAAGCTGTTGCAACGAAACCGTTCCGCGGAGGTCGGCGTCGAGGCGTTCGCAGGCGCGCTTCACTTGCCATGGGGCGAGACCGCCGCGAGCCAGCGCGCGGATGGTTCGCAGCCCGCCATAGGTTTGCGCGGCATGCGTGGTGAATGCGAGCATCGCGTAATCGATGAAGAGCTGGTTGATCTCGGCCGGCCGACGCAACGCTTGCAGGAGTGCCCCGCCGATATGACGGATGACCGGGTCGTCATGACCGGCACCGAGTTGAGCGGGGAGTTCACCCACGCGCGGTGCGTTGGACTGCTCAGCGATAGAGTCGAGCGCCGTGCGCGGAAGATAGAAATGGAGCGCGTGGAATGGCTTGTTGATGATGTAGCGCACATCGTTCTTCATATCGTACAGATATGTTGCACCCGCACGGATATCGGCCTTGATCGCACGCCTGCCGCGCTCCCAGGTCTCACAATTCGGGTCATCGTAAAGCATCAGGGTGACAACATTGGCATCTTGAAGGCCCATCTCGCCGGAGACCCCTTCAACGGGTGCATCATCCCGGGTCTCGGTAACGGCCATCTCGGCGTTACGAAGCGAACGCGTAATCAACGAAAGCGGTTCTTGCTCCAGATGAAAAAACCGCTTCACGGTCTGACCGTAGAAACCTGACGATTTCATATGCACCACCTCTTTGAGTGGAGTTGCACGGAACGCGTGATCGCGATCGACCAAAGGTCACGACACCATTGCGATGAGCACGAAGCAGCCGTCTGTGAACGCCCGTGATCACATATCACCTTCGGAGCCGCCAACTGCCTCGCGACGCCATGCCGCCGGACTGATGCCGACCTGGACCGAAAACACTTTCGTAAAGTGGCTTTGATTGGCAAACCCGGCCGAGATCGCAATTTCGGACAGCGACAGGTCGCGCGCGGCCATCAACCGCTTGGCGGCCTCGACGCGCTGGCGCAACAACCATTGATGCGGCGGCAGGCCGGTCGAGATTCGAAACGCGCGCGAAAAATGGCTGACCGAGAGACCAAACTCAACTGCGAGCTGTTGCAACGAAACCGTTCCGCCGAGGTCGGCGTCGAGCCGTTCGCAGGCTCGCTTTACCTGCCAGGGCGCAAGACCGCCGCGCGCCGGTCCGGCAATGCTTTGCAGCCCGCCATAGGCCTGGGCGATATGCGCGGTGAACGCGAGCATCATGTGGTCGATGAAAAGCTGGTTGGCCTCGGCCGGCCGATTGAGCCCCTCCAACAGCAATGCCCCGATATGACGCATGACCTTGTCGTCATGGCCGGAGCCGAATTGACAGGCGAGGTCGCCAACAGGCGGCGTACGGGTCTCCCTAGCGATGCCGTCGAGCGCCGAACGCGGAAGATAAAAGTGCAGGGAGTGAAACGGCTTGTCGATGATGAAACCCGGATCGCTCCTGAGATCATACAGATACGTCGTACCGGCCCTGACATCCGCCTTCGCGACGCACTTGCCGTGATCCCAGAGCTCGCAGTCCGGATAATCGTGAAGCTTCAGGCTGACGAAATAGGCCTCATCGGCCACTGAGCCGGAACGACCCGGCACGGGATTATCATCCCGGGTTTCAGTGACCGCGAGTTCGATGCCGCGCAGTGAACGCGTGATCAGCGAGGGAGGCGCATCCCTCAGATGCAACTGCTGCCTGACCCTCTGTCCGAAGGTGCTCGCTCGTATCATTTGTTGCGGACCATTCGTAGAGTTCGACCGAAGCGCTCAACTCGCTGCGCGCCCGCTATATCGGCGCGTATTATCCGGTATCCAATGGCGGCGGTCTAGGTTCCCCGCAGCGAAAATCGCGATTGTGATCATCGGCTGCCTCCGCTGTCACAAAGCGATTGGGAGTGATTTCAACATCGATCGCGCTGGATTGCGACCCCGGTTCCCCCGTCAATCTAACAGGGCGTGAGCTGTAGCCGATCACAAGATGTCGCGTCGGGATGCTTTGAGCAAAATCAGACGGCTCCGCGATCCACGTCGTTCAACTCTGCCCTCCTGATGCAATACTGGATCGTGCTGCCGACGTAGGATCTCACTTTGCCGGCGCCGGGCTGCCTGCTCCATGAGTGAGCGGAACTCCGAAGTTTGTTCGGGCAGCCGCGGCGTCGAAGCCCGCGCTCACGAGAGATCTCGCAAGCTGCTTGCGCGCGTAAAAGATCCTGCTCTTCACGGTGGCCTTGGGAATGCCGACTATCCCGCTGACCTCGGCGACGGAATTGTCACGGTAGTAGAACAGTTCGATGATTTCCCGATGAGCCGGGGAGAGCTTGTCGATGCACGCCCGCAGGATGCCCTCCGTTTCCTTGCGGTCGAGGGCGACATCCGGCGTATCCCCGGCGTCGACGATTGCAAGCGCATCGTCCCGCTCGATAGCCTCGTGCGCTCGCTCCCGCCGCGCGTTGATGGCCTTGAACCGGGCGATCGAGAGCAGCCATGTGGAAACGCGCGCGCGACCCTCGAACCTGTTTGCAGAGCGCCACACATCGAGGAATACCTGATTGACGAGATCCTCGACGATCGCCTGATTGCGAACCAGGCGCTGGATGAATCGAGACACCCTTTCGCGGTGGCGGGCAAAGATGATGTGCATGGCAGCCTTGTCGCCCTCCGCAACGCTCTTGAGCAACATCTCGTCGCAAACGTCTTCCCGCACGATGCGGCAATCCATTCCCCGATCGCACGATGCGTATCCCGGACCCGGCTTGCCGGTTCGGCAAACGGCATAAACCAGCCCATCACGGCTCACCGCGCTGGAGAATCCATACAATGGCTTTGGACTGCCGCCGATGGCATTGGGTAGGCTCAGAACTGAACAGGCCGGCGCGTGGCCGGATGAAGAGGTACGCGACCGAGGTCGACGTGGCCCTGCAGTTTCCTTCTGTTGCCGGCCCTCGGTGATGGACATCGCCTTCTCCGCTTGTTTTGACCCGATAGCGGCGAAGATGCGTCGCATGAAGCCGTTCCGGCTATCCTACGAGGGGCTCATGTTTCTAATCCCCTGGTCTAGGTGAATCAGCCGGATCGGCAGAAATAGGGGTGGGTTGAGCCGGGGGCCCCAGCCCCCATCAAGGGTCGCCTTCCGAAGCGTCGTGCAGCGCGCCCCATCACATGCAGGTGCGCCGAGGCGGCTTGGAGCAGAATCGGACAAAGCATGCACGCTTTGGGAAAGACGACGGAACGGTAGACCCGTAAAACCCCGGGTGACCGTGACCACTCCTTGATGCGAGGCTTTGAGACCCTCTGTGAAGGCACGGCGACAAACCGCGGAGCAGGAAGCGATCAAGAGGCCACGCCATGCTTGAGACAAACGCCGGCTCTCGTACATTACTCAACCACCCTCGCCATCCCATGAGCATTGACGCCGATACCACAGACCGTCCGCTTGTCCTGATCGTGGACGATGACGAAGAGGTCCGCTTCGCGCTGCGCGAACTGCTGCTGTCGGTTGGACTCGATGTGCGCTGCTTTGGATCAACGCAGGAACTGTTGCATGCCGATGTTCCGGAGCGGCCGGGCTGTCTGATCCTCGACGTTCGCATGCCCGGCGCAAGCGGTCTCGATCTACAGCAGCATCTCGTCGTGAACGGCAACACGCGCCCGATCGTTTTCCTCACCGGTCATGGCGACGTCGCAATGACGGTGCAGGCGATGAAGGCGGGAGCCGTCGACTTCCTGACCAAGCCTGTCAGGGACCAGGCCCTGCTTGATGCGGTCGCCGCCGCGATCGAGAAGGATATCTCGCAACGAGCGGCGGCTCATCGCGTCAGGCAATACATCGATCGCTACATGACATTGACACCGCGCGAACGCGAGGTGCTGCACGAAGTGGTCAAGGACCGCCTCAACAAGCAGATTGCGTTCGACCTCGGCATCAGCGAGATCACGGTCAAGCTGCATCGCGGCAACGCGATGCGGAAACTGCAGGCCGGATCGGTCGGCCAGTTGATCCGGATATGGGAAGCGCTGCCGGCGGCAGTTCGAGGGAACCAATCGGCCTACACCACAGGATAGGTACAACCCGGTCGGCAATGGGCGGATGGTCGTCGGGCCATGTCAGCAAAAGGACCGGTTCGCCCAAAATGCCCCTAGTCGCGGTCGTAGATGACGACGAAGCTGTCCGAGAGGCGCTCCATGATCTCCTCCAGGTGCTGGGACTCGCGTGCCGGACATTCGATCGAGCGGAAGCTTTCATGGCTGAATACGTGCCCAATCAATTCGATTGCCTGATTACCGACGTGAGCATGCCGGGCCAGAGCGGCGTCGAACTCCAGGAAAGACTACGGGAATTGGGCTCGTCAATACCGGTCGTCATCATCACCGCGGACACAAGTCCGGCTACACGCGCGCGCGCGATGAGTGGCGGCGCTCTTGCCTGCTTGACGAAGCCGGTCAATGACAACGTCCTCTTGCATCATCTGCAGTCCGTGCTGAACGACGCAGGCAACTCGCGCGACGATCGACGGGACACGCCGCCAGATGAGTAATCTGTTGCAACGGGCTACGGCGGGTGGACACACTTCCCCTCATGCCATGGAGCTGGCTGATCTCGCGTCCGAAAGCGTCATCGTAAGCGACGTGCATGGCGTCATCAGGTACTGGAATGCTGCCTCCGAAGCGCTCTATGGATGGCCTGCCATGGCGATGGTGGGGCAGCGTGTCCAGACGATCGGCTCCCTCGCCCACAACGGCACCGACCATTTCAGCGCGCTGCTGCGCGAGGGCCGATGGGAGGGAGTGGTCCACCGGCGCGGCCTGACCGGAACGGAAATTGTGGCTGCGGTGAGACAAATCGTCCGGCGGGACACCACCGGCGCGCTTCTCGATATCGTCGAGTTCGGCCGGAACGCAGGCTCGCTGTCCGAAGCGGCGTACCTGCGCATGGATGCCGAGCTGCAATCCTCCCTTGCCGCATCCTGGGAACTCGATACGTCGGCCGCGCGCCCTTTGCTCGATGCGATCACGGAGCATCGACGCAGTGGCATCACCATCGATTTCGATCGGCATCCGGATTGGGTCGACAAGCTGCTGACCACAACCCGCATCCTGGCCATCAACGACCGCGCGGTCCGGATATTCGGCGCCCACGCCGGCTACGAGCAGATGATCGGCCAACCCATCGGCGCGTTCTGGCCGGCCGAGAGCCGGTCGGTGCTGGCAACACTGCTGGAAAGCGTCGCGAGCGATCGAACGCGTCTCGAGATAAGCAAGATGGTCTTGAGTGGCAGCCTTCGCAATCCGGTCATCAAGGCCTGGCATTCGGCAGAACCGAAGCCTCCCGACACCGTGTTCGTGACGATCAATGGCGTAACGAATGACGAGCGGACGTCCTGGGAATTACAGGCGAGCGAGAACAGATACCGCAGGCTCGTCCAGTATCTGCCGACAGCGCTTTGGCAGGTCGATTCCCGTCGCGCCGGCGAAGCCTTCGACCAACTGAAAGCAAATGGCGTGCGCGACATCGCAGGGCATCTTGAGCGCAATCCCGACCTTGTCGAGCACGCCAAGGACGTCGTTCGCGTCACCGACGTCAATCTGGACGCTGTATCGCTGTTCCGCGCCGGCAACCCCGCCGATCTCATCAAGCCGGTTCGGTATATTTTCGCCGCCGCTCCCGGGCTTGCCGAACGGGTCATGGTCGCGCATTTCGAAGGCCGCCGGAACCTGATCGAGGAAACCAGGGTCCGCGCTTTCGACGGCTCGATCATTGACGTCCTGTTCACGGTGACATACCCGGTGCCGCCCGAGCAACTGGACAACACCTTCATCACCATGCAGGACATCAGCGAGCGATTGAACGCCGAACAGCAGCTTCGAAAACTTCAGGCCGACTTCTCGCATGCCGGACGTATCGCGACGCTCGGAGAACTGGCGACGTCGATCGCGCATGAAATCAACCAGCCGCTTTCGGCCATCGTGACCAACGGCGAGACAAGCCTGCGGTGGCTTGCGCGCGCCGATCAAAACACCGAAAAGGTCACGCAGCTCACCTCGCGAATCGTATCGAACGCGCGCCGCGCCAGCGACATCATTCATCGCATCCGCGGCATGGCGGCGAAGCACGAGCCGGAGAAGCGGCTCATCAATCTCAACGAGGTGGTCGAAGAAGCGCTCCTGTTCATCCGCCATGACATCGATTCAAAGTCGATCGTCCTGTCGGCGAGCTTTGGCGCTGACCTTCCCAAAGTGCTAGGCGACCGGATTCAGTTGCAGCAGGTGATCATCAACCTTTTGGTCAACAGCGTCCAGGCGATCGTGCAGTCCGGCCAGCCGACGCGGCGGATCGACGCCCAGACGTCGATCGATGACGATGGCTCGGTCGTCTTCTCCGTTCTCGACAACGGGCCGGGCGTGCCCGCCGCGAATCTGGCGCGCGTCTTCGACAGCTTCTTCAGCACAAAGGATGCGGGAATCGGCATCGGTCTTGCCATCTGTCAGTCGATCATCACCGCGCATGGCGGCCGCATTGCGGGCGCAAATCGTCCGAATGGCGGCGCTCATTTCCACTTCACGCTTCCGGTGCCGACGGTTGCCGGCCCCGATTCTTCCGGCGCGGGCGACATTATTCGCTGAACGCAGCGCGCTATTCGATGAGTTCCGTCTCATTGCACAATCGTCCGACCGAGGCCGCACGCCCCGGCCGTCCTATCCCAGGGTACAGGTAGATCTATCCGCCGAACCAGCGAGACCGCACCCTCCGCACGATACCGGCGCGTGCCATTTTCCGTCATCGTCACGAGCACGGAAGGCAACCGCACCCACCCCTATCGACCCACAGGGTCACGCGAGCACCATTCCATGACCAAGCCAGTCTTGCACGATCATTCGGAAGAGCTAACTGCCGCGTCCGAGGCGCGCCCCGGCAACCGGCCAGGTGCCGACGGCCGTTCGGCCGATGCGGAGATGGCGCGCGTCCTCCACACCGAACCGGTCCGCATGGCATTGGACCCTTCCGGGGCCGCGATCGCCCACTGGAAACATGACCCGCTGCACGATGTCGTCGAGCCCATGAGCGACCACGTCATCATGGCCTACAACGGCTCGGTGCAGCACGTGGAGCGGCGCTCGGGAAGATCGATTGCGAAGGGAACGTTCCGCCATGGCGCCGTGATCATTATTCCGGAAGGATCAAGCTCCCGGTGGGATATTCCGAAACCCGTGGATGTCGTTCAGCTCTATCTCCCGACCACAACGCTCGAGCGCGTTGCCCGCGAAGCCGACACTGCTACCGCGGTCGATCTCCTGGAGCGAACGGGGCATCTTGATCCCGTTACATCTCGATTGCTCTTGAGCGCGGCCGACGGGCTGGAGGGCAACGGCGCCCTCGACACGCTGTTCAGGCATCAGCTTATCGACCTCCTCGCCACGCGGCTGCTGGCTGCGCACGCCGCCTCGCCAACCACGTTCGAGCCGACCATGGGCGGGCTTTCGCCAAAGGTCCTGCTTCGCGCCATTGAACGCCTGCGCTCGGACAGCGATGCCGACGTCTCCCTTGCAGCTCTCGCTTCGGATGCTGGCCTGTCGCGCTCCCACTTCTGTCGCGCCTTCAAGGAAAGCACCGGGCTCTCACCTCATGCCTGGCTGCGGCAATACCGCCTCGAGCAGGCCATGAACATGCTGCGCGACACAGACACATCGATCGTGTCGGTGGCGGCCGAGCTTGGCTATGCCTCGCAGACGGCATTCGCAGCGGCCTTCAGGCGCTTGACCGGAGAAACCCCCAGCGATTGGCGAAGAGGCGTGCGCTAGCAAAGCGAGGACAGCTCCATGAACAAACCGCTCGTGAACGATCCCCTGGAGGCTCTGCTTGGCGCAGCCGCTGCGCACCACGACGGTTCGCCGGCCGCCCAGCGGCGCACCGCCGAAGTGGAGATGGCGCGCGTGCTCAAGACCACGCCACTACAGGTGGCTTCGGACCCTTCCAATGGCGCCATCGCGCATTGGAAACATGGGGCCCTGCATGACGTGGTCGAGCCCATGACCGACCACGTCATCATGACTTACCCCACGGGCGTTCAGCGTCTGGAGCGGCGCACCGGGAGATCAGTTGCGATTGGAACGGCGCGTTCCGGAGTCGTGACGATCATTCCGGCTGGTTCAAGCGCGAAATGGGATATTCCCGGCCCTGTCGATGTCATCCAGCTCTATCTTCCGCCTACAACGCTCGAACGCGTAACCCGCGAAGCCGGCGCGGCCGCTCCCGGCGATCTTCTGGAACGGACGGGACATCCCGACGCCGTCACATCCAGCTTGCTGATGAGTGCCGCGGATGTGCTGGAGGGCAATTCGGCCCTGGATGCCCTGTTCAGGCAACAGCTAACGGATCTCCTGGCCACGCGTCTGCTGGCTGCGCATACCGGCGAGCCAGCCACGTTCGAGCCGGCCATGGGCGGGCTGTCTCCCCATGCCCTGCGCCGCGCCATCGAGCGCCTGCGCTCAGGCAGTGACGCTGACGTATCGCTCGCGGCGCTCGCTTCGGACGCCGGTCTCTCGCGCTTCCATTTCTGCCGCGCCTTCAAGGAGAGCACCGGGCTTTCGCCTCACGCCTGGCTGCGCCAGCAGCAGCTCGAGCGGGCCATGAACATACTGCGCGATACCGACGCGTCGATCGAGTTGGTGGCCACGGAGCTTGGTTACGCTTCGCAAACAGCTTTCACGGCGGCGTTCAAGAAGCTGACGGGCGACACCCCAAGCGATTGGCGCCGGCGCATGCGGTAACAGCAATCTCTCTGCAACCGCGTCAATCGCGCTGGCGCGGCCGCAGCTCCGATCCCGTAGATTTGCGGCATCGAACGTCGATAACGGATGGAGACGAACAATGGCCTGGAAGCAATGTGTCGCCCTCCTTGCAATCGTACCGCGACGGAGGGTCATCGCGACCGCGCTGGTCTACGGACTGTCACTCAGCGTCCGCTTCACTTCGGCGACGGGCGAGGAAATCGAAATTCCGACACTGGCCACGACGTCGGTTGTGACCAGGGATGGCGAACCCGTTTTGCGCGATGGCTGGCCCTTGAGGGCCAGTGAGCCGATCACCCTGCAGCTTGCCCGGTCGATGACCTCGCGCGGCTGTCACGCCTCCTGCGAACGTCCAACGATACTAACGCCGGGTTGCAGCGCTCCGTAAGCGCGCGACAATTTTCGTTTCACGTCTTCGCGTCGTCACCGATCGCGACAAGCCATCCCCGGATGCGGGAGCGGCAACGGTGACGCGCGCGTGGGTTCGAGAAGTCAAACCAGAGGAGTAGTCACATGAGACTTGTCATCATTGGCGCCGGCTTCGCCGGCATGTACGCCGCACTTTCCGCCGCGCGCCTGCGCGACATCCAGGGCGTTTCGCCCGAAGAACTCGAGATCGCGCTGGTATCGCCGGAGCCGACGCTCGTGGTCCGCCCGCGGCTCTACGAATCGAAGCCCGAGACCCTGACCGCGCCGCTGCTGGATGTCCTCAAGGCCATCGACGTCGTCTATGTGCAGGGCAGCGCAGAGACGATCGACACCCAGTCCCGCGTGGTCGGAATCGTCGCCGCGAAAGGCGCGAAGAAGAGCCTGTCCTACGACCGGCTGGTGGTGGCGACCGGCAGCCGGCTGGTTCGTCCGAATATTCCGGGCCTTGCCGAACATGGTTTCAGCGTCGACCAGCTCGACGATGCGATTGCCCTCGACCGGCATCTGCATGGTCTGGCTGACCGGCCGGCATTGAACGGGCGCGACACCGTCGTCGTGGCCGGCGGCGGGTTCACCGGCATCGAGGCGGCGACCGAGTTGCCGACGCGGCTTCGCGCCATTTTCGGCAAGGAGGTCAAGCCGCGCGTCATCATCGTCGACCGCAACAGCGCGATCGCTCTCGCCATGGGCGAAGGCCCCCGCCCCCTCATCGAGGACGCCCTGCACAAGCGCGGCGTGGAGACCCGGCTCGGTGCCGGTGTCGCCTCACTCGACAAATCGGGCGTCACGCTGACCTCAGGCGAACACATCGAGACCGAGACCGTGATTTGGGCGGCCGGCATTCGCGCGGCTCCGTTGACCGCACAGGTCCCCGCCGAGCGCGACAATTCGGGCCGGCTGCTGGTCGACCGTGACTTACGCGTGCCGTCGGTACCCGGCGTCTTTGCCACCGGCGATGCCGCCCGCGCCGCCTGCGACGATGACGGCAATTACGCGCTGATGTCGTGCCAGCACGCCACGCGAATGGGCGCCTTTGCCGGCCACAACGCCGCCGCAGAGTTGCTCGGCGTTCCAACCAAACGCTACCACCAGGAGAAATACGTCACCTGCCTCGACCTCGGCGAAGCCGACGCGGTGTTCACCCGCGGCTGGAGGCGCGAGGTGACGATGGTCGGCGACACCGCCAAGAAGATCAAGCAGGAGATCAACACCGTCTGGATCTATCCGCCGAAGGCCGAGCGTGCTGCCGCCCTTGCCTCGGCCGATCCGGAGCGTGTCGGCGATGTAAGCGGCTTCTTCTAGACCTCACGCGAAACAGGCCGCGCTCCGCGCTGGCTGCCCGGCCTGCCCGAACAAGACCAGCCAGCACCCAACCATGTAACAGGAGAGAAACATGAACCTGCACGACCCCTCTTACACCGGCAACAAGGTGCCCGATGAGCTGGTCCCGTCGCGCTACGCGCTGCGGATCGGCGAGATCGACGTGATGGTGGTCAGCGACGGCGTGCTGACACTGCCAGGCGCGATGCTGGCCCACAACGCTGAGCGGGCCGTCCGCGAGGACTGGCTGAAAGACAATTTCCTGCCACCGGACGCTTTCGATTGGGCGCTCAACGTGGTCGTGGTGCGGAGCGGCGGCCGGACCATCCTCATCGACGCCGGGATGGGGGCAGAGTTTCCGCTGCCTCGGGCCGGACAATTGATCCATCGGCTGGAGGCCGCCGGCATCGATCTCGCATCTGTGACCGACGTGGTTCTTACCCACATGCACATGG
>Ga0307507_10008396_pt1 | contig 14310 bp, 18 predicted proteins | sample 7_EM_MG_FD_207223 | JGI IMG/M metagenome (GOLD analysis project Ga0307507, IMG submission 207223) | Populus trichocarpa ectomycorrhiza microbial communities from riparian zone in the Pacific Northwest, United States - 7_EM | ecosystem: Host-associated > Plants > Roots > Unclassified | place... | reverse complement strand
TGTTGTAGACTGTAGCAAGGCTGCAGCCAGCCAGAGTCTGAATATCAGAAGCAGAGAGATGTTGCTCATGATGCCAAACTATGATGTGTTGTCTCATTTCGTTTGAAAGCATTGGAGCCATTATTGCAAAGGTACGTACTACATAGGACTACACAATTTCCAGATCTGAACCCTGCAGCGTGACATCAGTCACGGACCACAAGAACAAACAAGTTTTCGTGAGATTTGGATTCCAATCTCACATGCAAAACACTGTAGCATTGTTACCTTGCTTGTCAAGGTCTATTGCAATGTGAGAATTCAGTGTAGTAGATCGGTCTAGACTGTACAGCATGTTGTATGGTTGAGTTAGCCATCAAAGCGTACCTCACCAAGGTCATATATCCATTATATTGGGGCCGAAGTGTACAGTTGAACCTCTCTTAACCCATACCTCTGAAAACCCATAACCTCTCAAACCCCATAGCATTTTGTGTCCACCAAGTTGGTTCACGGGGAAATGCATAGCATAACCCATAAACCTCCCATACCCCATACCCCATACCCCTCCCCAGCCAAAACCCATAGGTTTTTCCCTGTTTTTCCTCAGGTAGACCCTTTATTTGGTGGTTAAATATTTAGTTTATTGGATGCACACTTGTGTGTGCCTGTCGAGTAGCTCAAAACAGAATAGAATATGATTTTCTTCCCCAAAAACATTTACCCTATGCTTCTCAACCCACTTGACATTCTTAGAAATGAGAATCTCAAGATAAATGCTGGCATTGATCTTGATGAAGGTACACCCGACCTGGCAGTGTGATGTCCTCAATGTGACATATATGATTGGCAAATGCATTAGCAACATCAATGATCCCAACACATGCAAAATTGAAGCTCTGTTGAGCCAACTCAATAGAAAACTCCAGCTTGAACAGACCAGGGAGTTCAGAAATACAACTAAAATTGTTTTTTTTTTTAAACCTCGTAACTACTTCAATCTATGTCCTACATTTTTTTAATGATTTTTTGCGATTTTTTCTCGATTTTTAGAATTCAAAATTTACCATACCTCTATTAGCCCATAACCCCTCATAACCCATAGCTCTGGCTGTCCACCGAGGGGTATGGGTTAAGAGAGGTTTGACTGTAGTAGATCACTCTAGACTGTACAGCATGTTGTATGGTTGAGTTAGCCATCAAAGCGTACCTCACCAAGGTCATATATCCATTATATTGAGGCCGAAGTGTAGTAGATTGCTCTAGACTGTCTGGCATTTTGTATGGCAACAAAGCATGCATATATGCCTTTTATTGGTGCTGAAACTTAGGACCACTCTAGTCTATTGCCAAACCCAACCAAGCAAATTCACTGCACTCCATGTGACAAAAAGAATAGGATCTTCACCCCATCGAGTTACTCCCATAATACTTCAAAACAACAAATACATGTAAAATTTCCCCAGAGGAGCCTCTCAGTGCAGCAGGTTACTTATGTAGCAGGCATATCCCTGCAATCATGTGAACATTTTTAGTGGTAACTATTTTCGACCACATCTTGTAGTTCTGTCTGTGTGTAGCAAGGATATGGGATCCTATCCCTCCTCTATATCATTTACTTTCCATTACTTAGCATTTGTTTGCATTTGTATCACATGACTCCCCTCCATACTTGTCAGTAGTAGTCATGTGACAATTGACCTTCTTACATCTTTACCACCACTGCATCTATTGCTTTCCAGCAGGCATTCTATCGTAGCTCAACCCAATAGTGTTACAAATCTTTTCTTTACGATACGGACAGACAGTTAGATACTCACAGACAACACTTACATATTCCTAAGACGTAGTCTAGACCATACTGGACAGACTCTAGATACGCATCCCACGACTCATTCCTACTTTTTCTTGACTCATTATTTAGATATATTTCTTTTGACTCATACTTACATAGACTGAGTCGTATGACTCCTTCGTCATCATACGACTCCCTTAGACTTATTTAGATGCAGTATGACTCTTATGACTCTACACAAGTCGTATAGACTCATACTTCTGACTCGTTTCTGACTCGTAGTTTAACCAGGCCCTCAGTATATAAGGGGGGCAGTTTCGTTTGTATTTGGTAGCTTGAACCTAGGCAATACAAGCTTAGTTCACCCTCACATCTCAGTCGGAACCCCCGTAAGCAAGTCCGCCCTCATACTCTAAGGTCTTTAAGGACTTAGAGCATCAGTATATTGTCTAACTGTCGCGAGTTAACAAAGACCTCGCTTAGTATCCAGGATTGCTCTCCAGGGAGGATCACTGAACCCTGCATTTCGTTAGTAACACGAACGACAGTCATTCTGGGAAAACCCCGAAGATAGCTGACGAACAGAGCTATAAGTCATAATCAGTCATCAGTCATAAAGTCATTGAGTCATCAGTTGTCAAGTTAACCAAGTCAAGTGAACTTAAGCTTAACAAGCCTGCTACGTGTAACACCGTAATAAAAGGTTCAAGCTTACCCAGTATAGAGGGGCACATCAACGCACTCTACCAGTTTTAGAAACCGCACATCACGCTGGAGCATTTGAAAGATCTCATTGCCCTCACCGAAAGTTATAACACGAGAATCAAGGAAGTCATCGAACTATTAGACGAGTTCAATAGCAGGATAAAGGATATCCTCACATCAGTCAAAGCACAGGAACACATTCAGTAAAACATATCACAGTGGATATGCTAGGCGAAATCGTATGCCTCATTTGGAAATTTACCAACGAAGAGTTATTAGAAGCCTTAGAGCAACACCGACAAACACAGTTAAAGCGAAAGTCAGAAGAAGATGCAGCATCGTCTTCTCCCAGTAGAAAGGAACCACGGCTGACCAAGGAAGGTTAGGCTATCGATCATATAGAGCACCAGAGAGCTCCAAGTCAGAACAAGAACAATTTGAAAGTGCAGATGAGGAGAGCCCTCCTGCCACACAGACACCAGTAACAGGAACATCGACACCCGTACGAACTCCTATATCCCAAGTATCAGGGCTAGGACCAGCATATCCATTTAGCAGAAGAGAATCACCGTTTAGCGGAAGAGCAACACCAGCCTTCACACCGAGAGGATCACCGTCGATCACTAGAACACACAGCACCAGCACGCAGTCGCTCATTGTACCAATACCCATATTAGGGCCTATAGACTTATCCAGTCTAGGTATCCCGCCAACCGACGAAGCAACCCAAATAGTAGAAAGTTTTAATGTGTTCGCATCAGAAGCGTTTAACCCCGAGACACCAGAAGGACCTGAAATGTCCAACTTCCCAGCTGCACAGCAACCGGCTGACAATGCGCCGCAGAACCCAGAACAGCCACCCCAGCAACAACAGCAGCAAGTATTTAACCTGTACCCTGCAGTGGATGGAAGAGAAAGAAGCCGACAACTGAAAGATTTTAATGGAGATGAATCCAAGTACAAGCTATGGATTCAAATGGTAGAAAACTACCTAATTGCCAATGCGCAACGTTTTTCGACAGACCAGTTAGCAATATTGTTTGCTATATTGTATATGACAGAAGGAAGGGCAGCCGATTGGGCAAGCCACTACATCGACACGCATCAGACCGATGGAAAGTTTTTACCCACAGATACATGGGTCGAGTTCAAGAAACTCTTAGAAAAATCTTTCGACATCAGGAAGACTAAGCAGAAGGCACAGACAGACTTCTCAGTCTTAAAACACAAACCAGGACACCTAGAGGAATACATCCTTGACTTTAGAACGTTAGCACAACGAGCTGGATTTGTCTTACAAGGAATAGAGAATCCCACGCTTGCAGTAGATTTTTTGAGAGGACTTCACCCAACGTTAAGGGTGAAGATAGTTCAGCAGAAGAACGCACCAACCACGCTAGAAGAGATTATCGAAGATGCTAGAGCATTCGACCAGTCATACTATCAGAGCGTACAATGGAAAGACAAGATTATGGGATGGACGCCTAAACCAGTGCCCCGTACCACATTTACGCCACGCTCTACATTCACATCACGAACCAGAGATCCAAACACAATGGATATCGACAGTATAGAAATCGACAGACTGTCTATCGAAGAACGAGACAGATATATGAGAGAACGACTATGTTTCTGATGCGGAAAACCGGGACATATGTCACGAGATCACACGCCGAACCAGACTACTTCCAGTAAGGGAAGTACTCCCAGTTATAGTAAACCTGCCACCCCGTATAAGGCTATCATGCCGCCCCCAAGTAAAGCAAAAGATGCCACATGAAAAGTCCATGCCATTATGTCAGAACTCAACAGCAAAGAGTTAGAAGGAGCAAAGAATGCCTTCATAGAAAGTTTAGACGAAGAGGTAGTCAAAGAAGAACAGAAGGATTTTTAGTGCGAAGGCTGGCAACGACGACCAGACCTTCAAAAGAACCACCCATCAGAACTATTAGAATTCGAAGCGTACCAGGCAGAGACTCAAGATCAATAATCGTCGACGCTAGAATTTTAGATGGAAAGAAAATCATCGAAACCAAAGCACTAATAGATTCAGGCGCTCAGGGAGCCTTTATAGATGAACGATTCGCAAAAGAGCACCGGTTCCTGCTCTTAAGACTAAAGAAGGAGATACCGATCTCAAACGTTGATGAGACCCTGAATAGGAATGGACCTATCAGGTACCTCACCCGACTCCCGATAAAAATTGATGGAAACATCATTTCCACCGAATTTTTTATCAGTCACCTAGGAAAGGAGAACGTAATCCTCGGATTACCATGGTTAGGAATAGTGAACCCCATAATCGATTGGTCAGAGAAGACCCTTAAAATCGATCCCGAACGAATTAAGAAACCAACTCAGTCATTGGCCACGAACCGAATCATACAGGCCCTTAAGGTGGACCTAGTACGAAAGAAGATGAGATCGAAAGAAGCTTTCGCAGATGAGCTGCGAAACCTTCGAAACAGAAAGAAGCCAACAGTTATGATAGAGGAAGTACCCAACGAAGATGCAACCCCAAGGTTTGAAAGGTTGCCCGATACAGAGAGATCTGTTCTCATCGCAGTAAACGAACTGCCAGATGATTACAAAGATATGCCGGCACTAGTACCGGACCCTCTGATGAGGAAGACGAGGAAGATGATTTAACAGAAGGAGATTTGCTTGTCGCCCATATCAATGGAGATACGGTGAAAGCTATACCAGAACAGGAAGAAGAGAAGAACTCATTGAGTCAACCAATTCAGGTTGAAAACAACGAAATTGTGATCAGAGCTAAGACGTCTATATCACAGAGTCTAGCACACGAAGCCGAAGTAATTGAGAAGAAGTCTTTTGAGGAACTAGTCCCAGAAGAATATAGAGAATACTGATCAGTTTTCAAGAAAACTGCATCCGAACGTTTCCCAGAAAGCTGTCGATGGGATCATAGAATTGATCTCAAGCCAGACTTCATACCAAAGAAAGCGAAAACATACCCGCTCAGCGTAGAAGAAGAGAAAGAGATGAACAAGTTTATAGACGACAACCTCAGGAAGGGATTCATATGAGAATCCGCTTCACCACAAGCATCACCATTTTTCTTTGTGTCAAAGAAAGACAGTAAAGCGCTTAGACCGTGTCAGGACTACAGATACCTGAACGAGTCAACCATCAAGAACGCATATCCCCTACCGTCCATCGACGATCTACTCCAAAAGTTACATGGAGCAAAGATGTTTACGAAACTAGATATCCGATGGGGATATAATAATGTCCAAATTAAGGAAGGCGATGAATGGAAAGGTGCCTTCATCACCAAAAGAGGACTATATGAACCAACAGTAATGTTCTTTGGAATGTGCAATTCACCTGCCACATTCCAATCTATGATGAATGATTACTTCGCCAATATGATAGCTCAGGGATGGGTCCTGATCTACATAGACAATATTCTCATATTTTCTGAGAACCCCAAAGACCACCACGAACAAACACTACAGGTGTTAAAGCGGCTTAAAGACAAGGATTTATTCCTTAAACCAGAGAAATGCATATTCAACGCAACTGAAGTAGAGTACTTAGGTTTCATCGTGAAACCTAACAAGATATCAATGGACCCAACGAAGTTAGCAGGAATAGGAGAATGGGCTCCACCAAAGACAGTTAAGGGTGTCAGATCCTTTTTAGGATTCTGCAATTTTTACCAAAGGTTCATTGGTAATTACGCAAAGGAAGCCAAACCACTAAATGAACTAACAAAGAAGACGAAAATTTTCAAATGGTCCCAGGAGTGTCAAACGGCCTTCGAAAATTTAAAGAAACGATTCCTAGAAAGACCAGTTCTAGTCATACCGGATCCATCGAAGCAGTTCTTCATGGAATCCGACACATCTAAATGGGCTACAGGCGCTGTCCTCAGACAACACAATAATAACGGGGAACTTAAGCCATGCGGCTATATCTCCCACAGCCTTACTCAGACAGAAAGGAACTACGACATATATGATAGAGAGATGCTTGCGATCTACCGAGCATTACGAACATGGAGACACTTCCTAGAAGGAAGTAAACACAAGGTCATAATAATGTCAGATCACAAGAATCTGACTTATTTCCGAAAGCCACAGGACCTCAGTCGCCGACAAGCACGATGGGCCTTGTATCTGACAAGGTTCAATATGAAGTTAATGCATATGCCTGGATCAAAGATGATTCAGTCAGACGCTCTATCGAGACGTCCAGATCACGTACCAGAGAAAGACACCAACAACGAAGATATCATCTTATTGCCAGACGAATTATTCGTTAAATTAATCAACACGGAGCTGACCAAATTAATAGAATCGGCAGCTGCCTCAGACGAGTTTGTAAAAGATATGGACAAGGTCCTATCTACGAAAGGAGTTCCACCGATCAAGTCAAACTTATTGGACTGGAAAATAGAAGACGGAGTATTATATTATCAGGAACGATGCTATATCCCTGATAATCGCGAAGTACGAAAGATGATCGTCCAACAGATTCATGATTCCCCAATGACAGGACATCCAGGACGAGACTCCACCCTAGAAATGGTTCAGAGACACTATTGGTGGCCATGATTACACCACTTCGTATACGAATATGTTGCAGGTTGCGCCACCTGTCAACAAAACAAAGTTAACACACACCCGATGCAACCGCCAGTACAGCCGATTAAATCAATGGCTACGAAACCATTCCAGATGATAACACAAGATTTTATCTCTGGGTTACCTAAGACAGCATGAGGCTATAACCACGTAATGGTCATGGTAGACCATGGCCTTACGAAGGGGGTAATTTTCATCCCTTGCAGTAAAGAGTTAACTGCACTTGAAGCCGCCGAACTCCATTTGGACCATACAGTCAAACAGTTCGGGCTACCCGAGATCATTATCTCTGATAGAGACCCTCTTTTCGTTTCAAAGACTTACAGGAGTCTTATGAAACTTTGCGAAATCAAGCAATGAGTCAGCACCGCATATCATCCCCAGACAGATGGAGAAACAGAACGAGTCAATAGAGAACTCGAAATGTATCTCCGAATCTTCTGCAAGCGTATTCCAGAAGACTGGGATAAGCATCTCCCTATGGCAGAGTTCGCGTACAATGGACGACCCCATTCAGTTACGAAACAAACCCCATTTTACCTCATGTATGGAAGCGAACCTACTGGGTTTCCAACGGCATTCCCAAAGACAAATGTCCCTGCAGTAGAAGAGCGAGTCGCTAAGCTTCTTAAAGCAAGAGACGACGCTCGAGCCACTCACAAGCTGGCATGACAAGTTCAGATTAAACGATCCAAGAAGAACTCTCCCCTGTTCAATAAAGGAGACTTAGTATGGTTAGATGCGTGCAACCTCAATAGAGGATATCAGTTCCAGAAGATGGTGTCCTTACGAGAAGGACCCTTCAAAATCATAGAAGTATTAGGACCGGTGACATACAAGCTCCAGCTTCCAATTCAATGGAAGATACACAATGTCATTCATAGCAGTCGCCTTACCCTTTATCGTGAAACCGATGTTCACGGAAAGAATTTTCCTGAACCACCACCTGATCTTATCAATGGAGAAGAAGAGTACGAAGTAGATTCGATCAAAGATCATAGGAAACGAGGCAGAAACTATCAGTATTTGGTAGTATGGAAGGGATACTCTGACGAAACATGGGAACCAGAAAGTAACCTGAAGAATGCCTCTGAGGTTCTTCAAAGTTATAAAAGGAGGAAACATTTACAGTAGACCCTCAGACAATCGTCTAACACTCGCAACTAGCCAACCAGCTTTTTGCAACTCAACTCCTCCTTCACCATGTCTTCCTCTCGCTTCCAAACTGACGCCTTCTCCTCCACTGCCATCAACTACATCCGAGGGCTCTTCATGAGCTACCAAAACATCTCCGACCTTGTTGAGACCTGTTACCCTGACCCCACCCTCCACCTCCACCTCATCCTCATCACCGAGGCCGTCGCCAACGAGAAAAACCTCACTGAGAACCTGGGGTACCGACGAGCTACCTTCAGCTCATCCCTCATTGTTGCCGCTGCCATTGCCGCTGCCATTTGACATGGCATCCTCAATGTCATCAGGGACTTGGGGAAGTTTCCCCTCGCCCCAGAATATATCTTCATGACCTTCGCAGGGTGGGGCATGATTAATTTTTTTAACGAACACGACGCCGCCATCCACGTATATGGCAGTCCATGACCCATCGCACAGCCCACCACCCACCGCCACCACCCGTACCAATGCACCACCGACCCCCACCCTCGGTGCTCGAAGTGCAAGAAGCCCGGCCACATTCGAAAGAATTGTGGCCTATACCAATGTTCGGGGTGTCAACAATGGGGACCAGGTCATACCTCCCCCAACTGCCAGGACAAGGGGAAGGCCCAGGAGGAATGGGAGCACAACGTAAACAGCAGGGAGTGGATCGAGGCAATGGGGGATGGGGGGCAGTGTCCAAAGGGTCACAGGAGAAAAGGTGGAGGGATGCCATGGCAACATTGGCAGGGGCAGCTGAACCAACGAACAGTGAGTGGGGAATGTACAGGGACTCTAGCGCCTCCCCTACTCCACCCCCTACCCCTCTGCCATCCCCATTAGAATTTGGACTATGTAGTTTATCGTCGGACTCTTCCCCTACCCCCTCTCTCCTTTTCGCCAGTTTCAAAGTCAGTGACATTGAAGGTTAAGTGGGGGGTAATGTTACAAATCTTTTCTTTATGATATGGACAGACAGTTAGATACTCACAGACACTTACATATTCCTAAGACGTAGTCTAGACCATACTGGACAGACTCTAGATACGCATCCCACAACTCATTCCTACTTTTTCTTGACTCATTATTTAGATATATTTCTTTTGACTCATACTTACATAGACTGAGTCGTATGACTCCTTCGTCATCATACGACTCCCTTAGACTTATTTAGACGCAGTATGACTCTTATGACTCTACACAAGTCGTATAGACTCATACTTCTGACTCATTTCTGACTCGTAGTTTACCCAGGCCCTCAGTATATAAGGGGGGCAGTTTCATTTGTATTTGGTAGCTTGAACCTAGGCAATACAAGCTTAGTTCACCCTCACGTCTCAGTCGGAACCCCCGTAAGCAAGTCCACCCTCGTACTCTAAGGTCTTTAAGGACTTAGAGCATCAGTATATCATCTAACCGTCGCGAGTTAACAAAGACCTCACTTAGTATCCAGGATCGCTCTCCAGGGAGGATCGCTGAACCCTGTGTTTCGTTAGTAACATGAACGACAGTCATTCCGGGAAAACCCCAAAGATAGCCGACGAACAGAGCTATACAGTGAACAGTAACAGTACCAGGAAAACCCTGAAGATAGCCGACGGTATCGAGCTATAAGTCGTAATCAGTCATCAGTCGTAAAGTCATCAAGTCATCAGTTGTCAAGTTAACTGAGTCAAGTGAACTTAAGCTTAACAAGCCCACTACGCGTAACACCGTAACAAATAGGCAAGTGTTATTGTGTATTATCAGGTCACTGACACTCTGCTCCAAGAGAACAAGTGTCAGCACCAGTTGATCAGGGCAGATCTTATCAGATCTGCAGTGATATCCCTTCCTGTGTCTGTATCCAACCTCTTGTGGATTTCCTGAGAGGTAGTAAGGGTTGTAGCCTTGGATTTCCAAAGCAATATCAACCCTCGCTAGGATACGCCCACATCCAGTCTCTTTTCTCCTTTCTTCCTCTCTTTGGACCAAGCTTTGACTGAGATCATAGCTGGGTCTCCACACCATTGTCATTTCAGCTCGCCATATGACTTTCATTGACAGCTCCCACATTTAACACATGGATAGTGCGTTACAAAGGTGGACACTGTGGGATCTGTTGACATCCTGGCTGGCTGTCTCCTTTTTCTCTTCATCATGCATCCATCATCTTTTTATGATCTTCAGGCTCATTACGTCTATACTCCCCTTTATGGCCTTTATTCCCTGTCAGAAGCCCTGGAAGGACTTGATTTTTACCCTCTGGAGGAATCTCAGGATTCCATTTCAATTGGCTCCAACAGGACTTTACGGCATGAGCTAGTTTTGGAGCTCAGTAATGTTGTTGATGATCTACAGGATTATCTAGTATATTTTTCTTCCAAATTCCTCATTTTCCCCTTAAATTCACCAGATCTCATCAAGAAGTTGCAAGCAAGTTGTGATGGGTTTGAGCACCTGAGTGTTTGCTGGGGGGCAATCATTACATGCCTCATTATCACACACAAAATTGTTGAAGACTATTTTGGCCACATCTCTTTCAACCAACAATCGAAAAACTCGCAGCTTTACGAAGGCTCAAACAACCCCCCTCATTTGTCTTACCTAATGCAGCATCGGACGAATTGCCTACACCTGCATCCACACTCACTTCGCCATCCCAAATTGATGGTGCTCCTCACACAACAAACTCCCCAGTGGAGACGAAACACCTACCGCCACTCAACATACAAAGTCAAACACCACCATCAAAGGCCAATCCCACAGTTGGCAAAGAAGACCGCCCATCGTCTTCGAGCCTCAACATGATGCCAATGCTCTCTGGGTCATGTTACACTTGAGTTTCATTAGATCAATTCCCCTCTGTCACTCCTCTTGAGCCTGCCTCCGACAGAGCTTTGAAAATTCGCCAAATGAAGTCCTTGTGCTGCCAAACAGTACTATCGTCGCTCGACACCTCTGCAGCTTGACCATTGCTCACACTTGCAAAATGAGGGAACCATGGGACCTGGAGGATGATGAAAGGGATGTGGGGATCAATGAGCAGACTACCAGGGAGGTAGAAGTCACGCTGAAGGGAGCAGGGGCCACCGAGGTGCCATTTACTCATTTGCACCCTGTTCAACTGACCCCCATTTGAGGACAAACTACTAGAGGACTCATTACGGGGCCTCCAAGAACCTCACCCTTGTTAACAGCATTGCGACCCTTGTCAACAGCCTTGCGACCTTTGTCAATGGCCTTGCAGCCCTTGCCCATGGCTTCACAGACCTCAGCAATGGCATCACGGCCCTTGTCAACAGCATTTTGCTTTGCATCAAGAGCTCCCTACATCCCTAATGCTGCTCCAAATCTTCACTTGGGGCCTACAGCTCCATTTCCGCCCTCATCCGTCCATACAATTTCTCGCCCTTCAACTCATCTTCCCTCAAAGTGACAATGCTCTCAGCACTTCATTTCACCCACTCCATTTCATTCCCCTTCAGCTGTTCAAAAATGACCATCGAAAGCCCAAACATGATTCTTTGGGTCTTTGCTGGCCAGCTCACCTGCCACTACTCCTTTCCAATGACAACCACTAGACATTTTTCAACCATACCAAGACAAACGACTGTGGCCCAAAGAGCCACAATCATCCACCCTACCACCTACCACTTCATCTAGCAAACTTGACACAATACCACTACCCTCTAACTCGCACCACTCTCGAATTTTATTGAATGGTCAACCCTTCGTTACCCCCCTTGAGCCGTGCTCTCTGCAGGGACACAAAAATTGCTCGGATAAGGTCTTTCTGCTGCCAAACTGCCCTAGCACCGCTCAACACTCATGCGGCTCGACTTCAGCTTACACCAGTGATGTGAGGGAACTGGGGAATTTGCAGGACAAGGCAGAGGTTGGGGGGGCTGATGGGCAGGATACAAAGGAGGTTGTGGTTGCAGCAGAGGGGGAGGTCATTGAGGTGCCATGTGCCCGTTCGCACCCCATTCAGCTGACTTCCGGCCAAGGAGATGCCACCAGAAGACTCAATATGATGCCTGCAAGAACACCGTCATCGGTATCAGCCTCGCAGTCCACACCAACATCATCGTGACTAGTGTTTGAAAGTCCGGTTAGGTCTGGTTATTGGGTGCCCAGGGGCTCTAACCGAGACCGAGACTGGTTAGGCTTTGTTCCCAAACCCAAAATAACCTAACTGGACCGAAAATAACTGACAAAAACCAGTTAGGTGCAGTTACTAACCAGTTAGGACCGAAAAAATTAAAAATACATTAAAACTGCATATATTTCTCATATTTCTCTCAGCAAACATTATTTCCATGCATCATAGCTTTAAAAAGAGCCCAAGAATGCTAAATTTAGTGAAGAATTGACAAATTCATGATAATATTCTGAAAAGTCAACTCTTTTGGCCAATATTTTAGGGATTTGACCATAACTCAGTCAGATTTTTAGTGTTTCTCATGTTTTTAGATGCATTTTAAAGGGGTATAATAGGTCCGGTTACAACTGGTTATAACCAGTTATTTCATTTCCAGAATTTACTAACCACTAACTGTGGTCCGGTCTTTTTGCAGTTAGGTCTGGTCTGGTCTCAGTTATTTTCTGGTTAATTAACCTAACTTCCAAGCACTAATTGTGACCCTCGCCAATGTCATCATGGCCCTTGTCAATTGCACCATGGCCCTCACCAATAGTGCCATGGCCCTTGTCAATGCTGCCATGGCCCTTGTCAACGGCATCAGGACCTATATCGGCATCACAATCCATGCCTCCAACACTTTCCAACTCCAATTCCAACTCCAAACCCCACCAGGGGCCTACAATTCCATTTTCACATTCAATTCAGTCTCTGCACTCATTTGCCAAAGTGAACTCTCATCCATCAACTTGTCTTTGCTCAAAGGGACAACAAGCCCATCACTCCACTTCATCCCTTCCAACTCATTCTCTTTCGGCCACCCAAAAGTGATTGTCGAAAGTCCATTCACAACCCTTTGGGTCTTCGCCTGGCCACTTGCCCATCACTCCCCCTGTCCAACAATGTTTGTTCAACTCCCAATCAGCCTACTCCTCTCGGGACACCCTTCAACAGTACCAGGATGAACAAATGTCACCCAAACAGCCACCATCACCAATCATGTTCAATGATGCGAGTGATACATCGTCATCAATGCACAATGGCCATGCACTTTCTTCTCCTTCCTCAACACATGACCACTCCCAACAGCCAGCATCTCATCATCTACACCTGTCTACACCATCCTCCTCAAAGCAACGATGTTTGTCCTCTCCATCACCTCCCTTCAGTCAATGTGAAATTTTTCATGGGCGACAGTCACGGAGACCACAGCTGAGTATCCCCAGGGTTGGCAAGGGAGGCTGTTCATTGCCACCGTCGTCAACCATGGTTGACTTCTCAATCAATACAGCATCATCAGTACACAGCATCTCACCTCCCACTCCATCTCACAACCTTGACCAATACCCTTCGTCACTTCATCCATGCAACTTCCTCCAATCCTCAGCATCTCCTCATTCAAGCCCTCCTATGCCTTCTTTCCTACAGTGACAATGTTCTTCCCTGCTGCCTATGCTTCGTCAACACGAAAATTGCTGTGGGCAGCAGTTATTGAGATCACAGCTAGACACTCCCATGCGACACAATGCACAGAACAAGCACTTGAGGATGCCACTGCTGTGAGCAGCTCCCACAATTGAATGCGAGAGCTACCAGTCATCGTTAATGCCCAACATGCAATTGCTGCCTCCAATTTCCATATGCTGCATGAAAACACGACAGTGAGGCTCAATGAAGATCAGTATTAGCATAAGGCTTACTGAGAACGCCATCGACACTCCTTGGCCAGATGTCCCACCAACACCTCCTCCAAAATGTGACGAGCATGGGTCCTCCTTGCCCAAAGACAACAACCACATTCTCAATGCCTCCCGCTCGAATTCAGGTGGCCCATTCCTCAACCCCATCTCATCCCTTCCCATTTCCTGTGCAAATGGGAATGAGGACAACTTGGATTTGGATACAAAAGATTTGGTGCTGGATCTGGTTATGGACTGCTC
>Ga0307507_10008395_pt1 | contig 14311 bp, 6 predicted proteins | sample 7_EM_MG_FD_207223 | JGI IMG/M metagenome (GOLD analysis project Ga0307507, IMG submission 207223) | Populus trichocarpa ectomycorrhiza microbial communities from riparian zone in the Pacific Northwest, United States - 7_EM | ecosystem: Host-associated > Plants > Roots > Unclassified | place... | reverse complement strand
TTCACTTGACCACATACGTAGTTAGTAAATAATTGTGTGTTTAACTGCTTTCATTGATGCATATAATCCAGTGATAGATGATGATGCATGCTCATGAAAGGTTCCTTGTTCAATCAAATACCCCCTTCCCGGTCGCTGTCCGAGCTTCAATTCTGGATATCTGCCTCTGTGCTCTGGATACTGGATTCACCGGCCTGGCCATCCTTATCGGACCTCAAGTGGTTTGCTAGGTTTCAAGCATTGGTACCAGCTGCAGCAAGTAGCTTTTTTTTCTTTGGTCAAGTAGCCCTAAACAATAGTTCAAGATTGTCTTCTACATGGTTATTTTGGACAAACATTGATCAAAATCAAGATCACTCAGGGCCCTTTGTTCCCAAAGTGGGCAGCCCAATTACGACTACTATATATGGACATTGCAACAGCTTCTGTTACTTGTTACGACCATGTTGAAGTGCGGAACTCCTTAAGGCGTGTTTGGCTCTGATATTGCAGCCTCGATCACCAACTCAGCATCACCTTAAAGAATGACCTTTCTGAAATCCTATCTGTAAAGCAGACAACTGCTTCATGCAGCTCTCAAGCATCAAGAACAGTAGAATCATAATCAAGCGGCCATTGCCACTAGTGATATGCAGTAACCTCATTTGGTGTAGCGAGCAGTTCTCAGGAGATGACAATTTCAGCTATGCATGTAGGCACCTCCTACCATGCCATCTTTTTGTTTTTTAGAGTCCATGCCATCCTTGATCACGTAGGAATATCAGAAGTAATAACTTTTGTGTTGCAAAAACCTTTTAAATCCAAACATTTTCTTTATCGAAAGGGATAATTTTTTTTTTTAAAAAAGGGACCTCCCATATTCTTTGCTCCTGGGAGTTTGTTATTTGCTAGGCTGCTCTGACATTGATTGCAATAATTGGAATGGGTTATACTGATTGTCAGGTAACATAGAACAAGTTAGTGTAGTGGCGGATTCATCCGGCGACTACATGAGCAAGCTTTCACAGCATTCTTTCATCGGATGTGATAAAAAATAATAAAAAAAGGCAACAAGTACAAATAAATTTGATCCAAATCACCATGAGACAGCATCTTGGCGCAAATGCTAAAGCTAAGGAGGCGACAGTTATTCTTCCATTTCACCTGCAGATTGCACTGGCTCTACCACCGGAGGTATACAGTCCACCTTGTAACGCAGGACCTATTACAAAAATTGAGATGGCACGAGCAATGTTTAAATAATTGTGAATGCAGCACAGTAGCTCACTACTAGTCATTGTTTTTAACAAGTCACATACTGATATCACTATAAGTAGGTTATGTTAGTCTCGCAGAAAAGGAGTAAATTGTCCCAAATGAATCATGTTATTAATGCTCAGCATGCCTTCTCACCTTTCTAAAAAATGCAGAATATGAATTATCCCAAATAAGCTTGTAGTTTCCAGATACGCACGTGGAGAAGTTCCCCTGTAACAACATCAACGTCATGGGTAAGGGATCTCCCTGTATCAGCATTTATATCATGAAGAGATCCATCCATCATATTAGAAGGTGTGGTAAAACAGTCAGTAACTCACTTGGTCAGACTCATAACGTCGATATGGTAGTATCAGCTGTGGAAGGACCACACATGCCACAAGGTACATGCAAGGACAAAATACATAATTAAAGAAATTAATACAAAATCGAAACCAGGAAATCAGAAATTAGCAACAATAGGTCAACCACAATCTTTTGTTTTTGCAGTCCAATATAAGTGAAAGGTCTAATTGAAGAAATGTTTTTTTATAAAAAAAACTACAAAAGTAGTAAACATTTCCTAGTTTAACTTACAGTTTTTTTCCCTGTAGGGTCTGTACACTCCACACTAAATCCAATATCCTGACCGGCAACATATAACCCCAGTAAGATGGAAAAGGCAGTGATTGAAACAAAAAATAAAATAAAAAAGGCTAAAACTATGAGATAATAATAGCATCACAGTTCAACCCTGGCTTAAACGCGAATCAAATCTCTGATTTTTTACCTTCCCTTTTCTAGTTTGATGACTACATCAGATTTTCTCAACATTATAAGGCACAACCAAAACATACCAGTTTAACCAGAAAGCTTTAACATAACCGACCCAAAGCTTCAAATTAATCCCAAACCACCTAATTAGCACTAGATAAATGGAGACCCCCTGTGAAAACAGGAAGCATCCAACTGCTTTCATTGCATCATGCAGACAGTACCACAAAAGGCATCTTTCTTGGAAAGAACACACATGAAATTGATACTAATTTCCTAGTCATCAATCTAGTTTGTCATCGGTCACATTCCGAGTTTCTTATTCAATGATAAATCCCACTTTTGACACCTTTTTTTATCCCATAAAACCCTTCAGTAAATTTGGAGAAACTCAACAATAATTGATTTAAAGGGAAAAAGAGAGCAGAAAAAAGGCAATTGAGTTCTTGATATGAATTTTGGAAAATGAGTAAAAAGGATAATTAAAAAAAAAAATGATCAATAAAATTCTAAAGGTGTTACTGCTCTGACATTTTGACATGCATTGTGACAACACTGTAGATGGTGATGTTGGCATGGGAATAAAGACAGTTCCACTTACTATCATATTGGCATCCACTAAGAGTCTAAAACAATAAATGAAAACTGAACGTTGCAATTGAAATAGGAAACCTCATTTCTAGTCTACACGACAACTTCTGTAGGTAATTCACAGAATACTGACTGTGACATAAGGCCTGATAAAATAATTTCTAAAAATGTGCTTGGTCCATGTCACCCTCTACAGTTGAATGGATATAACTAAGAGAAAAACAGTTTTTCTTGTACTGCGTAGAGGAAATGGGAAGTTAAAACTGCAGTATCTAATTTTAAAATACAGCAGACAAAGTTCAAAAGCTTGGAAGGATTGACAGCATGAACAAGACGATTACCAAGATGAAAAATTTCGTTAGCTAAACACCCCAGAAGCTAAAAATAATTGAAAGAGCAACAAAAACAGATTTCGTGTTAAGAACCCAGCTCAAGAAATAGTTTGAGAATACTACCATGTTAATTTTGCCTTGTATCAAACTGAAATCCCAAGCAATGTATGAGTTCACTGATTCCACAGACAATGAAACCTAGAAAGGTAATGCCGTTACCATTAGCAAGTCAACATCTGAAAAGATGTAAAAGATTCCAAGCAGCTACAGGAATTGCATTTAAACAATGGAAAAGAGAAAACATTTAAAAAAACAAGCCAGTCATCTGAGCACACAAATGAACTTCTCCAGAGCAATCTACAGTTGAACTCTTTTACAAATTCCTGTTCATATGCTAGCAGGCACAAAGTCTAGAAGGAGATTAATATAGACTTGTGCATTTCAAAAAGAAAAAAAAGCTTTCAGCAAATTTCAATGAAGCTCCTCCCAAGTGTGTAGAATAATTAGCAAGCAACTATGAAAGATTTAACTTCCACTTGATTCATTTATGCGTGCACACAAGCGCGTGCGCGCACAATATGAATAGAAATCCTGCAAATAGTGCTTAAAAACAAACCTCGTAAGTTTTCCCAGCTGGAACATTTATCTCCTTGTAGTCATCATTGTTTCTGTATAGAACAAAATAGAAAAGTTCAAATTGAAAGTACTGATGCTAATTAGAAGGTGAAAACCTGAAAAACTTACCCAGCTTCTAATGCACCAGCAGCTTCTGCTGAAATAAAGAAAGGGGAATTTGCAAATACCTCACTGACAATACAAACATTCAAATGAACATGAGAACAACTAATATTGATCACATAAAACATTAATTATTATCTATCATATTAAAATTGAAAATCCCAATTTTCCTTCTCAGTGGATTTTCTTTTATAAAAACAAACCATTGTTTTCCACCAGTAAAAAAAAGGGCATACAAGCCCTATCTCTTTTCATGTTCAAGTTTGGTCATAATTAGAGAATTTTTGCGTAAGGAAATCCAAATGAATATAAACAACCACATACTCTTGTAATATTGTAGAGTTTTGTTAATAAATTAATGCATGTTTTACTTTAAGTTTGAATGAATATTTTACCTCATTATGCTCAAGAAGTTCTTTTACCATCACCTCTCTAACTACTCATATCACAATAACCTTATTTCATCAATAAAAAGTTACACTTAAATCTTGATGTCTTCCTCCATCATGTAGCACCAAAAATCCCAAGATTCCAACCCTGACAATGCTCCCATACTGTTCGTAGCACAGTGCAGCCGCAAGAGTTGCTCATTTTCTTGATTTTTCACCCAATCATATCCCATTTATGGCACCACTTAAAACCCTAAACTCCTGTGTATTTTCCCAACAATTTCTGCATCAATTGATCTATCAAATTTGGCCCCCAACCTGATGATTTGTTGGTCTCCATAGATAATCTACACTCTATCTTAATTTCTTGTAGCTAAGACAATAGTAAAAGAGAACCTTTTCAACAAAATTTCATCAACATGCCCCAAGAATCTTTGTTGACCTTCAACAACCCTGTAATTCCAATTTTACCCTACCTTAATCCACATTAGCAGATTTGTGTAAGCCCCTCCTACATCTCATTTTTCCTATTTTCTCAGAACATAAAAAATCACTAGTTTATGGAAAGAGAAATATCCCTTTAAACTCCAAGAGCATTTATCAACAGGATAGCAAAATGATGATGGTGATGGTTTTAGTAAATTAAAAAAAAAACTAACAACAACGGCAATGCTAATGTAAATAATTGTAGAAGTAGCATCACCACCATCACAATAGAAGCAGGAGCAATACCTGATGAAGGCGATGAACCTTCTGAACTCATAAGTGTAGACATCAACAGCTTGTTCCAGGACAGCAACTTGATCCCTGGTTCTGATAAAATATACACCACAGCACAAAGGCAAAAAAGCAACCCACGGAAAATGTCACAACAGCACTGGCTAAGATAAAGTAAAACATATATCTAGCTTATGACAACATACTACATCTAAACATTAGAAAACTCAGTAAAGGCAGCAAGTTACCCACAATTTTTTAGCCTCAAATCTCCCCCAAGCAAGTTGAATGAATAGTCTAATCAAGAGAACCATTGCTGTCAGACTGTATAAAGATGGTCCGTAACGCTGTCTTTGCTCTTCCATGGGCCTGTACATTTAAGATTTTGATCAAACATTATCAATTAGGTACCAGATTCATGTTGATTTCCATATATCTATTTGTCTGACAAGCGGCACTGAGCATATACAGTAATGTAAAGAGGAGTACAAAATACTTCCAAAAACATAAAGGTGCATACCCATTGTCATCATTTATTTGGCGAATGAAGTCTAGTAAAACCTGCATCAGATGAAGGGAGGAAGGCATCACGTCAGTTGCATGTGAACATTGATGCTTAAGTATGTAAAAAATGCCCAGGGCAAACAAAATTGATATTGCTAACCATCAGCTCCCAAAAAGATTAGACCAATGATACGTGCGGTACAGGGGTCAAGTTGTAAATTTTCACCTCCTTTACTTATGTTTGGTACAAGTTATAGGGAACGAGTTAAACATTAACCTCATGGGGAGGGATAATGAAATTTTTTGAGAGGGGGATTTTGGGTTCTGTGTCCTTTCTTTCTTTCTTTTTTTTCCATTTTATACTATTTTAATTCTTTTTTTCCACATCTATTTTGGAACACAACTATAAATTATCTATTTTCTTTTTACAATTGCATTTAACCTAAAATTTGATTTTACCTTCACTAAGACCTACTATTATCTCTAATTTTCCCACCTCTAACTGAACATCCTTAACACTTCATCCCTTAATCCTTTTTCACACCTTCAACACTTCACTTTTAAATCTGCCCCCCTTAACATTTCCCCTTCAAAATTTTCACCCCATACCAAACACAACCTAAAAGGAAATACTTCAATGCCCCAACCAAAAAAAAAAATCAAACAACCTAGGCCAAAAGGGAGGTGAGGAGAAGGTAGGATTGTACCTGAGGAACTCCTACCAAGTACTTCACAAGAGTTTTATATACACCTGTTGCTGAACCAAGCTGTGCTAACTGTCTCCTCCTGGTAGGATACAGCATTTGGGTCAGAACTGTATAGCCCCTTGCATCATTTTTTTTAATTACAAATAATTATATACTTAACAATATGAAAGGTCATGCCGGCACACAACAAAGGATAAGACATCCTCCAAATAACCAAAAAAGAAAAAGCTAAACAAAATTAAAACAACAAAGCTTTCTGATCTATCAGCTTATCTTCTAATGAAATCACTTCAAAGATAGCAGGGCAGAGCACCTAAGTACCACAATCTGTAAAACAAAAACCAAGGTGCCTCACCTATCCATTTGTTGTCTCCACAACAGAGCGTATTGATCACGTATACTTCCACCAGAATTAACGAGCGCATCAACCTCTGCTTGCTTATTCCTTTCTGACCGCTCCCTTTGCTGTCTGATAAGCGTTCCCCGAAAATCTTGAGGCATGTAGGTCATGACTGAATGAAAGCAAGTTCTCAAACACCTTAGCAAACATCAGTACAAAAATCCTGGCAGTGGCCTAAACCATTCACCTCAGCTGGTATCTTGAATAACCAACAAGATAGGTTGAAAACCATGCATAACTATGATCCTCATGCCTATCACTAATTAATGAATCAATTCTATACCTTTGGCAGAGGATAGCAGCCTGCTTGTATCAAGGTAATCCTCAAACAATTCTCAAATAAAAACAGAAGAAAGAAGAGACTAAGTCAACAGTTTCATCTATTTTCTCCACTCATAAACTCAAAGTTAGTTAGTGATCGAATTATGAAATCTGAGCGTTTGAGAAGTACAGTATAACTTCTCAAATTAAACTCAGTTCTGTGATTTATATCAAAACTTTTCCTGTTACAAACTTAATCCACACTAATTATTAGTATTGAGTACATGTAATTCACCATTTTAAGATGGTTTGCACTCAGAGATAAACATATACTAGTGACTAAACAGCCTACAACCTTTATCAGCAACCTGCTAGCAAGAATACAAAAGGAAAACTCTGATTTGCTAAGAAGTAAACTGCTGGCAAGTAACCCTGATAAGCTAGCATATTTCTAACCTAATGTCCCATTTCAGAACCGCATTGAAATTTTTTTCAGATATTGCAAAAACTAATCTGAATTAGTATAATCCTGTATTAACCCAAACTCCCAAAGGCAAAAAGCTAACCGCTGTGATGCCATCTCTTCCAAGGCACTTAAAATCAATCTCAGTGACCACATAAATCTGATTATAAAACCAAGCATGCATTGAATTCTGGTGTACTAGAAGATCATTCATTTATTTAATGCTAAGGTCAAGATTGGTGCACCGAGAAGAAATGGTACATGGGATCAAGATTGTGAATAAGATGAATCGCCGCCGCAGAAGTTTAAAAAAGGAAATAAAATGATCAATTCAGAAAACTCAAAGCATTTCAACAGAACATATGAGTCAACATAGGCAATGCAGCATTCTTCTGAAAGATTAAAGTGGAAAATAATTGATGCATGGAGAAATAACCTGTGTTGAACACATGATCAGAATTCACAGCTTGGAAATCTTGCAATGCGTTCAAAGTCTTCTGAAACTTATATCTCATGTTGTTAAAAACAGTAGAGAGTTCACTGTCATCTTGAAGCTACAATTACATCACAAATAATGTAAGATAATGCAAAGAATTTGTGTAAAAAATAAAAGAAATTAAAAAAAAAAATATGGAGGCTTACGGGCTGAGGGCAGTGAGATTCATGAAGCAAAAAGATAATTTCTTCCATGTGTTCTCGGTTCTTCCACATATTCTCATCAATTTTATGAGGAGACTCTCCTTCAGATTCTTTTAGCAATAAGCTTTCATCTAAAAATCAATCACCACCCACCCAAATAAATAAATAAACTGAACAATTATTGTTGTTGTAATTATTTAAAAAAAAAAGGGAAAAGAAAGGGAGTGAACCTTGAGAGGAGGGAGGAGAGTCCTTGAGCAAATCGGAGTTCATGGAGCGGATCTCCGAGGAAAGGCGAGAAACGTCGTCGGGGAGAGGGGTAAAAGGGTATTTGTCGTAATAAGATGCCAGGAAAATCCTGGTTATCGGCACCAGACCCTCTGTTGATGCCATTTCTAATCTAATCTGATCTCCAGAAAAAAAAAAAAAAAAAAAACAAAACAAACAACAACAACAACTTTCTGCTGATTTGAGTCAAATAACCAAACCCAATTACTATCAGAAAAATAAAAAAAGCGGTGAATTTTCGATAGAAGAAGATCGAAAATAATAATTCAATTAATTAAATGGATTTCAAGTCCAAGCTGCTCCTACTCCATCCTCCCTCTTATGCCGTAGTATATTCCTTTCTTTCTTTCTTTTATATCCTTTTCCTTTGTTTTATTTTCCTTTTTATATATTTATATTTTCATGTTAAAAATATTTAAGGAATTAAATTTAAAAGAGGCGGCGTGTAGTGCAAGGCTGTCCCTTCTCGCTTCGCTTCAATTTTCCGTCATTGGAAGTTCGTTACTAACAGAAGAGTTGACAAGCGTTGCTTTTCTGTTCTTCTTTTTATCTTTTTATTCAATACTCCTCCTATTGATCAAAGTAGAGTTACGCTCTGGCGCAAAACAGCCCAAGTACAGCTGAGGTCCAAGGGATTTATTTGTGGGCCAATAAGCCAATTATATGCCTTTGGATTTGTCATAATAACCGAGCAAAGCCCATCGTCCAATTGGGGAAAAGAAGAGAAGAGAGCGAAATGGAATGAAGATAAAAAAAAACCTTCAATAGAGAGACGTTAGAATATAACACACCCAATTTTTCTTTATTTTCGAAAACAAGCAAAAATAAAAGCAATGGGTGGTGGTGGAGGTGGAGCTGATGGTGGTTCAGACATTGCACTGCATCCCGAGAAGGTGAAGATTGTAGCCACATGTTTGGTGGTTGCGGTTGGCGTATCCCTCTTAGGGTTATATCTCAAGTCCGGCGCCGAATGGAGGTCTAATTGGTCATTATCTTTAAACAAGAAGAAGAAGAAGAAGCCAATTCGAGTGTACATGGACGGCTGTTTCGACATGATGCACTACGGACACTGCAACGCCCTCCGCCAAGCACGCGCCCTCGGAGATCAATTGGTGGTGGGCGTTGTTAGCGACGACGAAATTATAGCCAATAAAGGTCCTCCAGTGACACCTGTCCATGAAAGGATGATTATGGTGAATGCGGTGAAATGGGTGGACGAGGTGATTTCAGATGCGCCATACGCTATAACTGAAGACTTCATGAAGAAGCTTTTTGATGAATATAATATTGATTATATTATTCACGGCGATGATCCTTGCGTCCTCCCTGATGGCACCGATGCTTATGCGCTCGCTAAGAAAGCTGGCCGTTACAAACAGATTAAGCGCACTGAAGGCGTTTCCAGCACGGATATCGTTGGTAATTTATTTATTTATTTATTTTTATTCTTTTTTAAAAGAAAAGAAAAGAAAAAAGATATGTGTGTCTGTGTGTGTATTTCATGGAATTATAATTGTTGTTGTTGTTGTTGTTGTTGTTGTTGTTGTGAATAAATAGGTCGCATGCTTCTGTGTACTCGAGAGAGATCCATTAGTGACAGCCACAATCAGTCGTCATTGCAAAGGCAGTTTAGCCATGGGCACAGCCAGAAATTTGAAGACGGTGGATCTGGAAGTGGAACTCGGGTTTCTCATTTCCTTCCTACTTCACGCAGAATTGTACAATTCTCCAATGACAAGGTATCCAGTTAGTTACTCATCATTCGGCCAATAACAGTAATTTCATTATTAGTTTTCCACATCTTTAGTGATTCCTTGCTTGCTGCACTTTATTGGGTATTGCTGCCAAGAGCCGGTAAACCTTGCGCCTTTTCCTGTGTGGAATCATGTTCTGCAACTAACTGGGTGGCGTTCATTTCATCTCAAACAAGCACTAGGCATCATGCAATGCTTGAGTCCTCATTTGTTGTGCAACTTTTGTGCCTCTCACAAAAGCTAGGACCTTGTAACCTGTTACCCACCATTTGTTCAAATAGAAGCTGGTAAAGTTCTATCGTAAAAGTGGATTACTTTACTGATCTCAATGAAACAAGATTTATATCTAGTTCGTCTTTAATGCGTTCTCCATATTCTAAGTGAATTTCTGCTGTTTTTATGCAAATATTATGATATCCACAATGCCATTTCTCAACCAATTTTCTACACAAGTGATTTCAGGGGCCAGGGCAGGATGCTCGCATAGTTTATATTGATGGTGCGTTTGATCTCTTCCATGCTGGACATGTCGAGGTGTGTTATGCTTTTCCTGTGTCTTCTCATGCCCGTGCCTGTTGAGATACAAGTGGCTAATTTTTTGGACTTCAAACTTTTCTTCTTCTGTTCGTATGGAATAAATTCAATCTACCTCTGATTTCTACACCTTCTAGTTATTCTTCCCCAATTATGTGTGAAGTGCATCTTTTTATTATCCATTTACACTTGCCTTTTTTTACTCTTTCGTGCTTGTGATGATCCTCTGACTAGTTTAAGAAAAATGGAAGGAAAGATGAGCTACTTGCAAGTCATGTCAGCCTTACACTAGGGGTTGGGAGTGAGCCTTGTGTTGTTTACTCTGAGCATTGATATGTCAGAGAATCATGTTTAAGATGATGTTGGTTGCTGATCACCATGGTTTTTCATGGATAAACCAATATAAAGAAACTTGTAAATTAGATTGTTGGGAGAGACATTTTGAACTCAATGTTTTAAATTAGAAGCAATAAAGCTGTAATATGTTGATGCTAGTTTGTCATGACAAGAAATGGAACATTGTGAATGATGGCTCGGAGGTTAGAAAAATTGATATGTTTCGCTATATTATCAATATTTATTAAGAAGGCTGATGTTGATTAGGGAGCGGTCCATAAACTAGTGAAAGGTGGATAAATCTAGAAAAAGCATCTTTGTTGTTGTTTGATTATGGGTCTTCATTGATATAGTTAGGTCAGGTTTGAGCCTATAATTGTATCATACCTAACTTCTAATATTTTATAAATTGTAAACCTGACCCATTCAAATTTTTTTGGACCCAAGCGAGTTGGATATATCAGGTTGAGTTAATTTTTATGTAGATATTACAGATATTCACAAGTTGGGATTATATTGCTAATTTTATAAGTCCGTATTTAGAGGCGGATCTACGGTATGTATTGTAGTTGCCATGACATCCTCAATGTTAGGTCTAATTTTAATATTTTACACCATTATTAAATTATAGTTACCGTCCCTAGCAAAGAGATGAGCTTTTTTTTTATCACGTTAAATAATCTAATAGGAAGCTCACTAATAATAACTTTGAAGTCAAAACATTTCTAAATAAAATAAAAATAAATGTTCAATACACAAACTATCAAATATAAAGACAACAGAGTATAGAGTATACAAGTTGGGTTGGGTTGATCGGGTTTTAAAAATTATGACCTGCCACCTAACCTGTGATATCCATTTTTTAGGTTTTTTAACCTGCTATCATCTGTAATATCTATTTTTTAGGTTTTTTGACCTGCTATTATCTGTAATATCCATATTATTCGACTTTGATGGGCTGAGTCAAGTTAGATAATGCAAATATTACAAATATACCAGGTTTTTTTTTAACACCCCTAGTTTGATGTTTGCTAATTCATGAGCATTATGTTTGAAGAATGCTGTAAAATGAAGTTATGATCTACGAACCTAGTGTCGGCTTTGGAAAACAGAGGGGTAATGAGTTCAAAAGCAAGCGCAGGAAGGCAGGGATGCCTTGATAGATGAGTGAAAAATAAAAGACAAAAAAAAAAGAGCTTAGTATATGTTAAAAGTGGCACCACTTGGTGCTGAAACAAGGGAAACATCCATATGCCTTGCACTTGTGGTTGCTCAAATTATGTCAACAGTTAAAAAAAATAAATTAATGACAGAAATCGTAGTAACTTGTGACTAGTACTCTGGAAAGAAAGCTTTTGTATGATAATGTCCTGGATTGTATGAGATGGTGCAAAGAATTTTGTCCAGTTTATTCCATCTAGCTAAGCTTAGTTGGCTAAAGTGAGTGGTGTGTGCCTCTATGTGAATAATGACCATTATCTATTGTTTAGATTCTCAAGCTTGCTCGAGCGCTTGGAGATTTTCTTCTTGTTGGAATACACAATGATCATATAGTCAGGTAGCGCCCTGTGTTCTGATATCTTTACACCCTATTTCCATACTTCCTGGTTTTGTCTTTGCTTTCTTGGAATTTACTTTGCTGCTTTTATATTTATATTATGTGCCTTATGCTAGCTTGTTAAAAAAAGAAAAAAGGGAAGTGTTCTGCTTCAAGCGCTAGAAAATAGCCTCTTGTAACATTATAGGGACATTGATCTCCTCTTATGGAGACTAAAAGATACAAATAGGTAAACCTTCATGGTGTTACTGTTTAAACATTTGCTTTGGGGACACTAATGAATATACTAGGAATGCCCCTCCATGCCTGGGTAAAGACGTATAATTTAAGTTGAATGAGACTAACAATTCTAAACCAGGAAGGATGATTTTCTGCACCATACAAAATGTTGAGATGACAATGAACTAGGAAAAGATGCTAATTATATTCATCTTATGGTAATTAAAAGATTTGAATGGGCAATGCTTCACAACTTACTGTAACACTGTTGAATGGACTATGAATGTTGGTTGTTAGCATTGGTTTGCAATGCCCATAGTTGTGTTTCTCACTAGCCCTGGGCAAGAAATACGGAAGCCACGTGAAAATTTCAAAACTTGAAAAAAACAACATTCCGGAATATAAAAGGAACCTTAGGATTCAATAAGTCTATAGTGACAAGAAACTATTAGTGAGACTCATTCTTTATTCAACAAATTTTTGAAAGATCATAGGAATGAAGTGGCTAGAGGATGGGAACAGTACCCACTTTTATGATCATTAATTCAATCCGTTTCTAGTAGTGCTGCTTTTTAACAACAAATTTCAGTCATATTAGTGGTAAAATTATATCTTAGTAGTTTCTTATTCAATTAAATAAATAGTAGAATTGACATATTGGGAACAAATTCTTAAAAGTGCTAGAATCCAATTGGAGTGCATCTCATCATTGTTAAGAAATTCAATTGGAGTGGATCAATCAGCTCTAAAGAAACTGCCAAATTTTCCAAAGCACTTTGATGTAGGACAAAAGAAATTTAAAGCTAAAGAAAAAAGAAAAGAAGAAGCTTAGAAGAAGAAGCCAAAGAAAGAGAAGAGAAAGTTGAAGAAGAGAGAGAATGGGGTTGCAAAAGTCTGCAACTCTGCAAATTTTATTTAATTCATCAAAAATTGTCTAACATTTAGAAAAATAACATATAAATATTAAAACCCTAACTAGAATAGACAATTGGGCTTATAGCCCACTAAATAAAATATCCATCAATAATTAAATCAATATCAACAAATAAACTTAAATAAAATCCTAACTTTTGTTTAGTCTACATTTAGGCTATAGTTCTACCTTTCAGTTGTGTCAAGCACTTGCTCTGGAAATTTGAATTTGGTTGCTCACCCGATCTATGGTTGCAGATATTTAGCCTCAAGGGAAGAATACAGAGTTTTGTGGAAATATTTTATGAATACACTTGGAAGTTGTATATTCTCAGAATCATATGAGTTCTTAGAAATTCGGCATCACATGTTACTATTGAGAAAATTTTGGATGACCTTGTGCTTCAGTGATGGCTGCTTGATTTTAAGTGCAGTTATGATGCTGCCTGGAATTATAGTGCTACTATATATAGAAATTGAAATTCCTCGAGCTTCAGTAGCTTGTTAAAACTTGTCTTCAGATGTCATCTTATTTGTGTAAGTGTATAGTAAGGGTGTTCATAGTCCGGTTCAGTCCGGTTTTAACCCAAAAATTCAACCGAACCGGAAAATAACATTCCTGGTTAATATAACCCGGACCGAACTGAGAACCGGTTTTGTTCGGTTTGGATCGGTTTTCTAACATTAAAAATCAGAAAAACCAAAATGTTTTTGCAACTACCATTGTTGCAAGGCGACCATGAAATAAACCAGAGAGCAGGAGGCCGATTTGCCACTCATGATAAGTGTCCCAATCAACGAGATTCTAATAAGAACCGGTTTGACCTGCTTGTTCGCTAAAGCCCGACACGTCAGGCTAGCGATCTTTTTTCAAGAGATGAGCGGTATGGTATAAAATAAACCAGAGTGATGAAATAAAGTAAGATTTAATGTTAACATATGAGAGAGAAGAGCACGAG